>Ga0154402_139_pt1 | contig 3216 bp, 3 predicted proteins | sample RifGroB2_FD_115906 | JGI IMG/M metagenome (GOLD analysis project Ga0154402, IMG submission 115906) | Elusimicrobia bacterium GWB2_63_22 | reverse complement strand
ATGATGGCCACCACGGGGGCGGCGTTCACCAGGGTCCTGGGGGTGACGGTCTTGTCTTCCTTGCTCATGCGGTCGCGCACGTTGCGGGCGATCTGCACCAGGGCCACGCGGATCTGGTTCTCCAGGAGTTCGCCGATGCTGCGGACGCGGCGGTTGCCGAGGTGGTCGATGTCGTCCACCTTGTACTCGAACTTGGCGCCCTGGTAGTCGAAGGACGCGGCGCCGGAGTTGAGGGCCATCAGGTACTTAATGGTGACCAGGATGTCTTCCAGGTTGATGTTGCGGAACTTGTCGTTGGGCACTTTGTAGCGCTTGTCGGACTTAGCCAGCTCCTCGTAGAGCGGGCGCAGCTTGCGCATGGCCTTGTAGCGGCCGACTATGGAGAAGTCGTACCGGCGCAGGCTCTTGAACATGATATTGTCGAGGTATTCCTCGGCCTGTTCCTTGACGATGAAGTCCTGGCCGCGCATCTTCTTGTAGATCTCGTAGCGGGCGTCGGAAGCGGTCTTGGGCTGGTTCTTGGCTTCGAGGGCCAGGATCACGCCGGGGTTGTCTTCCTTGGGGTTGCCCTTTATGAGGTTCACGCTCTTGACCTTGCGGTCCACCATGGCCTTGAAGGCCTTTTCGTCGAGGGGCTGGGCGGCCTTCTCTTCGAGGTTCCAGAGCACCTCGCCGGAGGACTTGTCCACGATGTCCTCGATGGCGTACTTGCCGATGACGTTGGCGGCGTTGTCCTGGTTGACGGGCACTTCCACCGACGGGTAGAAGACCTGCAGGATCTCGGCGTTGGTCTCAAGGCCGGCGGCTTTCACAAAAGTGGTGGCGAGAATTTTCTTCTTGCGGTCCAGGCGGACCCAGAGCACGTTGTCGGTGTCGAATTCGAATTCTACCCAGGCGCCGCGGTACGGGATCACGCGGGCGTAGAAGAGGGGCTTGCCGAGGACGGACTGCTTCTTTTCGTCGTCTTCCTCGAAGATGATGCCGGGCGAGCGGTGCAGCTGGCTGACCACGATGCGCTCGGCGCCGTTAAAGATGAACGAGCCGGTGTCGGTCATGATGGGCAGCTCGCACAGGGTGACGTCCTGGTCGATCATGTGCTTAAGCTTGCCGCTCTCCTGCTTAAGGGAGAGGGAGAGGAAGGCCTTGAGCGGGGTGGAGTAGGAACCGCCGCGGGAGAGGGCTTCTTCGGGCCCGACGTACTTGGGGGTGCCCAGTTCGTACTTCAGGAAGTCCATCACCATGGTGCCGTCGGCGGACTCTATCGGGAACACGTCCACGAAAGAGGCCTGGAGGCCCTGGATCTTGCGGTTTTCGGGTTTTTCGTCCAGCTGGAGGAACCAGTCGAACGACTGCTTCTGCATGTCGAGGAGGTCCGGAACTTTGAGTATCTGGCCTATCTTAGAGAAGTTAAGAAGTTTCATCAGTTCACCTCGTGATTTATCCCGAATAGCAGGCCTATCCCTCCCGCCTCTCGGCAGAAGGGATACGCCTACCCCGCTTATGTTACCGCTTATAAGCTTTATTTAGCACAAAATACCGGGTACGTAACTGGCAGCCGGTTTTACCGGCCTAAACGACAATCCCCGCCCGCTTTAAGCGGACGGGGATCTTACGGCATGTTATTTAAGTTCGACGGCGGCGCCGGCTTCGGTCAGCTTCTTGCTGAGTTCGTCGGCGGTCTTTTTGTCCACGCCCTCTTTAACGTTCTTGGGGGCGCCTTCAACCAGGTCCTTGGACTCTTTCAGGCCCAGGCCGGTGATCTCGCGGACAACCTTGATCACGCTGATCTTTTTGGCGGCGTCTACGACGGCCTTAAGAACAACGGTAAATTCGGTCTTCTCTTCGGCGGCGGCGGCGCCGGGGGCGGCGGCTACGGCCACGCCACCAACGGGAGCGGCTTTCACGCCGAACTTGTCCTCGATACCTTTCACAAGGTCGGCGAGTTCCATGATGGTCATGCTGCCGATCGATTCTAACAGCTGGTCTTTGCTTATGGTTGCCATTTTAGGCTCCTTTTTCCGCCGTGAGGCGGTGTTTTTAGTAGCCTGTCCGCCTAAGCGGGCAGTTTATCCCCTTTTACTGGCGGGACTACCAGGATTTACGACAAATTTATAGACAGCGGAACCGCAGATGGAGGAGTGAAGGATCTAAACACGGACTACTTACTCACCAATCTACTTATATTATAGCAAATTTTTTGTTAATTAGGGCTGCGCAGGGGCATCGGCCGGGGCGGCAGCGGGGGCTTCGGGGGCAGCGGCCGGAGCGGCGCCCTTTTCTTTCTGCTCTTTAAGAGCTTCAAGCACGTAGCGTATCTGGGCGATGTTGGCGTACAGGGCGCCGGCCAGCTGGCTGAGCAGTTCGGTTTTGGAGCCGATCTTGGAGAGCTTCAGGATGTCGTCGGGGCTGAGCCAGTTCTTTTCGTAGAAACCGCCCTTCCAAATGACGCCGGGGTTCGCTTTAGCGAAGGCCATCAGCTCTTTGGCTACACGGGTGATCTCGTTGGGATCTTCCATCGTCACGACGGCGGTCGGGCCTTTGGCCACGGTCGCGTCGGCGGGTTTCAGGGAGGCGTTCTCAAGGGCGTGGGCAACAACGGTGTTGCGCATTACCTTGAACTTGGCCTTGGTCGGGCGCAGGGCGTCGCGAAGGCCGTTAGAATCCTTGAACTTCATTTTATTGAAGGTCGCAAAGAAAGTGTCCTTGGCGGCGAACTCCTTGCCAAGGGTCTCTGCGAGGGATTTTTTATCAGTCTTCGTGATTTTCATTGAGGATAGTCCTGCTTCGATCCTTAGAAAATTCAAGCGCATTTGCGACTCCAGTGATTAATAAGATCGGCATCGACCTACTCTGCCAACGCCGGGTTGGGCGTTAGTACCATCGGCCCTGGAGACCTTAACTGCCGTGTTCGGAATGGGAACGGGTGTAACCTCTCCGGAATAAACACCGATCTTATAAATCACTGGAACCGCGCATAAAGCGAAAAGTATATAACCACACCTTAGTCTTATGTGTCTAATATTTTAGGATTAGAAAATAAGGCCAAGCCTCACGACCGATTAGTACCAGTTAGCTGAACATATTACTATGCTTACACACCTGGCCTATCAACCCAGTAGTCTTCTGGGGGTCTTTAGGGACATTTAAGTCCAGGGATACCTTATCTTGGGACGGGTTTCACGCTTAGATGCTTTCAGCGTTTATCCCTACCGAACT
>Ga0154402_141_pt1 | contig 5558 bp, 5 predicted proteins | sample RifGroB2_FD_115906 | JGI IMG/M metagenome (GOLD analysis project Ga0154402, IMG submission 115906) | Elusimicrobia bacterium GWB2_63_22 | reverse complement strand
TATCATTAAGGCTGCGGCCGAGATTGTTTGAGCGAGGCACTGTGTGCCGAGCGAGTTCGAGGCCGGCGGAGGACCGCAGGCCCTCTTCGGCCGCGCCCGCTTATGAGCTCGCGGGAGTCCGGTCGCGCCGGTGCCGTGTACGATTTGACCGAGATTTGATTATTCTTTGGCGTTTACTGTAATGCCCTCTGATAAAGTATTGGTGCGGAAAGGAGGGGTTATGAGAAGCGTCCCGGCCATAAAAATAACCGTTGCAGCCGCCCTCCTTATGTCGCTGTGCGTCCCCGGAGTTTTAGCCTCCGAGGACGTCTACAAGCGGATGGCCAACGACATCGCCAAGTATTCCAATACCAAAAAAGTTAAGAATCTCGCCGTGCTGGGGTTTTCCCGCAGGGCGCGCACTTCGCGCGAGGAGAGCGAATATATTTCGGAGAAGCTGCTGTCCTGCCTGGTGGCGGGCGGCAAGGTGAACCTGGTGGAGCGCTCGCAGCTGGCGCAGGTGCTGGAGGAGCGCCGGCTGACCGCGTCCGGGGTGACGGAGGAACAGGAGGACGCGCAGGCCCGGATAAACCCGAGCGACGTTATAATAGTGGGCACCATCTTCGGCACCAAGGAACACCTTAAGATAATAGCCAAGATGATAGACCCCCTTACCGGGGCCGTGCTGCACACCATTGAAGCGCAGACCGAGCGGCAGTGGGAGATCATGCCGGACCGGCAGGGTTTCGAGTTCGAGGTGCCGGACCTGCGCGAGATCGCCTCCATGTTCAGCGAGGAGGGGTTCGATAACCCCGCCTTCGTGGATTTCCGGGACGCCCCCGCCAGCCTGAACACCGAGACCTGCAACGCCCGGCGCGTCCGGCTGGCCGCCATACAGGCGGAGTCGCTGGAAGCCAAGGCCAAATACTGGGCCCTGCAGATGCGCGACCCCGCCTTCAGCAGCGCTAAGATACGGCGCAACCCGGGCGGCGAGCTGAAGGACGCCGCCGCCAAAAAAAAGTTTTACGCCCTGCTGGACGGCTACTACAGGTCGGCGGTGGCGCCCGCGCTGAGCGTCGCCGAAATGAATTCGGTGATGGCCGTAATGGGGGAGGAGCAGAAGATCTCTGACGAGTGCGGCTTGCATTAACCTGGAGGTCTTATGGCCTGCAAAGGTGACGTGCTTATAATAGATGACGACCCGGACCTGCTGGATCTCATCTCCTTCGCGTTCTCCCATTCCGGGTACCGCGTGGCTACGGCCGCCAACGGCGCGGAAGGCGTAGCCATGATCCGCGCCGGCAACTACGACTTGGCCATACTGGACATGATGATGCCGGAGATGGACGGGCTGTCCGCGCTGCGCGAGATAAAGAAAAGCGGGGTCGGGACGGAGATAGTGATGCTTACCGCCCATATCTCCGTGGATACGGCGGTGGAGAGCATGCGGCTGGGCGCTTTCGACTATCTAAAAAAACCCTTCCAGCTGGACCAGCTGGAGGCCGTGGCGGAGAAGGCCGTGGAGAAAAGGCGGCTGGCCGTGCTGGCCAGGGCCGCGCTGTCCGCTGGCGCGCCCAACGGCCTTATGGAGGCGGTAACCACCTCCGCGCTGACGCTGCTGGGCGCGGACGAGGCGCTGGTGCTGCTAGACAGCGGCGGGGCCGGGCTGCACCTGGCGGCCTCGGCCGGGATAGAGGGAGAGGAGCGGATAAAATACCGGTTCGAACTGTGCGCGCGGGGAAGAGGGCTGCTTGCGGAAGCGGGCGCCGAACTGCTGACCGTGGCCCCGGCCGGCGAGGCCCGGCTTAAGGACCTGCCCGGGGCCGCCGAAGTGGCGTCCGCTATTTTCATCCCGCTCGCGGAGGGGGGCCTGCTGTGCGCCTGCCGGCTGGGCGCCGGCGCGCCTTTCGGGGAGAAAGAGATGCGCCGGGCCAAGACCCTGGGGCCGCTTATCTCGCTGGCGCTGAAAAATTCTCAGCTCAGCTCTCAGCTGCGGTCGGTGCGCATACAGCTGGCGCAGACCCAGAAGATGGAATCCCTGGGCCTGCTCACCGGGCAGATCTCCCACGATTTCAACAACCTGCTCGCCGTGATAACGGGGTCGGTGCAGCTGATGATGGAGAACATGAAGCCCGGTGTCGGGATGAAACTTTCGGAGGACATCCTGCACATGGCCAAGGAGGCGGAGTCCCTGATAAAACAGCTGCTGCTGTTCGCGCGCAGGGACGAGGCGCCGGCCGTGCCGTCGGACCTGAACGCCGTGCTGGGCGACGTGAAGCTGATAATAGAGAAGATAGCCGGGAAAGAAATGCCGGTGGAATACGCCCTGGCCCCGGCGCTGCCCAAGGTCCGCGTAAAGCCCGACCACTTCAAGCAGGTGGTGATCAACCTGGCGTCCAACGCCAGGAAGTCCACCGCCGGCAAAGGGCGGCTGTTCATCTCCACGCGCCAGACCGCGGCCGCCGAGCCTCTCCCCGCCGGGCTGAGGGCCGGGGCCTATGTCGTCATGGAGGTGGCCGACGAGGGGGCGGGGATAAGCCAGGAGAGCATGAAGCGGCTCTTCGAACCCTTCTTCACCACCCGGGCGGCCGGGCAGGGGACCGGGCTGGGGCTGCATATAGTCAGGAATATACTGCGCGAATACGGCGGGGAGATACAGGCGGGCAACCGGGAAGGCGGCGGCGCGGTGTTCAGGGTGTTCCTGCCCGCCTGCGCGGCTTAGGCCCCGGTCACTTTGTCCAGCAGGTCGCGGATCTCGTCGATGCCGAAGGGCTTTATCAGGAAACCCTGCACTTCCACGCCGGGCACTATGGGCGTGGCGATGTTGGACACCGAGCCCGTTATCACGATGACCGGCAGATAGGGCCTGGCGGTCTTGAAAGCCTTGATCACCTCTTCGCCGCGCATGTCCGGCATCTTCAGGTCGCAGATGACGGCGCTGAGGTCGTCCCGGCCGGTAAGGGCCAGCGCCTCCGCGCCGTTGCGCGCCTCGGTGATGTCCCAGCCGCGGCTGGCGAGCGCGCGGCGCACGTAGTTGCGCACCAGGTCCTCGTCGTCCACTATTAAAACTTTCTTCGTCATAGGGCGGGCAGGCGCACCGTGAACGCCGAGCCTTTTTCGGGGGCGCTGTGCGCCGAGATGGAACCGTTGTGCTTGTTGATGATGCCCAGGCAGACGGAGAGGCCGAGGCCGGTGCCCTGGCCCGCCGGCTTGGTGGTGAAGAACGGGTCGAAGATACGGCCGAGGATGTCCTCGGGGATGCCCGCGCCGCTGTCCGCTATGCAGACCTCCACCCGGCCGCCGGCTTTGCGGGTGGAGATATTTATGGCGCCGCCTTCGGGCATGGCGTCCCTGGCGTTGGTCAGCAGGTTCAGGAAGACCTGCATCAATTGCTGGAAGTCGCCGCTGACCTGCGGCAGCCCTTCCGCGAAATTCCGCTCTATCCGCACGCGCTTAAGTTCCATCTGCCGCGCGCACAGCGTCAGGGTCTCCTCTATTACCTCGTTTACGCTGACGGATTCCATGTGCGTCCGCTCCTGCCGTGCGAAGGACAGCAGCGAGGTGATGATCTTCTTGCAGCGGAAAACGGCTTTTTCTATATCCTTGAGGTCCTGGTGGTTCTGCGTGTCGGGCGGGGTCTTTTCCAGCACCAGCTGGGTGAGGCCGAGTATGCCCGACAGCGGGTTGTTTATCTCGTGGGCCAGGCCGCCGGCCAGCTGGCCCAGGGCGGACATCTTTTCCGCCTGCACCAGCTGCCCTTGCGTTTCCTGCAGCTGGCGGTAGAGGTTGGCGTTCCTGAGGGCCAGGTTGACCAGGGAGCCGAAGATCCTGGCCCGGTGCAGGTCGTTCTCGCCGAATTTCTCCTCGCTGTCCCGGCGGTTTATGCCGATGATGCCAGCCAGGCGGTTCTCTTCCATGATGGGCAGCAGCAGTACCGATTTGATGTCGGCGATGCCGGCTATGCCGCTCAGCCGGAGATCGCCGGCGGGGTTCTCCACCAGCGCCACGCCCCTGGCGCCGTCGCCCTCGAACTGCGCGCTCATGCGGGCGCAGATCTCCAGGCGGGAGGCGCGCTCCGGCACGCTGTCGAGGCCGTCGGAAACCGCCACCGCCAGGCGGCCGTCCTTGCCGGCCAGGGCCAGCAGGGCCTCGTCGGCCTTGAGGATGCGCATGGCAGAGTCTATGATGAGATGCGGCAGCTCGTCGGGCTTGATGGTGGAGAAGATGGCGCGGGCGATGTCGTTGAACTTGCGCTTCTCCAGCGCCCGTTCCACTACGGCCAGCAGTTCTTTTATTTCAAAAGGTTTGTGCAGGTAGTCGAAGGCGCCTTTGCGCAGGCTCTGTATGGCGGTGCTCATGGTGCCGTGGCCGGTGGCGATGATGACCTCTATCTCGGGGTCGAGCTTCTTCATCTCGCCCAGGGCGGTGATGCCGTCCATGTCCGGCATCTGGATGTCCATGATCACCAGGTCGAACTTGCCGGCCCTGACATTGTCCACGCCGGGCTGCCCGCCGTAAGCGGCCACGGGGGCGTAGCCGTTGGCCTCGAGCGAGGCGGCGATCATGTCCGCTATCTGCGGCTCGTCGTCCACCACTAAAATTCTGGCTTTATTGGTCACGTGGCTTATTGTATAAAAAAGTCAGGGGACGCTGATGACTATATGACTGTTTATCGGCTCGCAATAAAAAAAGCCCCTTTCGGGGCTTTTTAAATTGCTACGGTGTGGACTTTACATTTCGCGCCACTACGGACACTGCGCCAATTTTTTCCGCAGGAAAAAATCTGGCGGAGATTTCAGGACAAAGTTCGACACTACTTTGCCACACATCCCGCGGAAACTTTATAAGTACCACTCCCCGGTCGTCTTTTCGAAGCGGTAGGCCGATCTTATCCGCGAGATGCCGCACGGTCGGCCACGCGGCGCGGCCTCCCCTGCTTGCCGCGAGAAGGGCGTTCGCAGGGCGGCGGCACTACGCGCCTTGCACCTGCTCCCAAGGAGGTCTGCATCTTACAATTACCTCCTTTGCGCGGCCGGCCCCCAACAGGGCCTTTCCCGGCCGCACTGCGGTGTCGCTGTGCCCCACCCTCGTACGCCTTCGGCGTCCGTACAGCAAAGAAAATTATTCCCCGCGCGCACTGCAAAGAACTGAGTTTATTATATACAGAATTCGCCCGCGCTCGCCAGCGGATTCTGCTGAATCCGCTCGCGGCGCGAACCTGTTCCTGATAATATTCTTAGAGCTAGCCGGTGGCCGCCGTAATTATAAAACACCAGCCCGGCGTCCGCTGCTGCGGCCGCCGGGCTGGTCTTTTCTGCTGTTGATTTACCGCCACCGGCGGGAACAGGATCTGCCAAAGCCCTGGCCCTGATTGTTCCCCGGAGGCGTGTATGGAACTTCATCGCTGCCCTGCTGACTTCGTGATTTCTTCGGGATATTTTGATACACTCCGATGTATAATTTAGTTATAATACGTGTGGTAGGGGAACGTCATGCATACTCATTCACAATCTGGTTTCCGGTTTTGCCGTTTTTTTACGCCGTCCGGCGTGGGGAACCTTAATATTTCAGCCGCGTGT
>Ga0154402_130_pt3 | contig 7092 bp, 8 predicted proteins | sample RifGroB2_FD_115906 | JGI IMG/M metagenome (GOLD analysis project Ga0154402, IMG submission 115906) | Elusimicrobia bacterium GWB2_63_22 | reverse complement strand
TGGCCTCGGGTGCTGCCGTGCAGGCCGCCGTGCTGACGGGCGACGTGAAGGACGTGCTGCTGCTCGACGTTACCCCGCTGTCCCTGGGCATCGAGACCCTGGGCTCGGTGATGACGCGACTCATAGACAAGAACACCACCATCCCGGCCAAGAAGTCGCAGGTGTTCTCCACCGCGGCCGACAACCAGCCAGCCGTCACCATCCACGTGCTCCAGGGCGAGCGCGCCATGGCCGGCGACAACGTGTCGCTGGGCAAGTTCGACCTCGACGGCATACCCCCGGCGCCCCGCGGCACGCCCCAGATAGAAGTGACCTTCGACATCGACGCTAACGGCATCCTGCAGGTGCACGCCAAGGACCTGGGCACCGGCAAGGCGCAGCATATCACCATCAGCGCCCCGAACAAGCTGTCCAAAGAGGACATCGACAAGTTCGTTAAGCAGGCCGAGCAGTTCTCCGACGCCGACAAGAAATACAAAGAGAAGGTGGAGGCCAAGAACGAGGCCGACGCCGTTCTCTACACCACCGAGAAGGCCCTGAAGGAACACGGGGACAAGATCGGCCAGGACGAGCGCCTGGCGGTGGAGCGCTCCATCGGCGAGCTGAAGGAAGCCCTGAAAGGCGACGACCTGGACAAGGTGAAAAAGGCCAAGGACAGCCTGATACAGGTCTCCCAGAAACTCGGCGAAGCCGTGTACAAGGCGGCCCAGGCCAAGGCCGGTCCCGGCGCCGCCCCCGGCGCGGGCCCGCAGCCCGAAGGCGCCAAAGCCCACGCCGGCGGCAAGGACGACGTGGTGGACGCCGAAGTGGTGGACGAAAACAAGAAATAAGCTGTTAGCGGCCGTCTGGCGGATAGCGGAAGATAAACCTTCCGTTATCCGCCGTCGGCTTATATGCCCGGCCTTCTCTTTTGGTAGAATTTACTTAATATTATATGGCATCCAACGATTATTACCGAACCCTGGGCGTGGCCCGCAATGCCGGCCCCGACGAGATCAAGTCCGCTTACCGCAAGCTGGCCATGAAGCATCACCCCGACCGCAACCAGGGCAATACCGAGTCGGAATCCGTTTTCAAGGAAATAAACGAGGCGTACGAAGTGCTCTCCACCCCGGAGAAACGCCAGATCTACGACCAGTACGGCGCGGAAGGCCTCAAGGCCGGCGCCGGCGGGCGCGGCGGCTTCGGCGGCTTCCAGGGCGCGGACCTGGGCGACATGTTCGGCGACCTGTTCGAGAACCTCTTCGCGCAGGGCCAGGGGGGAGGCCGCGGCCGGCCGCGCTCCCGGCGCGGCGCCGACCTGAAGTATGAGGCCGAGATAACGCTGGAGGAAGCTTTCACCGGCGTCAAAGTGCCCATCAATTTCGAGCGCACCGAGGTCTGCCAGGAATGCGACGGCACCGGCGCGCGCGGCAAGACCGGCATAAAAAAATGCCCCACCTGCCACGGCGCGGGGCGCGTGCAGTACTCGCAGGGCTTCTTCGCCTTCAGCCAGGCCTGCCCCGACTGCGGCGGCCAGGGCGAGGTGATCTCCAGCCCGTGCAAGGCCTGCAACGGCGCCGGCCGCCAGAAGAAGGGCGCCAACATCAATATCAAGATCCCCGCCGGAGTGGAAGAGGGCGCGGTGCTGCGCGTTTCCGGCGGCGGCGACGCCGGCCTGAAGGGCGGCGACTCCGGGGACCTCTATATCCAGGTCTCCCTGAAGCACCACTCCCATTTCGAGCGGCAGGGCCGGGACCTGGTCTACGAGTGCCCGGTCCAGGTCTGGCAGGCGGCGCTCGGCGGCGAGACCGAGGTGCCCGTGATAGAGGGCGGCCGCATGAAGATAAAGATCCCGCAGGGCACCCAGCACGGCAAGGTGTTCCGCGTGCACGAGAAGGGCATGCCCATCAACGCCGGGAAGAACCGCGGCGACCTGCTGGTAAAGGTGAAGATAGAGGTGCCGCACGACCTTAATCCCCGGCAGCGCGAGCTGTTCGAGGAGCTTTCCCGGCTGGCCGGCCACGAACCGCCGGCGGTTGAGGAAAAGGACGGCTTCTTTAAGAAGATCCTGGGCTGATGCCTCAATATTTCATCCCGTCCGAGAATATCAGGAACGGCGAGTTCTTCGCCGGGCCGGACGAATCCAACCATATAGCCAGGGCCGCGCGGGCCAGGGCCGGCGACGAGATAGAGATCTTCGACGGCAAAGGCGCGCGCTACAAGGCCGTGATAAAGTCCCTCGCGGGGGACCTGGTGTCCGGCACGCTGGGAGAGCGGCTGCCCAGCCCGGCGTACAAGACCCGGCTGACGCTGTGCTTTGCGGTGGTGGCCCGGCCCGCGCTGGAAGCCATACTGGAGCACTGCACCGAGGCGGGGGTGGACGTGTTCCAGCCCGTGATGGCCTCCAGGGTGCAGTTCGACCTCTTCAGCGACTGGGAGCGCAGGGCCGGCCGGCTGCACCAGGTGGTGATCTCCGCCGCCAAGCAGTGCGGCCGCGGCGTGCTGCCCGAGGTGCGCAAGCCGGAGAAGCTCGACGACCTGCTCGCCGCGGGCGGGGCGGCCGTGTTCGCGGCGGCCGGCGGGCTCGCCGCGGACGAGGCTGTAAAAGGCCTGGCCGGAGTTTCGGAGATAAAACTTTTTGTGGGACCGGAGGGGGGCTTTACGAAAGGGGAAATGGAGTTCGCGCGCGACAGGGGCGCCGCCTTCATGAACCTGGGCCTGTATACTTTAAGGGCGGAGTCCGCCTGCCTGGCGGCCGCGTCCGCCCTCCTTACGCGGCTCGGCTGACCTGTCGCCTAGTCCAGCCGCGCCTTGAAGGAATTCCTCAGCAGCAGTTTCTTCTTCTCCGATTTTTCCAATATCGCCGCCACGGCCTTGCGCAGGTCGGCTATCTCTATCGGCTTGTTCAGGAACAGCTCCGCGTTGGCGCAGGAGTTGCCCTTTATCCTGGCGTCGTTGGAGGTGTTGCCGGTGAGGATTATTATCGGCGTGGCGCGGGTCTTGGGATCTTCCTTGATAAATTCGCAGACCTGCAGCCCGCTGATGTCCGGCAGGCCCAGGTCCACTATCGCCAGGTCCAGCTTGACCTCTTTTACCCAGTTCTTGGCCATCTCGCCGGTCTCGGCGGTCAGCACCATATAGCCCTCGTGCTCGAGGCAATACTTGAGCATCTCCAGGATAGATTTTTCGTCGTCTACCACCAATATCTTGTGCATACGTTAATCCCCTAATAACCCTAAAACTCGAATATATCATAATTCATACATGTTTCAAATTGATTTCCGTTAAGAAGTATCTATGTTTCGCGGGCCAGCGGGCTTGCCGGGGGGGGGCGGCAAATGGTAGAAGATAGTATGGCGCCCGCTAGGAGAAAACCCATGATAGACCTTAAACCTGCGTACCTCAAGAAAGTCAAAAAGATCCTTTCCGGCAACGTGCCGGAATACGACGTGCTGGTGTACGGCTCGCGCGCCGACGGCACCGCCAAAACCTATTCCTACCTCGACATCGTGGTGATGTCCGACAAGCCGCTGGTGCCGGCGCGGCTGGAGAAACTGGCGACCGAATTCAAGGCCGCCGGCTTTCCCTTCCGCGTAGAGACCATAGACTGGGGCGCCACCGGCGTCAGCTTCCGCAAAGAGATAAAAAAGACCGGCGTCCTGATACAGCAGTCCCCGAAGAAATAACCGCCCGCGGCCCTGCCCCGGGAACCGGCCGTAAACCCGCCCCGACACTGTTGTGCCGGGGCGGGTTGCTTTGTCCTGGCGGGAAAAGGCGGATTCCCGGGCCGCGGGGATAAAATGTAAAATATGGGGGTGAAAGTATATTTTAAAACCGTCGGGTGCCGGGTCAACCAGGTGGAGACCGAGAGCCTGCGCGAGAAATTCCTGGCCCTCGGCCATTGCGTAGCCGCCGATCCCGAAACCGCGGACCTGGTGGTGGTCAACACCTGTTCCGTCACCGCCAAGGCCGACCGCGACTGCGTCGCCTTCCTGCGCCGGACGGCCGCCGCCAACCCCGGGGCCGCCATAGCGGTGACCGGCTGCCTCGCCACCCTGGAACCTGAAAAAATACTGGCGGCCGCCCCCGGCGCCACCCTGTTCTCCAACAAGGACAAGGAGTCTATCCCCGCCCTGCTCTGCGGCGCGCCGCCGTCGGACGACTTCTTCTCCGTCGCTAAATTTCACGGCAAGGCGCGGGCCTTCATAAAAGTGCAGGACGGCTGTAACCTTAAATGCGCCTACTGCCTGGTCAACCTGGCCCGCAGCGAGCTGAAATCCAAACCGCTCGCCGCCGCCGTCGCGGAAGTAAAAAAGCTGGCGGAGGCCGGCTTCGCGGAGATAGTGCTCTGCGGCACCCGCCTCGGCATCTACAGGTGCCCGGAGACCGGGGCCGACCTCGCCGCGCTGATGGAGCGCCTGTTCGCGCTGGAGGGCAGGTTCCGCCTGCGGTTCTCTTCCGTGGAATCGCAGGAGCTTACCCCTGAACTTTTAAAGGTCCTCGAAGCCGGCGGCGACAGGTTCTGCCGTTATTTCCACTTGCCGCTGCAGGCCGGCGCCGACCCGGTGCTGAAGGCCATGGGCCGCCTTTACGATACCGCGCAGTACAAGGCCAAGGTGGAGGAGCTGCGCTCCGTCTTCCCCGGCGTAGGGATCTACGCGGATATCATCGCCGGCTACCCGGCGGAGACCGAAGAGGATTTCGCGGCGGCGCTGGCCTATGTCCGGGAGCTCGGCCTCGCCGGGCTGCACGTGTTCAGCTTCTCCGCCCGGCCGGGCACCCGCGCCGCGGCGCTGACAGCGCTGCCGCCCCGGACCGTCGCCGCCCGCTCCGCCGCCCTGCGCTCCCTGGATAAGGAACTGCGGGCCGCTTTCGCCGCCTCCATGCTGGGCCAGAAGGTCACCGTGCTGGTGCTCAAGAACAAGGAGGGCCGCGCACTGGCCCTGGCCCCTAATTTCGTCAACGTAACCCTCCCCGGCCAGCATCCCCCTGGCGCGCTTGTGGACTGCGTGGTCACGGCCGCGCGGGACGGAGAGTGTTCGGGGTCGGCATGAGGGTCTGCCCCTCCTGCGGCTACGGCAACGGCGCCGCCGTCCTTAGCTGCGCCATCTGCGGACGCGATCTCGCCGGGGTCCCCGTCCTGGCGGCCCCTCCGCCGGAGAAAACAGAAGCCTGGCTTATGACCGCCGCCGGCCTGCTGGTGCTGCTCTGCGGGCTTTTCTTCTTCCTTTACCAGAATTTCCCGCGTACCGCCGGCCAGGCCGCCGAAACCGTGGACGCCGCTCCCGGCGGGGACTCCTTTAATAATTACGACGGGGTGGTCTATTCCCTGAAAAAAATGCGGGGGCTGCGCTTCCTGCCCGCGGCCGACAAGCTGCGCGTTCCCCCGCTGCTGCTCAGCCGCGAGGAGCGGGTGGCGCTGGCCGCCGGCTACGCCGCGGGCTACGGCCTCGACCCGGCCCCGTACGCCGGGGAGATCCGCGAGGTTTCCGCGGGCCTCATCTCCGCCGGCGACGCGGCGCTGGTCAACGCCGGGTATTTCCTGGCCGCCATGGGCGGCCTGGAAGACTTCAGCGGGGCGATGGAGAAGACCCTGCTGTACGATCCCGCCCGCGAGGATAAATTTTACGCCGCCTGCGCGCTGGCCCGCCTGCACCGGCCGGAGGGCCACAGCCACCTGGCGGGGCTGATAGCCGGGGCCGACCCGGAGTTCCGCTCCAGGGCTTTCGACTGCCTGGCCTATTCTTCGGCTGCCGAGACGCCCGCCTACCTGGCCGCCCTTGCCGGGAAGGGGGGAGGGGAACTGGCGGAGGGCGCAAAAAGGACGTTAATGTTGCGCAAACAACTTGCTATAATTAAAAAGTAACACGCGTTTATATAATTATAGGCACGGGGGCGGCATTATATGGACAGCAGAGACGGAAAAAAGAAAAAAGAATCAATAGACGACATACTCTCGGATCTCAACGGCCTGCTCAACAAGATGCCGTCCATCCTCGACGGCATACGGATGCCCGAGCCGCAGCCGGCGGAGCGCGCGCCCGAGCCGGCCAGGGACGAGGTTAAAATTCAGCCGCCCGCAGCGGACGCGGAGAAGACCGTAGTCCTGCCTCCCTTTACCGGCCTTCCGGAAGGCGCTCCCGCTCCCGAACCCGCCACTCCCGCTTTTGACGCTGAAAAGACAGTAGTGCTGCAATCCTTCTCCGGCCTGCCCGAAGGCGCAGACGTTCCGGAAGTTAAAGCCGAAGAGCAGGCTGCTCCCCCCGCGGAGGGGAAACTCGAGCTGCAGAGCCTCGGCGACTTTATGTTCGGGGCCGGGGCCGATCAAAACACCCAGGCTCCCCAGGCCGAGGTCCCGGCCGTCCCGCAGGCGGCGGAACTTCCTGCCGAAACCGTCTCCCCGGCTCCTGCCGAAGCCGGGCTTAACCCCGCTGAAGAAATGAAGCCGGAATTCACCCCGGAGGCCGAGCCGCAGAGGCCAGGTCCTGAATCTTTTTTTTCCGGCCTTCCCGCCGAATCGGCCGATCCCATCAAATTGGCCCCGCTCGGCCTGCCGGAGGCGGAGCCTTCTTCGAGGCAGTATGACACCACCAGGGATTTCGGCATACCGGATATAGACGCCCTCATGCAGCTTTCCGACGCCGGTTCCGGGCAGCCTGCCGCCGAGAGCGCGCCGCAGGCCGAAGCGCCGGCGCAGGAGCAGCCGGCGGAGGTCCAGGCGACGGAGCAGGAGGAGGCGCCCCTGGCGCAGGCCTCGCTGTCTCCGGCGGCGGACCCGGGCGAGCCGGTGCCTACCGGCGACGAACTTGCGGAATTTGAAGAACAGCTTAAAGCGGCGGCGCCGCAGGGGGATATCGTGGAGAACAATAACCAGGAAGAAGAAAAAAAAGAGATTCCTCTCCAGGACGAGGCGCAGCAGGCGCCGGCGGCCGGTCCCGAGGCGTTTATCATAGAGCCGGCGGCCTCCAAACCCACCGGCTTTGAGGCTTTTACCATAGAACCGTCTTCCGAGGAAGACGCCCCGGCCCAGGACGCCGGGGAGACGCTGCGGCTGGAGCCGGCTCCGGAAGCCGTACAGGCCGAAACCCCTCAGCCGGAACCGGCCATAGC
>Ga0154402_110_pt1 | contig 7594 bp, 5 predicted proteins | sample RifGroB2_FD_115906 | JGI IMG/M metagenome (GOLD analysis project Ga0154402, IMG submission 115906) | Elusimicrobia bacterium GWB2_63_22 | reverse complement strand
TCGCCGGGTCGTAATCCAGCGACATCATGATGAAGGAGCCGGCGGGCAGGCTCTCGATCTTCTCATGGAGGGCTTTCACTTCGTTGCCGATGTTCTTGTTCGGCAGGCCCAGCGGCCGGACGATCGGGAACACCAGCAGCAGCGTCAGCGCCAGGAAGATCAGGCGCCTGTCGATTTTCAGGATCTTTTCGATGATATTTTTCATGGTCTAGTCCTTACCCATGTACTGGCGCTCGATGCCGAAGATGATCTTCAGCGCCGTCACGATACCGCCTATCGCCAGGCCCATCATGATGCCGCGCTTGCCGGCCACCGCCGGGACGTCCATAAGCCACTGGCCGATCTGGGCGATATCCCAGCCCCCGGTCCAGCCGAACAGGGTTTCCCAGATCATCTGGCCGAGCGGCACCTTGGCGAGCATCAGCACCAGCGCCGCCGCGAACAGCACGCCGGCCTGCAGGGACTTTATGCGGAAGGCGCGGTACGCCGTGGAGACGATGTAGAACGCCAGCACCGAGAACATCGTGCCGGAAAGGGCGTTGAACAGGAAGCGGTAGCCCCAGCCCAGGCCGGTCAGGTCGGCGCCGACCATCTGCTTGCCGTTGCTCACGATGGCCGGGACGACCATCGCCAGGAAGCCCACGAAGACGAACAGGCTGTAACCCCAGCCGTCCACCCTGCGGGTGATCTTGCGGGTGTGAGAGAAGAACAAACTGAACAGGCCCAGCAGGAACGCGAAGCCGGCCACGATGTTCTCCCACTTGTTCATGCTCTCCACGTATTTTTCCGACGCCTGGGTCGGAACATAGTAGGAGCTCAGCGTCAGGATGCCGACGATGAAGCAGATAGCCAGCGGTATGTGTTTTTTGATCAATGTCATATCAATAGGCCTTGAAGAGGTGCTTTACCACCGTGACCAGCGTGTCCAGCTTGAACCAGGTGCCGGCCAGCAGCAGCGCCGAACCCGCGACAATGGAGACCATCACGAAGGCTTTGCCGAAGTCCTGCACCTTGAGCGTGCTCTGCAGCATGGGCTCCTTGGACAGGTACGCGCCGGCGGCGTAGAGTTCCTCGCCGATGAGCGTGTAGTCGCAGGAGGTAAAGAAGAACGGCAGCTGAGATTCCTGCTCCGTGCCGGCTATCTGGATGGCGCCGGTAGTAGCGCCGACCTCGGCCAGCAGCAGCGACTCGGCCATGAAGTGGCCGATGAAGAAGCAGGCGGCGGGCTTTTCGCGGTGGATCATGCCGTCCACGGAGGCGGCGTAGGAGAACTGGTCCTGGCTGACGAAGAAGTTGATGTCGTCGCGGTAGGAGTCCAGGCGGTTCACCTCGGCGTAAGCCTGCTTGACTATCTCTTTGGAGACGGTCATCACGATGGGGTCGAAGTGCGGCACCTTGAGCTGGGTGTCGTGCGCGGCCACTTTCTTGGCCACCTCGGCCAGGATGGAAGTGGAGGCGATGGTGGGCACGCCGCTCATGGCGCCGATGCCTGTGGAGTAGAAGATCGGGCGGCCCATCTCGGTGGCGCGGCCGACGGCTTCGTCTATGGCGTCGAGGCCCGCGATGCGGCGGATGAACAGCCCGCCCTTGCGCTTGGCGTGCGACACGGTCCAGAAGAAGACGATGGTCGTCACGATGAGCAGCAGCAGGTTGTTCAGGCGGGCCAGGTTGAAGAGGTTCGGCTTGGGGGCGGCCGGGAGCTCGGAGCTTTCCGCCGTCACCTTGCCGTTAACGTACTTTACCTTGAACCGGTACTCGTTGCCTATCTTGAAATCATTGAAAAAGCCGGGCAGGTCCAGCTGCACCACGTGCAGCGCGGCGTGGCGGTCCCACGCCCAGAAGGGCAGCTCGACGTCGGCGGCCAGCTTCGTTCCGGCCGGGAACTCTTCCACCTTGACCCAGTCTTTACCGGAGGCGGCGTAGACCTGGTAGACGGCGCCCGGCACGTCGGCGGGGCCGGAGGGCCAGGTAAGCAGAACCGCCTCGCCCTTGTCATAGGGCATGTCCTTGGCCGCGAAGCCGGACAGGTCCGGGGCGGTCGGGGCATTTTTCTGGGAGGCGGGAGTCGCGGCCGAAACAACTGAAGCCGCAAGGAAAACAGATAACACAGCAAGGTTGAGTCGTGTTTTTAACATAACTGTTAATAATATACACTTTATGGATTTTTCAGGCAAGAGAAAAACCGCCGGGGAGGCTCCCGGCGGCACAGGGCGGGGGTCAGAGCGAGCGGCTGGGGGCGCCGGAGTCGGGCAGGTGGTCCAGTATCGCCATCATGATGCCGGCGCAGAGCAGCAGCGTGCCCAGGAGGACCAGCATGCCCCCGGTCAGCACATAGACCCAGTGAATGGTTATGCGCCCGCTGGAAAGATACTCCAGGATCGTCCCGGAATTAAGCGCCACCCCGGCGGCGCCAAGCAGCGCCCCGGCCAGCATGGAACCGCCCCGCAGCCAGCCGGCCTCCAGGGCGCCGCGGACGCGGCGCACCGAGATATTGGAGACCCGCTGGCCTATCAGCCCGAAAACCAGCGCCGTAAGGCCGCAGACGCCCAGCGTGGAGATGGTGATAAGCCGGTAGATCACGTCCTCGCGCAGGTACCGGTGCTCCAGGTAGAAGGAGACGGGGGCCGCGGCGTAGGCCAGCGCGGTGACCAGGAAGACCAGGCCTATGGGGCCGAAGATGCGCAGGGGGAAATAGGCGAAGATAATGCCCAGGATGACGCGCAGGAACCTGAGCCCGTCGCGCACCACGCTCAGTTTGGACCTGCCCTCGCGCTCGGCGTAAGGGATGGGGGTTTCCGTTATGCGCGCGCCCATGCAGGCCATGCGGGCGGTCATGGCGGGGGTAAAGTGCAGGCCGCTCGGCAGCGGGGCCAGCCGGGGCAGCAGCCGGGAGGAAAAGAGGCGCATGCCGCTGGCCGTGTCCTCAACGTGCACTCCGGAAAGCGCCGAGATCAGCCAGCCGTAGAGCCGGTTGCCGATATAGCGCACGCGCGGCATCTGCGAGCCGGCGTGGAGGCGGTTGCCCACGGCCATGTCGGCGCCGGCCCGCTGCAGCGCCTTGAAGAGGTCTATGAAGGCCAGCGGGTCGCAGGTCCCGTCGGCGTCGAGAAAGCTGAGGTAGTCGCCTGTCGCGGAAGAGAAGCCCGTCATCAGGGCCTGGCCGTAGCCCTTGTTCTGCGGGTGGGTGATGAGCCTGGCGCCGGGGATGCCGGCGGCGATCGCGCCGGTCCTGTCGCGCGAGCCGTCGTCTACTACCAGCACCTCCACCCCGGCCAGGCCGGTGGCCGCGCAGATGGGCGCGGCCGCGGCCAGGCAGCGCCCGACTATGCCGGCTATGGAGGCTTCCTCGTTGTACGCCGGTATGACTATCGAAAGTTTTTCGCTCACTGGCTTATCCTCCCGCTATTTTTCCAGGCCTTTCAGGTAAAGGTCGTAAATGTAATTGTGGGGCTGCGGGGCCGCGGCGGGCCTGCCCCCCGGGACCAGCCGGTAGACGAACAGCAGGCGGTAATCCGACTGGCTGTTGCGCATGTCGCTCCAGAGCTGCTCGGCGTAGCGGGCCCACCAGGCGTTAAAGACGCCGAGGCTTTTGTCGTCCCACTGGAACAGGCGGTAGCTTTTATCCAGGCGCACCGCCTCGCCCAGGTTGAGGAAGAGGTGGGTTATCCCGGCGGCGGCCACCCGCGCCTGCATTTCCTCCGGGGTGGAGGAAGCGCGGGCAAATAGCACCAGCGGGTGCACGTCGTGGACGGAAACCCCGATAAACTTCCGCTCGCAGAAAAAGCTTCTGCTGTCGCCCGCGAACAGCACCCGGCTGTCCGGCGGGAGCGAGGAATTTATGTATTCCATGGCCGGGTAGTAGGGCATGGGATACGCCGAATGGGGAGCGCTCAGGTACTCCGCCCTGGACTGCAGGCCGAAGACCACCCGCCAGCCCTCCTGTGATTTTGCCAGCTCGCTGATCCACTGCGCGCTGTAGAGGGAGAAGACCACCAGCGCGCCCTGCAGGGTCCATTTCAGGACCGCACTGCCCGACTCCGTTATCACCGCGGCCAGCAGCAGGCTCAGCAGGGACAGGGAGGGGAGGAAGTAGCGGGGCATGGTGGTGGACAGCGCCCACAGGCACCACATCACGGCCAGGTACAGCGCCAGGTGGCGCAGCGCCGGCTTCTGCAGCCGGTACAGCAGCAGCAGCGGCAGGCAAACCAGGAGGAACGGCCCGACGAAATCGGCGTTGCCCATCCCGGACATGGTGATGTACCAGGGGTGGAACACGAAACGGAAGAAGTCGCCGGATGTGCGGAAGGCGGCGCCCAGGTCGCGCGAGAAACAGTCCGAGTTGAAGATGACCCACTTCACCGGGTCCACCAGTTGCCCGCCCAATAGCTTGCCGAAGAACGGGTACAGCGGGTTGCCGTGGAAGAACAGGTTCTTCAGCGGCCACGGCAGGAAAACAAGCGCGGCGGCCACGCCGAAGAGCAGGGCCTGTTTGGCGGCCAGGCCGTAGTCGCGGGGCGCGTCCCCGGCGGGACGCCGGAAGAGGACCACCGCTCCGCCGGCGATGACGGTGAACAGGGCCGGGTACTTGGTGCCGCAGGCGAGGCCCGCGAAAAGCCCGGCCAGCAGCAGGGTCCTGTCGAAAACCGGCCCGGGGCCGCCCTCCCTGGCGGAAAAAAGAAGCAGGGCGTAGACGGCCAGCGCGGTGAACCAGGCGGAACCGATCTCCACGCCGGTGCTGCTCATATTGATGAGGGCCATCGGCATGCTCAGGAAGATGACGCAGGCGAGCAGGCCGGCGGTGACGGAAACCCAGCGCCGGCCCATGGCGAACAGCGTGCCCAGCAGGAACAGCCCCGTGGCAAAATGCATCAGCTTGGGCAGCACGTCGTCGGACATGAGCAGGCCGGCCGCATAAAGCATCTGCATCAGCAGCGGGAAGGCGGAATTGAGGTTGTGGGGCTGGGCGAGAACGCGGCCCTCCTGCAGGTAGGACGACGGCACCGCGAGGTGGTAGACCAGGGAGTCGAAGAAGATCTCCGGCGCCAGCGCCCACACCAGCGCCGAGGCGCCGTACAGCGCCAGCAGGAACAGCAGCACCAGGTCGAAGCCGGAGAACCGGAGGGACCTGACTTCGGCCAGCAGCCCGGCCAGGCGCCCGGCGGCATCCGCCCTGAACCGGACGGCCCCCAGCACACAGGCGGCGCCCAGGACCGAAAGGAGGGCGGGCCGGTTGAGCTGCCCGGCGAAACCGAGGCCCAGGGTCAGCAGCGAAAGCGCGCCGAACCCGAGGCCCAGCGAGAACAGCAGCCAGTCCAGGCCGCCAATGTCCTTATTGTCCGGCCCGGCGACCGCCCGCAGCAGGGTAGCGCCCAGCAGCAGCGCGGAGGCCGAGAACAGGGCCAGCAGCAGGAGCTGCGGCACGTACTTGAACAGGTGGCCGGCCCGGCCGAGGTTGGTCAGCCAGAGCGGGGGGGCGAAGGGGGGCAGCGTAAAGAAACCGTTCTGCGCCGTGTAATTTACCAGCACGACCAGCAGCCATACCGCCAGCAGCGCGGTCACGGCCATGACGGGCAGCCTGGGGCTTACCGCGGCCGCCGCGGGGGGCGTCTTTTTTTGCTGTACTTTTTTCGCCATAAACTCCGGGGCCGGCCGGGAATAGTTATCGGTAACCAGTTCGGGGGCTTAAAGCTCCCGGCTGGTTACCGATAAACCCAAAGACGGCCGCGCTCCTTACTTCTCCAGGACTTCGATGTTGGCGCGGGGAACCACTATCACTTCCCCGCCGTCGAGAGTCACTTCCAGCACGCGGGCATGGGACTCGCTGCCTATCACGGTCAGTTCCGGCGGCAGGGACTTCACCGTGCCGATCACGCCGAAGTGCGGCTCGCGGATGATGCGGATGGGGTCGCCGGGTTCTATCCAGCCACGGCCCTGGTCCTTCTTGCACTCGGTAACGTTCTTGGGGAAGCCGGGCACGATGATCTCGGGCCGCATCACGCCGGCGCGGATCTGCGTGGCGCCGGAGACGCTGGCTTTCTCGCCGTTGCGGGAGGCCAGCAGCTTGAAGGTGTACTCGGCCATCGGGATCATGCCGAAACCCTCGGTAACGATCACGGTCAGGCCTATCTTCTCGGTGCCGGTCACGGCCACGCCTATGTCGTAGCCCAGCAGCTGGCGCAGGTCGCGGTCGTGGATGCCGCCCACCACTATGGCCTTCACGCCCATCTCTACGCCGCGCTTGATGGCGGTGATGCCCGCGTGTTTGCCGCCGATGACGATCTTGCCGCGGCAGGCTTCGTTGATGGATTCGGGGGTCAGCTCTTCGTCGGGGCTCTTCGCGGCCATGTGGATCTCGCCGTTGGTCTCGCCGCCGATGCCGAAAATGCCCTGGATGAACGTGCCTTCGGACTCTATGGTCACGCCGAAGTCGGGGGTCACCTCCACCACCTTGCCTTTAATGTAGGCCGGCAGCGGCAGCACCTTGGGAGGCTCGCGCAGCATGATCTGGCCGGTAAGGTGGGAGACGGAGTCCACCGTGCCGTCGATCGGCGATTCCAGGGTGGTCTTGAACCACTTGATGAAAGGCTTGTTCTCGGCTATGATCTCGCCCTTCTTTACCGTATCGCCCTCTTTTTTCAGCAGCAGGTCCTTGATCTCTTCCGGGGCGACCGACATGCGGTTGGCCACGTTGATGGGGAACACCTTGCCGGGCAGTTCGGTCTGGGCCACTATATCGGTAGCTTCCACCTGCTTGCCGTCCTCCACGAGCACCTTGCCGGGGATGGGCAGCAGGCGTTTCTTCCTGAACAGCGTGCAGGGCATTACTTTAAGTCCGGGGGTATATGCGTGAGCCATATTGTTTTCTCCAGTTTAGTAGGATCTGTCGGGTTAGACCGGGTACATCCCCATGGATTTGTACCACTTGTTGAGGTTGTCCCGGCGCTTGGCGGGCTCCTTGGAGATATTGAAGGGCCGGCCGCGGCCGTCGAGCACCAGGCCCACTACGCCGCCCTCTATCTCCGCCTCCACCTTGTTGCCGGAGCCGGCGCCCATGTCGAAGCCCTTGACGGGTTTGGCCACGAGTTTGGCTTTCGGGGAATCGAAAGGCACGTGCAGGATGTCGCCGAAGCGCAGCTGCCCGGCCTGCTTCTTGCCGTCGGAACCGGTCACTTCCCATTCCATGATCAGCTGGCCGTCCTTGGCCAGGCCCTTGGGCGCCAGGCACGTGCCCATGCGCACCAGGCAGTCGTGGTAGAACACGTCGAGCGCTGCCTTCTCGCTGATCTGCGCCAGCACGCCCAGGTGCGGCATCATGAAGATGCTGTCCACGGCCATGCGGGTGATGCCCTCGGGCTGATAGGCGTCTATCATCATCATCATCGACTGGGTGCGGCGGGGGGAATGCGCCAGGATGCCGCCGGAGCCGATCACGTAGTCCAGCCGCATCACATTGATAAGGCTCTGGCCCGACGAGGTCTGGTCGAAAGCGTCGGAGATGGAGCGCTCCTGCTGCACGCCTTTCAGGCCCACGGCCAGCGCCTTGTGCTGGTCGAAAGCCAGGCGCAGCGCCTCGCGGGAGACGGCGTGCTCTATC
>Ga0154402_101_pt1 | contig 10785 bp, 7 predicted proteins | sample RifGroB2_FD_115906 | JGI IMG/M metagenome (GOLD analysis project Ga0154402, IMG submission 115906) | Elusimicrobia bacterium GWB2_63_22 | reverse complement strand
CTTTCCCGACGCCCTCTGGATCTGCCGGGCGTTGAGCAGCATGATGCGGCGGCCTATGTCGGCGAAGTCGTGTTCGACCTCGTAGTTGTCGAAGGTAGCTTTCTGGGGCAGGATGGTCTCGAGCAGTTCCCGGAGCTTGGGGATATCCCATTGTTTGTTGCCCAGGTCGTAGATAAGGTGGCCCACCGTCGCTTCGGGGTTAACCCTGAAGACCTCATAGAAGGAGCGGCTGGCCGAGACCACCCGCAGGTCCTGGTCGAGGGAGATCAGCGGTTCGCGGACGGTATTGATGATGCTCTCGGAGTATTCACGGACCGCGTCTTCGGATATTTTAATGGAGGCCAGTTCTTTGCGGGCTTTTTCCAGCCCGTTCTCTATCTCCCTGCGCGCGGTGATATCCTCGATGGCCAGGAGGATGATGCGCTCCTTTCCCGACACCCTCTGGATCTGCCGGGCGTTCAGGAGCATCGTGCGGCGGCCGATGTCGGCGAAATCGTGCTCGACCTCGTAGTTGTCGAAGGTAGCTTTCTGGGGCAGGATGGTCTCGAGCAGTTCCCGGAGCTTCGGGATATCCCACTGTTTGTTGCCCAGGTCGTAGATCAGCTGCCCGACGGTCTCTTTGGGGTTGACCTTGAAGACTTCGTAGAAGGAGCGGCTGGCCGAGACGACCCGCAGGTCCTGGTTCAGCGAGATCAGGGGTTCGCGCACGGTGTTGATGATGCTGTCGGCGTATTCGCTGGCTTCATCCGCCGTCTTTTTAATGACCTCGAGCTCGCGGCGGGTCTTCTCCAGCCCGGTCTCTATCTCTTTTTTCTCGGTGACGTCCCGGAACACCATGACGGCGCCGACCACCAGGCCGGAACGGCTGCGGATCGGCGCGCAGCTGTCTGCGATGGCCCGTTCGCTGCCGGAGCGCGCAATAAGTATGATGTGGTTCACCAGGAGGTGCGTGGTGCCGTGCGCCAGGGTTTCCTGTATCGGGTTCTCGGCCGGTAGGCGGGTCGCTTCGTTGATGATATTGAAAATTTCCTGTACCGGGCGGCCTGCCGCTTCCGCCTGCGTCCAGCCGGTGAGCCGTTCCGCGAGCGGGTTGACTAGCGTGATCCGCCCTTGCGCGTCGGTAGCCATTACGGCGTCGCCGATGGATTTGAGCGTCACGGAGAGCTTTTCCTCGCTGATCTGCAGGGTGAGATTGGCCTTCTCAAGCTCCCTGTTCGTGCCCTCCTGGACCTCGAGCAAACGCTCCGTTTCCCGGTGGACCAGGTTTTTAAGGCTCTGCCGGTTTTCCCGGTCTATGTAATAGACGGAAGAAAGGGAGAGCAGCAGCAGGAGCAGGCTGGCGGCGATGATGATGCCGAACAGGCGGCTCAGGTCCGAGTGAAAATTCTCGTCGTGCTGCGCCAGGCCGACCTGCGCGAGCCGCAGGAAGGCGTTGATCTCGGAGCGGATAGCGTCCATTGACCGCTTGCCCTGGCCGCTTTTTACGATCCCCAGGACGGCAACCGCGGCATTCTTCTGGCGCAATTCAACGATGTTGGCCATTTCCGCCATTTTTGCGTCTATCATCGGGAGGACCGCGTTCAAGTGCGCCTGGGCTTCGTCGCTTAAGGCAAGCGTTCGTAATTCTTCCATGTAGCCGCTGACGCCGCCGCGGGCCGACAGGTATGGTTCCAAAAAGACCTTGTCGCCGGTCAGCAGGTAGCCCCGCTGGCCGCTCTCGGCGTCTACCAGGGCGGACATCAGCTTGTTAGCGGTGTCTATTGCTATAAAGGTCCGCTTGCGCGCGCCGGCGTCTTTCCTCAGCTGGTCGAAAGTCCAGAGCGCGCCAAGCGCCGCCATGGCGACCAGCAGCCCGGCTGCGGTCAGTAAAGTCGCGAATCTGTATTTGGGGTTCATTGTGAATTGTCCTTAGAGGGGGCCCTGCCGGGGGGCCCGGGTTCCACGGCCGGCGCCGAAACTATGCCGAACCGGCCCCTGATGACTGGCCAGATCTTCAGCAGGGAAAGCAGCATCGCGGCCAGGATCGGCCCTATGAGCACGCCCTGTATCCCGAACATCTGCAGCCCGCCGATGATGGCGATGAGCCCCACCAGCGGATGCATGTCGGCCCGTCCTTTCAGGACCAGGGGGGGGATCAGGTTGTCTATGACGCTGGCGGCCAGCGCCATGGCCACCATCAGCGCCATCTGCAGGGCCGACCCCTGCGTAGCGTAAAGATAGAGCATTCCCGCCAGCGAAGCGGGAGCCGTACCCAGCATGGGGATCCACGCGAAGATGAAGGTCAGGCCCCCGGCCAGAAAAGCGCCCGGCACCCCGATAAGCAGGAACCCGGTTACGATCAGGGCTGCCTGGGAGGCGGCGGCGGCGAGCCCGGCCAGTACGGCGGAGATGGTGGTGTCGCGGAAAGACTGAACGAGCTTTTCCTGCACGTTCCGGTCGAACACGCGCAGGCCGAGTATCCAGGCTACGAACTCTTCGCCGTTGAGCAGGAAGAAAAAGAAGGCTATCATGGCCAGCAGCAGCTGGAGCAGCAGTACAGGGACGCCCTTGCCCAGGTTCAGGACGGCCTTGCTGGTGAGCTGTCCGGTGGCCTGGATAGCGCTTTTGAGCTGCGCGTTGACCTGCGCGGGGTTCCCGACCACCGTCCTGACAAGCTGCCAGCGGCTAATGGCTACGGTTATGGCCTTGGGGGAAAATTCTTTCAGCTCGGACATCTGATGCCCGATGGCTATCCCCTGCTTTACGGCCAGGATGGAAAAGCCGGCCAGCGGGGCTATGACCAGCAGGAGCAGCAGCGCCGTTACCGCGGACGCCGCCACCCTCGGGCCGCACTTCCTTGCCCGGAACCAGCGGAAGACGGGGTAGGAGAGCATGGCCAGGGTCCCGCCCAGGAACAGGGACAGCAGATACGGGGCTATCATCCACAGGGTGACACCCAGGCAGGCGGCAAGGGCCGCCAGAAAGGTAATGACATGGACCCGCTTGGTCCCATGCCCGTCGTGATTTTGCGGCATAGATAAGTTTTAGGGAAAGTTGACCCCGTGAAAGAAAGCGTTAATGACCGAGAGTACGAGCGCGAAAACCAGCGCCCACCAGAAGCTGGCTACCTGGAAGCCGGGCACCATGTGCGCCGTGAACATGACCAGCCCCCCGATGATGACGAAAGTGAGCAGCCCCAGCGTCATTATGTTAAGAGGCAGGGTCAGCAGCAGCAGCGCCGGCGCGAGGAAAGCGCTCACCAGGGCCAGGACGACCGCGACCACGATAGCGGTGCCGAAGCTGTCCACCGTTACCCCCGGGAGAAGCCGGGCTGTCACAAAGACCGCAAAACTGCTGACGAGGATGTTGAGCAATATCTTCATTTCTGTCTCCTTTTTTTGTTCTCCCTGCCCCGGCTTGTGCGGCGCTAGTTATATGATATCCTCCCTTGCGAGCGGCTGCTATGCGGAGTTGTACGCGCGGGGATAGGTAGAACCCCCGAATGTGCTGTGGCGGACCAGAGCCCTAATTTGTTTTACTTAACGTATGGCGACACGTTCCGGTGGAACCGCAAAAAACATCAGGGGGATGGAACTCTTCGAGGATTTCCTGTCCCTGGCGGGGCTGCATAAGAATTACACGCAGCATTTCTGCACCGCCGACCTGTACGCTATGGACCTTATCGAGGACAGGCGGGACGTGGGCATAGCGGACGTCATACGGCTCTGGGAGCGGTACTCCCGGGAGATGCCGGGCGGGAAGATAAACCTCTACCTGACCGCGCCCTTCTGCTTCAGGCATTGCAGCTACTGCCTGTTCTTCAAAAAGACGCCCGAGAGCAAGGCCGAGCTGGAGGATTACAAGAAGAAACTGGTGGGCCTGGCCGGGGCTTTCGCCCCCTTGTTCGAGAAACTGGAATTCGAGAATCTTTTCTTCGGCGGCGGCACGCCCAGCCTGTTCAGCGAGAGTCAGCTGCGGGAGATCTGCGGCAAAGTGGTCTCGCGCGCGAAGGTGTTCAAGGACGGGGCCAAGACCTTTGAATGCGAACCGCTGACCGCGACCAGGAAGAAACTGGGGATCGCCGCCGGCGCCGGCTTCAACCGCGTCAGCGTCGGGGTGCAGTCGCTGGACCAGAAGGTGCTCAAGGTCCTCAACCGCGAGTACCAGACCTACGGCATGGTGCGGGACTTCATGGCCGCCGCCCACGACTTCGGTTTCAAAGAGATCAACATAGACCTCATGATAGGCGTCGCCGGGGATACGCGGGCCGCTTTTATCGACAGTTTTAAGCGGGTGCTGGCCCTAAAGCCCACCACCATAGCCGTCTACCAGCTGGTGCCCAACCAGGAATATCTCGACGCCTGGCACGGAGGGGACAAGGCCGCTTTCTTCAAGTATTCGCTCGGCTTCAGGAAGAAAGTATACCGGGAGCTGGCCCGCATAGCGCGGGAGAACGGCTTTGTCTGCCCGCGCCTGGAGAAGTTCTGCATGGCCGACAAGATGGCCGGCTCCGTGGTGTTCCAGGACAAGAAGGTGGGCATCAAGCAGGAGTATTCCCTCAACGAGATCGGCCCGGAGGATTCCTATTTCACCCTGGGCCACCGGGGGGATTCCTATATTCCCAACCTCGCCTTCTACCAGACCACCCCGCTGACCCGGGACCCCGCGAAGAACGTCTTCAAGACCACGCCGCTGGAGGGCAGGCGGGCGATGGAGTTCTACTGCCTGCGCAAGCTTTCCTCGTATAACGAGCTCTACCGCGCCGACTTCTCCCGGCTTTTCAAGCGCGATGTCGCGGCGGTGTTCGCCCGGGAGCTGCGCGCTTTTGTGCGGGCCGGCTGCGCCCGGGTGCTAAAAGACAGGATAGTTTTCGACAAGACGGATATAAAAACCCGGTTCCTGGTCGCCATGGTTTTCGTCGGCCGCGCGCGCGTCGAGGCCAGGATAAACGCCTGGCTGCGGGAACGGCGCATAGCGCTGCGCTTCGGGGAATTTTCTTACGAGGCGTACGCCGTGTACGGCGCCGGAGGGGGGCTCGCCTTCAAGGCCGGCCCGCTGCCCGGTTCAAAGCGGTCGCCCCTGTTCGAGGAGATGATAGGCCGGATCTTCCGCGGCGTCCGGCCCGGCGCCGCGCTGCGGGACTCCGTGCTGGCTTTCGAAACGGCGCTCGGGCGCCTGGAGGGCGGCCTGCGGGGCAGGTTCGGGGTGGGCGTCCGGTAAAAAGCGGCGCACGTAAATTAAAAGCCGGTCTTCCTTGAGGAAGACCGGCTTTCTGTTTCTTGAGGTTCCGCTATTTAGAACTCGTTGAAGTAGGAGACCTTCTGGTTGCCGTCGCGGTTGATGACCCAGTGGTCCACCGTGGAGCCGCGGGAATCGCCGGCTATCTCCACCTCGTATTTCCTGGCGGCCTCGGCGAGCTTGCCGGGGCTGAGCGGGCAGGAGAAGGTGCGGCTCTTGTCGCGGTCCTGCAGCTCGGCCAGCGCGGCCTGGAACTTCTCCACGCCGCCGGCGGTGGCGAACTTGGAGCAGTTCATGCTCTCCTGCATGGTGACGTCCACGTAGGTGCGGAAATCTATGGGGCGCTCGGCGTTCTTGACCCATTTGCCGCCCTGGCAGGCCAGGTAGGGGCCGGCGTTATGCTGCGCGCCCAGCACGTCGTCGCGCCGCTGCAGCATGTGGTTCCAGAAGCGCATGCCATTGAAATTGGCGGAGAGGTCGGCGTAGGAGAACACGCCGGTGGCGAGCATGTTGCCGCCCAGGAAGGTCTTTTCCTTGAAGATGCCGCCCTTGAGCACGGAGACCAGGGGCTTGCCGTCGAGGTAATGGCCTTTGAAGTAGCGCTGGCCCATGCCGAACATGTGCTCCAGCTTGTCCACGCCCACTATGGTGTCGCCTATCTTGATGAGCGGGAACAGCGCCAGCGGGCTTTTGGCCGCGCCGCGGCGCCCCAGCAGGAAGCCGTTCCAGATGCTCCACTCGCTGTAGATGGATTCTTTGAGGGGGATCACCGTGCGGGGCACGTCGCCCTCGATGATGGCCTGCACCAGCTGGCCTTTCTTGTGGTTGGAGAAAACGTCGGTGAGGCGGTCGTAGAGCGCTTCTTCGCTGGCCCGGGTGTCGTCGCAGGTGCCGGAGGTGTTAAGATCGGCGATGGCCGCTTCCAGGCCTTCGTTGGCCAGGCGGTTCACTTCGCCGGTCACGTCGGCCACCCGGCCGTCCTCGAGAGTGTAATGGTCGGCCTCCGCGGCGTAAGCCGCCTGGCAGGAAACCGCGAACATCAGGGCTATAAGGGTTTTTCTCATCTGTCCTCCGTCACCGGGCTGTCTCTATATGGAAATGCTAGCAATCTGCCCGGCAGGACCGATTGAGGCGAAGGACCTTGTATCTTAAGGTATTAAGGCCCAGGGTTCTCTGGGTCCGATGCCGCTGCCGGCTGCCCTAAAGTCCCGCTCTAAGTCCCGCTCTAACCTTGAACGCCCGAAGTATATTTAATAGGATATCAGCATTCTAGTCTTACTATTGGGTTAGCAACCGGGGATGACTAAAAACAGCTTTGCTCTGCTCCTTGCCGCGCTGGCGCTCTGCGCTTCCGCTTTATCCGCCGCCGCAGATAAAACCTTGGTTTCAGCCAGGCAAGCCATACTCTCAGCTTCTGTTCCCCCGCAGGATGCCCTCCTTAAATACACGGCCGCAGTAAAGAAAACCAACGCCGCACCGGTGTTGGGCGAATACTCCTACGCGCTGGCTTATGCGGGTCTTGGCGAGGCCGCCCTGGCCTCAGTAGACCGCGCTCTTATAGCGGAGCCACTGCAGCCCGAGATACGGTTTTATCTTTCCGAAATCTTCAACGCCGCGGGGCTGGAGGATGCCTCCACCGAGCTTTCCGCCCCGGTCCCGGCCTGGCTGAAGGGGAAATCGCTGAAGCTCCCGGAGCTCGACGTGCCGGCCCCGCCAGATGATTTTGAGACGGCAGCCGCTTCGTTGAATATGCTGACGGCTCAGAAGCGCTACGCGCAGGCCGCCGTGCAGTACGACCGGCTATGCAAAACCCATCCCGCCGAGCCGCGCTGCCACGTGGGTTACGCGCTGGCCCTGGAACGCCTGGGCGCCTACAAGGCCGCCGCCGCCGAGGCCGCAAAGAACCTCTCCCTCTATAAAGACCTCGAGCCGCAGGCCATAACCAAGGCCTTTATCGACGACCTGAATAAGCGTCCGCCGCTGAAACTTTCCTCCGCCGATAAGCCTACGCTCAAGGGGCGCTACCTGCTGTTCACCGGCGGCAGCCTGAACAGGGCCGACGAGCGCACCCTTTATGCCTTCAGCACCAGGGTGGGCAAGTTCCTGAGCGAGCGCATAGACGTGTCCGCCAACGCCGCCATAAACGGCGGCAACGCATTGTCCGACTATAACGGCCTGACGCTGGGCGCGGTTGGGCGCTACAATACCCCGCTATCCTTGGCCCCGCTCAACCTTACGCTGGCGGCCAAAGGCGAGCGCGTGCCCGCGCCGGACAAAAACTTCACCTTCCTGCTGTCTCCGGGCCTGAGCTACTTTCTCAGGGACAGTTCCATAGACATGTTCTTCGACGTGGCCATGACCGGGCCTTACAGCGGCAGCGTCACCCTGTCGCTGGGCTATACCATCTACTTCGGGGGCGGCAAATGAGGCTGGTGCTTGCCGCCTTGCTGCTAGCACCAGCGCTTTGCCGGGCGGGCGACCTGCCGCCGCAGTTCGAGAACTCGTCGGTGAACGCCTCCGGCACTACGGTAATAAGGGCCGCCAAGGCTTATACTGGCATACCGCCTGCTGGGCGCCCGGGGCTTGTGGCGCAGGCGGCTTCGACCCTGGCCCTGCCGTCGGATAAACCTTTCTCGGTGGAATGGCCGGGCGGCGGAGAACTGTGGGCCATGAAGGAAGGCCAGCCGGCCAGACTGGATTCCTGGTCCGACCGTTCGCTGCCGCTGAATCCTAAATCCTCCAATAAAGGCCGCTGGTTCGGCACCTTCGGCCTGCAGCGCATGGGCGGCGGCGACTACCCGGCCTCGTCGATGAACCTGCGGGCCGGTTCCACCCTGTTCCAGAACCATTATGACCTGGCCTGGACCTACGATTATTATAAGCCCGCCGAATCGCTGACCTATCGCGCCTCCATGGGCTTGATGGGCCGCAAGTTGATGCCGCTGAGCCCGCACGGCGGCTGGAACGTCGGAGCGCAGTTGTCCCTGCTGAATAATTACGGCGAGCGCAGCGGCGCGCTGGGGCTGGTGACCGGCCTTAACATCTATCTGCCGCGCGGCAGCTTCGACATAACCCTGCTGCTGCAGGACGAGGGCGCTTACGGCCTGCTTGCGGGCTACACGCTGCATTTGACCAGATGAAGAAACTGAGCGCGATAGTCGTCTTGTTCCTGGCGTTTTGCGGCGCCCGGCAGGCCTTCGCCTATATCCCCATGCCCGGCGAGCCCTATGTGCTTTGCACCTGCCCCGGCGGCAGTTCGCTGGGATGGATGTATTATAACGAGTGCAATAGCGCGGTGAACTTGAACTGCGGCTCCGGCGGCGGGGGAACCATAGGGGGGGCGAAGGGCACGACTTTCTTCAATTACGGCCAGGTGCTGCTCACGCACTGGGAAACCGGCGAACCGCTTGTCAGCCCGCATTATTCGGATAATTTCCCCAAATTAGACCGTGAAACCGTGGACCGCTGCCAGGCCGTAGCGGAGCAGGTGGAAGGCGACGAGGTGTCGGAGGGAGAGAATTTCGGCAGTAAAGTTGTGGATGAGTTCTACCGGATATTCTCCGGGATCCCGGGCATAAAGACTCTTGAGGGGTGCAGTGCCCCGGTTTCGGATGCCGCCGCCGATTTTTATCGTTTGATGCGGGCTTATTCAGACGAGAAACCGCGGGAATCCAGTGAGAATGCTTTTGATCCACTTGCGGAAATCCCCATGTGCAATTTCTATCGAGAGATGGGGGCGCAGTCTATAGCCCCGAGTTATGGCATGTACTACCGCTCGCTTTCCGGACAGGCTGAGACCACGGGGCTCAGGATCGAGCAGTTCCCCGACGGCAGGTCGGTATTTACCGACGCCGGCAATGTCCGCTGGACTTTCCGGCAGAGCAGGAAAGGCTCTGGCGGGGGCAACTACTACCGTGTTCCGCCCGGGTCGCCCTACCAATTGGCCCGGGATGCCCGCGGGTTCAGGGTGGAGACCCCGGAGGGGGATTCCATAGATTTCCTGCCGGCTCCCGAGGCCGGCAACTGGCGGGCCAGCCGCTACAATTCCGCCGACGGCAGCTGGCTTACCTACACCTACGGACCCAACGGCCTGGCCCGCATAACGGATATGCACGGCCGCTACTTCGCCTTTGAGCGCGACGCGAAGGGCCTGCCGCTTACCGTTACCGACCAGAACGGGAAAAAGTCCGTGCTTGCCTATGATGCCGCCGGCAATCTGACCAGCGCCATATATCCGGACGGCTATAGAAAGACTTTCGCCTACGAAGCTGGCAGAATGGTAGCCGCGAAGGACGGCGGCTTGGCCGGGGTGCGTTACACTTACGACGGGAAGGGCCGCGTGCTGGCCAGCGAGTCCGAGGGCGGGGTGAACCGCCTGGAGCATTACTACAGCGACGCCGCCTCGAAGACAGTGATAACCGACGGCCTGGGCAATAAGACCGAGTATTCCCATGTCAGCGACCACGGGCAGAAGCTGGTCACTGGCGTTACCGACGCGCTGGGCGCCAAGGCCACCCTGTCCTATGACGGCAACTTCAACTTATCCGCCGCTACGGATCAACTGGGCCGCACCACCAAATACGTCCGCAACGCCAACGGCGACCCGGAGACCGTAGTGGACGCCCTCGGCAGCACGACTACGATTCAGTACCAGGTAAAGCGCACTTACCGCGACAACTATGGCGAACGCACCGATTATTATTCCCGCCCCATAAAGATAACAGATCCGCTTGGCCGCGTGACCAGGCTAGATTATGACAGCTACGGAAACCTGGAAAAAACCGAGGACGCATTGGGCTATAAGACCCGGATGGTCTACGACAAAGCCGGCCATATGCTGGAACTGCGGGACGCGCTGGGCTCTACCTATAAGTATGAATACGCCAATGGTCTTACCAAAAGCGTAGACCCGCTTGGTCGCGTTACCAGCTACAAGCGAGATGCCGATCTTCATGTGACGCAGCTTACTGACCCGTTGGGCCGCAACACCACTTTCACCTACGACCTGAGCGGTAACGTTGCCGCGGTCACCAACCCGCAGAACTTCGTCACAAAGTTCTCTTATGGCAACGGGGCCTGTCCGTCGTGCGGCGGCTCGCAGCTTTCTGCCCTTACCGACCCCAAGGGCAATGCCTGGACCTTCAATTACGATCAATACGGACGCCTGACCGACACCGCCAACCCGCTGGGCCAGAAGAAGGCCTACCAGTACGACAAGATGTCCCGCGTGACCGAGGTTAAAGATCCGGCGGGCAACGTTACCACTTTAACCTACGACGCACTTAACCGGCTGACCAGGAGGGATATCCAAACCCCTTCTGGTGAACATGCCGTCACAAGCTACGTCTATGACAAGGCCGGCAACCTGCTGAACGTTTCCAACGCCGGCGCCATGGTGAGCTTCACCTACGACGCGCTTAACCGCCCCGTAAAGACCGAGCAGCTATTCGGCGGCAGGTCTTACGCCATAGCCTATGCCTACGACGCCGTGGGCAACCTCACGGCCATGGCCACCCCCTTGGGCAAATACAGCTACACCTACGACCTTTTGAACAGGCTGGCCGGTAT
>Ga0154402_139_pt2 | contig 12961 bp, 10 predicted proteins | sample RifGroB2_FD_115906 | JGI IMG/M metagenome (GOLD analysis project Ga0154402, IMG submission 115906) | Elusimicrobia bacterium GWB2_63_22 | reverse complement strand
CACGTCCGCGCCGGCGGTCTGGGCTTCCTTCTCTTTCTCGCCCTTGGCGATGACGGCGATCTTCTTGGTCTTGCCGGTGCCGTGGGGCAGGGCGACGGTGCTGCGCACCTGCTGGTCGCTCTGCTTCACGTCTACGCCCAGCTTCATGTGCACTTCGATCGTCTCGTCGAATTTGGCGTTGGCGGTCTTCTTGAGCATGGCCACGGCTTCCTTCACGGAGTATTTCTTCGTGAGGTCCAGGCCTTTCTTTACGTTCTCTATTCTTTTACCCATTGTTTTCTCCTCGAGGTTCAAGCGCGGGCCCTTGCGGGTCCCGCTCCCTCAATTTATGCCGTCAGGCGGCAAATCTTAGCCGATGATGTCGACGCCCATGCTGCGGGCGGTGCCCTTTACCATCTGCATGGCCTGCTTAATGTCCTTGGTGTTCAGGTCGGGGAGCTTTATCTTGGCCACTTCTTCCACCTGCTTGAGGGTGAGCTTGCCGACTTTTTCCTTGTTCGGCACGCCGGAGCCCTTGGCCAGACCGGCGGCCTTCTTTATGAGGGCGGCCATCGGGGGCATCTTGGTGATGAAGGTGAAGGTGCGGTCTTCGAACACGGTGATGACCACCGGGATCGGAACGCCCTGCTCGAGCTTGCGGGTCTTTTCATTGAACTGTTTGCAGAAGTCCATGATGTTGACGCCGTGCTGGCCGAGGGCGGGACCCACGGGGGGCGCGGGATTGGCGGCGCCGGCCGGGATCTGAAGTTTTATGAACGTTTTAATCGCTTTAGCTTTAGCCATGATAATAATCTTAAGGAATATTCTTCCTTAAGCTCTCCTTGAGTATCTAGTGTTGTCCTGGATAGCCGCGTAACACGGACATCCCGCAGCTACATGAAGCTTGCAGCCTTGGACTTATACTTTCTCTACCTGCAGAAAATCAAGCTCCACCGGGGTGGGGCGGTCGAACACGGTGACGGTGACGCGCAGCTTTGCTTTCTGCTCGTTCACGTCCTCGACGAGGCCCATGAAGTGCTTGAACGGCCCTTCCACTATGCGCACGTTCTCGCCCTTCTCGAACTGCACCGCGGGCTTGGGCTTTTCCTGGCTGGTGGAATTCATCAGCTCCAGGATCTGCCGCACTTCCTCTTCGCCCATCGGCACGGGCTTGGGGTCCCCGAGGAACCCGCTGACGCCCTGCACGCCGCGGATGGCCCAGTAGGTGTTGTTGTCCAGCTCCATGCTGACGAGCACGTAGCCGGGGAAAAATTTGCGCTTGGAAACTTTCTTCTGGTTGTTCTTGACCTGCATCACGTCCTCGGTGGGGATGAGGACCTGCGCGATGCGGCCGGCGAATTCGTTGGCCTCGATCTTGGCCTGGAGCATTTTAAAAACGCGCTCCTCGAAACCGGTGCGGGTGTGGATGACGTACCAAGATTTATCGGACATTAGCGGCCTCCCAGGATGGCCTTCAGCCCTGCGGTGAGGCCCATGTCGACGAGGCTTACGTAGATGGCCACAAGAATGACGACAAAACTGACGGCCACGGTGGAGCGCATCACGTCTTTCTTGCCCAGCCAGGTGACCTTGGTCAGTTCTTCGTAGACTTCTTTCAGAAAACTCATTGTTTTGTTCATAGTTCTCCGCCGCTGCGGCGATCAGATCTGGCGGGAGCGGAAGGAATCGAACCTTCAGTTGCGGTTTTGGAGACCGCTGGTTTACCGTTAACCGACGCTCCCAACGCTAAATCAGGACTTTACTTCCTTGTGCTGGGTCTGCTTGCCGCAGGCGCGGCAGAACTTCTTGAGTTCTATCTTGAATTCTTTCTTTTTGCCCCGGGCCATGTGGTAATTCTTGTTCTTGCAGACCGTGCAGCCGAGGGTTATGTGTATTCTGTCAGCCATAATTATTGCTCCGTAAAATCGGCAGGCGGCGGCCTATGCTCCGGGCCGCCGCCGCCAGACCGTTTATTCTATTATCTCGCTCACGACACCCGATCCCACGGTGTGGCCGCCTTCGCGGATAGCGAAGCGCAGACCCTTTTCCATGGCGATGGGCGATATCAGCTCGACGGTCATCTCGGCGTGGTCGCCGGGCATGATCATTTCTACGCCGGGCTTCAGCTCAACGCCGCCGGTCACGTCGGTGGTCCGGAAGTAGAACTGAGGTTTGTAGCCCTTGAAGAACGGGGTATGCCGCCCGCCCTCTTCCTTGGTCAGAATGTAGACCTCGCCCTTGAACTTCTTGTGGGGCGTGCAGCTCTTCGGGGCAGCCAGCACCTGGCCGCGCTCGATCTGCGTCTTGTCTATGCCGCGCAGCAGGATACCGACGTTGTCGCCGGCCTGGCCCTGGTCCAGCAGCTTGCGGAACATCTCTATGCCGGTCGCCACGGAAGCCTGGGTGTCTTTCAGACCCACGATCTCAAGGGCGTCGCCCACTTTCACGATGCCGCGCTCAATGCGGCCGGTGGCCACGGTGCCGCGGCCGGTGATCGAGAACACGTCCTCGATGGCCATCAGGAACGGCTTGTCCACTTCGCGCTTCGGCTCCGGGATAGCGGTGTCGAGGGCTTCGAGCAGCTTGGCGATAGCCGGCACGCCCAGCGGACCCTGGTCGCCTTCCATGGCTTTCATGGAGGAACCGCGGATCACGGGGATGGTGGCGCCGGGGAATTCGTACTTGGTCAGCAGGTCGCGGATCTCGACTTCAACGAGGTCCAGCAGCTCGGTGTCGTCGACAAGGTCGCACTTGTTGAGGAACACTACGAGGTGCGGCACGTTGACCTGGCGGGCCAGGAGGACGTGCTCTTTGGTCTGGGGCATCGGGCCGTCGGCGGCCGACACCACCAGGATAGCGCCGTCCATCTGCGCGGCGCCGGTGATCATGTTCTTGACATAGTCAGCGTGGCCGGGGCAGTCGATGTGCGCGTAGTGGCGCTTTTCCGTGGAGTACTCCACGTGGGAAACGGCGATGGTGACGGTCTTGGAATCGTCGCGCACCGTGCCGCCCTTGGTGATTTCCGCGTAGGACCTGAGGTTGGCCAGGCCCTTTTCGGACTGGACCTTTACCAGCGCGGTGGTAAGAGTGGATTTGCCGTGGTCGACGTGACCGATGGTGCCTACGTTGACGTGAGGCTTGCTGCGATCGAACTTTGCTTTTGCCATTTTATGCTCCTTAACTATTTAGCTTGCTCTATGTCCGCCGGCTTTGCCGACCTGCGGACAAATTTTTATTTACTTCTCGGCCGCGGCGGCGGCGGTGCGCGTCTCAATAACCGACTTGGCTATGTTCGGCGGCACTTCCTCGTAGTGGCTGGGCTCCATGGTGAAGGAGGCGCGGCCCTGGGAGATGGAACGTACGGCGGTTGAGTAGCCGAACATCTCGGAAAGCGGCACGGTGCCCTTAACGGCGCGCGCGTTGCCGCGGCTGCCCATCTCGTTGATCTTGGCGCGGCGGCTAGAAAGGTCGCCGATGACGTCGCCCATGTTAACTTCGGGGGTGACGACTTCGATCTTCATGATGGGTTCCATCAGGTACGGGGTGGCCTTGCGGCAGGCGTCCTTAAACGCCATGGCGCCGGCTATCTTGAAGGCGATTTCCGAGGAGTCCACGTCGTGGAAGGAGCCGTCAAACAGCGTCACTTTCACGTCCACCACGGGGAAACCGGCCATTACGCCGGCGTCCAGCGCCTCGCGTACGCCCTTTTCCACGGCGGGGATGAATTCCTTGGGGATGCGGCCCTGCTTGATATTGTCGATGAACTCGAAGCCTTTGTTAAGTTCCTGGGGCTCGACTATAAGCCACACGTGGCCGTACTGGCCGCGGCCGCCGGACTGGCGGATGAACTTGCCTTCCTGCTCCACCTTTTTCTTGATGGACTCGCGGAAAGCCACCTGCGGGCGGCCCACGTTGGCCTGCACGCTGAACTCGCGCTTGAGGCGGTCCACAATGATGTCCAGGTGGAGTTCGCCCATGCCCGAGATGATGGTCTGGCCGGTTTCTTCGTCGGTCTTAATGCGGAATGTCTGGTCCTCTTCGGCGAGGCGGCCCATGGCCAGGCCCATCTTCTGCTCGTCCTCTTTGGACTTGGGCTCGATGGAGATCTGGATGACCGGCTCGGGGAAGGTTATACCTTCGAGAATAACGGGATTCTCGGGGTCGCAGATGGTCTCGCCCACGGTGGCGCTCTTTATGGCCACGGTGGCGGCGATGTCGCCGGCGCCGATCTCTTTTATCTCTTCGCGCTTGTTGGCGTGCATCCGGAGGATACGGCCGATGCGCTCGGTGTTCTTCTTGCGGCCGAAGTACACGGTGTCGCCGGGCTTAAGGGTGCCGGAATACACGCGGAAGAAGGTCAGCTTGCCGACAAACGGGTCGGGCTGGATCTTGAACAGCAGGGCGCAGAAGGGGTCTTTCGGGTCGGGCTTGCGGACAACGTCCTCGCCGGTGAAAGCATGCTTGCACGTAAGCGGCGGGATGTCGAGCGGGCTCGGCAGGAAGTCTATGACGGCGTCCAGCATGGGCTGCACGCCCTTGTTCTTATAGGAAGAGCCGCACAGCACGGGGAAGAACTTGTTGGCCAGGGTACCGCGGCGGATGGCCGCCTTCAGCTCGGGCACGGTGAAGTCGGTGTGGCCGTTAAGGAACTTCTCGGCTATCGCGTCGTCGAAATCGGCGATCTTCTCTATGAGGTGGGTGCGGTACTTGTCGGAGATCTCCTTCATGTCCGCGGGGATCTCTACCTCGTCAAAGTGGGCGCCCAGGTCGTCGCCGATCCAGATCAGGGCCTTCATCTTGATCAGGTCCACGAGGCCTTTAAAGGTCTCGGTGACGCCGATGGGAAGCTGTATGGGGGCGGCATTGGCGCCCAGTTTCTCTACGATGGATTCGGCGGACATGTAGAAGTCGGCGCCGATGCGGTCCATCTTGTTGACATAGGCGACGCGGGGCACGTGGTACTTGTCGGCCTGGCGCCACACGGTCTCGCTCTGGGGCTCCACGCCCTGCACGCCGTCAAATACGGTCACGGCGCCGTCGAGCACGCGCAGGGAGCGCTCAACCTCGGCGGTAAAGTCCACGTGGCCGGGGGTGTCGATGATGTTAACGGTATAGCCTTCCCACTGGGTGGAAATGGCGGCGGCGGTGATGGTTATGCCGCGCTCGCGCTCCTGGGGCATCCAGTCGGTGGTGGTGGTGCCGTCGTGCACCTCGCCGATCTTGTGGGACTTCCCGGTGTAATAAAGGATGCGTTCCGTGGTGGTGGTCTTACCCGCGTCAATGTGGGCGATAATACCGGTGTTGCGGACTTTGCGGAGGTCGAGTTCTGCCATGATTTCCTTCTGCTTTATAATTTTGGGGCCAGGCGGCCGGTTTCCCGGCTGCCTGGCGGAACCTCATAAGAGGATCGGATTACCAGCGGTAGTGGGCGAAGGCCCGGTTGGCTTCCGCCATCCGGTGCGTGTCCTCGCGCTTTTTGAAGGCCGCGCCTTCTTTCTTGTAAGCGAGAAGCAGCTCTTCGGCCAGGTGCTCGGCCATCGGGCGGCCTTTGCGGTCGCGGGCGGCGCCGAGGATCCAGCGCATGGCCAGCGTAGCGGAGCGCGCGGGGCGCACTTCGATCGGCACCTGGTAGTTGGCGCCGCCGACGCGGCGGGCCTTTACTTCCAGGAGAGGGCGCACGTTCTCGATGGCTTTGGTGAACACCATCAGCGCGTCTTCTTTGGTCTTCTCGGCTATGATCTCGAGGGCGCCGTACATAATGCGCTCGCCGACGATCTTCTTGCCCTGGAAGTTGATCCGGTTGATCATCCTGGCAACGAGCACGGAATTATATTTGAACTCCGGCGGAGGGGCGTCACGGCGTTCGCGGGGTTTTAAACCTTTTCTAGGCATAGTAGTTTATCCGATCCTTTTGTTTTATCGACGTTACTTGGAAGCTTCGTGACCTTTGCGGCCGGGCTTCTTCTCGCCCTTCGGGCGCTTGGTGCCGTAGCAGGAGCGGCTCTGCAGCCTGCCTTCCACGCCGGACGCGTCGAGGGCGCCGCGGATAATGTGGTAGCGAACGCCGGGCAGGTCCTTCACGCGGCCTCCGCGCACCATCACTATGGAGTGTTCCTGCAGGTTGTGGCCGACGCCGGGAATGTAGGCGGTGACTTCCTGTTTGGAGGTAAGCTTTACGCGGGCCACCTTGCGGAGGGCCGAGTTGGGCTTCTTGGGCGTGGTTGTGTACACGCGGGTACACACGCCGCGGCGCTGCGGGCACGAGTTAAGCGCCGGCGCCTTGCTGAACTGGCGGCACTTGGTGCGGCCGTGCCTGATAAGCTGGTTAATTGTAGACATATGAACTCCGGTAAGGGTTTCCCCTCCCGGTTACTCCTCCTTGTTCCGCTTTTCCTCTTCGTCGGCTAATTTGCGCGTGGCAAAACCACTGCCCGCCGGCACTAGATGACCTATTATAACATTTTCCTTGAGGCCCTTCAAATTATCCACTTTATTAGTAGTGGCCGCATCGGTAAGGACGCGGGTGGTCTCCTGGAAGCTGGCGGCCGAGATAAACGACTCGGAAGCCAGGGACGCCTTGGAAATACCCAGCAGTACGGGCTCGGCCTGGGCCGGTTCGTGGCCGGTACCGGCCGCGGTCTGGTTCTCCGTCTTGAAGGCGCCCTTATGGACGATCTCGCCCTTAAGCAGCGGGGTTCCGCCGGGTTCGGTCACCTTCACGTTGGAGAGCATCTGGCGTACTATGATCTCTATGTACTTGTCGTTGATGTTAACGCCCTGCAGCCGGTACACTTCCTGGATGGCGTCAACAATGTAGTTCTGCACTTCCTTCACGCCTTTTACGGCCAGCAGGTCGTGCATGTCAACGGCGCCGTCGGTCAGGGCTTCGCCCACGGCCACGCGGTCGCCTTCGTAAACAACCAGGTGTTTGCCGTACGGGATAGAGTAAGCCTCTACCTGGCCGGTCTCCTCGTTCTTCACGGATACTTCTACCAGGCCCTTGGCGGTGGTCCCGAGGGACACCAGGCCTTCGATCTTGGTGATGATGGCGGCGTTCTTGGGCCTGCGCACTTCAAAGAGCTCGGCCACGCGGGGCAGACCGCCCGTGATGTCCTTGGTCTTGGCGGTGTCGCGGTGGATCTTGGCTACAATGTCGCCCTTCTTAACGTCTTCGCCCTGCTCGACGATGATGATGGTGTCGGTAGGCAGGGTATGCGACCCTACCACGGCGCCGCCGTGTTCTACCACAATGCGCGGGTTGCGCTTGGTGCCGCGGTGCTCAATGATCTTGCGCTCAATGATGCCGGTCACCTTGTTGCGTTCTTCGTGCAGCGTGACGCCTTCCTTGATGTCGAGATACTTGGCCTTACCGTCGTGCTCGGTGATGAGCGGCACGGTATGGGGGTCCCACTCGGCTATCAGGTCGCCCGCTTTCAGGCTGGCCTTGTCGCTTATGTGGACGCGCGCGCCGTAGCTGATCTTCAGCTCTTCGGCGGGGAACTTCTTGGCGTCGGCGTACTTCACGTTAATGATGGCGCCGCGGCTGATCACGATGTCGTGGCCGTCGCGGTTCTTAACGGTGCGCAGCTCGCGGAATTCAACTTTGCCGTCCGCCTTGGCTTTGGACTCGTTCTTCTCGAGCACGCGCGACGCCGTACCACCGATGTGGAACGTCCGCAGGGTCAGCTGCGTGCCGGGTTCGCCGATGGACTGCGCGGCGATAATACCCACGGCTTCGCCGGGCTCGACTTCGTAGCCGGTGGCCAGGTTCTGGCCGTAGCACTTGGCGCAGATGCCGGTCTCGGCTTCGCAGGTCAGCACGGAGCGGGTGAACACGGATTCTATCTTGGCCTTGTCGATGGCCTTGGCCATCTCGGGCGTCACCATCTCGCCGGCTTTCACTATAACTTTGTTCTTGCCTTCGGCGTCGGTGTAGCGCACGTCTTCCAGCACCACGCGGCCGGTGATCCTGTCGGCCAGAGGTTCAATTACCTCGTCGCCGCTCACCAGGGCCATAAGTTCCACGCCGTTGATGGTGCCGCAGTCCGGGGTCGTAATGACCACGTTATGCGCCACGTCAACGAGGCGGCGGGTAAGGTAACCGGCGTCGGCGGTTTTAAGAGCCGTGTCGGAAAGACCTTTGCGTCCGCCGTGCGTGGAGATGAAATATTCCAGTACGGTAAGACCCTCGCGGAAGTTGGATAGAATGGGGTTTTCGATAATTTCACCCACGCCGCCGGTCAGCTTCTTCTGGGGCTTGGCCATAAGACCGCGCATACCGGCCAGCTGCTTAACCTGCTGGCGGCTACCGCGGGCGCCGGAGTCGGCCATCATGAAGATGGCGTTGAAGCGCGCTTCCTTGGGGGAGTGCACCTTCTTCTCCTGCTTCTGCATCTCGTCGAACATCATGTCGGCGACCTTGTCGCTGACGTGCGTCCAGATGTCGATGATCTTGTTGTAGCGTTCGTTCTCGGTTATGATGCCGTCTTTGGCCTGGCCTTCAATGTCGCGCACCTGCTTCTGCGCCTTGGTGATCAGGGCGGCCTTGTGCTCCGGCACGCTCATGTCGGCGATGGAGATGCTGAGGCCCGACAGGGTGCAGTAGTGGAAGCCCTGGTTCATCAGGCGGTCCAGCAGGGTGACGGTGGCGTGGTGCCCGATCTCGGGGTTCTTAAAGCACTCGTCGACCAGGTTGGACAGGTCTTTCTTGCTGATGGCCTTGTTGTAGCGCTTCCAGTCCAGTTTGGCGGGCAGGATGTCGAAGAAGATCAGGCGGCCCACGGTGACGAAGTCCTTCCAGTCGGCCGGCTTCTTCCAGGTCTTGGCTTCGGCGTCGAAGTCCACGGACTCGTGCGTGGTGTCGTTCATGCCGCGCACTTTTATCTTGGCGTGCAGGTCCAGCACGCTGTGCTGGTGGGCGGTCAGGGCTTCGTCCTTGTCGTTAAAGAACTTGCCTTCGCCGTCCTCGCCGATCTTTATCTTGGTAATGTAGTTGATGCCGAGCACCATGTCGTGCGACGGGTTGGCGATGGGGCGGCCGCTGGCGGGCGACAGAATGTTGTTGGTCGCCATCATCAGCATGCGCGCTTCCATCTGCGCTTCCTGGCTGATGGGCACGTGCACGGCCATCTGGTCACCGTCGAAGTCGGCGTTGAACGCCGCGCAGGTCAGCGGGTGCAGCTGGATGGCGAGACCCTCAATAAGGACGGGCTCGAAAGCCTGGATACCGAGGCGGTGCAGCGTGGGGGCGCGGTTAAGCATCACGGGATGCTTCTTGGTGACGCGCTCCAGGATGTCCCAGATCTCGTTGTCGGCGTGCTCCATCTTCTTCTTGGCGACCTTCAGAGTGATGTTCTCTTTCTTGATCAGCTCGGCGAGCACGAAGGGTTTGAACAGCTCCAGCGCCATTTCCTTAGGAAGACCGCACTGGTTGAGCTTGAGGTTGGGGCCTACCACGATGACGGAGCGGCCGGAATAGTCCACGCGCTTACCCAGCAGGTTCTGGCGGAAGCGGCCCTGCTTACCTTTAAGGATGTCCGAGATGGACTTGAGCGGGCGGTTGGCGGCTCCCAGGACTACTTTACCGCGGGCGCCGTTCTCTATGAGGGCGTCGACGGCTTCCTGGAGGAGGCGCTTTTCGTTGTAGATCATCACCTGCGGGGCGCGCAGGGCCTCAATGTGCTTCAGGCGGTTGTTGCGGTTGATGATGCGGCGGTACAGGTCGTTCAGGTCGGAGGTGGCAAAGCGGCCGCCTTCGAGCGGTACCAGCGGGCGCAGGTCCGGCGGCAGCACGGGCAGCACGGTCATGATCATCCACTCGGGCCGGTTGTTGCTGGCCTGAAAACCTTCTAAGATCTTAAGGCGCTTTATAGCCTTGCTGCGGTCGGCGTCGTTCTTAATGGCGGCCAGTTCCTTCTCTATGCGCTCGATCTCGACTTTCATGTCGATGCTCTCGAGCAGGCTCTGGATGGCGTTGGCGCCGATGCCTACCTTTATCTTGGAGTACTTCTTGCGGACTTCGTTAAGCTGGCTTTCGGTGAACACCTCGCCGCGCTTGTACTCTATGCGGCCGGTGACGGGGTCCTTGGTGTCTTCCAGCACCACGTAAGCGGCGTAATACACCACCTTCTCCAAGTCGGTGGGGCGCATGTCTAAAATGATGCCGATGCGCGACGGGCTCTTGCGCAGGAACCAGATGTGGGCGACGGGGCAGGCCAGTTCTATGTGGCCCATGCGCTCGCGGCGCACCTTGGCCTCGGTCACTTCCACGCCGCAGCGGTCGCAGACCACGCCCTTGAACTTCACCCAGCGGTACTTGCCACAGGCGCACTCGTAGTCCTTGGAGGGTCCGAAGATCCTTTCGCACAGCAGGCCGTCGCGCTCGGGCTTGAGCGTGCGGTAGTTTATGGTCTCGGGTTTCTTTACTTCGCCGAAGGACCAGTTACGGATCCTGGCGGGGCTCGCGAGGCCTATCTTGATGCCGCTAAAGCTCGCGTAGTTCAGTTCTTTGGCCCGCTTCTTGGTCTTGCCCGCGTTGAATAAGTTCCTGGCTTCCGAGATCATGTCCATGGGAATCTCCTAGAGTATCACCTGAAAACCTTCAGTCCTCTCGTCACACCGGCGAAAGCCGGTGTCCAGATCTTTTTCTGGATCCCGGCTTTCGCCGGGATGACGTTTAGCTTTACTTCTCCGCCTTGACCGTCTTTTTCTTGACGGCGGGTTTTTCGGCCGGTTCCTCGGCGGTCTTCTTGGCCTCGCCGGGCTTGGGCTCGCTGAGGAGGTCCACTTCGAGCGCCAGGGCCTGGAGTTCCTTCACTAGCACCTTGAAGGATTCCGGCACGCCGGGCTGCGGAGGGAAGTCGCCTTTTATGATGGCTTCGTACATCTTGGTGCGGCCGGTAAAGTCGTCGGACTTCACGGTCAGCATCTCCTGCAGGGTGTACGCGGCGCCGTAACCTTCGAGCGCCCACACTTCCATTTCGCCGAAGCGCTGGCCGCCGAACAGGGCCTTACCGCCCAGGGGCTGCCTGGTGATGAGGCTGTAAGGGCCGGTGCTGCGGGCGTGTACCTTGTCCTCGACGAGGTGGATCAGCTTGAGGATGTACAGGTAGCCGATGGTGACCTTTTCGTGGAACTTCTCGCCGGTGCGGCCGTCGTACAGGGTGATGCGGCAATAGTCGTCCGGCAGATATTCTTCCGGCACGCCCTTGGCCTTAAGGTGGTCCTTGGCCAGCTGGATCATCTGGATGACGCCGGGCTTTTCGGAAGTGGGTTTCTCCATGTCCTTAAGCACGTCGTCGATGGTGATCTCGCCGCGTTTCTTGCCCTTCTTGGTCCAGTAGGCCCAGTAATCCTTGTTGTCCTCGGCCGCGCTGTCGAACACGGGGCAGTACATCTGGGTGTCCAGCTGTTTGCCGGCCCAGCCGAGCATGGTCTCGAGGATCTGGCCGATGTTCATGCGGCTGGGCACGCCCAGCGGGGACAGCACTACGTCGACGGGGGTGCCGTCGGGCATATAGGGCATGTCTTCGCGCGGCAGAATGCGGGCGACGACGCCCTTGTTGCCGTGGCGGCCGGAGAGCTTGTCGCCCACCTGCAGGCGGCGCTTAAGGGCGATGTGCACCTTCACCACTTTGTTCACGGTGACGGGCAGTTCGCCGGAGGATTTCAGCATCTCCTTCTCGCGGGCGAACTTTTCCTTAATATGCTTCTCCATCAGCTTGCAGAACTCTTCGGTCTCGGAGCCTTTCTTGGAGGTTTCCTTGCGGAACTCCTTGAGGGCGTCGAGGTTGTAATTCATCTCCGCGTCAATTTCCTTCTTGCGGCGGTCCTCTTCGGGCTTGGACAGCTTCTCGCGGCGCACGAACACGCGGGTGCCGATGATCTTGCCGTACACGCCGGGCGGCACGCGCATGGAGGTGTCGGTCACGTCCTCGGCCTTCTTGCCGAAGATGACCTTCAGCAGGCGCTCTTCGGGGGACAGCTGCTGCTCGCCCTTGGGAGACACTTTGCAGACCAGGATGTCGCCGGGGCGCACCATCGTGGACGGGATAACTACGCCGTCGTTGTCGATGTGCTCCAGGGCGTCGGTGCCGACGTTCGGGATGTCGCGGGTTATTTCTTCCGGACCCAGCTTGGTGTCGCGGGCTTCCACTTCGAATTCTTCGATGAACACCGAGGTCAGCTCGTCGTCCTCGACGATCTTCTCGGAGACCAGGATGGCGTCTTCGTAGTTATAGCCTTCCCAGCTCATGAAGGCCACCAGCAGGTTCTTGCCCAGGGCCAGCTGGCCGTTGTTGGTGGCGGGGCCGTCGGCTATGACGTCGCCCTTCTTTATGTCCATGCCGCTCTCCACTATGGGCACCTGGTTAACGCAGGTGTCCTGGTTGGAGCGGCGGTACTTAATGAGGTGATAAATGTCGGGCTCTTTGGAGTGCTCCGGCTTTATGGCGATCATGTCCGCGGAGGCGTAAATGACCTTGCCCGAGGTGCGGGCGGTCACGCAGGCGCGGCTGTCGCGGGCCACGGCGGGCTCCATACCGGTGCCCACCAGGGGCGCCTCGGTGACGAGCAGCGGCACGGCCTGCCTCATCATGTTGGAACCCATCAGGGCGCGGTTGGCGTCGTCGTGTTCGAGGAACGGCACCAGCGCGGCGGAGATGGACACCACCTGCATGGGGCTGACGTCCATGTACTCCACTTTGTCGGAGTCCATGAAGACATAGTCGTCTTTGAGGCGGCCGTACACCTGGTCGGTGGAGAGCTTGTTGCTCTCGATGGGGGTGTTGGCCTGCCCGACAAAGATGTCGTCTTCGATGTAGGCGGTAACGTAGTCGGCCTGGTCGGTGACCTTCTTATGGTCTACCTTCCGGTAGGGCGTCTCTATGAGGCCGTACTGGTTGACCTTGGCGTAGGCGGCCAGCGAAACGATAAGACCGATGTTCGGGCCTTCGGGCGTTTCGATGGGGCAGACGCGGCCGTA
>Ga0154402_130_pt5 | contig 25962 bp, 23 predicted proteins | sample RifGroB2_FD_115906 | JGI IMG/M metagenome (GOLD analysis project Ga0154402, IMG submission 115906) | Elusimicrobia bacterium GWB2_63_22 | reverse complement strand
GACGACCAGATCCTGCTCAAGCGCGACGGCTTCCCGACGTATAATTTCGCCAACGTGGTGGACGACCACCTGATGGGCATTACCCACGTGATGCGCGGTTGCGAGTATATCTCCTCCACGCCCAAGTACCTGCTGCTCTACGGCGCCTTCGGCTGGACCGCCCCGGAGCATATCCACCTGCCGCATATCATGGGCGCCAACGGCAAGAAGCTCTCCAAGCGGGAGGGCAGCGCGGCGCTGTCGGACCTGCTGAACAAGGGCTTCCTGCCGGAGGCGATACTCAATTACATCGCGCTGCTGGGCTGGAACCCGGGCACCGAGCAGGAGTTCTTCACCAAGGCCGACCTGATAGCGAAGTTCGACATCGCCCGTATAGGCAAGGCGCCGGCCATGTTCGACGAGACCAAGCTGGCCTGGCTCAACGCCCAGCACGTGAAGGCCCTGCCGCCGGAGACGGCCCACGAGTTGTTCCTGAAGTTCTACCCCGAAAATATCGTTAAGGGCTTTGACTCCAAAAAGCTCACCGGCTATATACAGGGCAAGGTGGAGCGGCTCGCCGACCTGCCGGCTATGACGGCTTTCCTGGGAGCGCTCGACGAGAAGTATTCGCCGGAGCTGTTCGTCCACGCCAAGAACAAGACTACGCTCGAAAGCAGCAAGGCTGTGCTGATCGACTTGCAGGCCGTCCTTAATGGGCTGCCCGGCTGGGACTACGCCGGCATCCTGGCCGCCGTGAAAGCCTATGCCGAAGCCAAGGGCGCCAAGCTGGGCCCCGTCATGTGGCCCCTGCGCATCGCCATCTCCGGCCAGGCCGTCACCCCGACCGGCGCCGTGGAAATAGCCGAGCTCCTCGGCAAACCCGAAACCCTCCGCCGCCTCTCCGTAGCCCTGGGGAAACTGTAACTGCCAAGTTGTTGACGTTGGGCGGCATACCGTGGGGACGGGGTCATCAAAACCGCGGTCTCGCACACCGTGCTCGCCGCTGCCCGTCTCGGCCTCGGCGCTGCGCAAGCCTCGGCCTCCGACAGGCTTTTGCTGCCCCCATCCCCACGGTCTCCGCCAGTATTCACAATATTTCAGCAAAATCTGAAGACTAGGATATATTTGGGAGGGGGAGACCGCAGGGGCAGGATAAGAAAAACCGTCGTTGAGCCCGCCGCTTGCGTAAGCGCGGCGGGCGAATACCGAGCGAGGGCACGGTGTGCCCGAGCGTGTTTTTCGTTCCTGCCCCTGCGGTAGGCCCCCGACTGCGCTTCTCGCGGCACGGGTTCCAAGGCTGGGCGGCGTAACAAAATCGTTACATCTTTGCATCAAATCCTAAATAGCATAGTTGTAGAATTATCATAGCAAGACCTATGAAATACTGGTTCTACTCTGAAGGCAATATCCTTGGCCCCTACGAGCCGGCAGAAATGCTGGCCCTGCCCGCTTTCGCCGAGGAAAGCCTCGTCTGCCCCGAGACCTGCACCGGCGACAGCGCCGGCGACTGGCGCCCCGCCTCGCAGCTTCCCGAGATCGCCTCCGCCATGAGCGTGGGCGTGGGCCGCACCGTGGCCACCGGCGTCATGTCCGGCTCCTACGAGTCCGAAACCGGCTTCAGCTCCACCGTCCGCTATTTCGAGGACAGGGACCCTTCCGCCGGCTCCTCCTACGGCGAACTGCTCGACAGCATCGACAATATCCTCGGCGCCTACAAGGACGGCGGCCAGGCCCCCGCCCAGCCCCAGGAAACCGATTACGACCTGGCCGAAAAATTCGACATCCGCCTTTCCCGCATACAGGAAGAGCTGGAAGCCGCCCGTTGGGAAAAGAACCTCCTTCTCGAAAAGATCCGCATGAAGGAGTCCGAGGAGCGCAAGAACCGCGAGCGCATCCAGGAGCTGGAGGCCCGCCTGAAGGGGGAACTCGGCAAGGCCGATGTCAGCGCCAAAGAGCTGGAGCAGGTGCGCCACCTGGCCGACCTCAAGGCGAAGGCCGAGACCTTAAAGCAGATAGAGGAGATCAGGAAAGAAGAACTCTCTCTTAAAGAGGATATTAAAGCGGACGCCGCCGCGCCCGTTAAGGCTATCCCCGCGCCCCAGCCCCTGTCCGCGGCCGAACCGCTGGCAGCGAAGGCCCAGGCCGAGCCCGCCCCGGCACCCGCCGTAGCGCCCGAACAGGCGGCGGCGGAGATGATAGCGCAGGCCGAAGAGCCCGAGATAAAGTCTTTCAAGAGCATGAAGCGCTCCAGCGAGATGAAATTGGAAAGCTCCCTGCACCGCGAGATGAAAGAGCCGGAGGACGACGCCGGCCTCACCAGCCGCAAGTTCAAGAGCCTCGGGCCTACCCAGGCCCCGGCCTACGTGTACGGGTCCCATTACGACAAGCCGCTCCCCGGCCCCGAAGCCGCGCCCCCCGGCGCCTTCAAGCCCGAGGCCCTCGAGCCCCTGCCCCAGCAGGCCGGCGGCGTGATCTACGATTTCACCGTGGTCACCTCCAAGCCGGATGTGCAGCAGTTCCAGATAGAGACCCGCTACGAAGCCCCGGCGCAGGCTCAGCAGGCGCCCGCTGCCCAGCCCCAGCCGGTGAAGCCGCCCACTTACGATTTCGGCGTGCCGGCCCAGGCCGCGCCCGCTCCCCAGCCGCAGCCCGCCCCGGCCCCGGCGCAGGTTCCCGCGCAAGCCCCCGCTTTCGGCGCGACGGTGCAGCACGGCTTCCAGTTCCAGCCCCAGGCCGCGACGCCCGCGCAGAAAGTGGACGCAACGGCCACCCCCGCGGCTGCGGCTCCCCTCCAGGCTCCCGAGGCGCAGACTTTCCAGCCTTCCGCCCAGCCGGCCCCCGCGGCCGACAAGAAAGGCCCCGAAGCCCCTGCCGAATCCCCGGACAAGACCCTGCGCATCCCGGTGGCGGCGGTAAAAGCCGCGGCTCCGGCGAAAGCCCCGGAAAAGAAGCCCCGCCGCGGCGGGAAGATGGCTTTCCTCACTATCCTGGTGGTCTTCGGCTCCATGGCGGCCGGCGGCCTCGGCTATTTCTTCCTCGGCGAAGGCGTAAGCCTCTCCGAGCTGACCATGCTGAACCTGGGCGGCAAGAAAAAAGCCCAGGAACTGGCCAGCCAGCTGGAAGACAAGGGCGAGGCCTCACAGCCGGTTCTGAAAGCCGAGCCCGCGGGCGTGGACGAAGATGCGCTCCAGCCTGCCGCCACGCAGCCCGCGGCGCAGCCGGCCGGGCAGGAAACGCCCCCGGCGGCCCCCGAGAAGCCGGCCAACGAGAACATCCGCAAATCCCTTGAGATAGTGAAGGACTACAAGCTTTCAGGCGGGCGCGGCACCATTAAATCCTGGTTCGCCAACGCCTTCCTGTCCGGCGCGGCCGGCGGCACCAACGAAGAATGGACCGCCACCCCGCTGCACGGCGACATCCTGGTGGTGCAGTACCGGCTGCTGCGCCCCAAGCAGGAACCGATGGTCTACCAGTTCGAAGTGGACGCCGCCAAGCAGGATATCGTGCGCGGCATCAACAACAACGCCATCGAGCTGCTGGATTTCTCCGGGGGGGAGAAGAGCGTGAGCGCCGCCCCCGTCAGGAAACCCGCCAGGGCCAAGGCTAAAAAACCGGCCAGGAAGTCCGGCGAGATCGCCCAGCTCCCGCTGCCCGACGCCCCCGCCGCCGGCCCCGCCGCCGAAGAGGCGCCGACGGGCTTCGAGGACGGCCAGGCCGAAGGTTCCGAAGAGGTTAAATACCTGAAAGCCCAGGAATCGGATGAGGAACTTTTTTAGCGCGGGGGCCCGGAAAAGCCGGCCCTGCCCGCTTAAGACGCCCGGCCGCGGATATTGTATTATGTAGGTGACGACCCTGCCAGCCGAATCGTAAGGCAGTCGCGCACCACATTTAAAGTATGGCTGAGAAAGGCTTATCGATAAATATTTCCAGGCGCCTCGGGGAGATGCTCGTCTCCTCGGGCCTGATCACGGCCGTCCAGCTGGACGAAGTGCTTACCATGCAGCGCTCCAGCGGCGGCAAACTGGGCCAGCTGCTCATCCATAAAAAATACATCGACGAACGCAAGCTGCTGGAATTCCTCAGCAAGCAGTTCGGCATAGAGTTCGTGGACCTGCGCGGCCGCGAGATCAAGGAGGACATCCTCAAGATCATCCCCGAAAACATCGCCCGCCGCTACGGCCTGATCGCCGTGGAGAAAGAGGCGAACAAGCTGAAGGTCGCCATGGAGGACCCGCTCAACATCGTGGTCCTCGACGACCTGAAGATGATGACCGGCTACGATATCAAGCCCGTCTTCGGTTCGGAATCCGACATCAGCGCGGCGATAGACAAGAATTACGGCTCCAAGACCTCGAAAGAGGCCCTGGACGAGATCCTCCGCAAGACCGCCGGCGGCACCACCGAGGTCTCGCTGGTCACGGAGGACGAGCGCAAGGGCGGGGGCGACGACATCATCTCGATGGACGAGAAAGGCGAGGCCGCGCCGATAGTGCAGATGGTCAACCTCATCATTTCCTCTGCCATCAAGGCCCACGCCTCGGACATCCACATCGAGCCCAGCTACAAGGAAACCAAGGTGCGCTTCCGCATAGACGGCGTGCTGCACGCCCAGCCCTCGCCGCCCAAAAAATTCCACAACGCCATAGTCAGCCGCCTCAAGATCATGTCCACGCTCGACATCTCGGAGCGCCGCCTGCCGCAGGACGGGCGCACCAAGCTCAAGATCGAGGACCACGAGATAGACCTGCGCGTGTCCATCCTGCCCTGCGGCCCGGGGGAAAAGGTGGTTATGCGTATCCTGGACTCCTCCGGCCTGAAGCTCAGGCTCGAGGACCTGGGCATGGAGCCCGAGAACCTGGCCATTTTCTCCAAGTGCCTCAAAGCCCCGCACGGCATCAACCTGATCACCGGCCCCACCGGGTCCGGCAAGTCCACCACCCTTTACTCCGCCCTGGCCACGCTCAACGCCCCGGACGTGAACATCGTCACCATAGAGGACCCCATCGAGTACAACCTGGAGGGGATAAACCAGGTGATGGTCAACACGGACGTGGGGCTCACCTTCGCCTCGGGCCTGCGCTCCTTCCTGCGCCAGGACCCGGACATCATCATGGTGGGCGAGATCCGCGATTTCGAGACCATGGCCACCGCCATCAACGCGGCCATGACCGGCCATCTGGTCTTCTCCACCCTGCACACCAACGACGCCCCGGGCGCCATAACCCGCATAGGCATGATGGGCGTGGAGCCCTTCCTGACCTCCTCCACCCTGCTGATGGTGGTGGCCCAGCGCCTGGTGCGCGGCATCTGCAAGAATTGCAAGGAGACCTACGAGGTAAAACCGGAGCTGCTGGTCAGCCTGGGCGTCTCCAAAGCCATCCTTGATAATAATATTAAAAATGGTAAAATAATTTTATCGAGGGGCCGCGGCTGCGAAATCTGCGCCAAGACCGGCTACAAGGGCCGCATGGGTATCCATGAGATACTGGAAGTGAACGACGTTATCAGGGGCCTTATCATTGAGAAGGTCCACGTCTCCAAGATAAAAGAGGCGGCCCGCAAGAACGGCATGATCACCCTGCGGGAATCGGCGCTGCGCAAGCTTTTCGCGGGCATGACCACCGTAGAGGAAGTCATAAGGGTGACAGGGTCGGACGTAGACTAGACCGATTCCAGGAGCATAAACACATGGTAACAATGAGCGAGCTGTTCATAATGATGCACGAGAAGAACGCCTCGGACATCCATATCACCGCCGGCGCCACCCCGATGCTCCGCATAGACGGCGACCTGATCCAGACCCCTTTCGAGAAGCTCACCCCCGAGATGTGCCAGACGCTCATCTTCTCGCTGATGACCGACGCGCAGCGCCAGCGCTTCGAGGCCACCAACGAGCTGGACTTCGCCTTCGGCATCAAGGGCATGGGCCGCCTGCGCATGAACGCCTACCGCCAGCGCGGCGTGGTGGGCGCGGCCATCCGCTCCATCCCCAGCAAATACAAGACTTTCGACGAGCTGAACCTCCCGCCGGTGGTCTATGAACTGATGAAGATGACCAAGGGCCTGCTGCTTATCACCGGCCCCACCGGTTCCGGTAAATCCACCACGCTGGCCTCGATGATAGACTACTTAAACGAGCACCGCAACTACCATATTATCACGGTCGAAGACCCTATCGAGTACGTCCACACGCACAAAAAGAGCATCGTCAACCAGCGCGAAGTCGGCGCCGACACCGAGACCTTCGGCTCCGCCCTGCGCCATGTGCTGCGCCAGGACCCAGACGTCATCCTCATCGGCGAGTTGCGCGACCTGGAGACCATCGGCGCCGCGCTGAACATCGCCGAAACCGGCCACCTGGTGTTCGCCACGCTGCATACCTCGGACGCCTCCCAGACCATCAACCGCATCATTGACGTGTTCCCGCCGCACCAGCAGGAACAGATCCGCGTGCAGCTCTCCTTCGTGCTCCAGGGCGTGTTCGCGCAGCAGCTGCTGCCCATGGCCAGCGGCACCGGCCGCACCCTCGCCTGCGAAGTGCTCATCGCCAATTCCGCCGTGCGCAACCTCATCCGCGAGCAGAAGATCGAGCAGATCCCGACCATCATCCAGACAGGCGGCAAGTTCGGCATGGTCACGATGAACCAGTCGCTCGTGGACCTCTACAAGAAGCAGAAGATCAGCTACCAGGAAGCCGTGACCCGCTCCGCGGACCCGGAAGACCTCAAGAAGCTGCTGCAGAAATCGCTTTCGGTCACCAGCTGAGCCGGGGGGCGCGGGGGAACGGATAAAGCATGCAATTCGCCTATAAAGCAAAAGAATCCGGCGGCAAGGTCACCGAAGGTGTGATCGAGGCGGCGGACCAGAAGGCCGCCATGGCCCGCCTGCGCGACCAGAAGCTTTCCGTCCTGGAGATCAAGCCGGGCGGGGCCAAAAAGAAGGTCAAGGGCAAGGTCGCCAGCAAGGACATAGTAATTTTCTCCCGGCAGCTTTCCACGCTGGTCAACGCCGGCGTGCCCATAGTGCAGGGCCTCTCCATCCTGGGCGAGCAGGCGGAAAGCCCCGCCTTCCAGGCGGTGATCGCCGCCATCCGCACCGATATCGAAGCCGGCCTCTCCATCGCCGACGCCATGAAGAAGCACCCGGCCGTCTTCACCGAGCTGTACGTGGCCATGGTCAGGGCCGGCGAGGTAGGCGGTATCCTCGACACCATCCTCGAGCGGCTGTCCGGCTTTCTCGAATCCTCCGAGGCCCTGAAGGGCAAGGTGCAGAGCGCCCTGATGTACCCGACCGTGGTGTTCAGCGCCGCCGGTTTCATTACCGTCTTCCTGATCGTGTTCGTCATCCCGATCTTCAAGGACATCTTCGGCAGCTTCGGCGCGGAGTTGCCGATCCTGACCCGCTTTATCATCTTTCTCTCGGACTTCCTGCGCGCCTATATCCTCTTCGTCATTCCCCCGGTCGTCCTGGGCGGCTGGCTGCTCAAGAAATGGATGAAGACGGAGAAGGGCCAGGAGAAGGTGGACGCGCTCGCCCTCAAGCTGCCTATCGTAGGCATCCTGCTCAAGAAAGTGGCTATCGCCCGCTTCTCCCGCACCCTCGGCACCCTGATCAAGTCCGGCGTGCCGATCCTGCAGGGCCTCGAGACCGTGGCCAAGACCGCCGGCAACAAGGTCATAGAGAAGGCCATCGCCAGCAGCCGCGATTCCATCAAGGAAGGCGGGCGCATCTCCGACCCGCTCAAGAAGGCCAACATCTTCCCGCCCATGGTCATCCAGATGATCAGCGTAGGCGAGGAGACCGGCGGCCTGGACAACATGTTGAACAAGATCGCCGACTTCTACGACACCGAGGTCGACACCGCCGTGAAGGGCCTCACGTCCATGATCGAGCCGCTCATTATGATCGTCCTGGGCGTCGTCATCGGCACCATCGTCATCGCCATGTTCATGCCCATGTTCAGCATGGGCGAAATGGTCGGTTGAAGAATCTCCCAAAACAAGAAAAAGCCCGGATCTCCCGGGCTTTTTTTATCGCCACCCCATGCATTTAGGCTTAGCTATCGCGACACTACGCTGTCGAGATATCCTGTTGTACTATTTCCACATTACGGGGCGTTGGCGCCGCGTTCACCGTTGCGGGCACATCTCGCGGCAAAGGCGGAGAAGGAAATAAAAAATATTTTACGCGAGGAAAAAACTGAAAAACTCAAAAACAAGGCCCGCTCCTGGGCCGCCTGCCTGGCCAGGGTTTTTGAGGTGTCCCCTCTTATCTGCCCAAAATGTAAACTGGAATTGAAGCCGGTGGCGCTTATATTTGAAGATAAAGAACTTGTACGGCTCTTAACCCATTTGGGCTTGCCATCTGAATTCCCAACCTACAAGCCGGCGGCGAACACGCAGTTATATGCCGCAAAACGCGCTCCGCCGGATGAAGACTGCCAGCTGGACCCGCGGGTAGATCAATACGACGCAATAGACCCGCCCGCCCCTGAAGACTAACAATCACTCCCTGACCGCCGGACGCCCGCCCGGCGGAAAACCCGCGCCAAAAACCACGAACATACGGCTGTTTTTGATATTATAAACAAAACGAGCGGCGCTCAACCGAAATTTTCAGGAAACAGCGCCAGGGTAATGAAAAAAAGCGGGGGGGAACCGGAGATAACTGCTCTTATGTTTCCTACAACAGTTATTGTTATAATATCGGGGCTGAAAGCAGGCAGTTCCCCCCCTCTAAAAAGGAAAAGGTAAAGCATGAAAACAATGTTTTTTACGCTGTGGTTGATGCTGGCAGTAAGCGGCCTATATGCCGGTGAGGCAGCGGTGACGGGATACACAAAGGTTGGGCCAGATGATTCCCCTATGGAAACCGTTTACTACAAAAACGGAGAACAGATAGCTGTGGGGAAATACGATAAAACCGGCCTGGAAAAGATAAAGGGGGCAGAACTGCCTGAAGGCCGGATAATAAAATATTATCCTAACGGCAATGTGCAGGCCGAGCAATACAAGATAAAGGGCAAAGAGATCGGTACTCAAAAACTGTACCGCATGAACGGGCAAAAATTTTATATCACGAACTACGATAAAACCGGCATAAGAGCGGGGAAGACATCACTCTATAGCAAGACAGGAGTTCTTCGTGCCGAACGGAATTACAAAAATGGCAAACTGAGCGGCATATCAAAGATTTACGACGAAGAAGGCGTGCTGACAATTAAAACCAACTATTTGGACGGTAAAAAGGACGGGGTCGAAGAAATTTACACGCACAAAAGCGGTCTCATCGTCAGAAAGACATACAAACTGGGGAAATTGGTAAAAGAAGAAACCGCCCGTTCCGTCCAACCCTGAAGAAAGAAAAAGCCCCTTGCGGGGCCTTCTCCTAATGACCTGGCCGTCTTCTACAGCTGACGGCGCTGGATGGCGATGTTGAAGAGCTTTATATAGGCCTCGGCCGATTTGTGCCAGGCGAAGTCGCCGCGCATGGCGTTGCGCACCATCATGTTCCAGTTCTCGCGCCAGCCGAACAGCGACACTATATGCCCCAGCACCGAGTGCAGCTGCGCCGGGTCCGCGTTGTCAATGGCGAAATAGACCCGCCCGCCCCTGAAGACTAACAATCACTCCCTGACCGCCGGACGCCCGCCCGGCGGAAAACCCGCGCGAAAAACCACGAAAATACGGTTGTTTTTGATATTATAAATAAAACGAGCGGCGCTCAACCGAAATTTTCAGGAAACAGCGCCAGGGGAATGAAAAAAAGCGGGGGGGAACCGGAGATAACTGCTCTTATGTTTCCTACAACAGTTATCGTGTTCTTTCTTTTTTGAGGAGTTTTAGTTTGGCTTTAAGGCCGCCGGGGGCGGAGAAACCGCCGAGAGTGCCGTCGGACTTGATGACCCTGTGGCAGGGCACCATAGGCGCGAAAGGGTTCTTCCCCAGGGCCGAGCCCACCGCCCTGACGGCGCCCGGTCTGCCGATCTGCTGCGCTATCCACTTATAACTACGCGTCTCACCCTCGGGGATGCTCATGCAGGCCCGCCACACCGCCTGCTGAAACGGCGTATATTTCTTCATTCCGGTCAGGACTTCTTTTTTTGTCATATTAGCCCTCTAGTTCGGATTTTCCTCTTAACTTTCTATGGTACGTGATGCCGAAGCGGTGGGCCTCGTCGCGCAGGGCCTGCAGCAGGCGCAGGCCCGGGTGTGCGCGGTCCAGCAGCAGCGGCCGGGCGCGCAGGGGGGAATAGATCTCTTCGAGCCGCTTGGCCAGGCTTATCAGCGGCAGTTTCACTTTAGCCGCCGCCAGGGCCTTCATCGCCGCCGCCAGTTGGCCCGGCCCGCCGTCTATCACCAGCAGGTCCGGCAGCGCCTCGCCCGTCTTCTTCAACTGCGCCAGCCGCCGTCCCACGATCTCCTCGATCATCGCGAAATCGTCCGAGCCGCCAGGCGTGTTCTCGAATTTTATCCGGTAGCGCCGGTAATGCGGGGTATTCTTCTCGCCGTTTACGAAACAGACCGAAGAACCTACCGCCTGCCGGCCGAAGAGGCTGGAGGTGTCGAAGCACTCTATATGCGCCGGCGGGCGCGCCAGGCCCAGCGCCTCTTTCAGCGCGGTCACCGCCCCGGTGCGTCCCACGGCCCGCTCCAGGAAGTCCGGCTCCAGTTTTCCCACCAGCACCCGTTCCGCCATGTGGTCGAAGGCGTTGAGGAAATCCCGGTACATGGCGGCCTGCTCGTAGGCCAGGCCGGCCGCCGCTTTCTCCATCTTCCTGTTGAAAGACTGGCGGAGCTTGGTGAAGTCGCCTTTGAGGAAATCGGCCACGCGCGCGGCCAGCGCCTTATAGCCGGCGCGCGAGATCCTGCCGGCGCAGGGCGCGGTGCACTGCCCGGTGTGGAAGTAGAGGCAGGCCTTTATCTTTTTCTCGTCCAGCGGTTTCTCCAGGGAAAAATCCCAGCGGCAGCGCCGCAGGTTCACGAATTTTATCCGCCACAGGTGGGCTATAAGTTTCTTGAGCGGCTCCACCTTGGGGTAGGGGCCGAAATACAGCCCGCCGTCGCGCGTTTTGCGCCGGGTGAACAGCAGGCGGGGAAAATCCTCCCTCGTTATTTCCAGGTACGGGTAGGACTTGGAGTCCTTCCACATGGCGTTGAAGAAGGGCTGCAATTTCTGTATCAGCTGGCGTTCGGTCAGCAGGGCCTCGCGCTCGCTGGCGGAGGCGATATAATCTATGCGCCGGATCAGCGCCACCAGGTTGGGGATCTTGCCGCGCGTGTCGGAGGGATTCTTCTGGAAATACTGGCCTACCCGCGCGCGCAGGCTCTTGGCCTTGCCGACGTAGAGCACGGCGCCGGCGGCGTCGCGCATCAGGTAGACGCCGGGGCCGTCGGGCAGATGCGACAGGTCCATCAGAACCTCCCGCCCGTCAGCACCGCCCGCTCCTCCACTTTCAGCAGCCTCAGCGCGATAAAATAAACGAGCACGGCCCCGGGCACGCCCGCCGCAGTCACCGCTATCGGCCCCGCCCCGGCCAGGGCCTCCCGGACCAGCAGGGCCGCCAGGGCGGCCGCCAGGGCGGCCAGCGCCGGGCGGAATACGGGGGTGCCGGCCAGCGGGTTGGCGCCGGAGCGCGCGCGCAGGGCCAGCGCGAAAGCGATAGCGGCTGCCCAGGAACTTATGGACGTGGCCAGCATCAGGCCGCCGGCCCCCAGCCTGCCCATCAGCGGCAGGCACAAGGCGGCGTTAAGCGCCAACTGGGCGGTGACTATGGCCAGCGGCTCGCCCTGCCGCCCCAGCGCGTAGAGGGAGGAGGCCGCCACCTTATTGAAGCCGTAGGCCGGCAGGCCGAGGGCCAGCCAGAACAGGGCGGCGGCGGTGAGCCGGCTCTGCTCCGGAGAGAAGAGCCCGTGTTCGAACAGGGCCCGGCAGATGGGCAGCGCCATGACGGCGATGCCGGCCGCGGCCGGCAGCATGATGAGCCACGAGGAGGCCAGCGCCGGTTTAAGCTGCGCCCTGAACCCTTCGCTGTCTCCGGCCGCGCTCCTGGCCGCCAGCTCCGGCAGCGAAACGGCGGCCGCCGTCGCCGCGAAAAGAGAGACCGGGAACTGCACCAGGCGGGCCGAGTTGTAGATGGCGGTTATGGAGCCGGGGGGGAGGAAGCTGGCGAAGAGGGTGTTTATCAGCATCGAGACCTGGTCCTGCGCCAGGGTAAGGGCGGCGGGGGCGGCGGCCAGCAGCGCCGGGGCGGCGGAAAGGTCCTTGAACGGGTTGGAGAAAGTGAGCGCGTAGCCTTCCTTCTTAAGGAAAGGCAGCAGCGCGAAGGCCTGCAGCAGCCCGGAGGCCGAGGCCACGGCCGCCAGCAGGATTATCTTGCCCCTGGCGTCCAGGGAAGAGAAAAAGCCGGAATAGAAGGTGAACAGCAGGGCTATGACCGCCAGGGAGAAGGCCGCGGGGGCCAGGGCCGGCATGAAAAAACGACGGGCGGAATTGAGCGCGGCCGTGAAGAACGCCGAGACGTTCACGAAGAGCAGGTGGGGCATCAGCACGGCCGTCAGCAGGGCCGTCAGCTCCAGCTGGCCCGGGTCGGAGCGGAACCCCCAGGCGGCCAGCGTCACCAGCTCCCGCCTGAAGAGGATCCCGGCCGCGGCCGCCAGCGCCGAAAGGCAGAAGATCACGGTCCAGGCCGAGGCAAAAAAGCGCCGCGCCGCAGGCTCCGGCTTGGCCTTCTCCCTTTCGAACATGGGGATGAAGACCGCGTTGAGCGCCCCTTCCCCTACGGTGCGCCTGAAAACGTTCATTAGCCGGAAGGCCGCGTAATAGGCGTCGGCCAGGGCCCCGCCGCCGAAGAAAGCCACCAGCATGGCGTCCCGCAGATAGCCCAGGGCCTTGGTTATCAGCCCGGCCCCGGCCATGCCCGCCATGCCGCGGGTAAACGCCCCTCCGCCTGCGGCCGAGGGGGAATTTGCTTTTTCTGCCGCAGAATGATAAACTATGTCCATTATGGCAAAACTCAAGACCGGAAGGCATACCAGCGCTATCAAAGCCTGGCGCAAATCAGAAAAACTGGCCTCTAAGAACAGGGGCGTAAAGACCCGTATTCACGACGCTTCCAAGGAATTCGGCGCGCTCGTCGCCAAGAAGGACATGGAAAACGCTCAGAAGATGCTGCCGAAAGCTTACGCGCTGCTCGACAAAGCCGCTAAGTCCGGTACTATTCACTGGAAGAACGCGGCGAGGAAGAAGTCCCGCCTGTCCGCGCGCATCAAGTCGATCGCGCAGAATCCTTCCGTAAAATAACTTTCCTTAAAACGAAAGCGCGGACCCCGGAGCTGTAAGCCGGGGTTCCGCTATTTTGTTCCGGTGATCTCGTAGATCAGCTGCCGCACCACCAGGGCCGGGTCGCGCTTGGAGGAGGATTTGAGCAGCTCCTCGGCCTCCAGGCAGCGGCGCAGGCTCCTGAGCAGTTTCTCCTCGGTATAGGAGGAGGCGTCCTTCAGGAGGGCGTGGTACTGGCCGGGTGACAGCCCTGCCTGGTAGCAGGCTCCGGGGCCTTCCCCGGCCGCCGACAGGCGCTTCACCTTCAATAATCTTTCTACCGCCCTCGAGGCCTGCGACAGCAGGGCCAGCGGCTCCGCGCCAGAGGCCAGCATCCGCGCGGCGGCCTGCGCGGCCTGGGCCGGCTGGCGCGCGCAGACGGCGTTGGAGAGTTCAAAAGGGTTTCCCGCCCTGGAGAAGCCGGCCAGGGCCAGCGCGTCCTCGGGAGAGAACACCCTGTTGGCGCCGTGCATGAAGAGGATGATCTTTTCCGCTTCGCCGTCGAGCGTCACGGAGTCGGTGCCCAGCAGTTCCACCAGCAGCTCCAGGGCCTGGCCGTCGGTCTTCACCCCTTTGGCCAGCAGCACCGTGTTGAGGTGTTCTATGGCCTGCCGGTCCGACATCGGTGCGAAGTCCGCCAGGGCGGCGTCGGTGCCCAGGGCGCCGGGGATAGGGTCCTGCTTCTCGCGGGGCCAGTCCGCCAGCAGCAGCAGGCATGCGCTGGGGCAAGGGTCGGCCAGGTAGGCCAGCAGGGCCTTCATAGGCTCCTTCTTGAGCTTCTCCACGTGCTTAAGCGCCACAAAGCGCACCTCGGCCAGCATGGGCGCGGTGCGCGCTTCGTCGAGCGCCTGCTCTATGTCGCCGGTCTCGGCGTCGCGCACTGAAAAGTTAAAGGACTCCGGCTTGAAGATGCCCTCGAGCCGCTTCAGGGCGGCCTCCTTGAGCGCGGCCTCCTCGCCGGCCAGGTAGTACACCGGGCGGGTTTTCTTTTTGGCCCATTCGTCGGCCAGCGCTTTGGGGGTCAGGGTCTGCATAGGTCAAGGGTTGGGGTTCGTCGTGCCTTCGGGCTGCTTGTCCTGGTTGCCGGGCAGCCTCTTCTGCGAGGTGCTTGAGACCGAGCCGAAGCCCTCCACGGTGCGCAGCACCACGTCCTTGGCCAGGATCTCCCACAGGCTTTCTCTGGCCTGCTCTTCGGTAAAGCCGCCGGGCAGGTTGGCGGCGGAGTACATCTTGGTCACCTGCAGCGCCGGCTCCTCCCAGAGGTAGCGGTTCTGCTCCTTGTCGAGCAGGCGCACGGCGGCTATGACGTTGAGCTTGTAGACCGTGGGGACCAGGTTCACGTCGTACTGGATCGGGGTCAGGATATAATGGTTGATCTCGCCCACCAGCACGCCCTGCGCGGCGCTTTCCGGCGAGACCGTGTATTCCCCGTTCTTAAGGAACTCGTCTATCACCTTCAGCGTCAGCTTCTCCTCGAGGCCGAACTGCTGGGTCTTGTTGGAGAAGGGCCTCACGGCTATCTTCTTGATGTGCTGCGGCAGCTTCTGGGCCGCCGGCTTGTAGATGATGTCCGAAGACCCGCCGCAGGCCGCGAGCCCCAGCGCGGCCGCGAGTAATGCCAGTTTTTTCATAGTTCCCCCGTTCTATTTGACCACAATGCTTACCAGCCGGCCGGGCACTACTATCGTTTTAATGATGGTTTTGCCCGCCGTATGCGGCGCCGCGGCCTCCAGGGCCAGGCGCTTGATCTCGTCCTGCGGCGTAGTTTCCTTCACGCTCAGGCGTTCCTTGACCTTGCCGTTCACCTGCACCGGTATCTCTATGTCGCGCGAGGCGATGACGGATTTGTCCGCCTCGGGCCAGGGCCGCGCCATCAGCGTGCCCGTGCCGCCGGCCGTTTCCCACAGCTCGTCGGCAATATGCGGCGCGAAGGGGTGCAGCAGGGTGATAAAGGTCTCGAAGTCCTCCCGCGAGGTCTCTTTCTGTTCCGTCAGGCGGTTCAGGTAGACCATCAGCGCGGAGATGGCGGTGTTGAACTTGAGCGCCTCTATATCCGTGCCCACCTTGTCTATGGTCTGGTGGCGCAGGATCAGGTCCGGCCCGGAGGCTTTAGCGTCGGTCAGGGACGCGTGGCGCTCCAGGCCCCAGGCGTAGGCGCGGCGGAGGAAGCGGTACACGCCCTCTATGCCGCGCAGGTTCCAGGGTTTGGAATCTTCGAGCGGGCCCAGGAACATCTCGTACAGGCGGAAAGCGTCGGCCCCGTAGCGTTCCACTACCTCATCCGGGTTTACTACGTTCTTTTTGGACTTGGACATCTTCTCCACCATCGGCTTGAGCTTCTCGCCGTCGGAGGTGGTCGCGGAGCCGTCCTCTGCTATCTCGAGTTCCTTGTATCCGCGGTAGGCGCCCTTGGCGTCGCGGTAGGCGTAGGCGAGTATCATGCCGGGGTGGACCAGCTTTTTAAAAGGCTCGTTGGTGGAGACGTGGCCCAGGTCGAAGAGCACCTTGTGCCAGAAGCGGGCGTAGAGCAGGTGCAGCACGGCGTGCTCGGCGCCGCCGATATACAGGTCCACCGGCATCCAGGCCTTCTCCAGTTCCTTATCCACAAAAACGTCCGGGTTCTTCGGGTCTATGAAACGCAGGTAGTACCAGCAGGAGCCGGCCCACTGCGGCATGGTATTTGTCTCGCGCTTTCCGGGGCCGCCGCAGGCGGGACATTTTGTGTTAACCCAGGAATCGATAGCCGCGAGGGGGGATTCCCCGGTGCCGGTGGGTTCGTATTTCTCTACTTCCGGCAGCCGCACGGGCAGGTCCTTCTCCGGCACCGGCACTATGCCGCATTTAGGGCAATGTACCAGCGGTATGGGCTCGCCCCAGTAGCGCTGCCTGGCGAAGAGCCAGTCGCGCAGCTTGAAATTAACCTTGGCGCGGCCTATGCCTTTTTCGCCCAGCCAGGCGGTTATCTTCTTCTTGGCCTCGGGCGTGGGCAGGCCGTCTATGATGCCGGAGTTTATCGCGGTGCCGTCGCCGCAGAAGGCGCCTTCGCCCTTCCAGTCGGCGGGCGCCTTGAGCACCTCTATTATCTTCAGGCCGAACTTTACCGCGAACTCGTGGTCGCGGTCGTCGTGGGCGGGCACGGCCATGATGGCGCCGGTGCCATAGGTGGTGAGCACATAGTCGGCCGTCCAGATGGGGAGCTTCTCTCCGTTCACGGGGTTCACGGCGTAGGCGCCGGTGAACACGCCGGTCTTGTCCTTGGCCAGCTCCGTGCGCTCCAGGTCGCTCTTGTTGCCGGCGGCGGCCACGTAGGCCTGCACGGCGGCCTTCTGCTCCGGCGAAGCCAGTTTCAGCGTCAGCGGGTGTTCGGGGGCCAGCACCATGTAGGTGGCGCCGTAAAGGGTGTCGGGGCGGGTGGTGAAGACCGTCAGTTTGCTCCCGTCGGGCAGGGCGAAGTCCACCTCGGCGCCTTCGGAGCGGCCTATCCAGTTCTCCTGCATCAGCCGGGTGGAATGGGGCCAGTCCGTGCCGGCGAGGTCCGCCAGCAGGCGGTCGCCGTAGGCGGTGATCCTGAGCATCCACTGCCTGAGGTTCTTTTTTTCTATCGGGGTCTCGCAGCGGTCGCACTTGCCTTGGAAGACCTCCTCGTTGGCGAGGCCGGTCTGGCACTTGGGGCACCAGTTTATCGGGCTGGTGGTCTCGTAGGCCAGGCCTTTCTTGAAGAGCTGCAGGAAGATCCACTGGGTCCAGCGGTAATAGGCCGGGTCTACGGTGGTTATCTCCCGCTCCCAGTCGTAGGAAAAACCCAGCGAGTTTATCTGCCGCTTAAAAGTGGCGCAGTTCTTTTCGGTGGTGATGCGCGGGTGCACGCCGGTGGAGATGGCGTAGTTCTCGGCGGGCAGGCCGAAGGCGTCCCAGCCCATGGGGTGCAGCACCTCGAAACCTTTCATGCGTTTGTAGCGGCAGAGTATATCGGTGGCGGTATAGCCCTCCGGGTGGCCTACGTGCAGGCCGTCGCCGGAAGGGTACGGGTACATGTCGAGGCAGTAGAACTTGGGCTTGCCGGGCAGCCGGGCCGTCTTAAAGGCGTTCATCTCCTTCCAGCGCGCCTGCTGGCGGGCGTCTATCTCCTGGAAAGTGCGGGCGGTAGTTTCGATGTTCACTTGGAAGCCTCCGTGCGTTTCTTGCCCTTCTTAAGCCTGTCGAAAATTATGCTGACCCCGCCCTTGTAGGAGCTGACCTTGTACCGGGCCGGGTTGGCGCCTTTGGGCACCGCCAGCACGCGGGAGCGCCGGCGGGTGAAGGAGGAAGCCTCCACCGTGCCGTCGGACTTCAACTCGCGGCGGGTCTCCACCTGGGCGTAGTTGAGCTTGATGCGGCTGTCGGCGATGTTAATTTTCATCGAGTCTTCCGTGTTCTCCGGGGTCTTGAGGTTCACGGTGATATGCTCGTCGTCCGGCACCACCTCGGGCTTGAGGTCGGCGGCGGAGAGCTTCTTCTCCATCCATTTGCCGTACTTGTCGTTGACCTGCCGGTGCGCGCCCAGCTTGTCGTTGATGCGCTTCTGGGCCAGCTCCAGCCCCTGGATCGGGTCCTGCGCGCCGGAGAAGAAAGATTCCCCGAAGATAGAATCGAAATCCTGGTCGGTCACCGGCTTGTCGGACTGGAGCTTGCCGTTCACCTGCCCGATCCAGCTGTCGATGTTCTTTATCATGTCCTGGCTGAGCTGTTCGGCGTCCACGGCAGGGCCTGCCTGCCCCTCGGCGCGGATGGGGGAGACGGAGGCCAGGAGCAGGGGAATTATCAATAAATGGCGCATATTTATATCTATTTTATCAAATAAGGGCCGGGGCCCGCTTCAGGGGAGCAGCCGCTTGAGCAGGCGGGCGGTCCGCTCGTTCATACGGCGCCGCAGGGCCGGGGTGGCGTCGTCCATGCCGGCCAGGTGCAGCGCCCCGTGGACGGTCAGCACCAGCAGCTCGGTGAGCAGGGAGTGCCCCATGGCCCGGGCCTGCCTGGCCGCCACCGGCGCGCAGATATAGATCTCGCCCCAGGGCGAACCGGGCACGGGCGCGGGGGGGAGGTTGAAAGCTATCACGTCGGTGAGGCGGTCCTTCCCGAGGAAGCGGCGGTTGAGCGCCTTTATGCCGGGCCCGCCGGTGTAGACCAGGTTGACGGGCTTGGCCGCGTGGCGGCCCAGGCCCAGCGCTGCCGCCCTGGCCAGCAGGCGGCCGGCGGCCCTGGCCTCGGAACCGGCGGCGGGTTCGAAGAAAACGGAGACGGCCATCAGCCGTTCTCCTTTTCCCAGGCCTCGTAGGCGCTTAGGATGTCCTTTACCAGCGGGTGGCGCACCACGTCCTTGGCCGAGAAAGAGACGAATTTCACGCCGCTCGTTTTTTTCAGGATATCCTTGATCAGCACCAGGCCGGAACGGTCCTTCTCCTTGATGTCTATCTGGGTCACGTCGCCGGTGACCACCATCTTGGAATACATGCCCATGCGGGTCAGGAACATCTTCATCTGTTCGGGCAGCGTGTTCTGCGCTTCGTCCAGGATGATAAAGGCGTTCTCCAAGGTCCGGCCGCGCATGTAGGCCAGCGGCACGGTCTCTATCACCTCGTCGGCGCGCAGGGCCCTGAACCTATCCGGGCCGAGCAGCGCGTGAAAGGCGTCATAAAGGGGGCGCAGGTAGGGGTGCACTTTCTCGGAGATGTCGCCGGGCAGGTAGCCCAGCTTCTCGCCGGCCTCGACTATGGGGCGGGTGAGGATGATGCGTTGCACTTCCCCGGCGCGCAGGGCGCGCAGGGCGCAGACCGCGGCCAGGTAGGTTTTGCCGGTGCCGGCCGGGCCGATGCCCACGGTGAGGTCGCGGGAAAGGATGGCCTCCACGTATTTTTTCTGGTTCTCGCCCCGCGGGCGCAGGATCTCGCCGGAATGGGTCTTGTACAGCGCGCCTTCGGGCAGGGCGGGGGTCTCCTCCGGCTTGGCTTCGGCGGGGGACAGGCGCGCGGCATAGAACTCTTCCAGGATCTGCCGCAGGCGCAGCAGGGCCTTGTCCACGGCCACCGGCTTGCCGGTCACCGTCAGCTCCGCGCTTTCCGTCTCCGGGTTGTGGCGCACGAAGACCTGCACCTTCAGGGCCCGCTCCAGCGCCTTGAGGTCTTCGTCCTGCGCGCCGAGGATAACGAGGATCTCCTCGCGGTTCTTCAGGCGGAACTTCTTTCCATTCATCTTTTTCTCCGTCATCCCGGCGAAAGCCGGGATCCAGTTCTTACCGCGGGCTGGGCCCCGGCTTTCGCCGGGGCGACTACTGGGCTACTGCCACTTGGAAATACCGCGCGGTATGACTATCAGGCCGTCCGGGTCGATGTAATAGTGCTGCGCGTCCTGGTCGGGGTTGTAGCCGATGGTGGTACGCGCCTCTATGGTGTTATAGCGGTCCATGATCACTTTCTTGAGGCGGCAGCCGGCCTTGATCTCGCAGGCGTCCATGATGATGCAGTCCTCGAGCTGGCATTTCTCGTGCACGATCACGTCGTGGGCGAGGATGCAGCGCTTGAGCGAAGACTGGGTTATCATGCAGCCGTCGGACAGCATGCAGTCCTGCAGGTTGGATTCTATCACCTTGGAGGGCCCGGCGGTGTGCTTGGAGTCCTGTATGGGCCAGAGCTTGTTGTTGAGGTCCATCTTGGGCTTGGCGCCCAGCAGGTCCATGTTGGCCTGCCAGAAGGCCTCGAGTGTGCCCACGTCGCGCCAGTAGTTCTTTTCCTCGAAGGGCTTGCTGCCCGGCAGCACCTGTTCGGCGTAGTTGTAGCCGAACACGCGGTAGCGCTTGAGGATGTTGGGCAGGATGGTCTTGCCGAAGTCCAGCGCGGCGGCCTCGCCGGATTCCTCGTGGAGCACCTTCACCAGGGCGTCGTAGCTGAAGATGTAGTTGCCCATCGAGGCCAGCACGGCGTTGGGGTTGCCCGGCATGGGCTTGGGGTTCTTCGGCTTCTCCTCGAAGGCGGTGATGCGGTTCTTCGCGTCCACCACTATGGTGCCGAAACGCGAGGCCTGCTTGATGGGAACGGTCAGGGCGGAGACGGTCACGTCGGCCTTGCTGGCTACGTGGAAATCTATCATCTGCCTGATGTCCATCCGGTAGATGTGGTCGGCGCCGAAGATGGCCACGAGGTCCGGCTTGTAGTCGTTGATCAGGTTCAGGTTCTGCTTCACCGCGTCGGCGGTGCCGCGGTACCACATTTCGCCCAGGCGCATCTGCGGGGGCACCACGGTGATGAAGTGCTCCTTGGTGATGCCGCCCAGGTTCCACGTCGAGCGCAGGTACTCGATGAGCGACTGGGACATGTACTGCACCAGCACGTAGTTGGAGTAGATGCCCGAGTTGATGAAGTTGGAGAGCACGAAGTCGATGATGCGGTACTTGCCGCCGAACGGCACGGCCGGCTTGGACCGCTCCTTGGTGAGCGGGTAGAGCCGCTCGCCCTTGCCGCCCGCCATGATGATGCCTATAGTTTTCATGTTAAACCCCTTTTAAAGTACGGCTTGGTTCAGCTGATGGCGTCCATTATCTCGCGCAGGTCCCGGCCGAGGCACAGGAACACGGGCTTGTCGTCGAAGGTGTAATGCTTGATGCGCTGCAGGCGCAGCTCGTGCGTGGCCGCCGTCAGGTCTTCCAGGGCCTTGGCCTCGCGGCAGACTATCATATCCGGCTCGTCCAGGCCGCAGGAGGTGAAGATGTTCTCCTGGATGCCGCCGTAGCGGGAGACCACCTGCGCCCTCTCGTCGGTAAGCTTGGCCCGCTCGGTCTCGGACAGCTCGTACCAGTTGTGCGACTTCACCACCGGGTGCAGCAGCATGAAGCGGTGTCTGCCAAAGGTGTCCTTGGGCAGGAAGCCGAATTCCAGGTCCTTCTTCTGCAGCGCCGGGTCCGCGCCCGGGTGCACGCCGAGGTAGCAGTAGGTCGGCGTGAAGTAGCGGCCCGCGCCCGCGGAGAAGGTGCGCGCGCCTATCTCCTGCAGGTAGGCGATGTCGTCGGACATGCGCCAGATCAGGATGTCAGCGTCGGAGCGCAGACCGGAGACCAGGTAGGTGCGCAGGAACAGCTTCTCCTGCGCGGCGCCCACCATGTTCTCGAACTCCTGCTTGGCGGCGATCTTCTCGTTGGAGATGAGCCGCCGGAATTCGGGCTGCAGCTTCATGAACATGAAGCTGGAATAAATGTTAGCGGACTTTTTTGGTTTTTCCATCTTTGGCCTCCGCCGCGGGGTATTCGGGTTCAAGGTAGACCGAGGTGTGCCCCAGGATCTCCGTCTCTTCGGCCGTCTCCAGGCCGGTGGTGATCTCCGTTATCAGGAACCGCTTGCCGCCTGAATTTACGATATGCGCGCGGGGGGCGATCATGGCTCCCGAGCTTTTGCCTATGGTCAGCACGCCGTTGAACTGCTCGCCGATCTTTATCCCGCTCTTAAGGTCCAGGACTTCGAGCCACACGCGGTTGAGCAGCGGGGAATCTTTAAGGCGGATGAACCCGGTCAGCCTGGTCTGGAAGGTGTCGTCCGGGTTGCGCACGTGGACGACCTCCGCCGTCATTCCCGTAGTGAGGGCGGAGTACAGGGGCTCGGTGTTCCGGCCGATGATGAAAACTTTCCTGGCCACGGTGAACAGCCTGTCGCCCTTGGTGACCGTGGTCTTGGGCTGGATGTAGATATTGGTGATGACGCCCTGGGTTTCGGGGGTTATGTCGGTGTAGCTGTAGACGTCCTGCCAGCGCCGCTCCGTCTGCTTGCGCGACTCCGGGGTGGAGGAGTCCAGCAGCGCGGCCATCTCGGTGGAGACCATGCGGGCCAGCACGCTTTTGACCGTTACAAACTCGAACAGCTCGGCCTGCAGGGTCTCTACCCGGCCGTCGAACGGGGCGAACACGTCGTAGGTGTCCTGCGCCGTGGAGATGCCGGTGACCGGGGTGTAGACCGCGATGTCGCCTATCTTTATGCTGTGCTGCACGGGGCCGGCCAGCGGGCGGGCCTCCTGCGCGGCGGGCCTGGCGCCCTGGGGGCCGGCCTTGGTCTTTGCCGGCGCGGCCGGGCCGGCGGCCCCGGCCGGGACTGAGAGCAGCAGCGCGGCGGCGGCGTTAAGAAGTCTTTTTTTCATTGAGTTTGGCGTAGGCTTCCCAGGTCCAGGGCATCTTTTCCTTGAACATCCCCTGGATGGCGGCGGCGTACTGGCGGATCTCGTACTGGGCGTGCGCGTCGGCGCGCAGGGCGATGAAGTTCAGCAGGCTCCTGGCGTTGATGGTCCAGTGGAACTGCGTGTACTGGGCCACCGGCAGCACCAGGCGCGCCATCTCCCTGGCCGCGCCCGCGTCGATGAGTTCCTTGTAGGCGGCGTAGGAGGACTTTATGGCTTTTTCGTAGATGGCTTTAAGTTTCGGCTGGTCCAGGGCCGCCGAGGGCAGCGAGCCCTGGCGGTTGCTCCTGTCCTGCGCCCGGAACTCGGCCGGGTAGTAGAACTCGTCGTGCACTTCGGTGTAGCGCGCGGAGATCTCGTTGTAGGAGGCGATGCGGTGGCGCATCCACTGCCGCGCCACGAAGATGGGGCACTTAACGTGGAACTGGAACACCGAGTGCTCGAACGGGCTGAAATGGCCGTGCTCGAGCAGGTACTCGATGAGCTTCCTGTCGGCGGCCTCGCCCTTGGAGACCGAGCCGAAGGAGACCCTGGCGGAGTCCACGGCGTTCTGGTCGCCGCCCATGAAATCGATGAGTTTGATAAAACCGTTATCCAGGACCTTGTTGAGGCCCTGTCCAGGCTGAGTTGATGTTTCCGGCATGCGCCCTCCGCGGATTTTTGGAATATCTGTACAAAATTATATACTTTTAAAAGTATTATTAAAAGCGGCGAACGGGAACTTATGAAAAAAATGAAAAGAAAGGGCGCCCGGCTGGCCCGCAGCTCAAGCCTGGCGTCCCTCGCGGAGATCATGAAAATACTGCTTTCGCCCGGCGGCTGCCCCTGGGACCGCCGGCAGACCCACTCCACGCTGCTTAAATACCTGCGCGAGGAGGCGGGGGAGGTTTCCCGCGCCGTCCGCAAGAAGGATTGGGCCAACCTCAAGGAGGAGCTCGGCGACGTGCTGCTGCAGGTGGTGTTCCACAGCGCCCTCGCGCAGCGGGACGGCCGCTTCCGGCTGGCCGACGTCATCCGGACCGTGAACGCCAAGCTGGTGCGGCGCCACCCGCACGTTTTCGGAGGTGAAAAGCTGGCGGGAAAGCTTAAGACGCCCGCGCAGGTGCTGCGCGAGTGGAAAAAGATAAAGAAGGCGGAGAAGGCCCGGGCGCGGGGGAAGAAGGCTTGAACCCACGGAAGCTGGCCCGGCTGATCTATCCTGAATACAGGTTCGGCGTCACCGACCCGGACTATGCCCTGAAGCTGGTGGAGCTCGGAGTGGGCGGTTTCTGTTTTTACGGCGGGAAGGCCGGGGAGGTGCTCGAGGCCTCCCGCGCGCTGAAGGCCGCCTCCGAAACTCCGCTGCTGATAGCCTCCGATTACGAGAACGGGCCCGGCCAGTGGGTGGCCGGCGCCACCGAACTGCCGTCCAACATGGCCATCGGCGCCTCCGGCTCCGAGGCGCTGGCCCGCCGCAAAGGCGAGATCACCGCCCTCGAGGCCAAGGCCCTGGGCGTGGACTGGGTTTTCGCCCCTGTGGTGGACCTGGCCTCCCGTCCCGATAACCCCATAGTCAACGTGCGCGCTTTCGGCGCGGACCCGGCGCTGGTCTCGCGCCTGGCCGGGGCTTACCTTTCCGGCATGCGCTCCCAGGGCGCGCTGGCCTGCCTTAAACATTTTCCCGGCCACGGGGGCACCTCCGCCGATTCCCACCTTGAACTGCCGGTGCTGGCGGGCAGCCTGCACGACCTGGAAGAGCGGGACCTGCGCCCGTTCGCCGCGCTGGCGGCGCAGGCCGATTCCATAATGGTGGGACACCTTTCTATCCCCGGGCTGGACGAGGCCGCGCCCGCCTCGTTCTCGAAAGAGATCATAGGGAACCTGCTGCGCAGGCGGCTGCGCTACGCCGGGCTGGTGCTGACGGACGCGCTCAACATGAAGGCCATCTCCGACGAGGGACGCGCAGGGGTTAAAGCTTTTCTCGCCGGGGCGGACGTGCTGCTCTACCCGGAGGACCCCTTTGCCCTGCACGAGGCGCTGACCAGGGGAGCCAACGACGGACTGATCACAGGGCCCGCCGTGGAGCTGGCGCTGGCCAGGCAGGACCTGCTGGTCCGCAAACTCTCTCCTTTCCGCGCCTCGCCGCCGCCGCCGGAGACGGCCGGCTGCCGCGAGCACCGCGTCTTCAGCGCCGAGGCCGCGCCGGCCTGCCTGGCCTGGGCCTGGGGCGAGGGGAATTTCAAGGTAAAGGCCGGGGATACCGTGGGCTATTTCGAGCCGCTTACCAGGCCGGAGGCCTGGCGGGGCCGCGCCTTTGCCGAAGAGCTGCTGCGCCTCGGCGTCAGGGTGGAGCCTTACCGGCCCGGCTGCGGCATGCGCCTGGCCGCGGGGGTTTTCTCCCGCCCGCGGGCGGGCAGCGGGGCCATAAACCTTTCGCCGGAGGAGCGCTACGCCCTGGAGGCGGCGGTGGCCGGTGCGGCCGGTTCCGTGATCGCGGCTTTCGGCAGCCCTTTCGTCCTGTCCGGGCTTTCCCCCGCGCCCGCGGCCGGGCTCTGCGCTTTCTGCGCCCTCAAGGAATTCCAGGCCGCGGCGGCGCGGGTCCTGGCCGGTGCCGGCGAGGCTAAGGGGCGGCTGCCTGTGGAACTTTCAGCTACGGAGAAACAATGAACGAGATCGCATCCTTACAGCAGATAACCGGGCTGGCCCCGCTGGATTACGGCATACTCGGGACCGCCGTCCTCGCCCTGTTCGTCATCGCCTTCGTGAAGGGGCGGGGGGAAAAGGACACCAAGGACTATTTCCTCGGCAACCGCAAGACGCCGGTCTGGGTAGGGACTCTGTCCTTTGTGGCTACCGAGATCAGCGCCATGACCATCGTGGGCATACCGCCCATCGGTTACACCGAGAACTGGCAGTACCTGCAGTTCTTCATCGGCTCGGCGTCGGCCCGCGTGCTGATCGCCTTCTTCTTCATCCCGGCCTTCTACAAGTTCAACTGCACCACCATCTACGAGTTTCTCAAGCACCGTTTCGGCCCGCAGACGCAGTACGCGGGCTCGGCCTTTTTCTTCGTCACGCGGCTGTTCGCCTCCGGCGTGCGGCTGTACGCGGCGTCGCTGGCGGTGTCGGTGATCATGGGCTGGCAGCTCGGCTATACCATAGCGTTCTTCACGCTGGTCAGCATCGTCTTCATCGGCTTCGGCGGCATCAAGGCCGTGATGTGGACCGGCGCTTTCGAGACGGTGATCTTCTACGTGGCCGGCGCCGCGGTGGCCGGCTACCTGGTGCTGCATATCGACGGCGGGCTGGCCGGGGCCTGGCAACTGGCGTCGGAGGCGGGCAAGCTGTCCGTGTTCAACATCGGCTGGGGCATGAAGGACCCGAACCTGCTGTGGGCGGCGGTGCTTAACGGCGTGTTCGGCTCGATGGCGGCCTTCGGCACGGACCAGGAGCTGATGCAGCGCCTGCTGACGCTGGAGACGCGCCGCGAGAGCC
>Ga0154402_125_pt1 | contig 33791 bp, 27 predicted proteins | sample RifGroB2_FD_115906 | JGI IMG/M metagenome (GOLD analysis project Ga0154402, IMG submission 115906) | Elusimicrobia bacterium GWB2_63_22 | reverse complement strand
AGATGCCCTTGTTCTCGAGCACCAGGCGCTTGGCGCCTTTCTCCCAGCCGGAGCCGTGGTTGGAAACTATCAGCATGTACTTCTTGGCGGGATAGGCCTGCTTGGCCCATTTGCCGAAGGCGACCAGGGTGCGGTAGTCGCCCTGGTCCAGCATGCCCATGTCTTTGAGCATCTTGGAGCCCATCTTGGTCCTGTCGTTGTCCTTGGTGATCAGGTAGCGGCGCACGCCTTTCCAGTCGCCGTCCGAGGAATCGTAGCCGTCTATGCGGCCCACTTCGGCCACGATGTTGACCTTGGCGCTGGAGCCTATCATCTCCATCTCGTTGAGGTCTTTAAGGAGGAAGGGTTCCAGGTCGTTCTTGGCGCTGGAATAGACCATGATGGTCCACTCGGCCACGGCCTTGGGGGTCGGCTTGCCGAACAGGAAGTCGGTAATGAAGCCCTTGTCGGCGTTCTCGGCCACGGGCTCGGGCACGGCGATATCCATGGCGGCTATGCCGGCCTCGATATCGGAGACGCCGCGGTCGAAATCCATCTGGGCGAAGGAGAGAGAGGTTAACAGCGAAACGGCCACGGCTGACAGCGAGATCTTGCGTATCATGGCTTCCTCCAGGCTGCGGTTTACGTTGCGGTTCATACTCATAGTTTAGTCCGCGCTTTGATTTCCATCAAGGGACTGCGGGCCCAGAGCCATCTGGGCCTAAAGGGCCAATAAAGCAGAAGGGCCGGCTTTTGGCCGGCCCTTCAGATCTCCAGGTTTTAAAGCTTATTTAGCCTGGTACCACTGTATGAACTCGTCCCACTTGGCGTCTTTCGCCCAGGCGAGGTTATTGTAGTCGCCATTGAAGGAATAGCTGGGCATATAGCCGGCTATGCCGTGGGTGTTGCCGTTGGCGAACTCCTCGTTCACGCGGTTGTGGACGATGAGGGTGCCGTCGATGTAGGCCTGCAGGGCGAGCGCCTTGGCCTTCACGTCCGCGTTGGCGGTGGTGGCGGCGTAGCGGCCGAAGAAGTGCCCCATGTCCTTGTTGTCGTACACGGCGTAGCTCTGGGAACCGGAGGCGGCGGTCTTTACGAGCGCCTTCTCGCCGGTGGCCATGGCGGCCGTCACGAACTCGTTGATCAAGGTTGCGAACCTGTCCAGCGCGGAGCTCTTCAGCAGGCTCTGGGTGGAACCCTGGCCGATCTGCTGGTAATGGTCGCTGTAACCGTCCACAGCGGCTTTGCCCAGCTCGTAGGGGGTCATGTTGCCCTTGGCCACCACGGGGCCCAGCCACAGGTCGTAGGTGTAGCCGTCGCCGGGTTCGGTCTCTTCGGAACCCACTATATATTCAGTGTAATTCTTTATCTCGTAGGTCACTTCCGGCATCTGCATCAGGCAGGCGTCGGAACCGTACACGTTCACGCCGCCCATCTCTTTGAGCGCCAGGCCCAGCTGGGGGGTGGTGATGTGGTTGCCGGTCTCGTCATCATAGGAGATGCCCTTGGTGACGTCGAAGGCGCGGCTCTTGTCCCAGCCGGAACCGTGGTTCCAGACTATCAGGGCGTATTTCTTGGCCGGGTAGGTCATCTTGGCCCACTTTACGAAGGCGATGAGGCTCTTGTAGTCGCCCATGTCGGTCTTGCCGAGGTCGGTAAGCACGGGGGAGGTTATCTTGGAGAAGTCATTGTCTTTCTTAACCAGGTAGCGGCGGGTGGTCTTCCAGTCGCCGTCATTGGTGGCGTAGCCGTTGATGCGGCCCATCTCCACCACTATGTTCACCTTATCGGAGGAGCCGATCTTCTCCATCTCGTTGACGTCCAGGAGGCCGTACTTCTCCAGGTTGTTCTTGGCGTTGATGAAGACCATCACGGTCCATTCTTTGTCTACTTTGGTGAAAAAGCCCTTCTCTTCTACCGGGACGGCCACAGGCACGCTCAGGTCGAGGCTGGCTATTTCCTGCTGTATGTTGGTGTTCTTGGGGGTGTCGAAGCTGATCTCAGCGGACACCAGGGTGGAAACGGTAGCGATTATCGCGAACACTGCGGCAACTTTCTTTAACATACTCCTCCGGTCACTTCGGTTTGGTCTGGTCGCGCCTGGTCTGGAGGCGCTGTGTCTAATAACAGTTTAGGCACTATCTTGATTATAATCAAGACCAAAGGGCCTAGTCAAGAAAAAGTCTTTGGGCCTATTGCTTTTTGGGCCCTAAGGCCTATGGACTTGTCAATGCTTCATAGGAGAAAGGCCCCTTTGAGCGCCAAAACATGGAAATCATGTTTTTTTATTTTACCTGCGGTCCAGACTGAAGGGCCCAGGCCGGCCGCCAAATGTCCGCAAAGGCCTAGGTCCTTTAACCGCGAATTATGGGGCCTTTCGCCTCTCAACGCGGCCGCCGCTTTTTTCATATCCTACCCTTAAGACGAGCCAGGAGGATACATGAACCTTATTTCAGCCATACTGTTAGCAGCCGCGATAGCCGCCCCCGCCGGCGCCGCCGACTTTACCGACCTGCAGAGCTTCAAAGCCTCTGCCATCTCCAAGGTAAACCCCTTTCCCAACCCGTCCGGTCCGGACAGCTGTTACCTGCAGGGCCTCAAGGACGGCCTGTGCAATTTCAAGTGCCGCAGCGGCGAAACCTTCCAGGTGAAACCGGTCAACCCGGGCGCTGCCAGCGTTTACGAGAAATGCGGCGGCGGCGACTACAGGGACGCCGACAAGCAGCAGATGCCCGATGCCGGCTCCATCTGGAACCAGATAAACAACCAGCACAACCCCTTCCCCCAGCCCCAGCCGACCACCCTGGACTACTGCATCTTCACCGAGTTCAAGAATAACAAGTGCCTCTTTAAGTGCGAGAGCGGCGCCATCCTCACCGAACCGGCCCAGAAGCCCGACTTCTCCACCGGCGAACCGGCCGGCGCCTGCGCCACCCACATCATCCGCCCCATAAAGCCGCCCTTCGCCAACAAGGCCGTCTCCGCGGAGCAGGTCTACGACAGCTACGGCAAGTACCCCAGCGCCGCCAAGGCCTCCGAAGTCCTGAACTGGGCCGTCAACGGCTTCAAGTTCGCCAGGACCGAAGTGGTCAACCAGACCATCGTGGTCAACGGCCTCGGCGACTACCGCTTCCGCATAGCCTACCGGGCCGCCGCCCCGCTGGCCATAGAGTCCAGCCCGGTCTTCAAGGTGGAACTTGACGCCTACGAGCGCATGTTCGACATGGCCGACCGCCTCGAGAACGACGGCGCCACCGTGGTCACCCACGAAGTGGCCTCCTACGAGGGCGGCTACTACTACGTTATCGGCTACTTCCAGCGCTAACGGAAAGCCCAGGCAAAATAAAACAGCCGGCCCGGAGCCGGCTGTTTTATTTTACGCGCCCTGGTTTAGAAATTCCAGAGTTTTTGAACCTTGGCCGAAATAAAGAAGCCCGCGGACTTCTTCGTCCTGGTGGTGGTGGAGAAGGCGTACGAGGCCTCCACGCTGGATTTCAGCATGGGAAAAAAGCCGCGCAGCGCGTCGGCGTCGGCCCGCACCATGCCCGAGATAGAGAACTCCGGCTGGCCCTCGCGCTCCAGTCGGCCGCGGTATTCCCGCAGCCTGTCGATAACGGTTTTAGGGATAGCGGGGGCGGCCGGGTACTCCACCAGCCGCCCGGAGATCCGGCACCTGTAGCCCTTCCCCTCGGCCTTCAATAGCCCGACTTTCAAAAATTCCTTCAGCGCGCGGCCCGCCGCCGCCTTCTTTATCCCGACCGCCCCGGCCATACTCTCCGGGGTCCAGACTCCGGTGTCGGTCTCTATCACAAAGAAGCACTTATAGGCCTCAAAACTGCTGACGGTGGCTATGACCTGCTTCATGGTGATGTGGTACTTCTTTTCCGCGAGGGTCCGGCCCAGGGCCGCCTCGGCGGGAGAAACGGAACCGGCAGGAGAGGCCCCGTTGAGCAGGGGCTCCAGCAGGCCGGCATAGGATTCCTCCCCGGCCATGGTTTTCAGCCAGGCCAGCGTCAGCTCCCTGGCCGCGGGCGTGCCAAAAGGCATATGCAGGCCGACTATCAGTCTCTCCAGGCGGCCCAGCACCGGCAGGTTCCTGCCCTGCTCCATCATCAGGTAGTTGCGGTAGGAGACCTTAAAGACCGGCGCCCCGCCATTATCGTGGAAGAACCGGTAGGCCGTAGCGTACCCGGCCTCCTTGCGCAGCCGCGTCAGCGTCTCGGAAAAAATTGTGGCCATATTATTCCTCACTCTGAAGTTTGCCCGCCCTGAGGGCTTCCCGTATGGTATTGGCGTGGATGCGGACGGTGTCGGTGAACTTCCTGGCGTAGCCGCCGCTCAGGACCGCCGCCACTGGCAAGCCGCGGCGGCGGCATTCGGCCAGCACAAAGGCGTCGCGCCTGCGTATCCCCCCGACGCTCAGCCCCAGGCCGCCCAGCAGGTCGCCACGGTAAACGTCGGCCCCGGCCACGTACAAGGCGAACTCCGGCTTGAACCCGTCCAGCGCCCGCGGCAGCTCCCGCCGCAGGAGGGCCAGGTACTCCAGGTCGCCGATGTTAGGTTTTAATTCCAGGTCCAGGGACCCCCTCTCTTTCTTTTCGGGGTAGGTCTCGGCGCCGTGCATGGAAAAAGTGAAGACACGCCTGTCGCCCTTAAAAATAGAGGCCGTGCCGTTGCCCTGGTGGGCGTCGAGGTCTATCACCATGGCGCGCGCTACCCGGCGCTCCTTAAGCAGCAGCCTCACGGCCACGGCGATGTCGTTGAGCAGGCAGAAGCCTTCGCCGTGGTCCCGGAAAGCGTGATGGGAGCCGCCGCCGCAGTTGACGGCCAGACCTTCGGCCAGGGCCAGCCGGGCAGCCAGCACCGTGCCGCCCACGTTGGCCAGGTGCGCCCGCACCACGCCCCGGCTTATCTCAATTTCCGCCCGTTTGGAATCTTCTGCGGTGAACCCGCCCCGGAGGCTCTTGTCCACCCAGGCCGGGCCGTGCGCCAGCAGCAGGTCGGCCCTTACAGGAGGCCGCGGGGCGGCCACGTCGCTCTCTGAAACAATCCCCTCGCGCAGCAGCAATTTCAGAGCGGCCTCGAACTTGTCCGCCCGGAACACGTGGCCGGGAGTTTTAACGGTATAGTCTTTGGAAAAAACTATCTTCATATCAGAGGAACAGCACGGCCAGCAGGAAGGCGGAAACGGCCAGCGCCGCGGCCAGCGCGAACCAATGGCCGTATAGGGTGAAGAAAGAAGAGCCCGGATAGACCGGCACCCGCGCCTCCAGCACCGTCCGCTCGTTCAGGGAGGTTTTCGCCAGCACGCGGCCCCACGGGTCTATGACGCCGGAAATGCCGTTGTTGGCGGCCCTGGCCACGGAGCGCCTGGTCTCCACGGCCCTGAAGATGTTGACGATAAAATGCTGGTAGGGCGCGGCCGTAGCCAGGTACCAGCCGTCGTTGGTGATATTTACGAACAGGTCCGCCCCATGGGCCGCGTCCCCGGTGAAAAGATACGGGAAAATAGATTCGTAGCAGATAGCCGTGCCCAACTTGAAGCCGCGCAGCTCCGGCATTATCTGGAAGGGCGCGCCCGGCTGAAACTCCCCCAGGGCCGCCACCGGCTCTATGAATTTACCAAGGAAGGAGCGCAGCGGCACGTACTCGCCGAAAGGCACCAGCTGGCGCTTGTCGTAGGCGCCCTTTATCTCCCCCTCGCCATCCAGCAGGAAAGCCGAAACGTGCCGGCCGTCGCCCTTGGAAACTGACCCCACCAGGCTGGCGCCCGCGCGCGGGGCCGCGGCCTTCTTCAGCCAGGCGTAGCAGTCCAGCTCGTCGAGCCAGCAGGGCAGGGCGTTCTCCGGCCAGAGCGCCAGGTCGGCGCCGGCGGCCCGCGCCGACAGCTCCTCCATGGTTTTCTTTATGCCGGCGGCCTCGGCCTCGTCCCACTTGGCGTACTGGTCTATGGAGGGCTGCAGCAGCGCCACGGAGAGCTCCCTCGCCGGGGCGCCCGCGCCGGCCAGCTCGCGCTGACCGAAATACCAAAGCCCGCAGAACACCAGCAGCGCCGGGCTAAAGCGCAGCGCCCGCCGCCAGGCCGGCCCGTCGGCCGCCAGCGCGGCCGCGGCCAGCGCCCCCGTAAAACAGACGGCGGCGCTCAGGCCGTAAACCCCGGTCACCGAAGCTACCTGTATCAGCGGCGTATAGCTCCACTGCGTATAGCCCAGCATGAACCAGGGAAACCACACCGCTTTAAGCGACAGATAAACCTTGCCGTACTCCAGCAGGAACCAGCAGAGGGCGAACAGGTAAGGCCACAAACCGCGGCCAATCTTCTTCAGGTAGAACCCGCAGACAGAGACCAGCAGAAATTCCAGCCCCAGCGTGAGACCGAGCAGCCCCAGCCCCAGCGCCGAAACCGCCGGCCCCACGCCCCCGGCCCGCATAGTAGGATAGACCCAGTAAAGTATCCCGACGTAAAACAATCCGCCGCAAACCAGCCCCCCGAGCGCCGCGTGCCTTAACTTCTTCGCCTTAAGAATAAACCAGCAAAGCGGCCCCAACGCCCCCCAAGCCAGCCACCCAAAATTAAAATCAGGATAAGCGAGGACAAGAAGTACGGAAGTGAGTACAGGAAAGATAATGGGCGGGATTTTTTTTAGCATGCGTTAACTCCGGCCCGACGAGGGGACCGGGTTAGCAAAAGCCTGCCGGAGGACCGAGCTTGCGTAAGCGCGAGGTCCGAGGCGGGCAGGCGCGAGCACGGTGTGCGAGACGCCGGTTTTGCGTTCCGGTCCCCTCGCCGGGCCTGGGGGACACGCGCCCCCTGAGGCCTGCCGGAAACTACGCGTTAGCGCCGTGGCACTTCTTGTACTTCTTGCCCGAGCCGCAGGGACACGGGTCGTTGCGCCCTATCTTGGAATCCGCGAACTTGTTGACCGGCTTGGCCGGAGCGGCGTTCTGCACCGGCCGGGGCTCCCCCTCCTGCACCGCCTGCCGCACCACCGGGCGCGGCGGCAGCTGGATGCGGAACACGTACTCCACCATCTGGTCGCGCACCCGGCCCAGCATGCTCTCGAACAGCGAGTAGGATTCCTTCTGGTACTCTATCAGCGGGTCCTTCTGGCCGTAGGCGCGCAGGCCCACGCCCTTCTTCAAGTGGTCCAGCTCGAACAGGTGGTTCTTCCAGATATGGTCCATGATCTGCAGCAGCAGCACCCGCTGCAGCTCGGCAAAATCCACGTTGCGCTCGGCAAAGTCGTTAAAGCGGCCCTCGTAAGCGCCGTCCACGCGCTTAAACACCTCGTCCTGCAGCACGGGCCGGATCAGGCCGTGCAGCTCGTCCTTGGTGTACGTCAGCTCGAAGCCCACCGTCTTCTTCAGGTAAACGTTCAGCGCTTCCATGTTCCACAGCATAGAGGCCTGGTCCTGCGGGGCGTTGAGGTCCAGCTGCTCCTCCACCGCCTCGTGGATCATGCGCTTCACCCGGTCGGTCACGCCCACGCCGTCCAGCACCGCGTTGCGCAGCTCGTAGACCGCCAGGCGCTGCTTGTTCATCACGTTGTCGTAGTCCAGCAGCTGCTTGCGGGCGTCGAAGTTCATGCCCTCCACGCGCTTCTGCGCGCCCTCGATCTGGCGGCTGACGAGGCCCGATTCTATGACCTCGCCCTCCTCCATGCCGAGTTTCTCCATGATAGCCGAGATGCGCTCGGAACCGAACAGCCGCATCAGCTCGTCCTCGAGGGAGACGTAGAAAACGGAGGAGCCGGGGTCGCCCTGGCGCGCGCAGCGGCCGCGCAGCTGGTTGTCTATGCGGCGGCTCTCGTGGCGCTCGGTGCCCATTACGCACAGGCCGCCCACGGAGCCTACGTAATCGTGCTCCTCGGCCAGCGGCGGGTTGCCGCCCAGGATGATGTCGGTGCCGCGGCCGGCCATGTTGGTGGCGATGGTCACCTGGCCCTTGCGGCCGGCCTGGGCTATGATCTGCGCTTCCATCTCGTGGTACTTGGCGTTAAGCACCTGGTGCGGGATGCCCTTCACGCGCAGCATGGTGGCGAGCTTCTCGGATTTTTCTATAGAGCGGGTGCCTACGAGCATCGGCTGGCCCTTGCGCCAGCGCTCGTCTATCTCGGCCACGATGGCGTTATTCTTCTCGCGCTCGGTGCGGTAGATGCGGTCCGGGGAGTCCTTGCGCACCAGCGGGCGGTTCGGCGGAATCTCCACCACGTCGAGCTTGTAGATCTCCCAGAACTCGTCCGACTCGGTCATCGCGGTGCCGGTCATGCCGGAGAGCTTGTTGTAGAGCTTGAAATAGTTCTGGAAGGTGATCGTGGCCAGCGTCTGGTTCTCTTCCTTGATGCGCATGCTCTCTTTGGCCTCGATGGCCTGGTGCAGGCCGTCGGACCAGCGGCGGCCCGGCATCAGGCGGCCGGTGAACTCGTCCACGATGACGATCTCGCCGTCCTTGACCACGTATTCCACGTCCTTGCGGAACAGGTGGTGGGCGCGCAGGCCCTGCGTCAGGTGGTGGGCCCATTCGGAAGAGACATCGTCGTAGATGTTGCCCACGCCCAGGATCTTCTCGGCCTTGTGCACGCCCTCCTCGGTGAGGGTGGCGGTGTGGGACTTCTCGTCTATCACGGCGTCGTAGCCCTTGCCCAGGTCTACGCCGTCGCGCTTGGCCTCTATCTCTTCTTTCTCGGTGATGAAGCGCGGGGTCAGCAGCGGGATCACGCGGTTGACGATATAATACTTGTCGGTCGATTCCTCGGCCGGGCCGGAGATGATCAGCGGCGTGCGGGCCTCGTCGATCAGGATCGAGTCCACCTCGTCGATCACGGCGTAGTTGCGCTCGCGCATCACGCGGTCTTCCTTGTCCATCACCATGTTGTCGCGCAGGTAGTCGAAGCCCACCTCGTTGTTGGTGATGTAGGTGATGTCGCGGTTGTACATCTCGCGGCGGTCCTCGTTGCGCATGTCGTGCTGCACAAAGCCGACCGTCAGCCCCATGAATTCGTGCACCGGGCCCATCCACTGGCTGTCGCGCTTGGCCAGGTAGTCGTTGACCGTGACCACGTGCACGCCGTGCCCGGTGAGGGCGTTGAGGTAGGCGGGCAGGGTGGACACCAGGGTCTTGCCTTCGCCGGTGCGCATCTCGGCTATCTTGCCGCGGTGCAGCGTGATGCCGCCGATAAGCTGCACGTCGTAGTGGCGCATTTTTAATACGCGCTTGGACGCCTCGCGCACGCAGGCGAAGGCTTCAGGGAGGATATCGTCGAGGGATTCGCCTTTGGCCAGGCGCTCCTTGAACTCGGGGGTCTTGGCTTTAAGCTGGTCGTCGGAAAGCTTGGAGATCTCTTCTTCCAGAGCGTTGATCTGGTCGACCACCGGCTGGACGGTCTTAAGGGAGCGCTCGCTTTTGGAGCCAATGAAGGATTCAACGAGTTTTTTGAGCATATATCCGATATTAAACAACTTTTAAGCGCGTTTATAAAGCGGGGGCCGGCCCGGCTTTGTTGACACGGGGCCCGGCATGCGATATTATTTCCCTTGTCGCTCACTTTAGCCCCACGGAGAAACGCCCCATGTCCATACGCAAACTGTTGCTGCCAGCCCTGCTCTTCTGCGCCGCCGCCCCCGCGGCCGCCGCCCAGGACCCGGCGGTCCAACCCCGGCAGCAGGCGCAGTCAATGGCTACGCCGCCCGCCCCCGCGCAGCCTTCGCCCGAACAGACGGAGCTCGCCAAGCTGAGCGCCGATAACCAGATAGCCGACCAGCGCCTCAAGAAGAAACTGCACCAGGTCACGGCCGAAAAGGAAGAACTGAGGGCCCAGCACGAGCTGGAACTGCAGCGGCAGAAGGCCAAAACCTCGGAACTCGAAGCCGAGCTCTCCCGCACCGCCTCGGAGAACAAGCTGGCCGACGAGAAGCGCAAGGCCGACCTGGCCAGGCTGGAGACCGAATACCTGAAGCTGGCCTCGCAGAACAAGCTTTCCGCCGAGCAGGCCAAGGCCCTCGCCTCGGCCCAGGGCGAAGAACTGGCCAGGCTGGCCGTGGAGAACAAGCTGGCCGAAGAAAAAAACAAGAAGCTCATGAGCGAGCTGGCCGCCAAGATAGCCCGCATGAAGGCCGAGAACGACATGAAGGCCGAACAGCAGCGCATGGACCTGCTGGCCGACAGCAAGGAGCGCAACGAGATCGATCTCAAAATTAAGCGCCTGGACCTCGCGGAGCGCCTGCTCAAGTTCGAGAAGGCGGAACTGGACAACCGCATAGCCCGGCTCAACAGCGACCTGGAGCTGCGCGTCAAGAGATCCGAGTGGAAGAAGGAGAGCAACACCGAGCCGGTCTATACCGAAAAGCCCTTCGCCAACGGCAAGCTGGTCATCAGCGACCGGCGCATAGCGCTCAACGGCCCCATCTTCACCGGCGTGGCCGACTACGTTACGGAGCGCATCCACTACTTCAACAACATCTCCACGCAGCCGATCTTCATAGTGATCGACATGAGCCCCGGCGGCTCCGTGATGGAGGGCTACCGCATCGTCAAGGCGATGCAGGCCTCCAAGGCCCCGGTGCACGTGGTGGTGCGCTCCTACGCCGCCAGCATGGCGGCGGTCATAACCACGCTGGCCGACAAGTCCTACGTCTACCCCAACGCCATCATCCTGCACCACCAGATGTCCTCTTTCGCCTGGGGCAACATGACCCAGATGAAGGAACAGCTGGAGCTCAACAAGGAATGGGAGCGGCGCCTGCACGTCCCGGTCAGCAAGAAAATGGGGATCTCCATAGAGGAGTTCCGCAAGAAGATGTACGAAAAGAACTCCGACGGCGACTGGGAGGAGTTCGGCGACAAGGCGGTGGGCTACAAATGGGCCACCAACGTGGTGGAGGAGATCGAAGAGACCGGCATAGTGAAGAACCCGGATGAAAAGCCGGTGACCCGCCCGGCGGCGCGCTACGCCTCCTCGCTCCCCCTGGACGAGAAGCTCGACGAGAAAGGCCAGCGTTTCGTCACGCTGCCGCGGCTGGAGCCGTTCGACTTCTACTTCATCTACAACCCCGACAGGTACTACCGCTAAAAACCGGGCGCCTCAGGGAAGGCCGGGCCGCAAGGCCCGGCCTTCTTTATTACTATAATTGTCCTTGATGGAAGCCCCTGAAGAGATCCCGGCCAATATCCCCTGCCCGTACTGCGGGGCGGCGAACCCCGCGGAGAACGAATTCTGCGGGGCCTGCCTCAACAGGACCCACGTCCCCAAAGAAGTGCGCGCCGGGGCGAAGGCGGAAAAGCTCCTGCGCAGCGCTCCCGGGGGCTCCGCGGCGGCCCCCGAGCGGGACCGCCCGGCAGCGCGGTCCTGGGGCCGCCTGGTCCTGATAGCCGCCCTCTTTCTTTTCTACACCCGCTGGCTGGCGAACGACAATTATTTCTCCCCGCTGGACTACGTGAACCTGGCCTTTCACGAGGCCGGCCATGTCTTCCTGGGCTTTTTCGGCCGCTTCATCTCCGTGCTCGGCGGCACCCTGTTCCAGCTGCTGCTGCCGGCGGTCTGCCTGGCGCACCTTGCGCGCCGGGGATCCAACCTGGGCTGGCAGCTCTGCCTGTTCTGGACAGGCCAGAGCCTGCTCAACGTCAGCATCTACGCCGGCGACGCCATAAAGCAGGCCCTGCCGCTGGTAGGAGGCGGCGAGCACGACTGGACCTACCTGCTGACCGAGCTCGGCCTGATAGCCCATACCGGGGCCGTGGCGAAGTTCATCTTCCTCTGCGGCTCCGCCGTTATTTTCTGGAGTTTCTACCTGATCTCGAGGGACGCGAAGACCCGCGAGCCTTTTAACTTCGGCTGACAAGGACACCACATGAGAATCACCGCGCTGCTCCTGCTCCTTAGCCTGCTCCCCGCTCCGGCCTCCGCGCAGGGGCTCTATTCTCCCGACGGCCTGGGCAGGGCGGAGCACAACCGCTCCTACCTGACCGCCAGGACCGGCTACTCGGACTCGGAGGGTCTCGCCCACCGCTCCCTGGGCGCCTCCGGCAGCGCCGCCCTGGGCAGGGGGGTCTCGCTCGAAACAGGCGCCACCCACCACCGCATACTCAAGGACGGCTGGCTGCCGGGGGAACTTTATTCGGCCGGCTTCAAACTTAACGCGAGGACCAGGAAGAACTTTTTTTCCGCCGGCCTGCAATCCAACTCGGACCGGCCTTTTTATTCCATCCATGAAACTAACGTTTCATTTAACGCGGCCAGGACTTTCAGCAGCAGCGGCCCGCATTCCTTCGCCGCCGGGCTGATGTATTCTTCCCGCCGCAGCTTCGCCAGGCGTATCCCTTTCCCCTACGTTTCCTACAACTACCGTTCCGAGAAGTTCTCTTTCCGCCTGCCGTTCTCCGCCTCCTGGCGGCCCTCTAAAGCCTACGAACTTTCCGCGGCCTATATACCGCCCAAATACTGCCAGGCCTCTGTCCTCGTGAAAGCCTCCGAAACGTTAAGCTTCAAAGCGGAGTATATCTATTCCGCGCTGCAGTTCGAACAGGCCGGCAGGCCCGACAAGGATTACTCCACCTATATAGAGCAGGCCAACGCCGGGCTCTGGACCCAGTATAAAGCTTCAGACAATTATAATTTTTCGCTGTGGACCGGCTGGGCCCTGCGCGGCAGGTATTTCCGCGGAAAAGCCTACGACGACCATCACGACAAGAGGAATATAGGCTCCTCTCCCGCGATAGCCCTCAGCGCGGCGCGGCTGTTCTAGACCGCCAGGGCGGCGGTCAGAAGAGCCCTTTCCCCTTCAGGAACTCTTCCGTTTTCCGGATAAAATAATCCACGTGCCGCGGGCCCAGGTCCTGGTGCACGCCTATGTGCAGGCCCTTGTTGCCGATATACTCGGCGTTGGGGAAATCTCCGAGTTTGCCGCCGAGGTAGGCGAAGCCCGGGCACTGCGTGGGCATGGACGAGAACAGGTGGCGCGTCTCTATGCCGTTCTTCTCGAGGTAAAGGCCCAGCTCGTTGCGCGTGAAAGGCGCCTTCTCGCCGAGGATGATAGCGAAGGCATGCGGGCCGATCTGCTCGTGCTTCTCTTCTTTTATCGTGGTGAGCCAGGGCTCGAACTTCTTGAATTTGGCTATCATCGACAGCAGGTTGGCGCGGCGCTTGGCTATGATCTTCTTGTAGGTGTCCAGGCTGCCCAGCCCCACCGCCGCCTCCAGCTCGTTCATCTTGCAGGAGTAGCCGATGCGCTCGAACACGAACCGTATGTCTGACCCCTCGCCGTACTTGAACCGTTTCTCGCAGTAGGCGTCGCAGGTATTGACCACGCAGACCCGGCATTTGCAGGCGCGGCCGTGGCTGCGCAGCGAGCGCAGCACCTCGGCGAAGTCCGGCCTGTCGGTGGTGACGATGCCGCCCTCGATAGTGGTGATGATGTGGGCGATGTAGAGGCTGTAGGCGGCCATGTCCCCGAGGGTGCCGACATTGCGGCCCTTGTACACGGCGCCGTGCGCCTCGGCCGCGTCCTCCACCACGAAGAGCTTGTGCTTTTTGGCTATCTTGTTGATGGCGTCCATGTCGGCCGGTTTGCCCATCAGGTGCACGGGCATGATGGCGCGGGTCTTCGGGGTTATGGCCCGCTCTATCTTCTTCGGGTCGATGTTTAGCGTATGCCGCTCGACGTCCACGAAGACCGGCTTAAAGCCGGCGTGCAGCACGGCGTTGCCGGTGGCCACAAAGGACAGGGCCGGGAGGATAACCTCGTCGCCGCGCCTGGCCCCGAAATCGTGCAGCACGGCCAGCGCCAGGATGTCGGCGTCGGTACCGGTGCTCACGGCCACGGCCTCTTTGGTGCCGATATGCCCGGCGAAGCCGGCCTCGAACTCCCGCACCAGGCGGCCGCTGGAGAGCTTCAGGGTGTCGAGCGCCGTGTTTATAAGTTTGCGCGATTTCTTGCTGACCGCGATGGTGCCGAAAGGTAGTCTCATTTCAGTTGTTCCCCGGCAGCCCTGTATCCTTCGGGGGTGCCTATGTCGAAAAGTTTTTCCGCGGTCACGCAGCCGTAAACTCCCCCGCCGCTTATCAGCGAGGGCAGCAGGTCCCGCTCCATGGAGTACTTAACCCCGGGCGGCACGGCGGCGAGGTCCGCCTTCTCCAGGATGTAAATCCCGGCGTTCACATACCCTTCCCCGGCGGCGGACTTTTCCCGGAAGGAGGTTATCCTGCCTGCTCCGTCCATGGCCACGGAACCGAAACTCCCGGCGTCGGCGACCCGGGCCACGGCTACGGAAGCCCTGGCCTTTCGGGAAAAATGAAAATCCATGAAAGCCCGCAGGTCCAGCCTGCAGAAGGAGTCGCCGTTCATGACCAGGAATTGCGGGGTTTTTATCAGGCCTTCGGCGTTCTTTACGGCCCCGGCGGTGTCCAGGGGCTGCGGCTCGCGGGAGACCAGGATCTCGAGGCCGGGCAGGCCGGCGGAAAAATGCTCCTCTATCGTTTCGGCCATATGCCCCGCGCAGAGGATGAACCGCGCTACCCCGAAGCCGGCGGCGTATTCCACCAGCATCTGCAGGAACGGCTTGCCGTTGAGGGCGGCCATGGGCTTGGGCCTGTCCGACACCACGCTCTGCAGCCTAGTGCCTTTGCCGCCGCACAGGATAACCGCGTCCATGGTCATGGTTTGTAAAAGATTATCGAGCTGCCGGAATTTTCGAACTTAAAAGGGACGTGCAGCAGTTTTTTCAGCGCCGTTTTGATCCGGGGCTGGGCGCCGGGCTCGGCGAAGAACAGCATGAAGCCGCCGCCGCCGGCGCCGAGGATCTTGCCGCCCAGGGCGCCGCTCTTGAGCGCGCTGGCGTACACCGCGTCTATGACGGGGCTGGAGATCTTGTCGGTAAGGCTGCGCTTTATCTTCCAGCTCTCGTGCAGCAGCCGGCCGAAGTCGCCGATGTCGGCCTTGCCGTTGACTATGTCCACGGCGCGGTCCACCATCCCGCACATCTCCGTCAGCTCGGTCTGGCACTGGGGCGTCTTCTTGATCTGCGCCCCGGCGATGTCGGAAGCGGTGCGCACGATGCCGGTGTAGAAGAGCATCAGGCGGTCCTGCAGCGCCTCCAGCCTGGCGGCGGACAAGGTGAGCGGGCGCACCTGCAGGTGGTTCTTCTCTCCGAAGGTCACCACGTTGCAGCCGCCGTGGGCGGCGATCACCTGGTCCTGGGAACCCACGTTCTCCCTGAGCAGGTCCTGTTCTATATGGATGGCGTCGGCGGCAAGCCGGTCCTGGGAAACCACCTTTCCCTTCAGCGCGTACAGGGCGTTAAGGAGGCCCACGGTGAAAGAGGAACTGGACCCCAGCCCCGAGCGCGCCGGCAGGTCGCCGTCGTGGTGGATCTCCAGGCCTTCCTTCACCTGCATGAACTGCAGGCAGGCCCTGACGGAGGGATGCTTTATTTCGGAGATCTTCTTCACATCCTCTATCTTGGAATACACGACCCGGAACTTGTGGCTGAAGAAAGGCGGCAGGGGCCGGCAGGTGATGTAGCAGTATTTGTCGATGGAGGTGGTGAGCACCTGCCCCTTGTTCTTGTTGTACCAGCAGGGGTAATCGGTCCCGCCGCCGAAGAAGGAGATCCTGTACGGAGTCTTGCTGATTATCATGCCTTGTTCCCCGGGCGCGGCCTAGACGTTGGAGTACTGGTTCCGCCTGATGATGCGGAAGCCTTTTACGAGCTCGGCAATGCCGGCCTGCAGCGAAACTTCGGGCCTGTAGCCGGTCTTCTCTATCTTGGCGTTGCTGACGATGTAGTCGCGCTTGTCCGGGTCCTTGCCGATGGCGGATTCGGAAACGTAGAATTCCGGGACCTGTTTGCGGATCTCCCTGCAGAGTTCCAGCTTGCTCAGGTTGGCGTCGCTCAGGCCGAGGTTGTAGGTCTCGCCCTTCATCGCCTCGAACTTGGCCATGGCGTGCATGAAGGCCCTGGAGATGTCGCGCACATGGATGAAGTTGCGCTTGAAATGGGCCTCGAAGAGCACGATGAACCGGTCCGTGACGGCCCGGTAGGTAAAGTCGTTGACCAGCAGGTCCAGGCGCATGCGCGGGCTGACGCCGAAGGCCGTGGCCAGGCGGAACGCCACGGAGTTGCCGGCGGAGAGGATCTTCTCCTCGGCGGCGTTCTTGAGCCGGCCGTACAGCGAGACCGGGCGCAGGGGGGTCTTCTCGGTGCAGAAGCGCCCCTTTTCCCCCAGGCCGTAGCCGCTGTTGGTGGTGGGGTAGAGGAGCCGCTGGTCTTTCGAGCGGAACTTCAAGATGACATCGAGCGCGTCCAGGATGACGCCCTTGGCCTCGGCCGGGTTGCGGTCGCAGATGGGCGCGCCGGTCAGGCAGGCGAGCGGGATGATGTAGTCCGCGCCGCCCACAAGCTCCTTCACCAGGCGCTCGTCGCGGGCGTCGCCGCGGGTTATCTCGAAATCGGGGGAGGAGCAGCAGTCCAGCAGGGAAGTCTGCGAGAACATGAAACTGTCCAGCACGTGCACCTTAAAACCGGCCCTGAGCAGGGTCGGCGCGAGGACGGACCCGATGTAGCCGGCCCCGCCGGTGATGGCCACTTTCTGTTTTTTAGCCGTTTTTTTCATATATTTTAGCCCCGCGTCCCGCCCCGGGACCCATATTATCCGCGCGTTGTTTTTAATAGTATAATTTAATCGCGCGAGTTTACAACCTCGTTCGGAACGCGCCGGGCCCGCTTTGGCCCGGCGTTCCGGCAGTTCAAGGCCGCGTCCCATGACCGATTTTTTCAAAGATAAAAACCTGCTCGCGCTGTACCCGGCCGAGGACAGCGGCTTTCCCATGCGCTTCGACCCGCTAAAGCGGCACTTCGCCTCCGTGCGCCTGCTCAACTACGCCTCCGCCTGCCATGAGGAGGGCATAAAGAACACCGAGCGGCGCATCCTGGACACCGTCGCCCGCGAAAAGACGGACCTCGTGCTCTGCTGCCCTTTCGCCAGCGACTACCAGCTTTCGGTGGAGTTCTACGCCGCCCTGCGCGAAAAGACCCGGGTGGTCTTCTGGTTCGCCGACGACCCGCTTTACTTCGAAAGCTACAACAGGTATTACGCCCAGGCCGCCGACGCCGTCATCACTTCCGATTACCTGGCCGTGGCCGCCTATGCCAGGCTGGAGATCCCGGCGCAGGTCTGCCAGGACGAGCTTACCGCCAGCAACAAGTATTTCCCCGTAAAGATAGAGAAGGACATCGACGTCTGCTTTATCGGGGACATGCGCAAGCGCGGCAGGCGCGAGTATATAGATTTCCTCCGGGACGCCGGGATAAAAGTTGAAGTTTACGGGCAGGGCTCGCCCAACGGCTACCTGCCGGCGAAAAAGATCTCAGAATATTTATGCAGGAGCAGGATCAACCTGAACTTCAGCCAGGTCGGCGCGCCGGACTGGAAGAACGACGACGAGCCGCTGCTCAACCGGGTGCGCCAGAACACGGGCAGGCCGAGGGAAGTGGCCGCCGCGGGGGCTTTCTGCCTTACGGAGTATTCCCCCGCCCTGGAGACCATGCTGACGCCGGGGAAAGAACTGGATTTTTTCCGCGACAAGGAAGAGCTGCTGGCCAAGGTGAAGTTCTACCTGGCCAACCCGGAAAAGCGCGAGGCCATGGCCGCGGCCGCCCACGCGCACGCCGCCCGCAGCTACCGCGTGGAGACGTTCATGGAGAACCTGCTGGACGGCCTGGCCGCCCGGCTGGCGGCCCCCGCCGCCCGGCCCGGCCGGCTGTACCTGAGCCGGAGCTTCAAGACCAGGGAAATAAACAGCCGCACCTTCTCCATGTTCGCCATGCTCAAGCGGTTCAGGCTGGCGGCCGCCGCCGAGACTTTCTTTATGCTCTTCCGGCACGGGCCGCTGGTCTTCCTGGCCGGTTTTACCGGCGGCCTGGCCAGGACCGCGCGCAACGTCCTGGGCAAAGTGGGCCCCGGCCGGCCCGGCTGAGCGCCAACCCCGATATCGCCGCGGCCTGCGCCGACGGCGGCTAATCTCCCAGTAATTTTCTTTTGAGTTTTATCTTCGCCATGCCTTCCACGTGTTCGCGGGCGGCGGCGCCGAATTTCTTTTCTATGGAGGCCAGGTAGCGCGGGTTGCGGAAATAGGCGTCGAAAGCGTAGTCCCTGAACCGCAGCACGTCGGCGGCGGAGAGCGTTTCGGTGCCGAGCGGCAGGAAGTCGTAGCCCTGCTGCGCGAAGCCTTCCCACTTGTCGGGCAGCGCCGTGCCGTTGGCCAGCGCCTCGTTGTAAAGGTCGGAGCCGGGGGCGGCCATCGCGCAGAAAAAGCTGGGGAAGGCGCAGTTCAGCTCGAAAGCGAGGTTCAGCGTCTGCTGCATGCTCTCCCAGGTGTCGCCGGGCAGGCCGAAGATGAAATTGGCGCACAGGTCTATGCCGGCCTCGTGGATCTTACCCACCACCCGCCGGACTATATCCTGGTCGTACTTGCCCTTATGGGCCTTGGACAGCACCGCCGCGCTGCTGGACTCGATGCCGAGTTTTAACCAGTTGAAGCCGGCCTTCTTCAGCAGCTTCAGCTCGGCGATATCCATCGCGTCCACCCGGTCCACCCGGGCGAAGGCGCAGAAATTCAGTTTATACTCCCTCTGCAGCAGCCCCTCGGCGATGGGCAGGTAATGCCTGGCGTCGAAGACGTAGAGCTCGTCTATCAGGTTGATATGTTTTACGCCGTAGTCGCGGGCCAGGATATCGAACTGGCGCAGCGCCCAGTCAGGGCTCCAGTTGCGGATGCGGCGCTCGCCGAACGTGGCGTGGATGGCGCAGAAGGAACATTTATAGGGACAGCCCAGGCTGGTGAAGATGGACGCGTAATGGTTGCGCGTCTCCAGGCTCTGCAGGGTCATCCAGTTGAAAGCCCGGTACTCCCCGCCGGCCAGCGGCAGCAGGTCCCAGGCCACGTCGCTGAGTTCCCCCGTTAAATTCTCTATATTGGAACCGCGGGCGTTGTGGCGGATCTCGCCCCCCTCCCGCCACCACAGGCCGGGCACCTGCTCATTCGGCTTCTTCTGCAGCACGCCCAGCAGCGGGTAGAAACCCTCGCCCTGGATCAGCAGGTCACAGGCCTCTTCGCGGATGGTGCGCTCGGGCAGGGCCGAGGGATGCCAGCCGGTGAGGATGACCTTGTGGTCCGGGGCCAGCTTTTTTACCTGGCGGCAGAGCTCGCCTACGCCGCCCATGATGGGCGCGCAGGTGTTGGCCTGCTGGCTGTACACCACTATGGCCGTCATCTCGGCGTTGCGGGCCGTTATCTCCCGCGCCGTCTCCTCTATGCTCAGGTTGCGGACGTTGGCGTCGAGGATGTCCACGGTAAAGCCGTTCTTGCGCACGAACCCCGCCATCAGGGCCGCCCAGAACGGGGGCTCCACGGCGGAGTAATCCTTGCTGAGGTCCTGGTACACCTTCTTCTTGGTGCCGCCGACGTTGACGAGGAGGAGGTTGAGTCTTTCTGCCATAGGTAAATTCTTTAAGCCGCCTGCCGCCAAACTTTCCGGCAGGCCTCCATTATCCCTTTCTTGTCGTAGCCCTGCCGCGCGGCATAGGTCTCGCGGGACAGGCTGCCGAAAAAGAAACTGTCGGGCGGGCCCAGCCGCACCAGGCGCGTCCCGCGCCCGCCGGCCGCCAGCCAGCCGGCCACGGAGGCCGCGAGCCCGCCGTGCGGGGACGCCTCCTCCACCACTATCAGGGTGCCGGCAGCGGCGGCTATCAGCTCGAGCGTTCCGGTATCCAGGGGTTTTACGGTGTGAAAATGATACAGCAGCGGGGAGATGCCTTCCACGGCGAGTTCCTTTACCGCGGCCTGCGCCGGAGCCGCCATGTCGCCGGTGGTCAGGACGGCCACCTTGGCGCCCCGCTGCAGGAGCCGGGCCTTGCCCAGCACGGGCGCCTCCAGCGCCGGGACCGCGGGCTCGCCGAACTTGCCCACACGCATATAGGAAGGCCCGTCGAGCTTGAGCAGCTGGGGCAGCAGCAGCTCTATCTCGGAAGGGTCGCAGGGGGCCGTCACCGTCATGCCGGGCAGCAGGGACATCAGGGCCAGGTCGTCCCCGGCGTGATGGGTGACGCCGCTGGAAGAATAGGCGTAGCCGCCGCCGGCCCCGACCAGCAGCACGGGCAGGTTAGGGTAGGAGACGCAGACACGGATCTGCTCGAAGGGGCGCGCCGTCATGAACGAGGCGATGGAGTAGGCGATGGGACGGAAGCCTTCCTTGGCCAGGCCGGAGGCCATGGCCACCATCTGGGCCTCGGCGATGCCGACATTGATGTAGCGCGGCCCGAACCTGGCCACGAAATCGTCGAAGACCTGGAAGCCAAGGTCGCCCGTGAGGAAGACCACGCCGGGATCTTTTTCGGCGGCGTCGCAGAGAGCTTTGGAAAAAGCGCGCCTCATGGTTTCACCCCGTAGAGGGGCTTCGCGCCCAGCTCGGCCAGGGCTTTCACCCTTTCCTCTTCGGAAGGCACCCGGTAATGCCACAGCACGTCCCCCTCCATGAAGGAGACGCCGATCTTTGTCTTAGCGATGATGGCGGAAGGCTTGCCTTTTTCAAAAGGGAACGCCGCCAGGGCCGCCGTCACGGCCTTCATGTCGGACCCGTCTATGGTCCGCGCGGCCCAGCCGAAGCTCCTGAATTTTTCCTCCAGGGAGGTATGGCCCATGATCTCGTCGCTCTTGCCCACGGCCTGGACGCCGTTATAATCCACCACGGCCAGCAGATTGTCAAGTTTGTGCGCGGCGGCGCACATGGCCGATTCCCACACGCTGCCCTCGTTGCATTCCCCGTCGCCCAGCAGCACGGCGGCCCGGGCGCCGGAGCCGCGCAGGCGCAGCCCGTAAAGGATGCCGGTCGCCACGCCCAGGCCGTGGCCCAGGCTGCCGGAGGACATCTCCACCGACGGCAGGGCGTGGATGCAGGGATGGTTGGGCAGGCAGGAGCCCTCTTTGTTATATTCGGTAAGCCGCTCGGCCGGGAAGAAGCCGCGGTCGGCGAGCACGGCGTAAAGGGAGGCGCAGCCGTGGCCCTTGGAAAGGATGAACCGGTCGCGGCCGGGGTTGGCCTGGTCGCCCGGAAAGGTCTTCAGCCAGCCGTAGTAAAGGGCCACGAGCACGTCCACGTAGCCGAGCGAAGAGCTGAGATGCCCCACCCGGCCGTCGCAGGCCATCTGTATGCAGGTGGCCCGTATTTCACGGGCCTTTTTTTCCAGGGCTTCTATGTTCATCCCAGCCCCTATAATACCAAAAAAGGCGCCGTCCCCCGCAACCGCCCCGCGGGGACGAATTTACTATAATATTCCCGGGAATAGATGAAAAAAAGAGTCTTGCCGTATCCTCCGGACTGCGCGCCCCCGCTGCTCTGCCCGGACTTAAAGCCGGTCCTGACCGCGCATAAGAACCCCTGGTTCAAGGTGCGGTCCAGGGGCTCCTACTATACCCTGGAGTACGACCAGCCCCAGGTCGCCATCCTCCCCGTGCTGGAAGGGAAGTCGGTGGTCATGCTCCGCGTGAAGCGCCCTTTGATAGACGACTGTCCCCTGGATATTCCCGGCGGCGGGGCGCTGCCCGGAGAAACCCCGGTCATGGCGGCCATGCGCGAATTCGCCGAGGAGACCGGCATCCGGATAAAGGACCCGGCCCGCTTCGTGCCGGAGCTGCCCATTTCGGAAATGCCCGGACGGATGCCGGTGCTGCTGAGCGTCTTCAGGATAGACCTAACGGCGGCGGAATTCAAGGCGCGCAAGCCGCACGATTCCGAAATCGTCTCCATCGAAGCCGTCCCGTTCCCGGACCTCGTCAAAAAGATCCTCAACGGCGAGATCTACCTGGGCCCGATCATAGCCATAATCGCGCGGCTGCTGCTGCGGCCCCTGGCGGCCGGCGGCCCGAAAGATAAATGCTAAAATCAGAGCGAGCCGCCCCCTAACCTATGTCCTACCAAAACCTGCTAGAAACCGTTTCCCCCGGCAAACCGGTCTTCGACATCAAATACGGGATCCTGAGCGCCCCCGTCAGGCACTGCTTCATGCTCGGGACCATCTGGAAGCTCAAGCAGCAGAACCCGGCCCTCTCCGACATCAGCGTGCTCGAGATCGGCACCTGGCTGGGCGCCTCGGCCCTGTCCTTCGCCCAGGGCCTGGAGGAGCACAACGCTTCGCGCGGGGCTATCACCTGCGTGGACGCGTGGGCCGCCTTCTTCGACGAGGAGAAGAACTCGGACGACGTCCATAAGAACATGCAGGCGATGCTGAGTTCGGACATCGCCTACAATATCTTCCTTCACAATATAAAGACCCTGCCCGAGACCATCCTCTGCCAGCATTTCAAGGGCCGCAGCGGGGACATCCTGCCGATGCTCAGGCCCGGGCAGTTCGACGTTATTTTCATCGACGCCGACCACACCTACGCCCCCGTAAAAAAAGATATCCTCAACGCCATCCCGCTGGTAAAAGACGGCGGCATCATCTGCGGCGACGACCTGAACCTGCAGCTGTCCCAATGCGACGCCGACCTGGCCAAAAGGTCCGGCGACAAGGATTTCATCCTGGACCCGAAGACCGGGCGGAAGTTCCATCCCGGCGTGACCCTGGCGGTCGCGGAGATCTTCGGCGAAGCGGCGGCTTTCGGCGGCTTCTGGGCGATCCAGAAGGACGGGAAGGGCTGGAAGGTCCCCTCCTACAAAGGCATGCCGGTGATCTACCCGCGCCACCTGCCGCAAAGCGCCCTTGAAGCGGCGAAAGACCACATGAAGGACATCGTAATAAAGTAACCCGGCTCGCTTACGGGAGAAATGACCACCAATTTAAAGATAGCGAAAGCCGCCAGCATCCTCGTTGCCGCCAGCATCCTGGGCCACGCGCTGTCGCTGGCCAAAGAGATGCTCATCGCCAATTATTTCGGCGTCTCGGAGTCGATGGACTCCTTCTACGCGGCGATGACCGTGCCCAACCTGCTCAACAACGTCTTCCTCTCGCTCTTCGCCATCCTGTTCATCCCCGTCATCGCCAGGTACAGGACTAAGGACCTGGCGGAAACGAACCGGATCATCAGCACGGTTTCCAACCTTATCCTCATCGTCCTGGCCGCCCTCGTCGCCCTCATTTTCCTGTTCGCGGGCCCTATCATCAGGCTCTCGTCGCCCGGGCTCGCCCCGGAAACCGCCGCCAAAGCTGCCGCGATGCTCCGGATCATCGGCGCCGCGGTCCTTTTTACGGGCGCGGTCAACATCCTCTCCTCCGTTTATAACGCGTTCGAGCGTTTTTTATGGCCGGCGGTCTCCGGGATCTTCGTAACGCTGAGCACCATCTTCTTCATGCTGCTCTTCACCGAACAGCTGGGTGTCTTCGCGCTGGCCTGGGGGCTGCTCGCGGGCACCATCCTGCAGTTCGTCTTCCTCGCGCCCTTCGCCAGGTCCTACGGCGCCAGGTATTCCGGCGTGCTGGACCTGGAGCACCCCGAGATCAGGAAATCCTTCGGCCTGATGTTCCTTTTCCTGGTGATCCCGGTCCTGTCGGGGTTCAACACCGTGGTCAACAGGTTCATGGCCTCCTGGCTGCCGGCCGGGAGCATAACCGCCCTGGCGTACGCGGACAAACTGATACAGGTCCCGCTCATGATCTTCTCCGCGACCATCGCCTCCTCCATCTACCCGTTCCTGTCGGCACAGGCCGCGGAGAACCGGCTGGAGGAGATGAAGGACACCGTGTCCCTGAGCATCAGGATGTCGGGCTTCATCTTCATCCCCCTGACCGTAACCATGATGATCCTGGCGAAACCCGCCATACAGCTCCTCTTCCAGCGGGGCGCCTTTGACGCGGCCGCGACGGAGCTGACCTCCCGGGTGTTCGTGTTCTACTGCCTGCTGCTTTTCTCCAACTACGCCGCCGTCATCCTGATGCGGATCCTCTTCGCCTTCCAGGACCTCAAGAGCATAATCAAGGTCGTAGCCGCCACGCTTTTCGCCAACATCGCCATGAACCTCGCGTTCATGAAACTGATGAGCCCGCCGGCCGGCGGCATAGCGCTGGCCGCCGCGCTGGGCTCCCTGCTCTCCGCCGTACTGTTCTTTATCGTCCTGAAAAAGCGCATCTCCAACCTGCACGGGGTGGCGATAGTCCGGTCGCTGCTCAGGATCACGGCCTTCTCGGCGGTCTCGGGGCTGGCGGTATTCCTGGCCCACGCCGCGCTGGCGCCCGCTCCGGGCGGCACGCCCCTGGGCCAGGGGGCGGCCCTGGCGGCCTCCGCCCTGGCGGGGCTGCTGTGTTTCACGGCGATCTCCGCTTTCTTCCGGCTCGAAGAACTGAGCAAGGTGGCAAATCTTGCGCTTAACCGGTTCCGCCCGGGGCGGCAAAAGCCGGCCTGACGGGCGCGCGGGCGGCGGGCAAATAGCCTTTTAGTATAATGGTCCTTCATGAAAACGCACGAGTGCCTTCTCATTAACCCGCGTTCTGCCTACCACTACATCCAGACGCCGATCCCCTATCCTCCCGCCAGCCTGCTGACCATCGCCAGCTTCCTGGAGCGCAGCGGCGTGAGCTCCTTCGTCCTGGACATGGTGGCGGAGGAGGACCCCGTCGGCCTCCTGTCGCGGCACCTGGACGCGGCCCCGGGCCAGGTCCTGCTGGTAGGCTTCACGGTGATGACCAGCCAGGTCCGGCACGCCGCTGAACTGTCCCGGCATGTAAAGACCCGTTACCCCGGCACCCGCGTCATCTGGGGCGGCATCCATCCCACGCTGTTCCCGGAGCAGGTCCTGCGGGAAGGCGTCGCCGACTTTGTCTGCGTCGGAGAGGGAGAGTACACCACGCAAGAGCTGCTGGCGGCGCTGCGCGGCAACGCCGACCCGCGGTCCGTAAAGGGCCTGTATTTCCTGTCGGGCGGGGAGCTGGTCTTTACCGGCCGCAGGGCCCCCAACGACCTGGATTCGCTGCCTTTCCTGAACTACCACCTGATAGACTATTCCAAGTACCGGGTCCGCAGCGTCGGCAGGGGCCGGGAGGCGATGCGCGTCAACTCCGGCGTCATCATCTCCAGCGTCGGCTGCCCCTACCGGTGCACCTTCTGCGTTAACGCCAACAAGCGCCTGGCCTTCGGCGGGTACCGGACCAAATCCGCGGGCCGCCTGGCCGACGAGCTGGCCTACCTGACCCGGGAGTTCGGCCTGGATTATTTCGATTTCCTCGACGAGAATTTCTTCGTCAGGCGCGACCACCCGGAAAATTTCGCCAACGAGATAAAGAAGCGGGGGCTGAAGTTCAACTGGTACACCTCCATGCGCGCGGACGCCTTCGACCGGAAGCTGGTGGACGAGCCCCTGCTTGAAAGGCTCAAGGACGTCGGCCTCTATTACCTCTCGATCGGGGCCGAGTCCGGCTCGCAGAGGATATTAGACAAGCTCAAGAAGGAGATCACCGTCGCCCAGATCCGCCAGTCGGCCGAGCTTATAGTCAAGCACGGCCTGGGCGTGACCTTTTCCTTCATGATGGGCCTGCCCGGCGAGGAGCAGAGCGACACCGACGCCACCCTGCTCCTGATACAGAAACTGCGGGCCCTGGACAACAAGGTGTCCATCATCGGCCCGCAGATCTTCCGCCCCTACCCGGGCGGGGAACTGTACGAGGAATGCGTGCAGAAATACGGCTACCAACAGCCGCAGACGGTCGCCGGCTGGAGCGAATCGGTCGTGCCGCTTACGGGCTTCGAGGACGTGGAGAAACTGGTCTGGATCCCGGACAAGGAATATATCCGGAAGGTCTCTTTCTACATGGATTTCGTGAACATCAACATCGACGCCTTTAATTTCGGCCCGCTCAAAAAGCTGGCCTTCAAGGTGCTCAAGGCGACCTCCAACTTCAGGATCCGCCACCAGCTGTGGGGGTTCAACCTGGACATGCGGCTGATAATGGCGTACAAAAAAATGACGCATACCGTGCGGGACCCGGCCAACGGCTGACCGCCGCCGGGCCCGGAGGCCGGGATCTGTGATCTATGCCGGATATTAAAAAAATTCTTCTCCGCAGCGGGCCCTGCCTGGACAGCCTGCCTTTTCTGCGCCTTTACCTGGCGGCGCTGGAGAACCCTGTATCCAGATTTCTGGCGCTGGCCCTGCGCATAAAGTTCAGCCCGGACATCTTTGACGAGGTGCGCCGCAGCGCCCTGCCGGCGGACCAAAAGGCCGCGCTGTTCTCCAGGACCATGAACCTTTTTAAAAGCGGCAACGCCTACAAGACCACGGCGGCGGGCCGCAGCCCGCTCACCGACGCCGCCCTCCTGGCGTCGGCCGCGCCGGGCAGCCTGATAGTGGAGACCGGGGTTTCCGACGGCGTCTCCGCCCTGGGCCTGCTGGAGCGGGCGAAAGGCTGCGAGGTGCTGCTGACCGACAGCCAGGACTGCTACCGCTACACAGATTTCTGCTGCGGGCGCCGGTTCTACGCCGGCGACGACGGAAGCGTTTCAGTGAAGCTCCCCCTCTTTTATCTCAGCACCGGCGGCGGCGGGCAGGCGCCGGCCGGCGCGGGCAGGATCTCCCTGCTGAACCCGGCCGTGACAGAAAAGTTCCCGGGTGCCGAACTGCGGCCCTTCGACATCTTTTCAGGCGCCCTGCCCCGCAAGGCCGACCTTATTAAATGCGCCAACGTGCTCAACGAGGTGTATTTCACGCCCGGAGAAATAAAAAAAGCCCTCGCCAACCTGGGGGCCGGTCTCAAGGACGGGGGACGGCTGTTCGTCTGCCAGAACAACGGGAAGTACAAGGACGGAGAGGCTTATTTCGTGCTGGGGAAGAAGGGCGGGGCGCTGGCGCTGGAGGCCGAGGTCAACGGCCACGAACTGCTGGGCCGCCTGGGTTCGCCGGAGTTCGCGGACCTGCTCAGGCCTTAGTCTGCCGCAGCGCCTCGTAGAGGGCGACCCCGGCCGAAGTGGACAGGTTCAGCGACCGCACCCTGTCCGACCACATGGGGATCCTGTAGAGAGACTCCGAATATTTTTCGTAAATGTCGTCCGGGAAGCCCGCCGTCTCGGCGCCGAAGATCAGGCACGAGTCCGGGCGGTAGGGCGCCTCCCAGTAGCTTTTTCCCCCGCGCGTGGAGAAGAAGATCAGCGACGGGTTCTCCGGCAGGGTCGCCAGGAACGCGTCCAGGTCGGCGTGCACCGAATATTTCAGGAACTGCCAGTAATCCAGGCCGGAGCGCCGTATCTCCTTGGCGCTCAGGTCGAACCCCATCTTGCCTACGAAAGCCAGTTCCGTGCCCGTGGCCACGCAGGAGCGGCCGATGTTGCCGGCGTTCCACGGGATGTCGGGGTTGATAAGGACTATCTTCATTTTTCACCGGCCGGAGCGCGCCCGCGGGCCCGCAGGGAAAGCAGCCAGACCGCCGCGAAGCCCAGCAGGAACGGCTCCAGCGGCAGCCGGTAGCGGTCGTAGCCGGCCACCATGGAGGTGAGGCCCACCGTGTAGACCGTCGTGGCCAGCAGCAGGGCTATCGCCAACTTGCGGTCGGCGTCCGCGTTCCGCCAGAGCAGGCGCACGCCCAGAGGGGCGCAGACCAGGAACAGCAGGGCCAGCAGCAGGCGCGGCCCCAGGTTAACGGCCAGGGTGCGCCAGTCGCGGTTCTGCAGGGCGACGGAGATATGGGGAAAAACAGCCGTGGTCTTTCCCGAAAGGCGCGCGGCCAATTCCATGAAAGCGGACGGCGAGGTGACGATATTCACCGCGTTGCGCAGGTACAGCCGCGGCACGCGCAGGGGGTTCTGCAGGATAACTTCCACACCCAGGCGCTTTAAATAGGCGCTGGCTTCCACGGGGGTAAGCTTCAGCGCGGCGCGCGCCTCGGCCTCCGCCTCCAGCGCGCCGGTATGCCGGGCGACGATATCCCTCACCGCGGCCAGACGGGGGTCCGCCAGCGCCTGCTCCGGCGTGGACGGGCGGACCAGGTGTATCGTGGAGACCAGGGTGTTCACCCCCTGGTTGGTTTCCAGGCCGACAAAACCGAGCTGCAGGCTGTTCCTCGCCACCCAGGGCGCCATGAAAACCGCCATGCCGAGCAGCACCAGCGCGCAGTAGCGGGCCCTGGCCCTCCACTCCGCCCTGAACAGGGGCGAGAAGAGCAGCAGGGGCGGCACGATGAAGTAATACTGCAGGATGGGCCTGATCATGACGCAGAGCCCTATCGCGGCGCCCCAGAGGAAGAACCTGGCGCCGGAACGGTTTTTCAGGGCCTGGAGCCCGGCGATAAAAGAGACGGCGCTGAAAAAAGCGAACATGCTGTCCGTCAGCAGCAGGACGCTGTTGAAAACGGAGTTGGGGGCGATGGCCATCAGGTAGCCGGCCGCCACGGCGGCCGCCGGGCCGGCCGCGGCGTACAGCACCACCATCGCAAGCGGTATGGCGGCTACGGAGAAGAGGATATTGGCGAGGGCCAGGGGCCAGGCGATATCGGCGCCGAAGACCTGCATCAGCCCCGCCGCGAAAGCGTGAAACAGCGGCATCCTGTAGGCGAAAGGGGTGAGCTGGCCAGTTACGGCGTCCACCTCGGAAAAGCTGCCGGTTTCCAGCAGGAGCCGGGCGCCGTCGAGATAGGGGCCTGTATCGAGCTCGGCCTGCGGCCCCAGCGCCAGCAGCAGGGCGAAGCGGGCGGCGGCCGCCAGCAGCAGGATAGCCGCCAGATTTTTGGCGGTCAGCTTCCGGTCCGTCGCGAAGAAATTATCCATGTCGGTTAAAAGCGGGCTCAGATCCGGGCATCGTCGGCGTACTGCCGGTGCCACAGCTCCAGCATCAGCAGGGCCCAGAGCTTGTAGCCGTGGTCCTTCAGGCCGCCCTGATGCTCGTCCCACAGGCGGAACAGCTGCTCCGGCTTGAAATAGCCGCGCCCCAGCGCCTTCTGCGACAGGCAGGCGCCGGCCCAGTAATCCTTCAGCTCGCCGCGGAACCAGATGCCCAGCGGCACGCCGAAGCCCATCTTGCCGCGGCTGTAGATGTCCGGCGGCAGCATCTCCTTGAAAGCTTCCTTCAAGATCCACTTCGTCCCCGTCAGGCCCTTCAGTTTGAGGTGACCCGGCAGGCGGAAGGCGAATTCCAGCACCTTGTGGTCCAGGAAGGGCGAGCGCGTCTCCAGGGAATTGGCCATGGAGGCGATGTCCATCTTGGTCATCAGGCATTCCGGCAGGTAGGAGCGCATGTCCACGTAGGTCATCCGGTTGAGCAGGTCTTCGTCCGGGACGCGCGCGAAGAATTTGGAGAGGTAGCGCTCGGCGTAATCCTTGTCGGCGCCCAGCAGGTTGGCGAAGGCCGTGCTATAGATGCCGTTGGCCTCGCCGGGGCCGAAGAACGACACCGTGGAGAGGTAGCGGCGCTCGGTGGTGGGCATGACCGAGAACTTCAGGAACTTCTCCAGCCGCCAGAAAAAGTTGAAAGGCGCGGTCTTGGGGAAGGCGCCCACGGCCCGCAGCGCGCCGCGCTTGGCCCAGGCCGGCACGCCGGAGATCAGGCGGTCGGCCTTCATGCCGACGTAGCGCAGGTAGCCGCCAAAGGCCTCGTCGCCGCCGTCGCCGTTGAGCGCCACGGTGACCGACCGGCGCGTCTCGCGCGAGACGAAATAGGAAGGCAGGGCGCTGCAGTCGGCGTAGGGCTCGCCGTAATGCCAGGCCAGCTTCTCCAGCACGTCCGTCATGTGGGCTTCCACCGTGAACTCGGTGTGGTCGGTGCCGTACATTTTGGCCGCCTGCCGGGCATAGCCCAGCTCGGAGAATTTTTCTTCCTTGAAGCCGATGGCGAAGGTCTTTACCGGCGTGGCCGAGTGTTTGGCCATCAGCGCCGTGACGATGGTGGAGTCTATGCCGCCCGACAGGAAGGCCCCGAGCGGCACCTCCGACATCAGGCGGATCTTTACCGCCTCCGACATCTCGTCGCGCAGGCGCTCCTTGAGCTCCTCCAGCGGGACGTGTCCCAGCTTTTCTTCGCCGACGGGGAGGTCCCAGTATTTTTCGGTGCGTACCTTGCCGTCCTCGAACACCAGCACCGAGCCGGGCTCGAGCTTACGCACGCCCTTGAAGATGCTCATCGGGCTGGGAATATACTGCAGGGTCAGGTAGGCGTCTATGGCCGCCGGGTTTATCTCGCGCGGCACGTCCTTGCGCGTCAGCAGGCAGCGCAGCTCGGAGGCGAAAGCGAAGGAGGAGGGCGTCACCGCGTAGAGCAGCGGCTTCTTGCCCACGCGGTCCCGCGCCAGCACCAGCTTTTTGCGGCGGCTGTCCCAGATGGCCGCGGCGAACATACCGCGCAGCTCCTTGGGGAAGTCCTCGCCTTTTTCCTCGTAGAGGTGCAGGATCACCTCGGTGTCGCTTTTTGTCTTGAAAACGTGGCCGCGGGCCAGCAGGCCCTCGCGCAGCTCTTTGTAGTTGTAGATCTCGCCGTTGAAGACTATCCACAGCGAGCCGTCTTCGTTAGTGATGGGCTGGTGGCCCGTGGAAAGGTCTATGATGGACAGGCGGCGCATGGCCAGCCCGATGTTATGGTCGGAGTAGTAGCCTTCGTCGTCCGGGCCGCGGTGGACGATGAGGTCGTTCATGGCCTTCAGGTCGGCCTTCTCTACCGGCAGGCCCGAAGCGTAATTGTAGATTCCGCAGATGCCGCACATATCAGCTTTCCCCGTAGATGGCCAGCAGGTCGTCGGTGACCCTGGCCATGGAATATTTTTCCGTCGCCGTCCTGCGGGCCTGCTCGCCCATCTTCACCGCCAGGCTGCGGTCGGCTATGTGCCGGCGCAGGCCTTCCTTCAGTTCGGTGCGGCTGAGCGGGTCGAACAGGCTGCCGTTCACGCCGGGGTTTATGGCGTCCTTCGCCCCGCCCACGCGGCTGGCCAGCACGGCCACCCCGCTGGCCATGGCCTCCAGCATGGAGTTGGACAGGCCTTCAGAAATGGAGGGCAGGATAAAAACGTCGGCGGCGCGGTAATACGGCAACAGGTCCTGCTGCGGCCCGGCCAGCAGCACGCTGCCGGACAGGCCCAGGTCCGCCACGGCTTTCTTCAGCGCGGGGCCGTCGGGGCCTCCGCCCACGATCACCAGCCGCACCCTGGGCGGAGCGGTTTCCTCGCCCAGCAGTTCGGCCCAGACCTCCACCAGCTCCCGCACCCGCTTCTCGGGCGACAGCCGGCCCACGAACAGGAACACGGCGGCGTTGTCCAGGCCCAGCGCGGCCTTGGCGTTGATCTTCTCGTTGTAGAGAGGCGGCGTGTAGCGCCCGGTGTCCACGCCGTTGCGGAAAAGGCGCAGGTTCATGCCGGCGTACTCTTTAGTCGCCCGGAGCCACTCCAGCACCTCGCCGTTCATCACCAGCAGCTCCGGCCTGACGTAGCGGAAAAAAGCGAGCTTCAGGCGGCCCGCCAGGGTCTTTTGCGAAAGCGAGATCTCGTCCACGCCCTTGCCCCCGCCCAGCTTTATAACGATGCGGCGCCCGGTAAGGCGCCCGGCCAGCGCCGCGGCCACCGCCGGGGAAGAGGCCAGGTGCACGTGCGCGGCGTCGTAACCGGCGGCGTGCGCGAGCATCCAGGCGAATACCCGCGACATGAAGAAAATGGAATTGAGCAGCCCGGAGCCGGGGCAGGCGAAACGTTTGATCCTGACCCCCGCCACGGTCTCCTCGGCCGGCAGGCCCGGGGGGCGGCGCGTAAGCACGGTAACGGCCACGCCGCGCCCGGCCAGCGCCTTGGAGATCTCGAAGGCCTGCCGCTCCGACCCGCCTATGACGGGGTGGAAGGTCTGGCTGATCATCAGCACGGACTTAACGGGGGTCACGCGCTCTCCTTCCGGCCGGAGGAGGAGAACTGCCCCCACACCTTGCCGAGAGAATGCCCCATCTGGTAGACAAAAACCACGCCGATGAGCGTGATAAGGGCGTAGCCGAGGAAATGCAGGTAGGAGGCGTAGGCGAAGCCCACGTCGGGGGCTATGCCCCAGGCCTCCATGACCTTCTGCAGCGCGTATTCGAAGTTGCCGAAATAACCGGGCGGGCCGGGCACCGACGCGGCCATGGCCCCGGTAAAGAGCAGGGCGACGCTCTTAAAAATATCCACCGTGCCGCCCAGGCCGAAGGCCAGGGCTATCAGGTAGTAGTTAAGCGAATCCAGCAGCCACTGCGCGGCGGCCAGCAGCAGTATCAGCGCGGCGTTCACCGGGGACCGCAGGCCTTTTACGCCCATGGCCAGCTTCTCGAACAGGCCCTTCACCCGCGGGAAGCGCGCGAAGGCGCCCGAGAACCAGGCATGCGCCACTATCTCCTCGGCGAACACCAGCGCCCCGAGCGAGAACGTCATGACGGCCAGCACGGCCCAGATCACGCCGCCGTGGCCGGACAGGGCCCCGCTTATCCCCCCCAGCCTGACCGCGGCCGCGACCATGACGAAGAGCACGATGACGTCCAGGGCGCGCTCCACCAGGATGGTGGCGAAAACGGTGACCATGGGGATATTGAAGAGCTTGGCGCCGAAGGTGCCCCGGGCCACCTCGCCCAGGCGCAGCGGCAGGATATTGCTGAGGGCCAGGCCGGCCGCCTGCAGCCGGAAGGAGTCCCACAGGCTCACTTCGCCGGAGGGCTTGAGCAGCAGGCGCCAGCGCGCGGCGCGCACCAGCAGCTCGAGCACGGCTATGAGGGCGAAGGGCAGGATGTAGAGGGGGTTGGCGCCGGAATAGATCTCCATGAGCTTGCGGAAATCCATGTTCCGGAAAGCCAGGTAAAGCAGCCCGGCGCCCAGCAGGAAACCGGCTACGATGGAGATCTTTGTCTTCATGTTTGGTTCAGCCCAACGATATCCATATTATAACAATAAGCCGGGGTGGGTTTAGCCTTTGGAGCTGACCGGAGGGTGCCCCCCGAGCACCCGTTGGGGAAGGGGGGCCCCGCTTCGGGGGGGAACCGCGCAACGGTTCCCTGCAGTTCGGGTGAGCGGGGGGCACCCTCCGGTCAGCTCCCCCAGTTAACATATTCCAAAGGGCCCAGATGGGGGTAGGCCCTAAAACTTCCCCCCTTTGGGCCCTCCGCCTCTATTGCGGGCCGCTCCTATACGCTAGACTATGAGTATGATAAACAAGAACCTTAAGTTCCTCAGCATCCTCTCCCTGGCCTTCTTCGGCGCCGCCGCCGTAAACGCCCAGGACTTCAACCTTAACGGCCTCAACGCCGCGGACATAAGGGCCATGCAGGCCGACAAGGGCATCTTCGATTTCATCAAACCCGACAAGCCCCAGCCCATGGGCCAGAAAGAATGGACCATCATGGTCTTCATGAACGCCAAGAACGACCTCAGCGACAGCCAGCTGATGGGCCTGGTAGGCAAATGGGCCGAGAAAGATATTAAAGAGATGAAGGAAGTCGGCACCTCCGACAAGATCAACATCGTGGTCGAGCACGGCATCAAGGGCAAAGGCTCCAAGCGCATGCTCATCACCAAGAAGGGCGGCGTCTTCTCCTCCGGCGAGAAAGTCTACGGGGAATACCCCAACGCCGACATGGGCGACTACAAGCGCGTCGTAGAGTTCGCCCAGTGGGCCAAGACCACTTTCCCCGCCAAGAAGACCATGCTGGTCCTCTGGAACCACGGCCTCGGCTGGATAGACCCCAAGATGGAGCAGGCGCCCTCCGGCACCGGCACCGCCAACAAGGGCATCCTCTTCGACGACGAGACCAAGAACTATCTCCGCACCGCGCAGATGAAAGAGATGATGAAGCAGATCGGCTACACCGACATCGTCATGCAGAACGCCTGCCTGCAGCAGATGGCCGAAGTGCT
>Ga0154402_131_pt2 | contig 37736 bp, 40 predicted proteins | sample RifGroB2_FD_115906 | JGI IMG/M metagenome (GOLD analysis project Ga0154402, IMG submission 115906) | Elusimicrobia bacterium GWB2_63_22 | reverse complement strand
CTTCGCGGGCGTTGATCAGGTAGAAATAGACGGTGAAGGCGGAGAGCTCCATGGCGTTGGCGCCTATGCAGGTCAGGTGGTCGGTGATGCGGGAGATCTCGCTCATGATCACCCGGATATACTGGGCCCGGGCCGGGGTCTCTATGCCCATCAGCTTTTCCACGGCCAGGGCGTAGCCGACGTTGTTTATGAAGGGCGAGACGTAGTTCAGGCGGTCGGTGTAGGGCACGCACTGGTTGTAGGTCACGTTCTCGCAGGTCTTTTCAAAGCCGCGGTGCAGGTAGCCGATCTCGATGTCGGAGTCTACTACGCGTTCCCCGTCCACGGTGAGGAGCATCCGCACTATGCCGTGCATGGCCGGGTGCGAGGGCCCCATGTTGAGCACCAGGCGGCCGTCGGCGAGCTTTTCCAGCTCCCAGTTCTTGGGGATGTCGGGCTTGGCGTGTTGCGTCATGCTAATCCCTGTGGGGTATCCTCGGCTGGCGCTTCTTGAGCGGGTAATCCTTGCGCAGCGGGTGGCCTTCGAAGCCGTCGTACATCAGGATGCGCCTGAGGTCCGGGTGGCCGTCGAACTTTATGCCGAACATGTCGTAAACTTCGCGCTCGAACCAGTTGGCCCCGGGCCAGAGCTGCGTCAGCGAGGCCACGACGGCGTCGTCGGCGTAGACCGGGCATTTGAGCCGCAGGCGGTAATTGTGGGCCGAGGAATAAAAATGGCAGACCAGTTCGAAGCGCGGGTCCCGCGGCAGGTAGTCGGCGGCGGTCAGGTCCATCAGGAAGTCGAAGCCCAGCCCGTCGCGCAGGAAAGCCGCGGCCTTGAGCAGCGCCTCCTTCCTTATGACGGCGGTCTCGTCGCCGCGGAAAGCGTGGGTTTCCAGCAGGTCGTCGGGGAATTTGGCCCTCAGCGCGTCGAGCAGGTAGCTGTTCATCTGTACTTCCTGTCCAGCACGGATTCTTTGGCGATCTTTTCCTGGAGCTTTATCAGGGCGTCCAGCACGGCCTCGGGCCGCGGCGGGCAGCCGGGGATGTAGATGTCCACAGGGATGATCTTGTCGATGCCCTGCACGGTGGCGTAATTGTCGTAGAAGCCGCCGGAGGTGGCGCACACGCCGAAGGAGACCACCCACTTGGGCTCGCACATCTGGTCGTAGACGCGCTTAAGCACCGGGGCCAGCTTCTCGTTGACGGTCCCCACCACGAACAGCACGTCGGCCTGGCGCGGCGAGAAGCGCGGGTATTCCGCGCCGAAGCGGGCTATGTCGTAGGTGGAGGCGAAGGTGGCCATGAACTCCATGCCGCAGCAGGCCGTGACGAAAGGGTAGTTGAACAGGGAATACTTGCGCGCCCAGTTGACCGCCTCGTCCAGGCGGGTAGTAAGGTAGGAGTGGCCGAAGGCGGTTTCTAATCCCATTCGAGGGCTCCTTTCTTTACGGCGTAGACCAGGCCCGCCAGCAGCACCGCGAGGAAAGCCCCCATGGCGTAGAAGGCGCCCGCCCCGAGCTCCCGGAAAGAGACGGCCCAGGGATAGAGGAACACTATTTCTATGTCGAACATCACGAACAGGACCGCCACGAGGTAGAAATTGACCTTGGCCATGCCGCGCGGCTCCATCGCCGGGGGCATGCCGCATTCGAAAGGCTCCTGCTTAACGGCGGTCTTCTTCTTGGGCCCGAAAAGGATGGAAAAGGCCGTCATGCCCGCCGCCACGGCAAGCCCGAACCCCGCTGTCAGTATAACCGCCAGGTATTGGCGCATCGGTTAAATTTTACTAAATATAATCCCGCTTTCGGCCTGCCCGGAGAATTCTCTCCGGACTGCCGGGGTTAGATGCGCGGCAGGTCCGAAAAGTTTCACCGCATATTATATAATCGGCTTAATGCGCATACTCATAACAGGGGCGGGCGGTTTTGTGGGCGGGGCCGTGGCCAGGGCGCTGGCCGGGCATGAGCTCGTGCTGCCGTCGCGCGATCCGGACAGGCTGAGGGCGGCCGGGCTGACGGGCGCTTTCCCCCCTTTTACCGGGGAGCTCGAGGCGCAGGTTACGGCGGCGGCGCCCGAGGTCGTAATTAACCTGCTCGGCATAATCAGGGAAACTCCGGGGGCCTCTTTCGCCCTGGTCCACGAAGAGTATACCAGGCGGCTGCTGGCAGGCGCCCGGGCGGCCGGGGCTAAAAAATTCATCCAGATGTCCGCGCTGGGGGCCGCCCCGGACGCGCCCTCGGCCTATCACCGCAGCAAGTATGCCGGCGAGAGGCTGGTGGGAGCGGCCGGCCTCCCCTACGTTATTTTCCGGCCTTCGTTCATAGACGGCCCGGGGCAGAAGCTGCGGGCGGAACTGGCGGCCCTGGCCCGCTGCCTTCCGGTCTTCGCCGCGCCGGGCGACGCCCTGGCCGCGCCGGTGCCCGTGGCGGACGTGGCGGCCTGCTTTGTGCGCGCCGCGGAGGACGCTCTGGTGAGGGATGAGATCTTCGAGCTGGGCGGTGACAGGACTGTTAGTTTCCGGGAAATAATAGCCGCTTCACTGGCGTCGTCGGGCTTGCGCCGCCCGGTGGTCGGGCTGCCCAGGAGCTTCTTCCGGCCGCTGCTGCCGCTGCTCGCCCTTTTCCCGGTCCCGCCCATGACGCGCGAGCAATACCTTATGATGGCCTCCCCCAACGTGCCTTCCGGCAGGTTCCGGGGCGTGCGGGAACTGCTGGGGCGGACGGGCACCTGATCCGTTCCGGATCATCTTGAATATTATTTGCGGCAAAAACACGAGACCAGGTGGTCGTTCACCAGGCCGGTGGCCTGCATGTGGGCGTAGACTATAGTGCTGCCGACGAATTTGAAACCGCGGGCTTTCAGGTCCGCGCTCAGGGCGTCGGACTCCTTGGTGGAAGCCGGCAGTTGGGAGAGCCGGGTCCAGCGGTTGACCTTGGGCTTTCCGCCGACGAACCCCCAGATATAGCGGCAGAAGGTGCCGAACTCGGCCTGCACCTCCAGGAAACGGCGGGCGTTGTTGACCGCGGCCAGGACTTTCAGCCTGTTGCGGATTATGCCGGGGTCCTTTAAAATCTTTTCTATCCGCGCCGGGGTGAAGCGGGCCACTTTTACCGGGTCGAAGCCGGCGAAGGCGCGGCGGTAGCCCTCGCGCTTGTTGAGCACCGTGGCCCAGCTCAGCCCCGCCTGCGCGCTCTCCAGCGTCAGGAACTCGAACTGCGTCCTGTCGTCGCGCACGGGGCGCCCCCACTCCTTGTCATGGTACGGGATGTACAGGGGGCTGGCGCCGTAGGCCCAGGGACAGCGCTCTTTATTTTTCATCTTGTTCCTCATTCCCCTTCAGCAGGGTCTTGAGGGCGAACATGGCTCCCTTCGTAAGGCGCGCGTCCGTCAGGCTCTGCCTGATGGCCCGCAGCTGGGCCGCCCCGGCCCAGTGCCGTCCTTTCTTGCGCGTGAGCAGGCGCGAGATCTCCCCGGCCACGCGGTCCAGCTCCGCCGTGGACGCCGCCGGCGCCCGCCGCCGGCCCGCAGGGGGCTGCGCGCGTACCAGCCCGGACAGCTCGTAGCAGGCCACGGCTACCGCCTGGCCCAGGTTCATGGAGGGCTGGGCGGGCAGGGTGGGTATGTTGATGATGGCGCTGCAGAGGGAGAGGTCATCATGGGTCAGGCCGGTCTTCTCCGGGCCGAAAAGGATAGCCGTCTTTGAAACTCCCCGTGAGGCGGCGTAGGCCGCGGCCCCGGAGAGCGGGATCACGTCGCGCTCCGGCTTCAGGCGGTGCAGCGAGGCGGTGCCCAGCAGCAGGCCGCAGCCTTGGGCGGCTTCCGGAATTGAATCGTAAAGTTTCGCGGACTCGATGATGTCCATGGAGCCGATCGCCGAGACCGAGGCCTCGCGCCGCCAGACCGCCGCGGCCTCCTTCCAGTCGGAGTCGAAAGCGTTCACCAGGGCCAGCTCCCTGATGCCGAAATTGGCCATCGCGCGGGCGGCGGCCCCGATGTTGTCCGGGTTCCTGGGGCCGGCCAGTATTATCCTGTACTCCATGTCAGCGGCCGGTGCGCCGGCCCGCCGGGCGGAAGTCCTTTATGCGGGCGATGCCGGGGTTGAGGCGCGGCGCGCCGGGGCGGTGCTGCGTCTCGACGAAGAAGGACGCGGCGCCGGGAAAGCGCGCCTGCAGGATGTTGGAGTTGGCCGGCTCGTTCTCGAACACGGCCACTACTTCCCCGAGGCGGTCGATGTACTCGCTCACTTCCCGCTTGAAGATCTCGTCGTCCTGCTCGAATTCCTTCTTAACGATCGTCATGGTGCCGGCCACCCCGACGGGAAAGCCGTACAGCCGGAGCACTTCCGTGGTGCCGACCAGCATGCGGCCGACGTCGCGCCCGGTGAGATAGATCACGGTGGCGCCGGCCTTGTGGATGCGCTCCACGCAGGCCTTGGCCCCGGGCAGCGGCATGTCGTATTTCTGGTATTCGTCGGAGAAGAAGCGTTTCGCCCATTCCTGTTTTATGAAGTGGACCTCGGCGGGGGCCCTTACCTTCAGGCGCCGGAGCGTTACATCCAGGCTGTAGTCCACCACCGAGAGGTCCCGGAAGCTGTTGAAAGCCGCGGAAAGCTGCGGCAGGCGGCTGTCGAACTTCTCGGAGATCTCCCGCAGGATGAACATCGTGCGCGTGCGGTTGTCGAACAGCGTGCCGTCGAGATCGAAGATGGCCAGGGTGGAGCGCCGGTTATCCGTCCGCTCCTTTACCAGGTCCGCGACCTGGTCGATGGTCCTAAGGTTCTTTAAGGGCGAGGTTTGTTTTTTCACGGTTTACTCCTACTGGTGGATCGGCGTCTTGCTGCCCGGGCCCAGGTACCTGCCCGTATGGCCGTCCACTATATGCCGTTTAGAGCCGCAGTCTATGGTCCAGACCAGGCTGTGCCCGGCGAACGGGGAATAGCGGGGCTTGAAGTTCTGCAGCTTCATTGAGAGCGTGGCGTAGCCTTTAACGCAGTCCTTCGGGACCTGGGAGAGCGCGAAATCGCTGTCCTTGAAGGGCGGGGCGATGGGGTCGAGCTTGTCGATATCGCCGGCGTTGGCGCCGTCGAAAAGCACATAGTCGGAAGTGGTCTTGCCCCTGCAGCCGGCGAAAGCGGACGAGGCTTTCTTGCCAGGGAGGGCGAAGACGTAGCTCCAGCCGTCCTTCGGCTCTATGCATTTGGCGCTCCCGTTGCGGTCCACGAGCGACTCTATGAGCATCAGGCGCGCGCCGAGAGCCTTCCTGGGGATGGTGTCCAGCGCCCGCTGCACGTACCTGCCGGCGGTGTCGATGCCCTTGGCCGCCGGGCCCTGCAGTTTGCCGGCTTTGGGGGCGGGCGCGCCCCCTAGTTTCCAGGCTTTGGCGGCGTCGCAGTCGGTCAGGGCCTTGGCCCTGCCCTGCGCGACGTACCAGTAGCACCCCTCGGGGCGCCCGTCCTTGGCCGGGAGCAGGCGGATGCGCATCAGCACGTCCCGGTCGTACGGGTTGGGCGCCGGGGTGAAGATCTTGTCCGCCGCCAGTTTTTTCAGCACTTCGGCCGGCGGGGCGAAAGAGGCCGGGAGGCGCCTGTCCGGCTCGTTGGCCCTGCTGTACGGCCTGTGCCTGGCGGAGTTAAGGACGTTCGGGCCGCAGGCGTTCACCTGCAGCCAGTCGCCCGCGGCGTAGAATTTATAGTGCCAGGAATTGGAGTAGGAGCCGCGCGAGCAGGGAATGTTCCCGTCGGGTCCCGCGAACCCCTCTATCTCTACCAGGTCCCCGCCGCCGTCGCGCAGCAGCGCCTCCTCCGCGGCCGCGGCGATCCCGTCGGCCGGGCCGGCCGCGGCGGCAGGGAAGGCCAGGAAAAGGAGGCCGGCCAGGGCGGAAAGGGTTTTCATTTTTTGCCTTGTCCCGGCACGCAGGCGGCGGTGAAGGCGGCCAGGCTTTCGGCGCTGAGCCCGCGCCCCAGTTTGCCGTCCAGGCGTTTGGAGAGCTTGCCGCCCTCGAAGAAAAGGATGGTGGGGACCACTTCCACGGCGAATAGGTCTTCCAGCTCTTCGCTCCCGTCCGTGCAGGCCTTGATGCAGAGGTCCGGGTGCGCGGCGGCCTGTTTCTCGAAAGCGGGCATGAAGCCGAGGCAGAACGGACAGTAGGCGGAATAGAAAAGGACCAGCCTGTTCCCCCCGCCGGCAAGGGCCTGTTCCAGCTGGCCGCGGTTCTCTACGGTAAGAAGTTTCATAGGTGTCCCCCCTTCTTCTTCTCTCTACTGCAGCTTGATGTCCATGCAGTAGAGCAGGGCCATCGCCTCCGGCATGGAGAAGACGGCGTTTTTCAGCTTGTTGTCGTCGGGGCGTATGGCGTAATTGCGGGCCAGGCTGAGGTCCGCCCCCGACAGGTCGGTGCCGCCGAAAAGCGCCCCGGAAAAATCGGTGCCGCGCAGGGCGGCGCCGGAGAGGTCGGCCTCGCGGAAGTCGGCGCCCTTCGCCAGGCAGTTGAGGAACGACGCGCCGCGCAGGTAGAGGCCCAGGAACACGGCGTCGCTCAGGACGCAGTCCTCGAAGCTCAGCTGCCCGGGCAGTTTTATCCTGGGCCAGGCGGCCTCGGTCCAGTTAACCCCGGCCAGCTTGGAGCTGCGGAAAACTACGGAGCTGAAGGACGACCCCGGCAGTTTTGCCAGGCTCAGGTTGCAGCTTTCGAAGCGGCAATCGGTGAAGCGCGAGCGGACCAGGGACGCGCGGGTCAGGTCGCAGCCCTTGAAGACGCAGGAGTGGAATTCGCGGGAGGTTACGGCTTTGTCCCTGAGGTCGAGGCGCTCGAACAGGGCGTCGGAGAATTCCTTTTCCCCGTCAGCGTAGGTAAGGTCTTCGTTTCTCATCGGTCGGGAGGGCAGCCCGCGCGGCTCACAGTTCGTGTTTGTGGACTTCGTGGGTGGCCAGGTAGTCCAGGGCGTTCTTGGCGGCGGCCTGCTGGGCTTCTTTCTTGTTCTTGCCGGAGCCGAGCCCCAGCGTCTTTTTCCCCAGGCAGACGCGTATGGTGAACAGCTTGGCGTGCTCCGGGCCGGCTTCGCTCATGAGCTCGTAATCCGGGGGGCGCTTGTGGCGCTTCTGTATCAGCTCCTGCAGGGAGCTCTTATAGTCGGGGTCCAGGCTTTCCGGGGCCTGGCCCTCCAGCCACGGGATGACCAGCTTTTCAACCGGCGGCAGCCCGCCGTCGAGATACACCGCCCCGAGCACGGCTTCAAGGGCGTTGGCCAGGATGCTGTGGCGCTTGGAGCCGCCGCTCAGGTGCTCGCCGGCGCCCAGGTACAGGTGGTGCCCCAGGCCGATCGCCTCGGCCCAGCGCGCCAGGTTGGCCCTGGAGACCAGCGCCGACTTGGTCTTTGAAAGGAACCCCTCGTTCTCCGAGGGGTTCTTCAGGAAAAGGTAATAGGATACGATCAGGCCAAGGACGCTGTCGCCCAGAAATTCCAGGCGCTCGTTGTGCCGGATGGCGGCGTGCTCTGTCGCGTGCGACTTGTGCGTGAGCGCCTCGGCCAGCAGTTCCTTGTCCCTGAATCTGTATCCTATTACTTCTTCAAGGGAAGACATCTCCGTAAGGGTCAGTCTTTCTTGCCGGCTTTTTCCTTGATGTAGCTGACGGCTTCGCCGACAGTTTTGATCTTTTCGGCGTCTTCGTCGGGGATCTCCACGTCGAATTCCTCTTCGAGCGCCATCACCAGTTCCACGGTGTCGAGCGAGTCGGCGCCGAGGTCCTGAACGAACTGGGCCTGCGGGGTGACTTCGGCCGAATCGACGGCCAGCTGCTCGACTATTATTTTCTTCACTCTTTCTTCCAGGTTTTCGGTTACTGCCATTGCGTTACCCTCCTGCTTATTTTAGATCCGCTTAAATCACATGTACAGCCCGCCGTTCACGGCCAGCACCTGGCCCGTGATGTAGGCTGAGTCGTCTCCGGCCAGGAACAGCGCCGCTTTCGCCACTTCGCCGGGCTCGCCCATGCGGCCCAGCGGTATCATCTCATAGATCTTCGTTTTCGCCTCGTCCTTCAGCCCTTCGGTCATGCGGGTCCGGATGAAGCCGGGGGCCACCGCGTTGACCAGCACCTGCCTGGGGGCGAACTCGCGGGCCAGGGATTTGGTGAGGCCGATAAGGCCGGCCTTGGAGGCCGAGTAGTTGGCCTGCCCCGCCTGGCCGCTCTGGCCCACCACCGAGGAAATGTTTATGATGCGTCCCGCCCTCGCCTTCAGCATCGGTTTGGCCGCCGCCTTGGCCATCAGGAACGCGCCTTTCAGGTTCACGTCCATCACGGCGTCGAAATCCGCTTCCTTCATGCGCAGCACCAGACCGTCCCGGGTGATGCCGGCGTTGTTGACGAGGATATCCACTTTACCGAAAGCCGCGATCGTCTCTTCTATGGCCCGCTCGCAGTCCGCCTCTTTCGAGACGTCCAGGCCCAGGCCGATCGCCTTGGCCCCGGTCTTGCCCGCGATCTCCGCGGCCGCGGCGGCGCAGTCCTGCTGGGAGAGGTCGGCGACCGCTACGGCGGCGCCCTCGGCGGCGAAGGCCATGGCTATCTCCAGGCCGATGCCGCGGGCGGCGCCGGTGACGAGGGCGGTTTTCCCCTCCAGGCGCTTCACTCTTGCGTCTCCCTGGCGGCCGAGATCTTGTCCTTGACCTGCTCCATCTGCTTCTTTATATTGGTCACCATGCCCGAGGCGGCCAGTTCGCCGCCGACCCGGATGGCGTTGAAAATTGCGTTGGAGGTCACTTTGCCGTGGCAGACCAGCACCACGCCGTTGACGCCGAGCAGCGGGGCCCCGCCGTAAATATCCACGCTCATCTTGGTCTTCATGTCCGTAAAAAGTTTGCGCATCAGCATGGCGCCTATCTTGTAGGTGAACTTGCCCATGATCTGCTCTTTGAGCATCTTGAAGACGACCTTGGCCGTGCCTTCGTAGAGCTTGAGCACCACGTTGCCGGTGAAGCCGTCCGCCACCGCCACGTCCGTCAGGCCCTCCGGGATGTCGCGGCCTTCCACGGGCCCGTAGAAGTTTACGCCGACGTTCTTTATCAGCGGCAGGGTTTCCTGCACCAGCGTATTGCCCTTGGTCTCCTCCTCGCCGATGGAGAGGAGCCCCACCGTCGGGTTCTCGATCTTGAAAAGGGACTGCATGTAGATGGAGCCCATCACCGCGAACTGCGCGAGATGCCACGGCTTGCAGTCCATGTTGGCGCCGGCGTCCAGCAGCACCGTGGTGCCTTTGAGGGTCGGCAGCGGCGCGGCTATGGCCGGGCGTATCACGCCGGGGATGCGCTTGAGATTGAGCAGGGCCGCCACCATGATGGCGCCGGAGTTGCCGGCCGAGATGAAAGCGTCGGCCTTGCCTTCCTTCACGAGGGCCGCGCCCACCATCAGCGAGGAGTCGGGCTTGGAGCGGCACTCCTCCACCGGCTCGGCGGCCATCTCCACCAGCTGCGGGGCGTGAACGATGGAGATGTGCTCGGGGTCTTCCGCGCCGTGGCGGCGCAGCTCTTCCCGTATCTCGGGGTCCCTGCCCACGAGGATGACCTCGTGGTGCAGCTTTTTAGCCGCAAGCAGGGCGCCTTCGATGTTGGGCTTAAGGCCGAAGTCGCCCCCGTGAGCGTCGAGCGCTATTCGCATGTTCGCGCGCCGGGGGAGTTACTTCTGGTCCTTGCCTTCTTCGCCCTTGGCGGCCTTCGGGGCCACCTCGATCTTTCCGTTATAGGAGCCGCAGGAAGGGCAGACGCGGTGGGGCAGGCGGAGCCCGCCGCACTGGCTGCAGGAGGAAAGGGATTTCACTTCCAGCTTCCAGTTCTGTGCGCGGCGCTTGTCCCTGCGCATCGGTGTATGTTTACGTTTAGGATTCGGCATAGTTGTAGCACCTCTTTTTTTACTTAAAGCTTCTTTTTCCGGGGCTTGCCCGGCTTCTCCACTTTCAGGTCTCTCAGCGCCTCGAAAGGGCTGGCTTTGTCCGTCCGGCAGGAGCAGGTTGCCTTGTTGCGGTCGATGCCGCAGACCAGGCAGCGCCCTTTGCAGTTATCCGAACAGAGCACCTTCAGCGGCGCGAGCAGGGCGGCTGTTTCCCTTACTGCCTCGCGCGTATCTATATATTCTACCGTATCCGGATATACCTCGTCAAAAGAGTCCTCGAAAACCCTGGTCAGCGGTTCTCCGCAGCGGGAGCATTCCATCTCCAGTTCCCCGCGCACCCGGCCCTCCAGAAGTATCGAATCCCCCCCGACGGAAAAATCCATCTCCAGATCGAGCTTTTTCAGCTTCACCTGCGGCTCGAAAGCGTCAGCGTAGAGGGCCGGCTCCAGCGAAAGTTCTTCGCGGTGGCCGCCTGCCTCCCTGATTTCGGCGTACTTGAATACCAGCGGGGTGTGCTCCATAAGAACAATAAGATATCAACTATGCGCCTAATAGTCAAACGGGAAAGGGCCCGGGCTGGCTATCTGCCCTCCCCCGCCTCTTCGGCCACGGTGTAGGGCGGCTTGCGGTTGGCGCTGTGATAGGTGCGGATCAGGACCTCCGCCATCAGGCCCATGAAGGCGAGCTGCACCGCCACCAGGGCGAAGAAGATGGCCAGCAGGAAGAGCGGCTGGTCCTTGACGAAGACGCCGTTGGCGAATTTGTTGTAGAGCGTGTAGCCGGCCATCAGCATGGAGGAGGCCATCAGCGCGAAACTCAGGCCCCCGAAGAGGTAGATCGGTTTTGTGATGAAGTCGCCCATGAACTTGACGGTGAGCAGGTCCAGCGCCACCTTGAAGGTCCGGGCGATGCCGTACTTGGACCGGCCCGTCCTGCGGGGCCTGTGGTTGACCTCCAGCTCCGTCACCGAGGCGCCGGCGTAGCCGAGGATGGCCGGCAGGAAGCGGTGCATCTCGCCGTACAGGTCGGCGGCCTTGAGCAGGCGCGCGCGGTACACTTTTAGCGTGCAGCCGAAGTCGTGCAGGCGCACGCCCGTGACGGCGGAGATGAGCGCGTTGGCCGCGCGGGACGGCAGGATGCGGGAGAAATAGGCGTCCTGGCGGTTCTTGCGCCAGCCGCTCACCACGTCGGACCCGGCGGCCGCCGCGGCCAGGAGGCGGCTGATGTCGGCCGGATCGTTCTGCCCGTCGGCGTCCAGCGTCACTATCCATTCCCCGCGCGCCGCGGCGATCCCGGCGGCCAGCGCCGCGGTCTGGCCGAAATTCGCCGCCAGGCGGATGGCGCGCTGGCCGGGGAGCGAGGCGAACCGTTTCAGCTCCGAGAAGGAGCCGTCCGTGCTGCCGTCGTCCACCCAGATGATCTCGTGGGGCGTGCGCAGGGCGGCGAGTTCGGCGGACAGCTCCTTTTCAAAATCAGCGAGGCTGTCCTTTTCATTGAATACGGGGATCACGGCGGATATCGTAGGGTTCATTCTCTCCGTCCTCCGGCCCCGAGCAGGGCCGAGTATAGTTCTTCCTGCTGCCTGACCATATAGTCTATGTCGAATTCCGCCAGGTCCGTGGCCGCGGCTCCTGCCGCCAGTTTTTCCCTCAACGCTTTGTCGTCGAGCACCCCGGCGAGCGCCGAGCAGAAGGCGTCCAGGTCGCCCTGCGCCACAGGGAAGCCGTTGATCCCTTCCTTAAGTATGTCCGTAACGCCGTCCGTGGCGTAGCAGACGGCGGGCAGTCCCGTCCGGAGGGCTTCCACCAGCGCGCGCGGCAGCCCTTCCCAGAGCGAGGTCAGCGCGAAAATATCGGCGGCGGCCAGCAGTTCGGCCGAGTCTTCCCGCCAGCCGGTGAAGAGGCAGGTCCGCTCCAGACCCCTTTCCCGCGCCTGGGCGCGCAGCTCTTCCAGCTGCTCCCCCCCGCCTACGAAAACAAAACGGGCCGCCGGCCGGGCGGCGGCCAGGCGGGCGGCTGCCGCCAGGAAATGGCCGGGGTTCTTCTGCGGCTTGGCGTTGCCGATGCTGAGCACCACCAGGCTGTCAGGGGCGAGGCCCAGCGCGGCGCGCACGGCGTTCCTGTCAATCTTGGCCGGGTAGGACGAAAGTTTGACCCCGCTGCGGATCAGGCGGTACTTGGCCGGATCGCCTATGCCGGCGGCGCGGGCGGTCTCCATGTTGGAGCGGGACACGAAGACCAGGGCGTCGCTCAGCCCGGCGCAGACTTTCTCCAGCAGTATGTAGAGGCCGCGCTTCAGAAAATTCTGGCGCGGGTGGAAGCCGAACCCGTGGAACGTATGCACCACCGCCGGCACTCCCGCGGCGGCGGCCGCCAGGCGGCCGAGTATCCCGGCCTTGGAGGAATGGGTGTGCACGACGTCCGGGGCCTCCCGCTTCAGGAGCCGGCGCAGCTCGAAGAACGCGGCGAGATCCTTCACCGGGTTTATCTCCCGGCACAGCCGGGCGGCGGTGATGAGGCGGCTCTTGTCGGCCCTGGGGGCCAGCAGGCCGCCGGGGCCCGCGATTATCGTCGGGTCGAAGCGGGAGCGGTCCAGCCGGGCGGCGGTGTAGAGGGTGTTGCCCTGCGCCCCGCCGAAGTCCAGCCGCGTGATTATGTGCGCTACCTTTATCATCGTCAGCGGTTGTTCTTTACCTTATATAAAGGAAAGTAGTGGTTCAGGATGTCGCGGTACTTGGCCCCGCGCGCCTTGGCCATGCCCCGCGCCCCGAGGAGGCACAGGCCCTTGCCATCCCCGGTGCCGATGCCGCGCAGCAGGAAGAAGGCCGGGGCTTTGCCCTTGTAAAGCGGGCGGATGCTGAAGGCGGCGGAGCGCAGCGCGCCGGCGCCGAGGGCGGCGGCTATGGCGTCCTGCCCCTCCACCACGGCGCTGCCGGCCGTGCCTTCGAAGCGGAGCGACTTGATCCTGCCATGGGCATCCCGGGCCAGCGGGATGATGGCGCGCAGATAGCCCACCTTGGCCTTGCGGTTCAGGCGGGACTCGATCCATTTGGGGTTCAGCAGGAGGGTCCAGTAGACGTCGGAGGCGGTGGTCTTGTCCTCGGGCAGGCAGAGCAGGCCGTCCGGCGGGCTTTTTACAGTATGGACGTAGAAGTTGAAAGGGGTCATCCTCGGCAGGGGGCGTCCGCCGTCGCTGGTCCCGCCCTCGGTAATGCCGCCGCAGGCGCGGTGGATGTCGGCGGGCGCGAGGGCGTCGCCGGTCTGCAGCGTTTCCCCTTTGGTCTCCCGCGCCGCGTTGCCGGCGACGGCGCTTTCGGCCTGCAGGCCGTTGAACGGCAGGCAGTGCTGGGAGTCGCAAAGATGGTATTCCCGGCTCTCGTGGGTGGTCAGGCGGGACAGGCGGGTCAGCCTGGTGCGCACGGTGACCGCCACGGCCTTAATGTGCTCGAGCAGCTTGGACCCGTCGGAGAGGGACGAAGCGACCGGCGCCACCAGGTTCTCCAGCGGCGTCTCGTTGATCAGCCAGAAGCCGCCCTTTTCGCGCGCCAGGGCCAGAAGTTCCCCCGCGACCTCCTTGTCCCCGCGGTTCACGCCGGAAGCGGTCAGCAGTTCTGGGTTCTTTATGAGGATGATGCCGCCCGGGCGGGCGACTATGCGGACGCTGTTGCTGGTCGTATGCGCGGCGGAATCCATGCTGTCGCGTATCTGGTAGACGCGGTTCATCGCGTCGTAGGCCACGGTCCACTGCATGCCCGCCTTGCCGGAGAGGATCTTGCCCAGGCGGGTGTCCACCAGGTCGAAGTCCGAGGTGGCGATGAAGCTGAAGCTGTTGACCAGGGACGGGACGCCCGCCCTGTCGGCATAAAGCCCCACCTTCACGCGCGGGCCGGAGTCGGCCGGCAGCAGGTCTTTGTGCGCGGGCCAGGCCATGCGCGGCCAGTAGAGCAGGTTGTCAATCTTTCCCTTCACGTATTTGCGCAGCTTCTTCTCCTTCCCGGTGAAGAACGGCTCCTCCGGGTCCAGGTCGGAGAGGGTGTAATACGTCTGCCAGGCCGGCACGAAGAAGTCCGCCTCGTCGTAGAGCCGCGCTAGGTCGATCTCGGCCTGGATGTTGCGCGGGTCGTAGGAGAGGGCGTCCTTGGTGAAGTTGACGGCGTGAAGCCTTTTTTTAAGCTTTTCAAAGTTCGCGCTGATGAGCTGCGCGGCGGGCGAGAGGAGGTACGGATAGCGGCTGTAGATCGAGCGGAGGTGTTCTATCGAGGCGGCCGGGCCGGAGAGTTCGGCGTCCGCGATGGCCAGGCCGAAACGCGCCTGGTTGGACAGGTCCTGGTCCGCGGTCAGGGTGAGGGCCTTTTCAAAGGCTGTCCTCGCGTCCTGGTGCTTCTCCAGGCTGAGCAGGTTCCAGCCTTTCTCGAACTGCATGAAAAAATCTTCGGGGCTGAGAATCTCCGCCTTCAGCAGGTAGGCCAGCGCCTCCCCGTTCTTGCCGGCCTCGGCCAGCAGCGCGGCCAGGTCGCGCAGCGCGGCGGCGTTGAGGGCCTGGTCGGAAGAGCGGTAGACCACGTATTTAAGCGAGCCGGCGGCGTCCTCCGGCCTGCCGTCGAGCCACTGCGCGGCGGCGTCCGAATAAATCTTCGAGAGGTCTTCCTGGGCCGCCGAGGGGGCCGGGAGCAGGGCGGCGGTCAGGGCGAACACGGCGGTTTTCAACGTTGTCATAGTGACAAATTTAGCAATTCTGCGGGACAAAAGGAAGTGCGCTCCGCCCCGCCGCGCCCCGGGGTTGAGGAAATATATTTTGATTTTTTTTCAGGTTTATGTATAATTTATAGCGACGGGCCATTAGCTCAACGGTAGAGCAGGCGCCTCTTAAGCGCAAGGTTACAGGTTCGAATCCCGTATGGCCCATTCAGATTTTAACGCGGCGGAGTAATGAGTAGTCGGCGAGTAAAGGGAGAAGGCGAGACCTTCCCGGAATACTCAGAACTCATTACTCCTTATTTATTTCAGGCTCTTTAGAAGGCGGTCCGGCCGGCGGACTATCTTGTCGGGATGGCGGAATCGGCAGACGCGCATGGCTTAGGACCATGTGGGGTAACACCCGTCGGGGTTCAAGTCCCCGTCCCGACATAGTTGCGCGCCCCGGGGGTAACGGCGCCCAGGCTTTTAAACAACAGCGGCGGAGGAAACAATGAACATTACTTTAGGTTTCGGCGACAAGATAAAGAAGATCAAGCAGGAAGGCTGCGTGCACGTCTTCTCTGTTAACGTGGACGCCAATGCCCTCGGCGAAGCTTCCCAGGAGGCCCTGGTCCACCTGCAGAGCGTGGTCAGCCTCCCCGGCTTCCGCGTTGGCAAGGTGCCGCTCGGGATGATCAAGGATCAGTTCCCGTCGATGGTCAAGGACGAGGTCCTCGACATCGCCGCCAAGGCCGCCCTGCCCGAGATCCTCAAAGGCGCGCAGCTCAACCCCGTGGTTGCCCCGCTTCTCAAGGACGTGAAGTACGAACCCGCCAAGTCCCTCTACTTCGAGATCCAGTTCGAATGTTCCCCCTCCCTGGAGCCGAAAGGCTACGAGAAGATCGCCGCGACCCGCAAGGCGCACAAGGTCACCGACGCCGAGGTTGAGAAGTACATCAACCAGGTCCGCGAATACAACGCCTACCTCAAGCCCGCCGCCGAGGGCGAGGCCGCGGGCAAGAACCATTTCGTCATCGTCGACTACGACACGTTCGAGGACGGCAAGCCGGTGGCCGGCGGCGAGGTGAAAGGCGAGATCGTGGACCTGTCCAGCCCCCAGACCATAGCCGGCCTGGCCGAAGCCGTGATCGGCGCCAAGAAGGGCGAGAGCCGCGAGTTCGACGCGCCGTTCGGCGACAAGAAGATGCATTTCAAGGTGACCGTGGCCGAGATCAAGCAGAAGGTCGTGCCGGAAATAGACGAGAATTTCCTCAAGGAAGCCGGCGTGAAGACCGCCGAAGAGCTGAAGGCCAACGTCCGCAAGCTCCTGGAGCAGGGCTCCCTGGAGAAGACCGAGAAGGACCTGCTCGGCCAGATAGAGGACGCGCTGATAAAGAACAACCCGCTCTCGCTGCCCCCCACCCTGGTCAGGGAAGAGGCGCAGGAACTGCTGGAGCTCTTCAAGAAGCGCGCTCCGATGGAGCAGCATCTGCCGGACGACTCCCTGCTCGAGCGCCTCAAGCCCGTGGCCGAGCGCAACCTCTCCCTTACCTATATATTGCACCACATCGCCAAGAAAGAGAAGATAGAGGCCACCGACGCCGAACTGGACGCGGAGCTGGAGAAGGTGATGGCGCGGCTGAACACTGAAGATGAAAAGACCAAGGGCCGCGAGCTCTTCGCCAAGCGCAAGGAGTATATCAGGGCCTCGATGGTGGAGAACAAGACGATGACCCTGGTGAAGGAACGCGCCACTATAAAGGAAGAGCAGAATTAATCTCGGAACCGGAGGATTATGATAATACCGACAATTATTGAAACCTGGAAAGGCGCCGGCTCGGCGATGGGGTACGACATCTACTCCCGCCTGCTGCGCGACCGCATCGTCTTCATCGGCGATCCCGAGGGCGCGGTTTCCACCGCCTCGGCCAACACCGTCATCGCCCAGCTGCTGTACCTCGACGCCGACGACTCCGAGAAGGAGATCAACCTCTACATCAACTCCCCCGGCGGCATGGTGACGGCGGGCCTGGCGGTCTATGACACGATGCAGTTCATCAAGGCCCCCATCTCCACCATCTGCATGGGCATGGCCATGAGCTTCGGCGCGGTGCTGCTGGCCGCCGGCTCCAAGGGCAAGCGCTACGCGCTGCCTAACTCCCGCATCATGATCCACCAGCCCCTCATCTGGGGCGGCGGCATCTCCGGCCAGGCCACCGATATCGAGATCGAGAGCAAGGAAATGCAGGAGAGCAAGACCCGCCTCATCGAGATCATGGCCAAGCATACGGGCCAGACGGCCGAAAAGATCCGCGCCGACATGGAAAGGAATTTCTACCTCTCCGCGGCCGAGGCCAAGGATTACGGCATAATCGACTCGGTGCTCGAGCACCGCAAGAAGTAATCGGACCCGGTTCCGGCGGTCCCGTCCGCGCCCGCGGACGGGCGCCGGCGGGACCTTTTTTTGGGGACGCGGTTTTTTGCGCCATGGCGCGCCCGGGACAATAATAGATATGGACGAAAAGGCGATAAAACAACAAGAGTACCCTGCCCAGCTTCCTACGATAGCCATACGGGACGTGGTCATGTTCCCGTACATGGCCCTCCCCCTTTCCGTGGACCGGCCCAAATCCGTTGCCGCCATCGAAGCCGCGCTCGCTTCCGGCAAGCACCTGCTGGCGCTGGCGCAGAAGAAGGCCGCGGTCAACGACCCCGGCCCCGAAGACCTTTACGCCTACGGCGTGGTCAGTTCCGTTTCCCAGTCGCTCAAGATGCCCGACGGCACCATGCGCGTCTTCCTGGAAGGCCGCCGCCGCGCCCGCGTTAAAAAGCTGGCGCTGGACAAGGACAAGACCTACCTGGCCGCCGAAGTGGAATACATGGACGAGCCGGTGGAGAGGACCCCCGAAGTGATAGCGCTGATGCGCCACGCCGTGGAGATCTTCGAGGCCTATGTGAAGCTGGGCACCCGCATCACGCTCGACTCCACCTCCTTCCTGCAGCAGATGGAAGACCCGGCCAAGCTCGCCGACACCATCGCCGCCAACGCCATGTTCGGCCTGCCGGAAAAGCAGGACGTGCTGGAGACCGAGAGCCCCCGCGACCGCCTGGAAAAGCTCGTCAAGCTCCTGGCCAAGGAAGTGGAGATCCTCGACATCGAGCAGAAGATCCACACCCGCGTCAAGACGCAGATCGAGAAGTCCCAGAAAGAGTATTACCTCAACGAGCAGATGAAGGCGATCCAGAAAGAGCTGCACCAGAAAGACGATTTCTCCAAGGAGATCGACGAGCTCAAGAAGCGCGTCAAGGCCGCCAGGATGCCCAAAGAGGCCGAAGCCGCCGCCGAGAAGGAGCTGGCCCGCCTGGCCAAGATGATGCCGTTCTCGCCCGAGACCACCGTGAGCCGCACCTACCTGGACTGGCTGGTCTCCCTGCCGTGGAAGGACGAGACGAAAGACGAGATCGACCTCGCCAAGGCCAAGAAGATCCTCGACGAGGACCATTTCGGCCTGAAGAAGCCCAAGGACCGCGTGCTCGAATACCTGGCCGTCTGCAAGCTGACCGAGAAGCTGCGCGGCCCGATCCTCTGCTTCGTCGGCCCCCCCGGCGTAGGCAAGACTTCCATCGCCCGCTCTATCGCCCGCTCCATGGGCCGCAACTTCGTGCGCATGTCCCTCGGCGGGGTGCGCGACGAGTCCGAGATCCGCGGCCACCGGCGCACCTACGTGGCGTCCATGCCCGGCCGCATCATCCAGAGCATGAAGAAAGCCAAGAGCCGCAACCCGGTCTTCCTGATGGACGAGATCGACAAGATGGGCACCGACTGGCGCGGCGACCCCGCCGCGGCGCTGCTCGAGGTGCTCGACCCCGAGCAGAACTCGGAGTTCAACGACCATTTCCTGGACGTGCCGTTCGACATCTCCAACGTCATGTTCGTGGCCACCGCCAATACGCTGTGGGGCATCCCGGTCAGCCTGCGCGACCGCATGGAGATCATCGACTTCAGCGGCTATACCCACGACGAGAAGATAGAAATAGCCAGGAAATTCCTCATCCCCCGCCAGCTCAAGGACCACGGCCTCAAGGAAGGCTCGCTCAAGATAGACGACAAAGGCATCGACGCCGTCATCCGCGGCTATACCCGCGAGGCCGGCGTCCGCAACCTTAACCGCGAACTGGCGGCGATGTGCCGCCGCGCGGCCCGCAGGATAGTTGAGGAAAAGCTCAGCGTCGTCAAAGTCACGCCCGACAACCTCGGCGACTACCTGGGCGTCCCCAAGTTCCTGGAGACCAAAAATTCCTACAACGCCGTCGGCATCGCCACCGGCCTGGCCTGGACCGAGAACGGCGGCGAGGTGCTGGCGGTGGAAGCCCTGGCCGTGCCCGGCAAGGGCGGCCTGACGCTGACCGGCAAGCTCGGCGAGGTCATGAAGGAATCCGCCCAGGCGGCCTTCACCTACGTCCGCTCCAGGGAACTGGCCCCCAAGGCCTACGTGAGCTCCCATAACTTCCACCTGCATATCCCGGAGGGCGCCATCCCCAAGGACGGCCCTTCCGCCGGGGTGACCCTGGCCACCGCGCTGGCCAGCCTGTTCTCCGGCCGCCCGGTAAAACCGGGCCTGTCCATGACCGGCGAGCTTACCCTCACCGGCCGCGTGCTGGCCATCGGCGGCCTCAAGGAAAAAGTGATCGCCTCTTTCCGCGACGAGATCTACACCGTGCTCTTTCCCAAGGCCAACCTTAAGGAGCTGGAAGAGATCCCCTCCGAGATCCGCGCGAAAATGAAGCTCCACCCGGTGGAGACTATGGACGAAGTGCTGGCCCTGGCCCTGGCCCCGGCCGCCGCCCGGGGGAAGGCGCGCCCGGCCAGGAAGGCCGTTCTGAAAAAGTGAGGCAAAAAATGCGTCTCTTGATACCGCTGCTCCTCGCCTGCGCCCTGCTGCCGGCCTCGCCGGCGCGCGCCTACGAGGACACCCTTACCACCGAAGAAATGCAGGGAACCCTGGAGAACACCAAGCTTAACGAGGTGTTCTCCCAGTTCCTCGCCACCGTGCAGATGTACGACCCGGAGCGCGCGACGCGCATGGGCCTGCACGGCTCCGACAGCCAGCTCACCGAGCGGTCTTCCGAAAGGGTGGCCAAGCAGCTCGCGGCCATCAAGCGCCTCCGCGCCAAGCTCCACGATATCGATAAGAACACGATGTACTCCCGGCTGAAGGTGGACTACGAGACGCTGGACCACATGCTGGAAGTCGACATCTACGAGATGGAGAACCTGGCGCTGCTGGCCAAGCGCCCGCAGCATTACCTCGAGCCGCTCTTCCTCGTCTACCAGATGATGAGCAAGGACTACGAGGACTACAACACCCGCTCCGGCAACGCCATCGCCCGCCTCAAGGCCTTCCCGGGCGTCCTGGAACAGGCCGAGCGCAACCTTTCCCGCCCGCCGGAGATCTGGACCCGCCAGGCCATCCGCCAGGCTAACGACGCGCTGAACTACGTTTCCGACTTCGTGCCGGTCTTCCGCGGCTATACCCGCTACGACCCCGTGCTCAAGACCCAGGTCGACGAGACCATGGAGAAGGTCAAGTCCGCGCTCACCCGCTACGCGGCCTACCTGGAGAAGGACATCCTTCCCAACTCCGACGGGGATTTCAGGGCCGGCGACTACGCCTACGGCTTCTACCTGGAGCGGCTGCACGCCCTGGACATGACTCCTGGCTCTGCCGCCAGCTACGCTAAAAGCGCTTTTAAGAAAGCCATGAAAGATTTGGAAAAAGAGGCTTTCAACGTGGACGCCATGGCGGCCAAGGAAAAGGGCTGGAAAGGCGTGCTCGACAAGCTCCCCAAGGAGCACCCCCAGGCCGGCGACGTGCTGAAAGTGTTCCAGGACGAGATGGACCGCGCCTACCAGCATTTCGACGAGCACAAAGTCGTGGAATTCCCCCGCCAGCGCCTGCTGATCAAGCGCATGCCCGGGTTCATGGCCTCGGTGCTGCCCTATGTCTATTACGCTCCCGCCTTCGCGCTGGACGACACCAGGATCTCGGAACTTTTCGTCCTGCTCCCCCCGGACAAGACTTCCGAGGCCGCCCGGGAGAGGACGCTGGGCGCCGGCTTTAACTACGCGCAGATGGAACTCCTGACGGCGTACTCCATCATGCCCGGCATGCACCTGCGCAGCTTCGAGGCCTCCAACAACCGCTCGCGCATACGCCGGGCCTCCCGCCAGCCGGTGGTGACCAACGGCTGGGCCTGCTACGCCGAGCTGCTGGCCGAGGAGATGGGCTACTATTCTTCCTACTGGTCCCGCTTCCTGCGCTGCTACGTGCGGGCGCTGCGCGCGACCCGGGCCTATGTCGACGCCGCCCTGCACCAGAAGCGGATGACCGCGGCCGAGGCCTCCCTGTTCTTCCAGGAGAAGCTGTCTATGTCCAAACCGGCGGCGGACGCGGAGGTCCTCAAGATCTCCCTGGCTCCCACCGACGGCGTGACGTATATCATAGGCATGGACCGCATCCTGCAGATGCGCCGCTACTACCAGAGGACGGAGGCCAAGTATTTCGACCTCCGGCGCTTCCATACCCTTTTCCTGCAGATGGGCGAGATCCCGATAGACCGCATAGAGGAAGAGATGAAGCGCCAGAAGAGAGAGGAGAAGAAAATCATAAGATGAGCCAGCACGCCGTATCTTTCGCCGGGGTAGAGAAGACGTACCGCCGACCGCGCCTTTTAGGGGCGTCCTACCACACGGCCATAAAGGACCTTTCTTTCGAGATCCCCGCCGGAGAAGTGACCGGCCTGCTCGGCCTTAACGGCGCGGGCAAGACGACCATCATGAAGCTGATCTGCGGCCTGCTGTTCCCGGACGCCGGGCGCGTGAAGGTTTTCGGCCATTCCCCCTCCGGTTCCGAGGCCAAGTCCAAGGTGGGGTTCCTGCCGGAACTTCCCTATTTCCCGCCCCAGGTCAGGCCCTCGCAGGCCCTCGAGTACTACGGGCGCCTCTCGGGCCTCTCCGGAGCGGGCCTGGGCGCCGCGGTGGAGGCCGCCATGCGCAAGACCGGCCTGGAGCCCCACGCCGGCAAGCGCGTTTCGGAATTTTCCAAAGGCATGCTGCAGAGGCTCGGCCTGGCCCAGGCCCTGCTGCACAGCCCCGACCTGCTTATCCTCGACGAGCCGGTCAGCGGCCTGGACCCGCTGGCCATCCACGATATCCGCCAGCTGCTGGCCGCCATCAGCGCCGAGGGCCGCACCATTTTCCTGTCCTCCCACAGCATTTCGGAAGTGGAGAAGCTAGCCGGCCGCGTCCTGATAATGGTGCGCGGCAGGCTGGAGCGCACGGTCCGCAGGGCCGAATGGGAAGCCGCGCCCGGCGGCCTGGAAGCCATCTTCGTGGAGGCGGTGCGATGAGAAAAACTCTCCCTGTAGTCTGGGCCGTCGCCGCCAATTCCTTCATGGAGAACGTGCGCAACCGTTTCTTCACCCTCTTCGCCGTCTTCGCCTTCGCGGCTATCTACGCCTCGGTGCTGGCCGGCGTGATGGCCGTGGACCAGGAGGCCCGGGTCCTGTCGGATTTCGGCCTGGCCCTGATGGAGCTGACGGCGCTGGCCTACGCCCTCTTCAACGCCTCGTCCGTGCTGCTCAGGGAGGCCGAGACCAAGACCATCTACCTGGTCTTCTCCCGGCCCGTGCCGCGCTGGGCTTACCTGGCCGGCAAGCTGGCGGGCTCGTTGCTGACGTCGGCCCTTATGCTGGCGGTCATGGGCCTCATGCACCTGCTGCTGTTAAAGCTGCGCGGCTTCGGCGTGCCGCCCGCCTACGCTTGGGCGCTGGTCGGGTCCCTGCTCAAGCTGGGAGTCATAACCTCCTTCGCTTACTTCGTCTCCCTGTTCTCCACCTCGGCCGTTTCCACGCTGGTCATCTCCGGGATCTTCTGGACCGCCGGGCATTTCGCGGCGGAGACCCGCTTCCTGGCCGAGCAGTCGGCCGGGGCCAAGTCGCTGGCGCTTAAGGCGGCCATCTGGCTTATTCCCAACCTGCAGCTCTTCAACGCCAGGGACGCCGCCGGCGCCGCCGCCGCCCTGGCTCCCGCGGCTTTCCTGTCGGCCGCGGCCTGGACCGCGGGTTCCTACCTGGGCGCGCTATGGCTGATCTCGAGGAAGGAGTTCTGATGCGCCGCCTGGCGCTGCCAGCCGCCGCGCTGCTGGCCTGGGCTGCCGGTTCGGCGCTTTCGGCCGCCGCCTACCGCAGCCCTTTCCCTCCCCCTTCAGAGATACGCACCCCCGCCGCCGGCGCGGCGGCCGACATGTTCGCCCTGGCCCTGGGCGCCCGCCGCCTTTTCGCGGACGTCTGGTTCATACGGCTGATGCAGTATTACGGCTCCCCGGAATTTCACGACGAGGACGACGCGGAAGGCGGCCTGGACTGGCTTAAGCCGAAGGCTCCCGGCGAACATCGCCACCACGACCACCGCGGCCTCAACGGGGAGGGCCGGTACCCGGAGTTCCTGACCAGGGCCAGGCACGTGCTGGAGATAGACCCGAATTTTACCGTGGCGGCGCTGTACGGGGCCGGCTCCCTGGCCTTCAACATGGGCCGCACGGAAGAGGCGCAGGACCTGCTGCGCTACGCGCTCGAATATTCCCCCCGCGAATGGAAATACCTTAACGTCCTGGCGGCTATCGGCTACAGCAAGGCCAACGACCCGGCGGCGGTAGCGGCGGCCATAGCCCCGATGCTCAAGGACCCGGACTGCCCCGTAATGCTGAAGCAGCAGGCGGCTTTCCTCAATAAGAAGATCGGCAGCTACGCCGCCGCGGCGGCTATTTACGCCGATATCGCCGCCACTTCCCGCGACATGGCCTATGTGCGCAACGCCGAGCGGGAACTGCAGAAACTGGCGGCTGCGCTTTCGGCCGGCGCCCCCGGCCCACGGAAAACAAAGTGAACATACTTAACGTCTGCGACAGCGCGGAATGGGACATAGTCGCCTACCAGGCGCTCCATACCGCAGCCAAGTTCCTCAAGCTCGGGCATAACGCCGCCGTGGTCTGCCCGCGCGGGTCCCGCCTTTACGCGGAATGCCAGAAGCTCAAGGTCGAGGCCAAGCCTTTTACCCTGGGGGCGAAGTTCGGCTTCTTTGAGACGGCCGGCTGGGACGTGGTCCATTTCTACAACCCCGATTCGCTCAATCCCCTCCTCCTTAAAAAGGCGCGCGCCTCGTCCAAAGTTTTCGTCACGCAGCTCAAGCTCGGCAGCCCCAGGGCTTTCGAGCGGCTGGCGGCGGCGCAGCCCTACGTCCACAAGTACGTGGCCGCCTGCAATTCCGTGCAGGAGGACCTGCTGGGCGCCGGCGTGGACAGCGCCAGGACCTTCGTGGTCCCGCCCTGCATCAGCATCGGCCGCTGGGAGAGCGCCATGCTGATAAAGCCGGCGATGTTCCAGAAGCGCCCGTACAAGGTCGGCACCATCACTATGGACAAGACCCTCCGGGAGCAGGAACTCTTCCTGCTGATGGCCAAGGAGGTGCTCGAGGTCCTGCCTGAAACCAATTTCATGGTGGTAGGTCTGAAGGACGAACGCATCCGCCAGCTCGCCCGGAACCTGGGCATCAGCCATAAGGTGGACGTGCTCTGGGAGCGCAACGACATCCCCGAGGTCATGGCCATGATGCACATCTACGCCAAGACCTCCCGCCGGGAAGGCCTGTCCATGTCGCTGATAGAGGCCCAGGCCTCCGGCGTGGCCTGCGTGGTCCCCCGCCTGCGCGGCCTTAGCGACTTCACTGTTCACGAACGCAACGGGATGATAGTGGAGCCGAACGACATCCTCGACTGCACCCGCGCCGTGGCGCGGCTTATCGCCAGCCCGCAGGTCTGTCACAGCATGTCCAAGATGGCTTTCGACTACGTCAACAACAATATGTCCGTGCCCGTGGTGGCCAACCTCCTGATCCGCCTGTACGAGGAAGCCCAGGCCTGAAGCCGGCGCCCGGAATGAAAAAATCCCCGCCGCCGGGGATTTTTTTTGTCCTTGCGCGGATGCCTAGAACTCGCTCCAGAACCTGCCTTTTTCGTCCTTGTGAGCGCAGTCTATGAAGATGGTCCCGAAATCCGGGGAGGCCGGGGCGTTTACGTAGGCCCAGCCCCCGGTGTCGGAGATGGCGAAGGCGGGCGCGTTCCTGACCGAAGAGGTGGCGGAGTGGCCCGGCAGCTTGAGGGACGGGGCGGCCTCCAGCTGCCCCTCCTTTATAATATCCTCGAAAGAGGCGGGCTTTCTGCGGCGTTCCATGGAGTACAGCTCCAGGGAGACGCGCAGGCCGGACAGTTTCCTGAGCACTTCCGGCGAGCCCATGCCGCCCCGCAGGTAGACATAGCCTCCGCCGGCCAGCAGCAGGGCCGCCGCGGGGGCCAGGATGCGCATTAGCTTGTTGCTCATAAAAAAATGAATCCTCCGAAAAACGGGCGTCCGTTTATTTTAGTAGAATAAGATTATAGAAAAACGGCAGGACCTGGCGTAACCTGCGGCCTGCACAAAGGGGAACCTCAATGAAAATACTCTGTCTCAACTGCGGCAGCTCTTCCGTGAAGTACCTGCTTTTCGACTGGCAGGCCAAGATGACGGTGGCCTCCGGCCTGGTCGAGCGCGTCGGCATCGGCGCCTCGTTCATCAACATCGAGGCCCCCGGCCGCGAGAAGGTGACCGTCAACCAGGATTGCCCCACCCATAAGGACGCTATCCAGCTGGTCATCAACACCCTGACCCACAAAGAGCACGGCGTCATAGACAGCCTCGACGGCATAGCCGCCGTAGGCCACCGCGTGGTGCACGGCGGCGAGAAATTCGTCAAATCCGCCATCATCGACGACAAGATCGTAGAGACTTTCCGCGAACTCTCCTCCCTGGCCCCGCTGCACAACCCGCCGAACATCCAGGGCATAGAGGCCGCCCGCGCGCTGATGCCCAAGATCCCGCACATGGCCATCATGGACACCGCCTGGCACCAGACCATGCCGGAGTCCTCCTACATGTACGCCCTCCCCCGCGCCTGGTACGAGAAGTACGCCATCCGCCGCTACGGCTTCCACGGCACCTCGTTCCTCTATACCGCCAAGCGCGCCGCCGTGCTGCTGGGCAAGGACCCCTTCAAGACCAACCTCGTCATCTGCCACATCGGCAACGGCGCGTCGGTCAACGCGGTCAAGAACGGCCTCTCCTACGACACCAGCATGGGCTTCACCCCCCTCGAGGGCCTGGTGATGGGCACCCGCGCCGGCGACCATGACCCGGCCATCCCGCTCTACGTGATGGCCCGCGAGAGCCTCAACCCCGGCGAGATGGACGGCATCCTCAATAAGAAGTCCGGCAAGCTGGCCATCACCGGCAAGTACTCGGATGCCCGCGACGTGGAACTGGCTGCCGAACAGGGCGACGCCCGCTCCCAGCTGGCGCTGGACATGGAAGCCAACCGCATAAAGAAATACATCGGCGCCTACGCGGCCGAAGTGGGCGGCATAGACGCGGTGGTGTTCACCGCCGGCGTCGGCGAGATGGGCCCCCTGACCCGCGCCGGGGCCCTCGGCGGCCTGGAGTTCATGGGCATTAAAATGGACCCGGAGAAGAACGACATCTCCAAGACGCGCAACGCCGAGACCGAGATCTCGTGCAAGACCTCCAAGGTCAAGGTGTTCGTGATCCCCACCGACGAGGAACGCGTGTTCGTGGAGGATGTGGTGGGCCTGATGAACGGCTCCTACGACATCCATACCCGCTTCGACTATACCTTCCAGCACCCGGACTACCGCAACAAGCTGCGCGACGACGCTTTCGCCAAGCAGTGCGTCAAGAAGCCCGCGCTGCTGAAGGTCGCCGCCGATACGCAGCACGCGGCCCAGCGCTGAGCCCGACAGTGTAAAAAAGGCCGGCCGCGCTTTTAAAGCGCGGCCGGCCTTTTTTGCGGGCAAATCTCAGGACGGGCGGAGCCAGGTGATCAGGGCTTTGCGCATGCTGGTGCGCTGGCGCACCTTCCCCCCCCGGGTTTTTTTTTTGAGCAGGGCCGCCGTCCAGTCCTTCTGCAGTTTCACGCCGTTGACTTTCATGCTGACGCCGATCTCCCGGAGGGTTTCCTCCGGGGAGGCGCTCTTGCTCCAGCTGTCTGTTATGTAAACGGTCCTGGGTTTCCTGCCCAGGGTCTTGAGTATCCCCAGCACGCGCTGCGCGCCTTCCGGCGCCTTGTATTCCAGGCCATGAGCCGCGTAAACTTCTTCCAGCAGGGCGTTGTGCCTGACGCCGGCCCAGCCTATATAGACGCAGCGCGGGGCCGCGGCTTCCATCTTCAGCAAGTCCCGTTCGGTCTTTATCGCCGCCGTCATTGAGGCCAGGGCGACGTCGAACCGGCCGGCCACCCGTTTCCGGGGCAGCGTGCCCCAGGCCGCGACGGCGCAGCCGGAGTTCTTAATGCCGCGCAAGCGCCGTTCCCGCCTGAAGACCCGGAGCATGGCGGAGGAGGAATCTATGCCGAAGGTTCGGGCCGCCCGCCCCGCCAACTGCAGGGCGTAGACGCCCGTGCCGCAGCCGATGTCGAGCACCCTGCGGCCGCTGAACTCCGCGCCCAGGCCCTCGAGCCGACGCAGGATCCGGCGTGTTTTGGCGGCCGTGCCCGCGTCGAAGGGCAACGGGTAGCTGCGCGCCCGGCTGTTCCAGAAAAGTTTTTCGTCGGCTTTGGTTCCCCGCATATATATATTTAACAATATTATGGGTTTTATTCAGGATTATTTGTTAGAATTTCTTTAATGAAGCTCCGCAACCTGCTCTTCCTCGGTATGCCGGCCATAGTGCTGTGGCTGGCCGGGATCTTCGTGCTCGGCATCTTCCTGATAAAGTGGTTCTGGATGTGGACCATTCCCGCGCTTTTCCCGGGCGCGGTAGCCTCCGGGGCTGTAGCCGGGGTGATCTCCTGGTGGACGGCGCTGAAACTTTCCGTGCTGGTGGCGCTGCTGGCCGCCATAACCAATATTTCCAAAAGCTGATAAAAAGGGGGCAGGGGTGAAACTAACTCGACTTTTCCCGGTTCTGCTGGCGGCCCTGGCCGCCTGCGCCCGCCCCGCCGCCGACGATTCCCGAACCATCGTGCTCTGGGAGCAGGAAGACGCCCAGGTCGCCCCCTACATAGATTCCGTCCTTGAAGCCTTCAAGCGCCTGCCCGAGAACGCCGGGGTAGAGATAACCCGCACCCATTACCAGCCCGAGGACCTGCGCCAGCAGTTCCAGGCCGCCTCTCTCGCCGGCGTTCCCCCCGACCTGCTGCTCGGCCCCTCCGACACCGCCGGGCTCTACGCCGTTTCCGGCTTCATAGTCCCGCTGGAAGGGATGTTCGATTTCAGCAGGTTCAATGCCCCCGTGGTGGACGCCATCTCGCTCGACGGGCATATCTGGGGCGTGCCGGTTTCCAACGGCAACCACCTGATAATGTTCTACAACAAGAAATTCATCAAGACGGCCCCCAGGACCACCGACGAACTCTTCGCTTTCTGCGCCGGGGCGGCGAAAAAATACAAGCTGGACCGCTGCATCGCCTTTGACATGGGCGAGCCTTTCTGGATGATGCCGTGGCTGGGCGCCTTCGGCGGCTGGCCGATGGAAGGCAAGAAGCCCACGCTCGACACGCAGGCGATGCGTGACACGGTGAATTTCTACCTGGACCTGAAGTACGAGAAGAAATACGTGCCGATGGAATGCGACTATAACTGCATGGATTCCCTGTTCAAGGAGAACAAGGCCGCCTTCATTATCAACGGCGACTGGGCCATCTCCGGCTACCAGAAGCATTTCGGGAAAGATTTCGGGATCGCGGTGATCCCTATGCTTTCCAAAACCGGCCGCTGGCCCTCCCCTATGGTGAGCGGAAAATACTTCATGCTCAGCACCGGGGTTAAACCCGAAAAGATCGCGCTGTTGAAGCGCTTGATAGAGTTTTACACCTCGAAGGAGAACCAGGTGCGCCAGTATCGCGAGCTGACCCGCCTGCCTGCCCTTAAGGAGGCCGGCTCCGCCAAGGAGATCACTTCCGACGAGATATCAAGGGTCTCGCTGGAGCAGATCCTGAAAGGCCGGCCCATGCCGATGGTCACCGAGATGCGCGCCGTCTGGGATTCCGCCCGCAACTACCTGGGCCTGGCCGCCACCAAAAAAATGGACGTGGATACCGCGGTGCGGCGCATGCAGGAAAACACCGACAAGAAGATCGCCGAGATGAACAGGTAAAGGCATGGAAATCCTTAAATCCATATACGAGGTAGCCGGCTTCATCGTGCTGATCGCCCTCGGCGTGGCCGCGCTCGAGGGCTACTTCTACTACCACTTCAAATGCCACGACCGCGCCTGGTTCTTCCCGGTGGCTCTGGCCGCCTTCCCCGCCGCCGCCGTAGTGGCCGCCGCCGCCATCCTGGGCGACTACCAGTTCCGCCTGTGGTTCTATTTCCTGGCCGCCGAGGCGCTGATCGCGGCCGCGTTCCGCTACGCGGTGAAGGGCCGGCATACCGTGCCGTACCTGCTGCTGGCCCCGGCCTTCATCGGCCTGGCCCTGCTGCTGGTGTACCCTTTCGTCTTCGAAGTGTACCTCTCCTTCCACGACCTGAAGCTGACCACGATAATGATGTGGAAGAACACCGGCAGCCTGCCCTTCGTGGGGTTGCGCCAGTACTTCGACGTGTTCACCACCTCCCCGCTCTCCGAGGTCACGTTCTGGGCGCTGCTGGGCCGGACCCTGGTGTGGACCTTCACCAACGTCTTCTTCCACGTGGCGGGCGGCTTCGCGCTGGCGCTGCTGCTCAACAACGCCATCCGCTTCAAGGGGATCTACCGCACGCTGCTGGTGGTGCCGTGGGCCATGCCGCAGGTGGTGGCGGTGCTGGCCATGCGCGGCGAGTTCCACTCCCAGAACGGTTTCGTCAACATCATCCTGGCCAAGCTGACGGAGGTGTTCCCTTTCCTGGTCTCGCTCGGCGTGGGGCCGGTGCAGTGGCTCTCCGACTACCCGCTGCTGACCTGTACTATCATCAACGTCTGGCTGGGCATCCCCTTCATGATGGTGGTCATCCTCGGCGGCCTGCAGAGCATCTCCAGCTCCTATTACGACGCGGCCGACATAGACGGCGCCTCCTACTTCCAGAAGCTGCGCTTCATCACCATGCCGCTGATCAAGCCGGTACTCATGCCGGCGGTCACGCTGGGCACGGTGTGGACCTTCAATAATATCAACGTGATCTACCTGGTTACCGGCCAGGCGGGCGGCACCGAGCAGGCCGACATCCTGGTGTCGGCGCTGTACAAGGCGGCCTTCACCTACAACCGCTACAGCTACTCCGCCGCTTTCGCCATAGTGGTGTTCGCGCTGCTGTTCTTCATCTCGGTCACCTACCTGCACGGTTTCGACGCGGCCAAGGAGGAGCGCTGATATGCTCCGTATAAAAAAATATTTCTCCGGCCTGCGCGCCTCCGGCGCCGAAGTGCTGCGCGACCCGATACAGCGCCGCAAGTTCCTGAAGTACCTGCTGATCCACCTGGTGATGCTGGCCGTGTCGCTCGTCTTCATCTACCCGCTGCTGCGCATCTTCTCCATTTCGCTGCGCCCCGGCGACAAGCTGTTCTCCACCGACCTGTCGCTGATCCCGGACAACGCCACCTTCGTCGCCTACGCCAGCCTGCTCAAGGACACCATGTTCCTGCGCTGGCTGTGGAACTCGCTGCTCATCACCCTGGCCACGTCGTTCATCGGCGTGTCGCTGGCCAGCACGGCGGCCTACGCCTTCTCCCGTTTCCGCTTCCCCGGCAAGAAGGCCGGCCTCATCCTGCTGCTGTCGAGCCAGATGATCCCCGCCGGCATGCTCATCCTGCCGCTGTTCCTGATGATCATGAAGCTCAAGCTCATGAACACCTACCTCGGCATGATCATCGCCTACTCGGTAAGCTCGCTGCCTTTCAGCATCTGGATCCTGAAGGGCTACTACGACACCATCCCCCGCTCGCTCGAGGAGGCGGCTCTCGTGGACGGCACCAGCCAGGTGGGCGCCTTCTGGCGCATCATCCTGCCGCTGTCCACGCCGGCGCTCAGCATCGCCTTCCTGTTCAATTTCACCACCGCCTGGAACGAGTACCTGGTGGCGCGCGTAGTGCTGTTCAGCTCCAAGCAGTATACCTGGACGCTGGGCCTGTTCGAGCTGCAGGGCCAGTACATCACGCAATGGGGCATGTTCGCCGCCGGCTCGATGCTCGTCACCATCCCGGTGCTGGCAGTCTTCCTGTACTCTTCTAAATGGCTTATTTCCGGCCTCACCCTCGGCAGCGTGAAAGGATAACCTATGGCTTCGGTGCAATTCAACAAGATCGTCAAGAAATTCAACGACAACCTGGTCCTCAACGGCGTCGACGTGGACATCAAGGACCACGAATTCGTGGTGATCGTCGGCCCCTCCGGCTGCGGCAAGACCACGCTGCTCCGGATGCTGGCCGGCCTGGAGGAGATCACCGGCGGCGACATCCTGATAGACGGCCTGCGCGTAAACGAGCTGCACCCCTCCAAGCGGCAGATCGCCATGGTGTTCCAGGATTACGCCCTCTACCCCCACATGACCGTGGAGGAGAACATGAGCTTCGCGCTGCGCCTGCGCAAGACCGACAAGGCCGAGATCGCCGCGCGGGTGGAGGAGGCGGCCAATATCCTGCAGCTCCAGAAGTTCCTCAAGCGCATGCCCAAACAGCTTTCCGGCGGCCAGCGTCAGCGCGTGGCCATCGGCCGCGCCATCGTGCGCAAGCCCAAGGTGTTCCTGTTCGACGAGCCCCTCTCCAACCTGGACGCCAAGCTGCGCGAGGAGATGCGCGTGGAGATAGCCAAACTCTACCAGCGCCTCAACGCCACCATCATCTACGTCACCCACGACCAGGTGGAGGCCATGACGCTGGCCGGCCGCATCGTCATCATGAACCACGGCATAGTGCAGCAGGTCGGCTCCCCCATCGAGGTGTACCGCAAGCCCGCCAACCTGTTCGTGGCCGGCTTTATAGGCAGCCCCACCATGAATTTCATGCACGGCCGGCTGGTGCTGGAAGGCGAGCATCTGCGCTTCTCCAGCGGCGACATAAAGCTCACCATCCCCCCCTACCTGCTGCACGACCCGAAGAAACACGACGGGCGCGAGGTAACGGTCGGTGTCAGGCCGGACGACGTGCTGGTGGGCCGCACCGCCGAGGGCTGTTCCGACAAGGTGGACGGCGTGCTGGAGGTCTGCGAACTGCTGGGCCACCGCGAGAACCTTTATATCAAGGTGGGCGAGCAGCGCCTGTTGGCCACCGTCGAGGCCTTCTTCGACCGCAGCCCCGGCAGCGGCGTCTCCTTGTGCTTCAACTACAAGAATATGCACGTCTTCGACAAGGCCACGGAAAAGCGCATAAGCGAATAGCTCCCGCTTTTAGTATAATTTAGTGGACGGATTTTCAGTAAATACACGGAGGTATAACATGAAAGCTACTGTAGACCAGGCTGCCTGCATCGGCTGCGGACTCTGCGCCAATGATTGCCCCGAGGTTTTCGAAATGAACGCCGACAAGGCCATCGTGAAGGGCGACGTGCCCGCCGGCAAGGAAGACGCCGCCAAGACCGCTGCCGCCAACTGCCCCGTGCAGTGCATCGCGGTCGCCTAAGACATAAGCCTTAAAAAGAAACAGCCCGCTGAGAAGCGGGCTGTTTTTTTTACGCCTCGAAGGCTTTTATGCCGCTTTCTCCTTGTCCTTCAGCTTCAGGAAGGGTATCAGCAGCATGCCCGGGATAGTGGCGAGACACACTATGATGAAGAACTTGGGGTAGCCGACCAGGTCCTGCAGCTTGCCGCTGATGAAGCCGGGCACCATCATGCCCAGCGCCATGATGCCGGTGGAGATGGCGAAATGCGCGGTCTTGTATTTTTCCCCGGTAAGCGTGATCATGTAGAACATGAAGGCCGTGGTCCCCATGCCGTAGCCGAACTGCTCTACTCCCACCAGCCCGTAGACGAAGTTGATGGACAGGGCTGTGTGGTAGGACATGTATACATATACCAGGTCCGGGGCGTTGAGCAGGAAGGCCAGCGGCCAGATGGTGCGCCTCAGGCCGTACTTCGAGATTATCCAGCCGCCCAGCAGGCCGCCGACTATCAGCGAGGCCAGGCCCACGGTGCCGTAGGCTATACCCACCTGGGAGGTGGTCAGCGCCATGCCGCCGGCCTCCGCGGCGTCGAGCAGGAACGGCGCGGTCAGCTTTAGCAGCATCGCCTCACCGAAGCGGTAGGTCAGGATGAAAGCCAGGCCCAGGCCCACGTTCTCCAGTTTGAAATAAGCCCGGAAGATCTCGCCGAACTCGGCCAGTTGGCTGGCCTTGGCCTCGTCGGGCTTGTCGGCCGCCGGCGCCGGCAGCCAGACCTTATGGTAGACGAAGAGCAGGCCCATGATGGCCGCCGCCAGCAGCAGCACGCTGGTCCAGCTGTTCTGTATATTGCCGGTATTGGTCTCTATGCGGCCCGCCAGCATCACCAGCACGCCGGAGCTGAACAGCATGGCCACGCGGTAGAAGAAGGACCTGATGCCTATGAAGAAGGCCTGCCGCTTGTCGTCCATCGACAGCATGTAGAAGCCGTCCACGGCGATGTCGTGCGTGGCCGACAGGAAGGCTATGCCCATAAAGCAGGCCATCGAGACATACAGGAACTGCGGGGTCTTGAGGGAGAGGGCCGCGGTAGCTATGGCCACGGCCATCAGAGCCTGGGTCCAGGCTATCCAGTTGCGCTTGGTGGAGTACATGTCTATCAGCGGGCCCCACAGCATCTTTATGACCCACGGCAGGTACAGCCAGCTGGTCCAGAAGGCGATGAGGGTATTGGAGACGCCCATCTTCTTGTAGATGATAACGGCCAGCGAATTGACTATCATGTACGGCAGGCCTTCGGCGAAGTAGGTGGTCGGTACGTAGGACCAGGGGCTGCGGCTTTCTGCTTTGGCTGTCATTTTTGTCTCCGTGGCTGAAGTTAGTTAAATAATATGAAATTAGCGGCGCAAATGAAACCGCGGCACGGCGGGAAGCCCCCCGATTTGATAAAATTATCCTATGGACCTGTTCTCCCTGCTTTTCTCCCCTCAGTCGGTGGCCTGGTCGGTGTTCGTCATCATGCTGGTGGCGGCCGGCGGGCTGGCTATCGGGAATATCAGCGTCGCCGGCATAAACCTCGGCATAGCCGGCGTCCTGTTCTCCGGCATCCTCTTCGGCCATTTCGGGCTGGATATCAACCACGACACGCTGGAATTCCTGCGGGACTTCGGCCTGATCCTCTTCGTGTACTCCATCGGCACCCAGGTCGGGCCCGGTTTTTTCTCCTCCTTTAAAAAGCAGGGCCTGCAGCTTAACCTGCTGGCCGCCGCCGTGGTGCTGGGCGGCGTCGCCGCTGCCCTGGCCGCGGCCAGGCTGGCCGGTTTCGACATCGCCACCGCGGTGGGCATGTACGCCGGCGCCGTCACCAATACCCCTTCCCTGGCCGCGGCCCAGCAGACCCTGGGCGCGGTAAGCCCCGAGGCCGTCAACAGCGCCTCCGTCGGCTACGCGCTGGCCTACCCGGGCGCCATATTGGGCATAATCCTTACGATGATCCTGATCCGCCGGCTTTTTAAGGCCCAGGCCGAGCAGGACCTGCTGACCGTGCACGCCGAAAAAGCCGCCTCGGCCCTCATCAACGCGAGCATAACGGTGGAGAACAAGAACCTTGAGGGCCTCAAGATCAAGGACATCCCGGCCATAGACCAGCTGGGCGTGGTGGTTTCCCGCTTCTACCACGGCGGGCAGCTGGGCGTGGCGCACGACGACACCGTTATCCACACGGGCGACGTGCTGCTGGCGGTGGGGCTGGAGGAGAGCGTAAAGAAGTTCACCCTGGTGGTCGGCTCCCGGAGCGAGATGGACCTGAAGAAGCTCCCCAGCCAGATCATCCATTCGCGCGTTATCGTAACGCATAAAGAAGTCATCGGCAAAACTCTCGACGAGATCGGCCTGGAAGCGCAGTACGACGTGGCGGCCACGCGCGTGGCCCGCGCCGACGTGGAGTTCCTGGTGTCCGATTCCTACGTGCTGCAGTTCGCCGACAACCTGGTGATCGTGGGTTCTGAGGCCGCCGTGGCCCGGGCCGCGGCCCTGCTGGGCAATTCCCCCAAGGACCTCAACCATCCGCAGCTGATCCCGGCCTTCATCGGCATCGCGGCGGGCGTGCTGCTGGGCTCTATCCCGATCTCCATTCCCGGCCTGGGCGCCCCGGTGAAGCTGGGTCTGGCCGGCGGGCCGCTGATCATGGCCATCGTCCTCAGCTACGTGCAGCACATCGGCCCGCTGAACTGGTACCTCCCCCCCGCCGGCAACCTGATGCTGCGCGAGTTAGGCATCGTTCTTTTCCTGGCCTGCGTCGGCCTGAAGGCCGGCGGGCGGTTCTTCGAGACGCTGCTCAACGGCAACGGCCTGCAGATCGTGCTGTTCTCGTTCCTGATAACGGTGCTGCCGATAGTGATCATCGGGATCTTCGCCAAGGCCCGGCTGAAGCTTAACTATATGTCCCTCTGCGGGGCCCTGGCCGGTTCCATGACGGACCCGCCGGCGCTGGCTTTCGCCAACTCCATGAGCCCGTCCAACCTGTCGGCCATGAGCTACGCCACGGTGTACCCGCTGGTGATGATCCTGCGGGTGATCTCCGCGCAGGTCATGGTGCTGCTTTTTCTCTGATGACTATAATAATCGCAAACCTCGCCCTCGTCCTGGCCGCCGGCTGGCTGTTCCGCAAATACGGTATCGTGCGGGAAGGGGCCGAGCACGCCTTCAACCAGTACCTGTATTACCTGGCGCTTCCCGCCCTGATCATCCTCAAGATCGCCGATACGCCGCTGTCCGGGCTGGACTGGCGCTTCCTGGCGGCCAATACGCTGCCGCTGGCCGCGGTGATGGGCGCGGCCTGGGGGCTGTGGAAGGCCGGCCGGATAGACTGGCGGCTGGCGCGGCTGCTGATCATCGTCTCGGTGCTGGGTAACACAGTCTACCTCGGTTTCCCGGTGGCGGCTATGCGCCTGGGCGAGGAGGCCATCGGCTACGCGGCTATCGTCTCGTCGGTGCACAATATTTTCATCTTTACGTTCGGCTTCCTGCTGATGACGCTGGTCTGCGAGCGGGACTGTCCGCCGGCCCGCTTTGCGCGGCTGGTGGGCCGCAGCGTGGTGCTGTGGGCTTCGGTGGCGGGCCTGCTGATGGCCGGCTTCGGGCTGCGCATTCCGGAGCTGCTGCACCGGGTGCTGTCGGATATAGGCCGGACTACGCTGCCGCTGTCTCTGTTCACGCTGGGCGTGGGGCTGTACGGCAAGCAGATAGCGCATAACCTGTCCCGCATCGCGCTGGTGAGCGGGCTGAAGCTGCTGCTGCTGCCGCTGTGCTACCTGCTGGCGGCGAGGGTTTTTGGTTTTACGGGGCTGGTCTCCCGGGTGTCTTTTATCGAGATGGTGATGCCGGTGGCGGTGCTGAATTATGTGGTGGCCAGGGAGTTCGATTTCGACCAGGACCTGGTGGGCCAGAGCATCCTGGTCTCTACGCTGGCCTTCTTCCCCCTCCTCTACCTCTACGACTGGGCCATGTTGAAGTTCCTGTAGCCTGCTCCCTGCGCCGTGCCCCAAAATAAGAAGAGCCGCTTTGCAGCGGCTCTTATTATTTGCATGCCTGGGGTCAGGCTGCGGTTTGGGGGCCGAGTTCTTCTGAGAGTTTCTGGCGCTCGTAGATCTGTTTGTAGATGCCGCCCTGGGCCATGAGTTCGGCGTGGGTGCCTTTTTCGGCCAGGGCCCCGTTCTCGAGGACCAGGATGAGGTCGGAGGTCTCGATGGTCTTGAGGCGGTGGGTGACGGCGAGGCACAAGGCGTCCGGATGCTCCTTGCGGTAAGCTTTCCAGAAGTGGTCCTCGGTCTGGGCGTCCATGGCGCTGGTGGCGTCGTCGAGCAGCAGCACATCGGGGCCGGTCAGGAGGGCCCGGGCGATGGCTACGCGCTGTTTCTGGCCGCCGGAGAGGGCGAAGCCGCGCGTGCCCACCACGGTGTCCAGGCCTTTGGGGAATTTGTGGAGTTCCTTGGCCAGCTGTGCGGTCTCCAGGGCCTTTTCCAGCATCCCCGGCGCCACGCCGAAAGTGCGGTCCATCAGGATATTGTCGCGCAGCGTCCCGCTGAATATGGACGCCTCTTGCGAGGTATAGCCTACGCGCTCCCTGAAAAGATGGAGGTTCCATTCGCGGATGTCAGTGCCGTTGACCAGCATCTCTCCAGCGTCGTGCTCGGCCAGGCGCAGCGCCAGCGACAGCAGGGTGGACTTGCCGCAACCGATCCGGCCTACCACCGCCACGCGCTGGCCGCGGACGGCCGTAAACGTTATATCCCGGATAAGCAGGGCGTCGCCCTTGGGGTTCTTCAGGCCGGCCCCGCGGAATTCCAGCGAGGTGATGTGGTCGGGCGTGGTCTTGTCCCCCAGCCCCGACTTAAGCGAGGAGCGGGCCGTCAGCAGCTCGTTGACGCGCCCTATGGAGACGCCGGCGCGGTTGCCGGCCACCACGAACTGGCTGATGTCCATCAGGGGCTGCACCACCATGCCCGCGTAGAACTGGAAGGCGATCAGTTCGCCGAGCGTCGCACGGCCGTTTATCACCATCAGCCCGCCCGCGGTGTAGAGCAGCGCGATAGAGAGGAAGCCGGCCTCGTGCCAGAAGTAGGAGAAGATGATCTGGAGCTTGGCGGTGGAGATCTCGGCGGAGCTCTGGGCGGCGGTCCGGGTTTTGAAGAACTCCAGCTGGGAGGGTTCCTTGGCGTTGGCCTTGATCACGCGGATGCCGGTAAAGCAGGTCTCCAGGAAGTCGAAGAGGTTGGTGATCGAATCCTGCAGCTCCTTGTAGCGGCCGGTGAGCAGCCGCCCGGTCTTTATGGAGAAGACCAGCACGAACGGCAGCGGCAGCAGCACGCAGAGGGAGAAGGCCGGATTCACGTAGAACATCATGCCCACGGCCGCCGTCAGCGTGAAGACTGCCTGCACGAAGCGGAAGACGCCCGAGCAGCCGAACCAGGAGATCTTCTCGGAGATGTCGTCTGAGAGGCGGGCCACCAGGTCGCCGG
>Ga0154402_112_pt2 | contig 39512 bp, 41 predicted proteins | sample RifGroB2_FD_115906 | JGI IMG/M metagenome (GOLD analysis project Ga0154402, IMG submission 115906) | Elusimicrobia bacterium GWB2_63_22 | reverse complement strand
AATACAGCAGCGGCTCCTCTATCGGCACGCCGAAGAAGGACGGGCCCAGGATGCGGTTGGGGTTCCAGATCCAGTGGCCGCGCGACACGGAAAAGAGCTCGGCGCAGAGCATCAGCCCCTCGAACGTGGCTATCATCGCCAGGGCGGCCTTCCAGTTAACACGCTCGCGGGCGGCCCGGTAGAGCGGAATGACCAGCAGGAAGAACGGCGCGGCCAGCACCACGGTGGCCGGCCAGCGCTTCTGCGCCGTGGCGTCCTTTTTCTTCCTGTCTTCCTCGCTCAATAGTTCGTCTATGTCAGGCATTTTTTTTAAAGAGGCGGCGGTAGCTTAGGTACACGGCCAGGCAGAACGGCGTGGCGCCGAACCAGAACACGAACTCCTCCACCGGCGCGCTTCCGATCCAGAGGCCGAGCAGGCGGTCTATCTTCTCCGAGAAGAACCACACGTCGAATTTGAGAAAAAGGTACTCCATCACCACCGAGACCACCGCCATGGCGGCGGAGGCGGCCCAGAAGGCCCTGCGGGTGGCCGGGGCGCAAGCGCCCAGCCCCAAAAGGACGAACAGGGCGGCCGGCACCCAGAACAATGTTAAATACAGTATTAAGTAGACTGGCATTGTTGCCTGAAATATTCCCCGGCAACAATGCTAGCAAGTTTTTTGAGGGAGTGGAAAGTGACTTAAGACACAGACAGCGGCAGGCGCGTCACCACGCTCAGGCCCCCGCTCTCGCGGTTGCGCAGCTCTATGGAAGCGTCGTTGCGGGCCAGCAGGTCCCGGGTTATAAGCATGCCCACGCCGGTGCCGTCCTTCTTGGTGGTCACCGACTTCTTGAAGAGGGAGGCCATGATCTCCGGGGTGATGCCGGGGCCGTTGTCCGCCACCGTTATCACGGCTTCCCCGCCCTGCACCGCGGCCGAAAGCTCCACGGTCTTCTCCCCCGGGTTGTCGCGCACCGCCTCTATGGCGTTCTTCATGATATTGAAATAAGCCTGCTGCAGGTCGGCCCGCGAACCGCAGATGGTCTGCCCGTCGCAGGAGGTGGATTTGGCAAAGCGCACCCCGGCGGACTGCGGGGAGAAAGCCACTATGGCCAGCAGCGTATCTACGAACTCGGAAAGGCGGATGCTCTCCGTCCTGCCGCCTCCGGGCCGGCCGAACCGGGTTATCCCGCGCAGGGCTTCGGACATATTCTCCACCACTTCTTCCAGCTCCCGCAGCGTCTCCTGGTCTTCCGGTTTTTTTTGCTTGAGCATCTCCACCTGCAGGTAGCCGGAGATTGAGGCGATCGGCCCGCGCAGGTCATGCGCTATGCGGTGCGCCAGCACGCCCAGTTGGGAGGTGGAGTTGAGCTCCGAGAATTTTTTCAGCAGGGCGTCCTTCTCGGCCTCCTCGTCCTTTATCCCCTCGCGCAGGTTGTAGATGATGCGCCGGCTCATGCCCTGCGTCAGGATTAGGTAGGCGGCGGTGATCGCCACGATAAGAAAGACCGCCAACGGGCTGCGGTAAACCTCTACCGACCACGGCACCGGGTTCGGCAGCAGGCCGAAGAACTGTATCCCCGCGATAGACAGGTAGCAGGCCAGGCTGACGGGCAGGGTGACGCGGTTGTCCAGGCCGTACATCGCCTCGGAAACAAGTACGGCGAAATAGAGGAAGATGAAAGGAGAAACTATGCCCCCGGTAAAATAGATGGAGGCGGAGAAGAGGCAGACCCCTATCTGGCTGAGGATGACGGCGGAAGACTTGATCCCGGTCCTGGAGACCAGGTCGAAGCCCAGGAAATACAGGAAATACAGGACGGAGGCGGCCAGGGCGAGCAGGCCGATCACCCTCGGGAACGGGAAATTCGGCGCGAAATACACCAGAGAGGCTATCAGCGACATCACGCTGGAAGCCAGCGCGTGCAGCCTGATCAGCTTTCTCGTCTTCTCTTCGTTAGTTTCTACCCCCCGCATGTTCCCCCCTTACGCTATCCCCAGCCGGGCGGCGGCCTTCGCCAGGTCCCGGGCGAAAGCCGTTTTCAGCAGCGCCCCCGGGTGCCCGAGCGCCCGCTCCAGGCCCGGGTCCCGCCGGATCACGGCGTTGGCGCCCTTCGGTTTGCCGCCGGCGGACATATTCTCTATCACGCCGAGCACGGGCACCTTCAGTTTTTTGTAAAGCTCCAGCGAGCGCGCCAGCACGTCGTGGGCCAGCACGGACGGCACGGTGACGGCCAGCACCTCGGCGCTGCGCGCGAAGCGCATCACGTCCAGCGCGGCGTCGTTTATGCCGGGCGGCATGTCCAGCACCAGGAAATCCAGTTCCCCCCACTGCGTAATGGCCAACAGCTCTATGATGGCGTCGGACACGTTGGCGCCGCGCAGCGGCACGGCCTTGTTGTCGGAGAAGAACACCACCGACATGAACTTGACGCCTTCATAGACCGGCGGTTCCAGGCCCTTCTCTTCTTTAGGGAAGAGCCCTTTGGCGCCGAGCACCAGGTGGCCGGAGGCCCCGGCGAAATCCAGGTCGAACAGGCCGGTCTTATAGCCCTTCTTCGCCAGCAGCAGGGCCAGCGTGGCGGCGGTGACGCTCTTGCCTATGCCGCCTTTCCAGCCGGTCACGGCGATCACGCGCTTGACGCCTTTGAGGCGCTCTTCTATTACCGAGGGCCGGGGGTCGATGTTCATCGCCCGCCCTTTAAATAGCTTATGCCCACGCCGCGGCCCGCGGCTATCTCGAAGTCCGGGCTTTTGCACTTGGGGCATTTGAGGAAGGTGTGCGCCATCTCGGGCACGAAGTGGATGAACTCGGCCTCGTCCTTGGTCTTGCGCAGGCCCTTGAGCGGGAACTCGTGGGCGCAGGCCTTGCAGCGGAAGGCCGCCGGCTCCACCGAGATCTTGAATTTGCAGTCCCTGGCCGCCGGAAATTGCTTGCGCAGCTCCTCCAGCGCGAAGGCGAAGATCTCTTTATCTATCGCCTGCAGCTCGCCGAAGACCACACCGGTCTCTTTTAGCTTTTTGAATTTTTCGGAGGCCGCGTGTTCCACGGCGGTCTTGATGACGGATTCAGCCAGGGCCCATTCGTGCATAGTATAAGGATTATACAACTTAGGCCGCGGCAGGGTAATCCCCGCCCCCGGCCGGGGCTTTAGCGGGGGCTGTTATCCCAGGTGACGGTGAGCTTTTTGCGGGAAGGATTGACCTTGATGCTAAACCCGCCCGCGGCGCCCGGCAGGGCGCTTACGCTATAGCCCTTCAGCCGGCCGGCGAAGTCGGGCGAGCAGAGCCGGTTCAGGTCGCCGCCAGTGCCGCTGGCCAGCCAGGGATGGGTGCGGCCCAGCAGGCCTTTCACCGGCCCCAGCGCGTAATTATCGTCCCGCACGGAGAACTCCCCCGACTTGCCCGGCAGCGCCAGACTGGCGCCCTTGTAGCCCATGTACTGCCCGCCCACGCAGACCACGGCGGCCCAGGACAGCTCCGGGGCGGAGTCCCGCTCGGCCAGCTTTATGAACAGCGAGGACCGGTACGGCCCGGGGGCCTCGCCGGGCCCGGCGCCCGGCAGGTCTATCTCCACGCGGCCAGCCTCGCCGTCCACCACCACGGAGATGGCGCTGTACAGCCGCAGCCCGGCCGCCGAGTAGTAGCCGGTGTCGGTCGGGGGAGGCACCTCCGGGATCCTGCAGTCGGGGAGCCGGGGCAGGCCGGAGACTTTTACTTTATCCAGGCCGAAGTCCGGCTTGACCGTCTCGCCGTACGCCGGGCAAAGGGCCGCCAGCGCCGTTAAAAGCGCGGGCAAGATGTTCCTGGCGGCCCGGTTGTTCATAAGGCGCCTACTTGAGCAGTTTCCCGAAGCTCGCTATCTCCATGGCGCGCAGCGCCGTGTCGCCGGGCGCGCGCCTGGTCAGGTTGATGTTGCTGGCCTGGGCCAGGCTGAGGGCGGCGTACTGCGCCTCGTTGGGGTTGCACAGCAGCTGCACCACGCCGGGCTCGCTGCCGGCGGGCTTAACCACGGCGGTCACCAGCACGTTCTGCAGGATGGTGGCCGTGATCTTCTCCTTCACGTCGTTGGTCATGATCGCCTCGAAGGTGACCAGCATATCCACCCTGTCGCCTTTCTCCACGAACAGCGCCTGCGAGCCGGCCAGCGGCAGGCTGACGCCCCTGTAGCCGGGCAGCAGCCGGGCTTCCGGCGTGTAGCGCGTCGCCGCCTTTTTAGCCGCGGCTTTCTCCGGGGCTTCAAAGAGCAGCGAGAACAGGCCGCGGCTGCGCTTCATCAGCTCGGCCGCTTTGGCGTCGTAGCCCTTCTGGTCGCCCTTGGCCACGGCCCCGGTCAGTTCGTCGAAGGTCCTGGCTATGCCGTCCAGCGAGGCCAGCATGGCCCCGCCCCGACCCTCGAAAGAGCCCTCGAGCTTGGCCCGCGCCACGCGGTCCACGCTCATGTTGAAGCGTATGCGCAGGTCACTGAATTCGGCCTCCATGGCCAGCGGCTTTTCGGCTTTGCCCGCCGTGGAGTTGAACTCGTAGAGAATGGACACCGGGGTCTGCCAGACCGCGGCCTCGCTCAGTTCCCCGTCCTCCGGGGACTTCCAGACCTTGCGCTCCAGCATGGCCGGCAGGGCCTTGTCCAGCCAGCCGGGCATCTGCATGGACGTCTTGCCGGGGTGGCAGGCCGTGGGGTAATCATGCACCTTGGCGTCGCGGTCGGCGTTAAGGTAGTAGTAGAACAGCTGCATGTCCTGGGCGGCGCAGTCGGCGCCCGCGGCCGCGGCCGCCGGGGCGGCTAAAGCAGCCGAGATAAGGACCAGTAGAATATATTTCATAAGTTTGTCCTCCACAGCCTACTTTATCAGCTTCCTGAAGCTGGCCATCTCCATCGGGTGCAGCTCGGTGTCGCCCGGGGCCCGCACGGTTATGCTGACTATCCCCTGGGAGGTGCTGAGGGCGGCGTACTGTGCCTCGTTGGGGTTGAGCAGCAGCTCCACTACGCCGGGCTCGTCCAGTTTGGCCGGCTTGGAGACGTTGATCACCACTACGTTCTGCAGTATGCTCGCGGTGATCTTCTCTTTGCGCTCTTTCTTATCCTTGTCCACCATCTTGGCGTCGAAGGTAACGAGCACATCCACCCTGTCGCCCTTCTTGAGGAACAGGAGCTGATGCCCCGCGACGGGGATGGTGGTGCCCCTGTAGCCCTTTACCAGGCCGGCCGGCGCCTTGGCGGGAGCCTCCTGTGAGACCGCTTCCTTCTGTTCGCCCGCGGCCGCCGGGGCCGCCGCCAGCAGTACGGCTATCGCTATGGTTTTCATAAGGCCTCCTTGTACCGACAATTCACTAAAGCGTTCTTACTTCAAAAAGGTCCCCGGGGGCCACGGCGCGCTTTTCCAGGATGAAGGAGGCGCCCTCCACCTCCCAGACTATGCCGGAGCCGCCCTCAAGGTCCACTTCGCGCCCCTCGGCCAGCGCTATGCGCATGCGGCCGGCGGAGGCGATAGGGAAATCCTTTATCGGCTCGCTCCGCAGGGCCGGCATGGGCAGGGAGGCAAAGACGCTCTCTACGGGGCGGGCCTGGCCGGGCAGCGTCTCCGGGATAATGGGCCTGGCGGCCAGCCCGGCGGGGATGGGCTGGACGGACGGGAGGGCACGTTCCGGGGCGGGGCGGCGGGCCAGGGGCAGCAGGGCGATAACCAGTATGGCCGCGGCGAAGGCGGCCCTGGCGTAACCGCTGGCCAGCAGGCCGCGCAGGGTTTCAAAAAGGCCGGGGCGGGCGTCTATGCGTTCGCGCAGGCTTTCCTTAATAAGGGAGTCGCCGCTGAAGTCGGCGCGGGCGAAGGCGGCGGCCAGCGCCATGGCCCCGGGGTCGGGGGTGAAGGCGGGTTCGGCGCCGGCCATTACGGCGTCGAGCTCCAGGTTGAATTTTTCCGCCAGTTCCGCTTCGTTCATAACTTTCTGCCCTCTATGAAGGTCTGCATTTTTTTGACGGCGCGGTAGACCAGTATGCCTACGTTGCTCTCGCCCAGGCCGGTCATCTGCGCTATCTCGCGGTTATTCAGGCCCGAGCTGAACTTCAGGGCGATTATGTCCCTGGACCGCTCGTCCAGGGTGCCCACGGCGGCCAGCAGGAGCCCCGCCTCTTCTTTGCGCTCCAGGGCGGCGGCCGGGTGGGGTTCGCCGCCGTCGCGGTCCCCTGCGGCTTCCAGGGGGACTTCGGCCCTGTGGTTCCTGGTCCTGGCCCAGTCTATTACGGCATTGCGGGCGATGGTGAAGAGCCAGGCCTGCACGGGGCCTTTGGCTCCGTCATAGGCGCTGTAGCTGCGCAGCGCCGCTTCAAAGATCCTGCCGGTTACGTCGTCGGCTTCGTCAGGGACCCGCACGTGGTAGCGGACGTAGTTGTAGACCTTGCCGAAGTAGCGGTCATAAAGGTCTGTAAAGTTCATAGGTCCCTGCATTTCCTCTATACTAATAAATACGGCGCCCGGCATAAAGTATTACATTGCTACAGGGGGCTGCCTGGGGGGTCGGAACGCAAAACACGCTCGGGCACACCGTGCCCTCGCTCGGAATTCGCCCGCCGCGCTTATGCAAGCGGCGGGCTCAACGACGGTTTTGCTTATCCGACCCCCCAGTCAGCCCCCGCCCCTAGACGCTTGCTAGCTTGGCGAAGCTGGCCACGGTGTGCGGGTGGAGCCCAGCGACACCGCAGTGACGCCGTTTTTGCGTTCCATCCCCCTTAGGCAGGGCCCCTGAGTATTTTGACTTTTGGGGGGTTGATTTGGTATGATAGTGGGGTAGTAGTTACCGTACCTTACAAGCCGCAAGGGTATCCCAAAAGTCCAAAGACTACCGGCGCGGTGATGTTCTTCCCAGCTTACACCCGGAAGACGCGTTAAGTTTCTCCCACCAAAACGAAACTTGGCACAAAGTATCGGGAATATAACAGACATTATATTTCGGAGGCTTTTGCTATGAAAAACTTATTGAATTCCGCTGTATTTGCCATACTCCTGGCCGCGCCTATGACCGCGTCCGCCGGGCAGGGCGGTGCCATCGCCAGAGTGCTGCGCGTCACCGACCCGGTGCTTTCCGACGCTTTCCGCCAGGCCCAGGAGGGCATGCCCATCTTCACCGTGCCCGCGCCGGTCAGCATTTCGCCCAACGACGAAAGGACCAGCGACACGCCCGCCGCCGACTACCTGCCGCTCAACAAGCGCGTGGTCTACGAGTACGAATACACCTCCAGCGAGTTCCTCGGCGCCAAGGTGATCAGGGTCGAGTTCCTGGGCTACTCGGAAGCGGAAAAGTCCGCCGCCGTCAACATGATCATCTTCAACAAGAACAAGCCCAAGGTCTCCAACTTCGTCATCGCCGCCGGCCCCACCGGCATCCGCTCCTCCGATTCCCCCATCTACGGCCCGCGCCTGGAGATCCCGTTCCCCCTGGCCTACAACCAGACCTGGCACGAGGGCTCCGACCGCAACCGCGTGGCGGCCCTCAACGCCAAAGTCACCGTGCCCGCCGGCGTCTACAGCGGCTGCCTCAAGATCACCACCCGCCTCAACGGCGGCGAAGCCGGTTCCGCCGAGCGCTACTACGCCCCCGGCGTGGGCCTGGTCTACGAGCAGCTCATCTCGGAAGACCGCCAGGACACCATAAAGCTCACCGCCTACCAGCTTAAATAGAAGGCCGCCCGGCCGCTAAAACCCCGGTCCTCACCGGGGTTTTTTATTGCCGGCTAAATTCCGGTTGAACGGACGGAGGCTAAAGTTGTATTTGTATAGCAGGCAGGGGAATTCAGACATGAAAAGAACCATCTTGTTGCTTTCGGCCGTGGCGCTGCTGGGCGGCGGCTGCGCCCGGCGCGGCAGCACCGCCACCTTCCTCCAGAAGGCGTTCATCCTCAACGTGTCCGCGCAGTTCCGCGGCTACGGCCCGGCTACGCCCGGCGCCAAAGAGCTGGCCGACGAGATCTTCGCGGAGTGGGAGCGCATCTCCGGCGAGTTCAGCTACAGCGACGCCTACAGCCTGACCTCGCTCGTCAACAAGAAGGCCGCCAAGGACTGGGTGCCCGTCACCGACGAGTTCCTGCGCCTGCTCCAGTCCGCCCTGGAATACTCGCGGCTTACCGACGGGGCCTTCGACATCACCTTCGCCCCCCTCTGGCCCCTGTGGAAGGAGGCCGCCGCCAGCAAGCGGCTCCCCGCCCACGAGGATATCAAGAAGGCCCTGCAGGGCATCGGCTCCAAATACGTCGAGGTGGACGCCGCGGGCAAAAGGGTCAGGTTCACCCGCCCCGTGCAGATAAACCTGGGCGGGCTGCTGCGCGGCTACTGCTTCGAGCGCGCCTACCAGATCCTTAAAGAGCGGGCCCCCGCCTACCCCGTGCAGCTGCGCCTGGGCGGCAATATGCTGGTCTACGGCAGGAGGCCGTGGAAGTACCGCGTCCAGCACCCCCTGGAGAGGGGCAAGGTCATGGGCCTCATGGGTTTCGAGGACGGCATCGTCATCTCTTCCTCGGGGCGGGACATGTTTGTGGAGATAGAGGGCAAACTTTATTCCCATATCCTGGACCTGCGCACCGGCTACCCCATAAAGGACTTCTCCGCCCTCACCATCTACTACCCCGGCATAGACAACGGGGACCTGCTGGCTTCGGCGGCCCTCTCCGTGCTGGGCCGGGAAAAAGCTTTCGCCCTGCTGGCCAAAACCACTGGCACGGCGGCGGTGTGGGTGGACGGCGAGGGGCGCGCGTCCCTGTTCTTCAACGACGCCAGCAAGGCCCGGTGGGAGAACGGCAGGAGCTGGCTGGACCGGCTGCTCAACAGGTAGCTCCCCTCCCCCCAATAAAAAAACCCGGACGCGAGCCCGGGTTTTTTTATGCACGGCGCGGGGCGGAGTACTACATGCCCAGGCCGGGCAGCCCGCCCAGCGCGCTCATCTTCTGCGCGGCGGCCTTCTGGCTCTCCTTCACCGCGCGGTTCACCGTCTCGGTAAGGGAGGCCTCAAGTTTGGCCTTATCGGCGGCGGCCAGTTCGCCCTTTATCTCCACCTTTTTAACTTCCTGGGAACCGGTGATGGTAACCTTCACCAGGTTGTCCTCGCTGGCCAGCTCCATGCCGTCCAGCTCCTTCTTTATCTCGTCCATCTTCCGCTTCATCTCCCAAAGCTGCTTCATCTTGTCGAGCATGTCGTTCTCCTTAATCTGGGGACACAATACTTAATTCCCGGAATTAAGTATTGTGTCCCCCGAGCCTGCGTATCTTAATGTTGAAACCGGCGAAGATCAGGGTCATTATAGGGCTGACGTAGTTAAACACCGCGTAGGGCAGGTAGTCCAGGGTGGCTACGCCCAGCACGCCGGCCTGGTAGGCGCCGCAGGTGTTCCACGGCACCAGGGCCGAAGTCACGGTGCCCGTGTCCTCCAGCGTGCGGCTGAGGTTCTCCGGGGCCAGGCCCTTCTCCCTGAAGGGCTCGGCGAACATCTTGCCCGGCACCACTATGGCCAGGTACTGGTCGGAAGCGGTCAGGTTTACGGCCACGCAGCTGGCCGCCGTGCTGGCGAACAGCCCGAAGACCGAGCTGGCCATCCTGAGCAGCGTGGAGCTGATCTTGTGCAGCGCGCCGATGGCCTCCATGATGCCGCCGAAAGCCATGGCGCAGATGATGAGCCAGACCGTATCGAGCATGCCCTTCATGCCCTTCGACGAGAACAGGTCGTTGAGCTCAGGGCTGCTGGTGGCGATGGCGGTCTTTACGGTCATCGCGTCCATGATGCCCTTGTACGCGGAAAGGAAGCCCAGCCGCTCCACCCCGGCGAGCTTGGCCACCACCTGCGGCTGAAAGATAAGCGCGAAGGCCGCGCCCAGCAGGGTCCCGATCATCAGGGCGATCAGCGGCTGGGTCTTCCTGACTATCATGAAGATCACCAGCGCCGGCACCGCGAACAGCCACGGGGTCACGCGGAAAGTCCCCTCTATGGCGCCCATGATCTGGCTGGCGTCGGTGGTGCCGCTCGGCGGCACGACGAAACCGATGACGATAAAGGCCAGCATGGTGACGATATAGCTGGGGACCGTGGTGAGCACCATGTAGCGCACGTGGGTGAACAGGTCGGTGCCGGCCATGGCCGGGGCCAGGTTGGTGGTGTCGGACAGCGGCGAGAGCTTATCGCCGAAGTAGGCGCCCGAGATGACGGCGCCCGCCACTATGGCCTCGTTAAGGCCTATCGCCTTGCCGATGCCGATCAGGGCTATGCCCACCGTGGCCGAGGTGGACCAGCTGCTGCCGGTGGCCAGCGAGACCACCGAGCAGATGAGGAGCGTCGCGGGCAGGAAGATGGCGGGGTTCAGGATGGTGAGCCCGTAATAGATCATCGACGGGATGATGCCGCTGATCAGCCAGGCGCCGGAGAGGGCCCCGACCATCAGCAGGATCAGCAGCGCGCCGGTGGTGGACTTCAGGTTGCCGGAAACGTGGGAGATCATGCTCTCGTAGGAGACCTTATGCCAGAAGCCCACCAGCGCCGCCACTCCGGCGCCGAGCAGCAGGATGAATTGGTTGGAGCCGCCCACAGCCGAATCGCCGTAGACGTGCACGTTGTAGGCCAGCATCCCCACAATAGCCACCACCGGAAAAAGCGAAGCGTAGATCCCGATACCCGTTTTGGAAGAAGTCATCGTTCCTTTATAAACCGTTGAAGTAATCTACTAATTTTGCGGCGGTTGCTTCCACCTCGGGGCTCAGGCCTTCCTGGTAGTCCAGGGATTTGGCCTGCACGCCGATAACCGCCAGCTCGCAGCCGGTGTCTTCCTTGATTATGGAAAAAGTCACCGACAACGGGAAGCTGTGGGTGGAGATGGCGGTGCTCTGGTTGATGGCCTCCAGCGGGATCACGCGCACTTCCCCCGCCGTCCCCTGAAAATGGGCCGCGTCCACCAGGATCACCTTGTCCGGCTTCCAGTCTATGGCGGTCTGGGCCACGTTCTCCGGTGTGGTGCCGGCGTCCAGCAGCCGCAGCTCCGGACGGTTGAATTTCACATGAGAGCAAACGTAAGGGCCGACGCCATCGTCGGCCCTTAACGTACTGCCCAGCGTTATCACCAGCGTCCGGCCTTTGGGGGCCAGCGCGGCGAGGACTTCCTTATTCCACGAAGGTGACATCGAGGAAGTGAGCGGAGCAGGAGATGCACGGATCGTAAGCCCGCACGAGCATCTCGAGCTTAAGGCGTATGCTGTCCTTGGACTCGGTGAGGATCTCGGGCAGGAACTTGGCGAAGTCGTACTCTATGTTGTTGACGTTCTGGTTGGTCGGGATAATGCAGTTGGCCTGCTTTATCATGCCGGCCTTGTCCGTTATGTAGTTGTGGTGCAGGATGCCGCGGGGCACTTCCACCGAGCCTACGCCGTCGCCGGCGCGTACGGGCACTGCGCCCTTCTCGTTGACGCCCACGGTGAGCTGCTCGCTGTAGTCCAGGCCGTTCTTCTTGAGGTCGCGCAGAATGTCGAGCGCGTGGTAGTAGCAGTGCACTATCTCTACCACCTGCGCCACGGTGTTGAGGAACGGGTTGTCGCAGACCGGCTTGAAGCCCAGGTCCTTGGCGAGCGCTTTGGCCTTAGGGTGCAGCTTGTGCGCGTTCAGGTTAAAGCGGGCCAGGGCGCCCACGAACACGCTGTTGCCGCTCCACTTGGTGAACTTGGCCGAGGAGCGCGGGTCCACGAACTCGTTGGTGGACTTCTTATAGTCCTTGTAGCTCACGCGCTTGCCTTCGGTAGAACCGATGTCGCCGTTGAGGAGCGGGTATTCGTTGTCGTCGGAGACCAGCGCCACGTACTCGGTCTTGCGGTGGAAGTCCGGGAACTTAAGGGTCGCGGCGAGCTTGAGCACTTCGCCCAGGTCCTCGGCCATGCCTTCCAGCAGCTTTATCTGCGTGTCTATCTCTTTCTTGGAAGGCAGCTTGGTCCAGCCGCCGGCTATCATGGTGATGGGGTGGATGTGGCGCCCGACCAGGATGTCGCAGCAGTCGTTGACGGCCTTCTTGAGGCGCAGCACCTGGCGCACGACCTTGTTGTGCGAGGCGATGAGCGGAATGAAGGAGGGCACGCCCAGCACGTCGGGGGCGGCCAGCAGGTACACGTGCAGGATGTGGCTGTCGAGGAACTCGTAGTCCAGGAGGAGCTTGCGCAGCTTCACGGCCTGCTCGGTCGGGACTACGCCCAGCGCGTCCTCGGCCGCTTTCACGCTGGCCAGGGAGTGGCCGCAGGAGCAGATGCCGCAGATGCGGCTGGTGATGTGCTGCGCCTCGAAGATGCTGCGGCCGCGCAGCATGCCCTCGAACAGGCGGGGCGTCTCCACCACGTGGAACTCGCATTTCTCTATCTTGCCGTTCTTCACGTTGGCGACAATGTTGCCGTGGCCTTCCACGCGGGTGACGTATTCTACTTTAATGTCGAGATCTTTTACATTAGCCATTATTTCACACCTTCCTTGCACTTGTTGTACATGTCGAACTTAGCTTTTATAAGTTCGGGCTTCAGGTTGTATTTGCTGATAACGTCGCCCGCGTTCTTCGCGGGGTTGCTCACCTCGCCGCGGCAGCCGTAGCAGATGTTGCCGTTGTTGACGCACCAGCTGTTGCAGCCGGCCTTCGTCCACGGGCCCAGGCAGGCCAGGCCGCGCTCGTACATGCAGACGTTCTCGTTGAGCTTGCACTCGGCGCAGACGGGGTTGTCCGGCACGGTGTAGGGCAGGCCGCGCAGGGCGCACTTGAGCACCTCTACCAGCTCGGGAATGTAGATCGGGCAGCCGTTGATGTAGTAGTCCACCTTGACCACCTGGTCCACGCGCTTGGTGGCCGTGCTGTCGAACAGCTTGTAGTCCTTGCCGTACACGCTAGCCCGGATCTCGTCGAGCTCGAAGGAATTCTTCATGCCGTTCACGCCGCCGGTGCAGGCGCAGGCGCCGTAGGCGATGAGCACCTTGGCCCTCGCGCGGATCTTCTTCAGGCGCTCCTCGGCGTGATGGTCGCCGATGGAGCCCTCTATGAAGACCACGTCGTAGTCGCCGTCCCACTTCTCGCTGATGGCCTCGCGGAACTCCACCACGTCCACGGCGCCGAGCACGTCGAGCAGCAGCTCGCCGAAGTTGGTGATCTGCAGCTGGCAGCCTTCGCAGGAGGCGAAGTCGAAGAAGGCCACCTTGGGCTTGGCGGCGGCTTTGGGGGCCTTCGCCGGAGCTTTCGTATCGTTTTTAGCGGTTTTCATCGTTTGTTTCTCCGTATTAAAGTTTCTTCGATTCCTTCACCTCTTCGTAGGTGAAGGTAGGGCCGTCCTTGCAGCAGTAGTAGTTCTTGGGGTGGTCTATCTGGCAGTGGCCGCATTTCCCCATCCCGCATTTCATGTGCCGCTCGAGCGACAGGATGATCTGCCTCTCGGGCAGGTTCTTCTTGAGCAGCTCGGCTATGACGAATTTGTACATGATCGGGGGCCCCACCACCACGCCGAAGGTCTTCTCCGGGTTAATGGTCACGCCGGGGATCAGGCTGGTGATCAGGCCGACGTTGCCTTTCCAGTCGGGGGCCGTGCGGTCCACCGTGCAGGAGAAGTTCACGTCCAGGCGCTTCTGCCACTCTTTGATCTCGTCGCCGAACAGCATGTCGGTGGGCGTCTTGCAGCCGAGCAATATGTCCACTTTGCCGAACTCGCGGCGGTTGTCCATCACGTAATTAATAAGCGAGCGCAGCGGCGCTATGCCCAGGCCGCCGGCCACAAACAGCAGGTCGTTGCCGGTCATCAGCTTCACGGGGAAGGGTTTGCCGAACGGCCCGCGGATGCCCAGCCAGTCGCCCTTGCCCATGGCCTGCATGTGCTTGGTCAGGCGCCCGGCGGCGCGCACGGTCAGCTCGAAGGAGCCGCGCTTGGTGGGGCTGGAGCAGATGGAGATGGGCGCTTCGCCCACGCCGAACAGCTCAACCTGCACGAACTGCCCGGGCTCGTGGTCCAGTTCGCCGTCCTCGAGCTTTATGTCGAACCACTTTTCAGTGGCCGTCATCTGCTTTGCGGCGATTATCTGCCCCTTGCGGAGCCTCCAGTTGGAATTCTCTATGTGGATGTTCTCGGTCATGATATATCCTTATTTGTGCTCGGCGGCCAGGGCCTTCAGGGTGTCCTTCAGGTTGATCTTGGCCATGCAGGTGCGCGTGCAGCGGCCGCAGCCGGTGCAGAAGGAGCGGTAGAACTTGTCTATCGGGTACTTGAACTTGCGGTAGAAGCGGTGCCGCTGCCTGTTGGCGCGCTCCTCGCGGAAGTTCTCCCCGCCGGCCACGGCGGCGAACGTCTCGAACTGGCAGGAATCCCAGGTGCGGTTGCGCGAGCCGGTCTTCAGGTCCAGGTTGATCGTGTCGGCCATGTCGAAGCAGTAGCAGGTGGGGCAGACGTTGGTGCAGTTGCCGCAGGAGACGCACCGGTTGCCCACGTCCTGCCACACCTTGCTCTCGGTGCCTTTGGCGAAGATCTCGGGGAGCTTCTTAGGGTCCACGCCGATCTCGTTCTGGAAGGCGTGCTTCTTGCCCTCGCGGACCTTGTCCAGCGCCACCATGTCGGCGGAAGACGCCTTGGCGAGGCCCATGCTCTCCACCAGCTCTTCGCCCTTCTGGGTCCCCACGTGGATCACCCATTTGTCTCCGATGTCGGTAAAGAAGATGTCGTAGCCGCCGTTCGGGTAGTGGTTGCCCACCAGCGCGCAGCTGGCGTTAGAGTCGCAGTACTTGTTGCACTCGAGGCCGATCACAAAGACGCTCTCTTTCCTGAGCAGGTAGTTGTAGTCGCGGGGCTTCTCGGAGAAGACCATGTTCAGGCACTGGATGCCGGCCAGGTCGCAGGTATGCACCGCGAACACGGCCAGGGGCTCCGCCTTAAGGTTGGCGGCGTCCTTCGGTTTGCCCTCGGAGATGTCGAAGTCGAGCATCTTTTCCCGGGGCGGCATGAAGTATTTCTTGGGCGGGAGTATCGTAGGGATATAATCCATAGATATCTCCGCGGCCGAAGTCACTTCCTCGAAAGCGTAGTTGTTGTGCCCTTTAGCTACTGGGGCGCAGACTTTCATTTTCTTGGCGAGTTTCTTGACGAAACCGTCAAGTTCACCTTTCATCAGTATATGGTAGTTCACCCTGGTGGCCTCCGTTTTTGTATTAACGCATGCTGCCCTCATATTATATTACTTTACCCTTGGTCGCCATTGCGCCCCCCCGTTAACTTTTCACGCTGTGCCCCGACAGGTATAAGCGGCGCTAATACCCGGCGCCGCCGGGGGAGCCCGCCCCCTTATGCGGACCGCCGGAAACCCGCCCGTCAGGCCGCGCCCCGGGCATAAGAAGAATTAATATCCGCGGCGGCTGGGGCGCGCGCCCCCCAAATTGCTAAAATATATACATGAACGAAATAGTTTTCCTGCGCCACGGCCGCGCCCTCAGCACCCGGGAGGCCGGCGTGGCCTCCGATTCCCAGCGCCCGCTCTCCCCGCTGGGCGAGAAGGACGCCCTGGCCGCGGCCGAGCGCCTGCGCGCCGCCGGCTTCGTGCCTTCGCTGATAATTTCCAGTCCTTACCTGCGCGCGCACCGCACCGCCGAGATAGCCGCCGGGGTCTTCCCCGGGGCCGCCCGCCGCACCGCCAGCGAACTTTCCGACGGCCCGGCCGGCGCCGTGCTGGAGCTGGCCGAAAAGGCCGCCGGCTCGGCGCCCGTGCTGATAGTGGGGCACATGCCGCTGCTCGGCGCGGCCGCCGGCTTGCTCGCCGGCCTGCCCCCCCTGGACCTCTCCCCGGCGGGCTTTGCCCGCGTCCTCCCACCCGAAGGCGGCCAGAAGGGCGCCCTGGTGGAATTCTACGACCCCGAGGAAGCCGCCCGTTGAGAGCCCTGCTGCTCCTACTCCTGCTGCTGGCGGCCGCGCCGGCCTGCGCCTTCCGTACGGCGGACATACGGCTTTATTCCCTGCATAAATTTTCTTCCATAACGCTGACCCCCGCCGGGAGCGACGTTTTTCTGGGCGACCACCGCCTGGGCCCGTCGCGCGTGCTGGTGCGCGGGGACAAGGTGGCGCTCGACGGCGCCCACAAGGCCGGCCCGGCCAAGACGCTAAAGGTGCGCGCCGGCAGCGCCGGGGTCTGGCTCTCCGGGCCCGGCCTCAAGCGCCGCCTCTACACCGGCGAGCTGGCTTTTTCCCAGGCGAAGGGCCGCCTGAAGATAATCAATACCCTCTCGCTGGAGCTCTACCTCGCCGGCGTGGTGACCGCCGAGGCCTCCGACCTGTCCCAGCCCGAGGCCTTCAAGGCCCAGGCGGTGGCGGCCCGCACCTACACCCGCAAGCACGCCAGCTCCCACACGGGCGAGGGCTACAACCTCTGCGATTCCACCCACTGCCAGTTCTACACCGGCGCGGGCGGCATCAGCGCGCGGGCGCGCCTGGCGGTCGAGGCCACCGCCGGGGAGATCCTGGTCTACAAGGGCGCCCCGGCCGAGACCTACTACCACTCCGTCTGCGGCGGCCGCACCGAGAACATGACCTACGTCTGGCCCTACGACCACAAGCCCTACCTGGTCTCGGTGAAGGACGGCCCCACCGGCCGCCCTTACTGCTCCATAGCGCCGCGCTTCAAGTGGAAGACCAAGATCTATTTCACGGGCCTAACGCGCATCGCCCGGCAGGCCGGCTGGATAGTTTCCGACGAGGAGGCCCGGGGGCTGCGCATCAGCGCCTGGGGCACGCCGGGCCGCGCGGCCGAGCTGGAGATCTACACCCAGCGCCGCCGCATAAAAGTGTCGGCCACGGATTTCTATCACGGCATAGGGCGCCGGGCCGGCTGGAACGCGGTGCGCAGCTCCAACTTCCGCCTCATCCAGGGCGGCGACCACGTGCTGCTCGACGGGGTAGGCAACGGGCACGGCGTGGGGCTGTGTCAATGGGGCGCCGAAGGCATGGCGCGCAAAGGTTTTAAATACCGGGATATCCTCAGACATTATTATCCCGGCACGGAGATCGCGCATGACTGAGCTACAGGCGGTTATACTGGGCGTACTGCAGGGGGCCGGGGAATTCCTCCCCATCTCCAGTTCCGCGCACCTGGCCATCGCGCCCCGGCTTTTCGGCTGGGAGTACCAGGGGCTGGCCTACGACGTGATGCTGCACCTGGGCACCCTGCTGGCGGTCATAATTTATTTCTGGAAGGACTGGCTGGAGATCTTCAGGGACGCGTTCACGGCGCCCCGCTCCCCGGCGGGCCGCATGCTGCCGCTGCTGGCGCTGGCCTCCGTGCCGGCCGCCATCGCCGGGCTGGCCCTCAACGATTACGCCGAGACCGTCTTCAGGGACCCGCTCTGGATCGCCTTCAACCTGGTGTTCTTCTCTTTCTTTATCTACGCGGCGGACAGGAAGCCGGCCCAGGCGCTCGACGAGGGCGCTTTCTCCTGGCGGCACGCCCTGCTCATCGGCCTGGCCCAGTGCATAGCGCTCATGCCCGGGGCCTCACGCTCGGGCATGACCATCATGGCCGCCCTGTTTATCGGCTACCGGCGCTCCTCCGCCGCCCGCCTCTCCTTCCTGCTCTCCACGCCCATCATCCTGGGCGCCGGCCTGCTGGAGGCGCGCAAGATCACACCGGACCAGCTCACCCCGGCCTTCGCCTGGGGCCTGGCGGCCTCTTTCCTCTCCGGCCTCGCCTTCATCTGGCTGTTGATGGCCTGGATGAAGCGGCGCAACCTCACGCCCTTCCTGGTCTACCGCGTGCTCCTCGGCGGCGCCATCGCCCTGCTGTTCTGGCGCTAGTCCCAGGGGACGCTGATTCCTAAATTCCTAATTGCCGTCGGTACATCTAAAATTAGGAATTTAGGAATCAGCGTCCCCAAAACAAAAAGCCCGGAGTGATCCGGGCTTTTTTTGCGCCTCCGCGGGGCCTACAGCTCCGCGGGCTCGGCGGCGCGCGGCCCCGCCAGCGGCAGAAAGACGCTGATCAGGGACCCGCCGCCGGGAGGGTTGGAAAGTTTCATGGTGCCGCCGTGGCGGCGCACTATCTGCGAGCACACGTACAGCCCCAGCCCGGTGCCGCCCAGCTCCGGCCTGGTAGTCTCGAAAGCCGTCACGTCGTCCTTAAGCAGCATCCTCGCCGGGAAGCCGGGGCCGTTGTCGGAGATCTCCAGCAGCACCCCGCCTTCGGCCGGCCGGGCCGCCACGCGCACCAGCCCCTTTTCGGGGACGAAGGAGAGGGAATTTGCCACCGTGTTTATCAGCACGCGCTCTATATGCGCGCGGCTGGCGCGCACCGGCGGCAGGTCCGGCGGGAAAGCCAGCTCCACGGCGGCGTTCTTCTTGCGCGCGGAGTAATTTGTCAGCAGCGCGGCCCCCTCGGCCGGCTCCTTGAGGTGCACTGGTTCAAAAACATAATCCTGGCCGCGCACTATGCTCATGGCCGCCGAGATGAGGCCCTTGGCGTAACGGGAGGCCTTCAGGATGCGCTCCATGTCGGCCTTCTCCGGGGCCTCTTCCTCGGCAGAAAGCTGGGCGCTGAGCAGGATCACCGAGACGGCGTTGCCCAGGTCGTGCATCACCCCGCTCACCAGCGTCCCCATCTCCACCGCCGAGGCGGTGCGCACGATGCTGCTTTCGCTCTCGGTCACCTTCCTCTCCAGCGACTCCACCTGCCCGCGCTTGAAGGCCAGCCAGGCCTCGGCCCGGCGCCGGGACTGCGCCGTGTTGTACACCACCCCGGCGGAGAAAGCGAGCACCGCGCCCTTTACCGCCAGCGCCAGCACGGTCGCCAGGTCGCCCAGCGGCCAGGCCATAACCGTTATCGCCAGCGAGCAGAGCAGCACCACGCCCAGCGCGTCCTTGAAACTGCCCATCAGCGACGCGGCAAAGACCGGCAGCAGGTAGAGCACCCAGAAATAAGAACTCCCGCCGCCCGAATAATACACCACCCCGGTGATGATCCAGAAGTTGACCAGCAGGATCAGGTCTATCAGCCAGAGGTTCACCGCGGTGCGCCGGCGGAGGAAATAGTTGAAAGTGAAGTTGGACCCCAGCAGCAGCAGGAAGAAGTAAAGGATGCGGGGATAGACCACCTGCGGGCTGTCGCGGTAGAAATACGCGGCGGCGATCATAAAGACCGAGAAGATCACCTCGTAGGAATTGCGGGAGAAATTGGTAACTTCCCCCCGGTCCATGGCTTTCAGGTAGTTTTTCATGCCGTTAACCCATTAAAGCAAAGGGCGGCCGGCCAACACAAGCCGCGGCCAACTTTACTATAATCTGGCCTATGCCCCAGAACCCGCCGCCGCCCAAATTGCTCAGGTTCGACAAGTCGCAGCTCTTCATCTTCTTCTTCTTCGGCATCCTGCTGTTCCTGCTCTACCAGCTGCTGCATATCCTGTCGCCATTCGTCGGTGCACTGGTGGTGGCCGCCACTTTCGCCCTTATCTTCTTCCCCGTGCACCTGTGGATCAGGAAGCGGGTGGTCTCCAACCGCTCCGCCGCCGCGGCCATCTCCACGCTGCTGGCCGTGCTGACCCTGGCGCTGCCGCTGCTGGTCTTCGGCGGGCTGCTGCTGAGCGAATCCCGCGAGCTCTACCCCAAGACCAACCAGTGGCTCAACACCATTTCCCAGAAGGACCTGGACATCACCATCCCGGAGCGCTTCAAGGCCTACATCACCATCGACCCCAACGAGGTCCTGACCAGCAGCCTCAAGAGCCTCCAGGAGAAGATTACCCGGTCCGGCGCCGGCCTGCTTAAGAACATCTTCTTCTTCATCATCAACTTCGGCGTGATGACATTCTCCCTCTTCGCGCTGTTCCGCGACGGGGAGCGCTTCCTCAACTGGCTCATCGACCTGATCCCCATGGACCAGGAATACAAACACCGGGTGGCCAACCAGCTCTACGTCACCACCATGGCCGTGGTCCGCGGCCTGCTGCTGACGGCCATCATTCAGGGCTTCATCGGCGCCTTCGGCTACTGGCTGGCCGGGGTAAAGGCCCCGGCGCTGTTCGGCCTGCTCACCTCTTTCGCCGCGCTGGTGCCCTTCGTCGGCACCAGCCTGGTGTGGATCCCGCTCTCCGTGGCCATGTATTTCCTGGCCGGCGCCAAGATAGGCCTCTTCGTGGCGCTGTGGGGCGGCCTGGTAGTGGGCCTCGCCGACAATTTTCTGCGGCCCATCCTTATAGGCCGCGGCGCCAAGCTGCCTATCTTCCTCTTGTTCCTGGGCATCATCGGCGGCATGAAGATGTACGGCGCCCTGGGTCTCCTCCTTGGACCGCTCCTGATCTCCTGCGTGATAGTTTTCCTGCAGATCTACCGCGAGGCCAAGAACCTCCCCCACCTCCCCCCGGCCACCAACGGCGACGTTTAACGTCCGGCGGAAAAAGAAAAAGCCCGGTGCGAGCCGGGCTTTTTCTTTTTAAGGGTTTAACCTAATCCGTCTTCGCCTCGGATTCGGGGCAGAGCCGGCGGATGGCGCAGCGCGCGCAGGCGCCTTTGCGCGACATGTCCAGCGCCAGCATCTTCTCGGCGGTGGAGTTGATAAGCGCCAGGGTGGCCTCTTCGGTTGCCGGGTCGTAAGGGGCGGAGGCCTTCTGCAGGGAGCTCAGGATGAAATAGCCGATGGAGGCCACGTTGTGCCGCAGCGCCCTCGAGACGCCCAGCGCGTAGATGGCCAGCTGCAGGCTGCCGGCCACGTCCCATTCGTTGCGGTCCTCGAAGCCCATCTTGTAATCGATAACCTCGACGTCGATGGTCCGGCCGTCGCCGCCGGGCAGCTGGTCCACCCGGTCTATGGTGCCCTTTATAGTCCACCGCTCGAAGGGAAATTCGAAGCTGCGCTCGGAGTACAGCACCTTGGCCGGGTTGGCCTGAAAATGGGCCCACCACTTCTCCAGCACCGCCGCGCCCTTGTTGTAGAACTCCATGCTCTCCTGCGGGGTGGCGTAGCCCTGGTGCAGCCAGGCGGCGTCGTAATGGGTAAGCAGGGCGTTAAGGTCGCCGGGCTTGGCGTGAAAGCGGCCGATGGCCCGGTGCACGCTCAGCCCCAGCGAGGAATAGGGCGACTGCGGCGCGAACTTGCGCTCGACGTAGATATAGCGGTACAGGAACGGGCAGTCCAGGTAGGCGCGGAGCTTGCTGTAGTTGAGCTCTAAGGGGTCGAAGATCATCGCTTGACCGGGCGGAAGAAATCCACGTCGGTGTCGCCGTAGCGCTCGTGCCGCACGTGCGTCAGGCCGGCGGGGCACGGGGTGACGGGCTCTTTTTTGTGGTGCTGCACCACTATGGTGCAGCCGGGGTTGGCTATGCCGGCGTCCGCCAGCAGGGTCAGCGTTTCCAGGCTGTAGAAAAGAGGCAGGTTCTCCTCGGTGCGGTACGGCGGGCCCATAAAGACCACGTCGTAGCCCTTGTAGTCGGAGTAATGCTCCAGCCACTTCAGGCCGCTGAGCACGTCGGCCTTAAGGGCCTTGGCCCGCTCGCCGAAGCCCAGCTGGGCTATGTTCTTCTCTATGGTCTTCATGCACAGGCCGTCCTTCTCCACGAACACGGCCTTGGCCGCCCCGCGAGAGAGGGCCTCCAGGCCCACCGCGCCGGTGCCGGCGTACAGGTCCAGGAAGACGGCGCCCGTAATGTAGGGCCGCAGCATGTCGAAGAGCGACTGGCGGATGCGCCCCGAGATGGGTTTTACGAATTTGTCCTTGGGAATGGAAAAAATGCTGCGGCCTTTATGGGTGCCCGCTATTATTCTCATCATAAATTTAACGCCCTTGTAACAATTGCTTAACTGCCTGAAAGATATAATGTATTATAGTAAATACCGCAGTTCGGACCGCGGAGAAAACACAATGGCAAACCCGGATATAGTGATTGTTGACGACGACCCCATGGTGGGAGAGCTCTCCCGCGACCTGCTTACCGACGCCGGCTACACGGTGACGCTGGTGCAGGACTCGCTGGAGGCCATCCCCACCATCAAGGCCCAGATGCCGCGCCTGATCGTCACCGATATCATGATGCCCGGCATCACCGGCATGGACATCTGCAAGTCCGTAAAGTCCGACCCCGCTCTCAAGCACATGAAGATCATCGTGGTCTCGGGCAAGTCCTACGATGTGGAAAAGCAGCGCGCCTTCCAGCTGGGCGCCGACTTCTTCCTGCAGAAGCCCTACAACGTGGAGACCTTCTCCGCCACCGTAAAGACCATCCTCGACGGCTCCGTGGCCAACCCGGCCCCCGCGCCGGCCGCCCCCATGTCGGCCTCCATCATCCGCGAGGACGAGCACGAGCAGGCCAGCGACCTGGACGCCGGCCAGATCCGCGTCACCGCCTGGGGCGCCCGCGGCCTGCCCGCCACCCTGCCCAACACCGTCTCGCGCTACGGGCACCAGACCTCCTGCCTGTCGATAGAGACCAGGGAGCACCTGTTCATTTTCGACGCCGGCACCGGCATAGTGGAGCTGGGCAAGGAGATCGTCGAGAGGAAGCGCTATTACAAGGACATCTGGGTCTGCCTCACGCATTTCCACATGGACCACATCCTCGGCCTGGGCCGCTTCGCCCCCCTCTTCGACTCAAACTTCGCCATCCACCTTATCGGGTCCAACGACCCGGAGAAGAGCCTGAAGGAGGTGGCGCAGGCCACGCTCTACAGTTCTTTCTCGCTCGCCAAGCAGGCCCCCAAGGCCAAGATCGACATCTACGAGATCCTCGAGGACAACTACGAGCTTTTCCCGGGCGTAAAACTTTCCGCCATGTACGCCAACCACCCCACCAGCACCATGGTCTACGTGCTGGACCTGCTGGGCAAGCGCGTCACCTACGCCCCCGACAGCGAGATCTGGGGCGACGCCACCGCTTTCCAGGACTACGACGAAAAGTTCGGCGGCTTCTGCAAGGGCTCCGACATCTTCATCCACGACGCGGTCTACAACGACAAGGACTACGAGACCTACAAGAAGCAGGGGCACTCGGGCCTGGGCATCGTGGTGGATTTCGCCGCCGAGAAGGCCGAGGCGCGCGACCTGGTGCTCTGGCACGCGCACCCCGACTATACCGACGAGCAGCTGGACCAGATGCTGGCCGACGCCAAGGCCCGCTGCCTGGCCAGGGGCCTGCCCCTCAACTGCCACATGCCCACCGAGCGGCAGAGCTTTATGCTGCAGGGGCACAAGTAGCGCCCCGCGCGGGCACAAGAAAAACCCCGGGAACTGCCCGGGGTTTTCTCTTTGCGGGGCAGGCGGGGCTCAGCTGTGGCCCTGGGTCAGGTTGACGGCCCGCTCGGGGATGGCGCCGAAGCGTTCTTCATAGCGCTTTATATTCTCAAGCATGGCGGCCAGGAAGCGCTTGGTGTGCACCGGGCTGGAGATAATGCGGGCGCGCAGCTTGGCTTTGGGCTGGTTGGGCTGCAGGAAAAGAAAATCGAAGATGAATTCGGTCTCGCTGTGGGTGACCCCGGCCAGGTTGGCGTAGGTGCCCTGGGCGGTGGTTTCGTCCATCTGCACTTCCAGCTGCATCGGCTTACCGGCTTCGTTCTTGTTGTCGGGCATGCTGCCTCCTTAAATTCTTTCGTTAGTAAAGTATAATATATTATCAGAGGACCCCAAAATGAAAATCGCCCCCCTTTTAGCCCTGCTTTTCTGCCTGCCCCCGGCGGCGCGCGCCCAGGCCGACCTTAAATGCCCGGAGTTCAAGCCCAAGGCCGCCACGGTGCGTACCATGAGGATGCAGCCGCTTAAGCGCGGCAAGGCCTGGCTGGAAGGCACGCCCAAGAGCATAAATTCCGTCTCCTGCGACCTGTACGGCATGAAGACGGAAGAGGCCGAATACGACGGCAAGAACCTGGTGCTCAAGCACGCTTTCGTCTACAAGGACAAGGCCGGGTCAAAGGCCGTCTGCGACACGCTCAAGTCCGAGGAGAAGCTCTCCACCAGCTTCAGCGACGAGGCGCAGTCCTCCATGGACGATTTCTGCCGCAAGTACAAGAAGAAGGACTTTGCCGTGGTGCAGGTGTTCGACGCCTCCCCCTCCCAGGGCCGCGAGAGCGCCCGCAAGCCGGTGCGCCAGGTCTTCCGGGTCTTCAACGCCAAGGGCTTTGTGACGGAGGAGCACGCTTTCGACCCGCTGATGAACCTGGAGACGGTGACGGCGTACTCTTACGACAAGGGCAACAACCTGGCGGGCACGGCGCTCAACGACTTCGACGGCCGCCAGCTGCGGCGCGAGGCTTTCGCGTCAGACAAGAACACCAGCTCGCGGACCCATTCGGTGTTCGGCGAGACCAACGAGCTGCGCAAAAAAACTGTATATGAGCTGCGCGAGGACGGCACGCTGCGCCGCGAGGTGCGCTCCACGTACGATTCGGGCGAGCAGCCGGTGAACCGCTCCGAGGTGTACTGCGACGCCAAGGGCCGCCCCGAGAAGGAGCTGGTCTACGACGCGGACGCCGCGGAGCCCAAGTACGAATACACCTATACCTATAAGTACGACCCCAAGGGCAACTGGACCGAGGAGCGCCGGACGCGCGTGATAGTCTTCAACGGCAACCGCCTCGCCGACACCCAGTACGCCCCCGAAATCACCAAACGCGACTTCCTCTACTATTGAATTCCGGGGACACAATACTTAATTGCGGCAATTAAGTATTGTGTCCCCGGAATTCCGGAATTCGCCCCCGCGGCGTGCGCCGAAGGGGATAAATAAAACCGGCCCCGCTGTTAACGGGGCCGGTTTTCGTCAAATAAGCTGAGGCTTACTTGGGGGCCTGTGTTTTCGTCACGTTGACGGCTTTGGGGCCTTTGTCGGTGTTCTCGGTCTCGAACTCTACTTCCTGGTTTTCGGCCAGGGTCTTGAAACCTTCACCTTGAATGGAAGAGTGATGAACGAAAAGGTCCTTGGAACCGTCCTCGGGGATGATGAAGCCGAACCCTTTCTTGTCGTTGAACCACTTTACTTTACCTTTTGCCATTTGCTTATGTACCTCTCTTTAATTACGTACCACAGAGCCGTCTCCGGCCGTTAGGAATATTATATATATTTTAGCGCGCAGCACAACAGGCGCGCGCGCTTTATTCCTCGCTCCACTTGAGATGCAGCGGCATCAGCGGGTTGGCCACGTCGGGGTGCCTGCCCATCACGCGCACCGAAAAGTCGTGCCGGCCGCTCTTGTAGCAGGGGATCTCCCCCTTGTACACGTAGGCGTCGCCCATGCGGGCCTCCTGCTTCATCGAGACGGCGCTCCCGTCCTTGAACAGGCCCTCGCCGCCGGCGGTGCCGATATAGAGCTGCACGTCCACGTCCTCGGGCTTCAGGTCGCCCAGCCACACCACCGCGCTCACCTGCAGGCGGGCGCCGGTATGCACTTCCATCTCGGGCTTGAATTGGTCCGTCACCGCCCGCACGCGGGGCCAGTTGGCCTCCAGCTTGCGGCGCCAGTTGGCCACCTCGGCCACGCGGGAATTCTCGCCGAACTTCTTGGACGAGCGGTGCGCGTGCACGTAGAACTTTTCGTAGTACTCGCGCAGCATGCGGTTGGTGTTGAAATGCGGCACCAGCTTCTGCACGCAGGCCTTCATCATCTTTATCCAGCCGCGCGGCAGGCCCTGGGCGTCGCGGTCGTAGTAGAGCGGCGCCACCATCTTCTTGATATGGTTGTAGATGCTCTCGGCCTCCACGTAGTCGCGCTCCTCGTCCGAGTTGTAGGCCTCGGTGCCGCCGATGGCCCAGCCCACGTCCGGCGAGTAGCCCTCGGGCCACCAGCCGTCCAGCACGGAAAGGTTCATGACGCCGTTGATGACGGCCTTCATGCCGCTGGTGCCGGAGGCCTCCAGCGGGCGGATGGGGTTGTTCATCCACACGTCCACGCCCTGCACCATATAGCGCGCGACGTTCATATTGTAGTCTTCCACGAAGATGATGCGGTTCTTGAAGCGCTTGTCCATCGACAGCTTGGCCACCTGCTTGATGAACTCCTTGCCGTGGGCGTCGGCCTGGTGGGCCTTGCCCGCGAATACGAACTGCACCGGCATCTCCTCGTCGGTCACCAGCTGCAGCAGGCGCTCCAGGTCGCGCATGAACAGCGTGGCGCGCTTGTAGGTGGCGAAGCGCCGCGCGAAACCGATGGTCAGGTAGTCGGGGTTCAGCACGGTGTCGGCCTCGGCCAGCACGGTGCGGTCCGAGCCCAGGCGCGTGTGCTGCTTGCGCAGGCGCTCGCGCACCAGCTTTACCAGCTTCTGCTTGCGCACCATGTGCGTGTCCCAGAATTCCTTGTCGTCTATCTCGTTCACCCTGGGCCAGTCGCAGGAATCCGGCACGTTGTTATGGCCGCCGGCCAGGGCCTTGCTGTAGAGCTGGTGATGCTCGTGGCTGATCCAGCTGCAGGTATGCACGCCGTTGGTGATGCCTTCTATCGGCACCTCGTGGCGCGGCAGCTGCGGCCACAGCTTGTGCCACATGTCGCGCGACACGTCGCGGTGCAGCAGGCTGACGCCGTTAAGGAAGGCGCACAGGCGCATGGCCATCACGGTCATGCAGAAGCCCATGGAGGAGGTCTCCTCCTTGCCGATCTCCAGGAACTCGGGGAAACTGAGGCCCAGTTCCTTCACGTAGGTCTCGAAGTACTTGCGCACCAGCTCGAAATCGAAGTACTCGTTGCCGGCCATGACCGGGGTATGGGTGGTGAACACCGAGGAGCCCCACACTATCTCGCGGGCTTCGGCGTAGGAGAGGCCGCGGCCGTGCATCAACTGGCGGATGCGCTCGAACAGCAGGAAGGCGCTGTGGCCCTCGTTGACGTGGAACACGGTGGGCTTGAGGCCCATGGCTTCCAGGGCCCGGGCGCCGCCGATGCCCAGCACTACCTCCTGGCGGATGCGGTTCTCGCGGTCGCCGCCGTAAAGCTGTTCGGTTATGGTGCGGGCCGCCGGGGAGTTCTCGGACAGGTTGGTGTCGAGCAGGAACAGCGAGCCGCGCCCGACGGGCACCTTCCACACGCCTATCTTAACGTGCTCGCCGGCCAGGTCCACGGACACGCGCAGCGGGTTGCCGGCGGCGTCTTTTACTATCTGCACCGGCATGTTGTACCAGTCGTTCTCGGGGTAGCGCTCGGTCTGCCAGTTGTCGCGGTTCAAGACCTGCTGCACGTAGCCCCTCTTATAAAGAAGGCCCACTCCCACCAGCGGCATGCCCAGGTCGGAGGAGGATTTAAGGTGGTCGCCGGACAGCATGCCCAGGCCGCCGGAATAGATGGGCAGGCCCTCGCCGATGCCGTACTCCATGGAGAAGTAGGCCACCAGCATGTCCTTGTCCTGGCTGTCGGAGTTCTTGGCAAACCAGGTGTCCTTATAGGAAATGTAATCTTCGAATTTTTTCTTTATCTCGCCCAGCTTCCCGAGGAAGTTGCCGTCCCGGCTCAGCTCGTCCAGGCGCTCGGGGGCCAGGGTGCCCAGGATCCATTTGGGATTGCGGTGGGAGCGGTGCCACAGCTCTTCGTTGATGCTGACGAACATCATTATGGCGTCCCAGTTCCAGGTGAACCACATGTTGGTGGAGAGTTCTTCCAGCGCCTTCAGGCTGTCCGGGAGGTTGGGTATCACGTTGAACGATTTAATTTTCATAATAAGATTCTATAAAATTCCTCACTTGCGAATAAAGACGCGGCAGGGTCCGGAGCCATTAAGATTTATTTAAGTGTTTGAACTCGCGTGGTTTTTTTTATATACTATTCCTAGTTCTTTCAACAAACGCAGGCAGTAAACGCAAATTTGGGCGTGTAGCTCAGCTGGGAGAGCGCCTCCATGGCATGGAGGAGGTCGCAGGTTCGATCCCTGTCACGTCCACCAAATTTAAGGCCCCGTAAGGGGCCTTTTAATTTTGTTAGAATATTTCTTTATGGACAACCGCCTCACCGTATTCCACCTCGACGACGGCAAAGAACTCCGCGGCGGCCAGCGCCAGATGATGTACCTGGTAAAAGAGCTGGACCGCCTCGGCCACGACAATACCGTGGTCTGCCGCGCCGGCTCCCCCCTGCACAAGGCGGCCCTGCGCAAAAATTTCAAAGTCCTCAACCTGCCCTACCATTTCGAATGGGACCCCGTCTCGGCCCTGCGCCTGCGGGGCGTCCTTAAGGCCCTGCCCGCCGGCGGCCAGCCCCCCATCCTGCATTCCCACACCGGCCACACCGCCGCCGTCTCCTGGCTGGCCTCGGCGGGGCTGGACTGCGTGCGCGTGGCGCACCGCCGCGTGGACTTTATCCCCGGCGCCTTCACCGCCCGCTTTAAGTATTCAAAAGCCCACAGCGTCATCGCCATCTCGGACGCCGTAAAAGAAATACTCCTCAAGGCCAACGTCCCCGAAGAGAAAGTGGCCGTGGTCAACAGCACCATAGACCTCGACGACACCCCCTGGCCCCCCGGCGGCCTGGCCGCCTACCGGCAGGCCGCCCGCCGCGAGCTCGCCGCCGAACTTAACATCCCCGCCGACGCCTTCTGGGCCGGGTCGCTCATCGCCCTGGTGCCGCACAAGGACCCCGAGAACATGGTGCGCGCCGCGGCCCTGGTGCTTAAAGAACAGCCGCACGCCTATTTCCTCCTCGCCGGAGAAGGCCCCCTGGCCGAGAAGACCGCCCACCTCGCCCGCATGCTCAAGATCCAGGACCGCTTCCTCATGATCGGCTACCGCAGCGAGCCCTACAAGGTGCTGGCCGCGCTGGACCTGTTCGTGCTGTCCTCCTGCGAGGAAGGCATGGGCAGCGTGCTGGTGGAGGCCATGAACGCCTCCCTGCCCATAGTGGCCACCACCGCCGGCGGCATTACCGACGTGGTGGAGGACGGCGCCAACGGCCTTACCGTGCCGCCCCGCGACCACGAGGCCCTGGCTAAAGCCCAGCTGCGCCTGATGAACGACGCGGACCTGCGCGGCCGCCTGGCCGCCGAGGCCCACCGCCGCCGGGAAGACTTCTCCTCCCCCCGCATGGCCGCCCTCACTTTGAAGTGCTATGAAACAGCCATTGAGAATTTTAAGCGTAATCGACATCCCGTGGAATAGCGGGCTGGCGGCCTACGCCTTCGACCAGGCCCGCGCCCTGCGCGGGGCCGGGCATACCGTCGTGTTCGCCTGCCCGGAGGGCAGCGCGGCCATGGCCTTCGCCGCGGCCGAAGGCTTTAAAGCCCTGCCCATCCCCGGCCGCAAAGAACACCTCAAGCTCCCGCTGGCCTTGCTGCGCCTGCGCTCGGCCGCCCGGGCCGAAGGCATAAACGCCGTCTGCGCCCATACCGGCCGCAGCCAGACCCTGGGCTACCTGCTCGGCCTGCCGCTGCTGCGCGTAAAGGCCGACGTCCGCATCCCCACCGCCGGCTTCACCTCCTCCGCCGTAAAGCGGACCATAGCCGCCTCGGACTACATAAAAGAGCTCTACACCAAGGCAGGGCTCAACGCCGGGGTGACCGTTATAAAGCAGGGCATAGATCTGCCGGCTTTCGTCCCCCCCCGCACCGCCGGCGCCCTGCGCGTCGGCCTGCTGGGCCGGCTGGACCCGGTAAAAGGCCACGAGGTGTTCCTCAAGGCCGCCGCCGACATCCTCAACTCCGGCGCCGAGGCGGAATTCCATATAGCCGGCTACGAGGCCAACCTCACCTACGGCGACCTGCGCCAGCAGGCCGAAGCCCTGGACATCGAGTGCCACGTCGCCTTCCACGGCAAGGTGGACGGCCCCTATAAATTCATGGCCTCCTGCGACATCGGCGTCATCGCCTCCCTCGGCAGCGAGGCCGTCTCGCGCGCCGCGCTGGAATGGCTGGCCTCCGGCCGCCCGCTGGTCTCCACCACCGCCGGCTCCCTGCCCGAATTTGTGGAGAACGATTGGCTGGTCCCCCCCGGCGACCACGAGGCCCTGGCCGCCCGCCTGGGCCTGCTGCTGGCCGACCCCGCCGCCGCCGCGGCGCTGGGCGCGCGCAACCGCGCCCGCGCGGAAAAAGATTTCAGCCAGGCCGCCTTTGCGGCCGCCACCTGCGCAGCCATCGAGGAGGCCGCCGTATGACGCCCACGCTCTCCATCGCCATGATCGCCCACAACGAGGAGAAGAACCTGGCCCGCTCGCTGGCCAGCGTCGCCTGGGCCGACGAGACCGTCTTTGTGGACTGCGACTCTACCGACGGCACGCCCCAGGCCGCCCACGCTTTCAAGATCAAGTATTTCAAGCGCCCCAACAGCCGCGCCGTCTACGTCAACAAGCAGTTCGCCGTGGACCAGGCGGCGTCCGACTGGGTGCTCATCCTGGACGCCGACGAGGAAGTCACCCCGGAGCTGCAGGCCGAGATAAAACGCGCCATCTCCTCGCCCGGCGGCGCCTCGGCCTTCACCATGCCGCGCCGCAATTTCTATTTCGGCCGCTGGCTGCGGCACGGCGGCAAATACCCCGACACCCAGCTGCGCCTGTTCAAGCGCGGCTTCGCCCGCTTCCTCCCCCTGCCCGTGCACGAACGGCTGGACGTAGACGGCTCTATCGGCGCTCTGGCCGAGCCGCTTAACCATTACCCCTACGCCGACGCCGCCGACATGGAGAAGAAACTGGCTTTCTACTCCGAGATCCTGGCCCGCTCCTATTCGCTCAAAGGCCGCAGCCGCGCCTTCATCCTGCTGCGCCCCTTCACCCGCTTCCTGTCGGCCTATGTGGTCAAGCTCGGCTTCCTGGACGGGGCCGAGGGGTTTAAAACCGCCCTGATGGACTTCCGCACCGTAATGTCCGCGGCCCGCCGCTACCGCGGCTAGAGTAACCGTCATTCCCGCCAACCGTCATTCCCGCGAAAGCGGGAATCCAGTCTGGATCCCCGCTTTCGCGGGGATGACAACGCACCCTAAAGTCCCAGGCCCGGGTGGGACTTTATACCCTTTGTATCTCTCCCCTATATCGTTATAATTACTCTATGACGGCTAAAACCACCACACTGATCTCGCTTTTGCTCCTGTCCGCCCTTAACCCCGCCGGCGCAGCCGCCGACGAGATAGCGGCCGAATTTAAAGACTTGTCCTACCCCATAGAGCTGCAGCTGCCCGTCCCCGACAAGGACGGCGGGGTGCTGTTCGAAACCTCCTACAGCGAGGCGCCCGAAATTGACTACGATACGGTGCTGCTGCAGGGCGTAATGCCCGACCCCGGCGTAAAGGTGGAGCTGGCGGTAAAAGGCCGCACCTTCCTCAACGCCCCCTCCCGGTACTCTTACGACGCTTTCCGCCGCTTCCCCAACGGCCGCTTCTGGGCCCGCTACACCCTGCCGGCCTCGCGCCAGCCGCTTAAGATAAGCGTGCTCGCCTCCGGCTCCAAAGCCGCCAGCTCGCTCACCATCTACGAGAGCGAGCTCTTTATCGCCCAAAAAGAACAGGAGATCCTGGTCTCCGGCTCCACCGTGCCCTATGTCATCCCGGACGAAGTGTTCTACCCCGCCGGCGGGCCTTTCCCCCTTATCCGCCGCGCCGAGTGGCAGGCCAACCCTCCCAAAGAACCCTACACCCAGCACGAACCCAAAGCCATCACGCTGCACCACACCCAGGGCAATTACCCGCAGACCCTGGCAGCCGGCCTTAACGAGATGGGCTTCATACAGGATTACCACCAGAACGCCAAGAAGTGGATAGACATCGGCTACCATTTCCTCATAGACCCGCTGGGCAATATCTACGAGGGCCGCCCCATAAAGGTAGTGGGCGCCCACGTGGCCGGCCGCAACACCAACAACGTCGGCATCTCAATAATGGGCAACTATCACAAGCCGGCCCATAACGTCTTCACCGACAAGTCCAAGAATTCCTTCCTGGCCGTGGGCGGCTATATAGCCGGCACCTACGACGTGCTGGTCAGCAGCTTCTACGCCCACCGCGACATCGGCAACTCCGACTGCCCCGGCGACGACCTGTACGCCCGCAAAGCCGAGCTGCGCGACCTGATCTTCAACCCCGCCCCGCAGAGCGGCCCCGGAGTGCCCACCGAGGGCCCCGTGCTGACGCCGGCCCAGGAGAACAGCCTGCGCCAGCTGCGGCAGTTTCTCAACTCCCGCTGAATTCTACCCGTATAAAATAAGAACGCCCCGGAAGGGGCGTTCTTATTTGCGTCGGACGGCCGGCCTAGATTTCGCAGGCCGTCAGGTCTTTATAGGTTTCCCGCCGGCGTATCAGCCGCCAGGAAGTCGGGCCGGTTATCAGCACCTCGGCCGCGCGCGGCCGCGAGTTATACTGCGAGCTCATGGAGAAGCCGTAGGCCCCCGCCGAATAGATGGCTATAAGCTGGCCTGCCGCCGGCTCCGGCAGCCGCACGCCCTGGGCCAAAAAGTCGCCGCTCTCGCAGACCGGGCCCACCAGGTCGAACACTTTCTCCTCGCCGCCGGGGCCGATCAGCGCCACGGGGTGTTTGGCGCCGTACAGGGCGGGGCGCACCAGGTCGTTCATGGCGGCGTCGGCCACTATAAAATTCTTCTTCCCGCTTTGCTTGCGGTAGATAACGGCCGTCAGCAGCAGGCCGGCCGGGGCCGCCACCGAGCGCCCGGGCTCCAGCACCAGTTTAAGGCCGGTACCGGCAAAAACGCTGCCCACAGCTTTGGCCAGGGCCGCAGGGTCGGGCATCTCGTCCCCCTCTTTAACGCCCCAGCCGCCGCCCACGTCGGCGTATTTAAGGTTAACGCCGCGCGAGGCCAGCTTAACAATAAAAGCCGCCAGCCGCCCGGCCGCCAGGGCGTAGGGCCCGGCCTTGTGCACCTGCGAGCCGATATGGAACTGCGCCCCCACGGGGTTAAGGTGGGCGGACTCCGCCGCGTACATATAGATCTTAAGCGCTTCCTCAAAAGAGACGCCGAACTTGCTGCCCAGCCGGCCCGTGCTGATGAATTTATGGGTATGCGGGTCCACGTCGGGGTTTATGCGCAGGGACAGCGGCGCGCGCACCTTAAGCCGGGCCGCTACCCGCTCCAGCTCCAGGACTTCTTCCATGGACTCGGCGTTAATGAACATAATGCCGGTCTTAAGCGCGTACTCCAGCTCCGCCGGCGTTTTGCCCACGCCCGAGAAAATTATATTGCCCGGCTTAAACCCGGCCTTGAGCGCGCGGTACAGCTCCCCGCCGCTCACCACGTCGGCGCCCCAGCCCGCCTTGGCGGCCAGCGCGCACAGCGCGCCGCTGGAATTGGCCTTCATAGCGTAGCAGAACAACGGGTCCAGCCCTTTGAAAGCTTTCTTATAGGTCGAGATCTGTTTAAGAAAAGCCGGCGCCGAATACACATAGACAGGCGTCCCGGCCCTGTTGGCTATCTTCTTTAGCAGCGAGTGTTTAAAATATTTTCCGAGCATAGGGTTATGATATAAAAAAAGCGGGGGACCGGGTCCCCCACCTTTTGTGGTACGTCTTAAAATTTGCGCGGGGCGGGAATCGAACCCGCAAGCCGTTAGGCACACGCCCCTCAAACGTGCGTGTCTACCAGTTCCACCACCCGCGCTTAAATCGTAAAGAACTGCTAATATTTTACCAAAATTTCGGGCCGTATGCCTAAATTGTGTAAAATATCAATAATGACGGACATCCTCTATCTCCTCGCAGCGCTCTTTTTCCTGCTGCTCAACGCTTTCTTCGTACTTGCGGAGTTCGCCGTGGTAAAAGTGCGCTACACCCGGCTGGAAGAGCTGGCCGCCAAGGGCATAAAAAGGGCCAAGATAGCCAAAGAGGCCGTAAAAGACCTGGAGGCCTACCTCTCCACCGCCCAGCTCGGCATCACCATAGCCAGCATAGGCCTCGGCTGGGTGGGCGAACCGGCCGTGGCGCATTTCGTAGCCCCCGCCCTGGCCCTGTTCGGCATAGTCCTGGCGCCCGCCGCCCTGCACACCGCCTCCATCGCCATCGCCTTCACCCTCATTACCGGATTCCACGTGGTAGTGGGCGAACTGGTGCCCAAGAACATGGCCATCCGTATGCCGGAGACCGCCGCCCTGTGGATAGCCGCCCCCTTTAAATTCTTCCACACCGTCTTCTTCGCCCCCATGTGGCTCCTCAACGAGAGCGCCAACCTGGTGCTGCGCATACTCCGCATAAAGCGCAACCAGGAGGAGACCGTGCACTCCGACGAGGAACTGCGCATGATCCTGGGCCAGAGCCAGGAGCACGGCCGCCTGTCCCTGGGCCGCCTCATGATGTTCGAACACCTTTTCGACTTCGGCAAGACCAAGGTTAAAGAGGTCATGACGCCCCACGCCGCCATCGCCGCCCTTAACCCCGCCGCCCCCTGGGAAGAGAATCTCAAGCTCATTAAGGAAAAGAAATTCTCCCGCTACCCGCTGGCCGTAAAGCCCGGCGTGTTCACCGGCTACGTGCACGTAAAGGATATCGCCATCGGGCTCTACGGCGCCGCCGGCCCCGACCTGGAGGGCGCCCGCCGCCCCCTGGTGGAGATCCACGAGGAGATCTCGGTAGAGCGCAGCCTGCGCGACTTCCAGGAGGAGCGCCTGCAGCTGGCCCTGGTAAAGAACGCCAAGGGCGAGCCCACCGGCCTGCTAACCATGGAAGACATAGTAGAGGAGCTCACCGGCGAAATAAGGGACGAATTCGACCAGCCGCCCAAGCTGCTGCTCAGCGACATTTTGGTAAAGCCCGGCTGCGAGCTGGAACTTAAGGAAGCCGGCCGCTTTGAGGCCATAGAGGAAGTCCTGGCCCGGCTGCACGTGGCCTCCCCCACCTTCAACAAGGACGAGGCCCTGAAGGCCATAGTAAAGCGCGAGACCAACTTCTCCACCGCCCTGGGCCACCAGACCGCCTTCCCCCACGCCCGCCTGGCCTCGCTGGCCAAGCCCCTGCTGGCCGTCGGCAAGAGTAAGGACGGCATCTACTTCCCCTCCCCCGACAACCAGCCGGTAAAGGTGCTGTTCCTCATCCTCACCCCCTTCAACGAGCCCACCATGCAGCTGAGCATCCTGGCCCAGCTCTCCGGCCTTATCTCCAACGTAACCCTGCGCAAGCGCCTGCTGTCCGCCAAAACCCCCGACAACCTTATGGACATCCTCAACACCTTCGAAAACAAGGTCATGAAGTAGCGCGTCGCCCCGGCTCCGTCGCCCCGGCGAAAGCCGGGGCCCAGTCCCCTCCCCTGGATCCCGGCTTTCGCCGGGATGACAAAAAGAAAAGCCCCGCGGTTGCGGGGCTTTTTCTTTTTGGCCTGGTCCTGTTTACTTCTTGGCCGGGGCGGGCGCCGGGGCCGCGGGCTGGGCCGGGGCCGGCTGCGCGGGCGCGGTCTGCGCCGGGGGCTGCTGCAGCGGGTATTCCTGCACCACCGAGCGGAACCGGTTATTGGCGCCCATGATGGTAAGCAGAATGGAAGTCACGGCAAACAGCGCCGCGCAGCTCGCGGTGAACTTCTTTATGAAAGAAGTGCCGCTGGCCGCGTTAAACAGCGCGTCGCCGCCGCCGCCGAACATGCTCAGGGCCGAGCCCTTGCTGGTCTGAAAAACCACTATCGCGATTATGATCACGAAAGCCAGTATCACGTGCAGGGTAACTATAAGGGTGTACATCGTTTTTTCTCCTAATTTATTTCTGCGACAGCGCCACTAAACCGGGCAGCTGCTTTCCTTCCACGAACTCCAGGCTGGCGCCGCCGCCGGTAGAGCAGTGAGAAATGTTTTCGGACTTCACCTTGGCCGTCTTCAGCACGGAGAGGGTATCCCCGCCGCCGAGGATGGTGGTGCTGCCCGCGCGGGTAGCCTGCGCCATGGCGTTGGCCACGGTCACGCTGCCGCTGGCAAAGGCGGGCGTCTCAAAGATGCCCACGGGGCCGTTCCAGAAGATGGTCTTGGCGCTCTTAATCTTGTCGGCGAACAGCAGCTCCGTGCGGGGCCCAATGTCCACGCCTATCCAGCCGTCCGGCACGGCCATCGCCTGGGTGATCTCCACCTTGGCGTCGGGCTTTATCTCGGTCACCACGCGGTGGTCCGCGGGCAGCAGCATCTCAACATTGTTGCGGTGAGCCTTGAGGATGATGTTCTTGGCTTCCTCCACCTTGTCGGCCTCCAGCAGCGAATTGCCGATATTGGTGTTCTGCGCGGCGAGGAAAGTGTAAGCCATGCCGCCGCCGATAATAAGGGTGTCTACTTTCTCGATAAGGCTGTAGAGCACGGAGAGCTTGTCGGCCACCTTGGCCCCGCCGATGATGGCGAGGAAAGGCCGCACCGGGCTGACCATGGCCTTGTCCAGGTACTCCAGCTCTTTCTGCACCAGGAAGCCTATGGCCCCGGGCAGGTGCTTGCAGATAGCCGAGGTGCTGCCGTGCGCGCGGTGCAGGGCGCCAAAGGCCTCCTGCACAAAGAACTCGCCGTGCTTGGCCAGCTGCGCGGCAAAAGCGTCGTCGTTCTTCTCTTCCTCGGCGTGGTAGCGCAGGTTCTCGAGGAGCACTATCTCCCCCTTCTTGGCCGCGGCCACAACTTTATCGGCCTCGGGCCCTACGCAATCGGGGGCAAAATGCACTTTGGCGCCCGACAGTTCGGCCAGGCGTTCCACCAGCGGTTTCAGGCTGTACTTCGGCTCGGGCTTGCCCTTGGGGCGGCCCAGGTGCGCCATCAGCACCACCCGGTTATTGCCGGCGAGCAGCAGCTTAACGGTCTTCATGGTCTCGCGGATGCGGGTGTCGTCCGTTATGACGCCGTCCTTAAGGGGCACGTTGTAGTCCACGCGCACCAGCACGTTCTTGTCTTTAAGGTGGGCGTCCTGCACTTTGGCCAGCCGCAGCAGCGTTTTGTTTTCCGTGGTCATAGAACCTCTCAAATTTTAACCGCCCCCGGGCCGGCGTGCCGGCCCGGGAGGGTTTAGCTTATACTATTTTCTTCAGGGCGGCTTTCAGGCCGCCGGCCCGGCGCTCTTTCAGGTCGTACGTCACGCGGACGGACGGCTTGTTGAACGTCAGGTGCTTGGCCAGGTCTATCGGCGTACCGACTATCACCACTTCGGCCTTCACGGCGTTAATGGTCTTGTTCAGCTCCGCCATCTGGGCGTCGCCGTAGCCCATAGCGGGCAGAATGTCGGTGATCTGCTTGAAGTTCTCGTACACCTTCTTGATGGTGCCGATGGCGTAGGGGCGCGGGTCCACTATGGACTTGGCCTTGTACTTGCGGGCGGCCACGTGGCCGGCGCCGAAGTTCATCTCGCCGTGGGTCAGCGTGGGGCCGTCCTCTACTACCAGGACGCGCTTGCCCTTTACGGCGGACGGGTTGTCCACGGTAACGGGGCTCTCGGCCTCTATGATCTGCGCCTTCGGGTTCATCCGGCGGATGTTCTCGCGCACCACGGCTACTTCCTTGGCGGTGGCGGTATCCACTTTGTTGATGACGATGATGTCGGCCATCCGCATATTGGCGGCGCCGGGGTGATAGGTGGCTTCGTGGCCGGAGCGCAGCGGGTCCGTGACGGTAATCATCAGGTCCGGCTTGTAGAACGGCATGTCGTTGTTGCCGCCGTCCCACAGAATAACGTCCGCCTCTTTCTCGGCGCGCTTAAGGATCTCGCCGTAGTCCACGCCCGCGTACACTATGTGGCCCGCGGCTATATGGGGTTCGTACTCTTCCATCTCTTCGATGGTGCACTTGTGCTTCTTCAGGTCGGACAGCGTCTCGTAGCGCTGCCAGGTCTGGGCCACCAGGTCGCCGTAAGGCATGGGGTGGCGGATGGCCACAACTTTCTTGCCCATTTCTTTGAGCATCCCGGCGATAGCGCGGGTGGTCTGGCTCTTGCCGCAGCCGGTGCGCACGGCGCAGATGGCCACCACGGGCTTCTTGGACTTAATGTAGGTCTGCTCGCCGCAGAGGATCTTAAAGTTAGCGCCGGCGGCCAGCACTATGGAGGCTTTGGACATGATGGTGTTAAAGCTCACGTCGGAGTAGGCGAATTCCACTTCGTCCACCTTCAGCTTCTTTATGAGGTCCACCAGGTGCTTCTCTTCGTATATCGGTATACCCTTCGGGTACATCTTGCCGGCGAGTTCCCTGGGGTACTTGCGGCCCGCTATGTTGGGGATCTGGTAGGCGGTGAAGGCCACCACTTCGTAATCCTTGTTGTCGCGGTAGAACACGTTGAAGTTATGGAAGTCGCGGCCGGCGGCTCCCATTATCAGCACTCTTTTCTTAGCCATGTAGCTCTCCTATCGTAACGCAAACGCCGGGCGTCTTAGGGTCGGCGCGGCTGCGCCGACCCGACACCCAGGCAAATTACAGGCCTTTCTTTATCATCAGCAGGGCCAGGTCCACCACGCGGTTGGAGTAACCCCACTCGTTGTCGTACCAGGCAAGGACCTTCACCATGTTGCCGCCTATAACGCGGGTGTTCTGCGCGTCCACGGAGGAGCTGGCCGGGCAGTGGTTGAAGTCTATGCTGACGAGGGGTTCCTCGACGTATTCCATGATGCCTTTCATCGGGCCTTCGGCGGCCTTCTTGATGGCGGCGTTGATCTCTTCGGCGGTGGCCGGCTTGGCCAGCGTGACGGTGAGGTCAACCACGGAGACGTTGGGGGTAGGCACGCGGATGGCGAAGCCGTCCAGTTTCCCCTTCAGTTCGGGCATTACCAGGCTGATCGCCTTGGCGGCGCCGGTGGAGGTGGGGATCATGCTGAGCGCTGCGGCGCGGGCGCGGCGCAGGTCGCTGTGGGCCATGTCGTGGATCTTCTGGTCGTTGGTGTAGGCGTGAATGGTGGTCATCAGGCCTTTCTCAATGCCCCAGTTGTCCTGGAGCACCTTGGCGAAGGGCGCCAGGCAGTTGGTGGTGCAGGAGGCGTTGGAGACCACGTTATGCAGCTTGGCGTCGTAATTCTTGTCGTTGACGCCCATCACTATGGTGATGTCCTCGCCCTGGGCCGGGGCGGAGATGATGACTTTCTTGGCGCCGCCCTTGGTGATATGGTTCTCGGCGCCTTCCACGGTCTTGCCTTTCTTGTTCACGCCGTCGGACTTAATGGTGAACAGGCCGGTGGATTCCACCACTATCTCAACTCCCAGGCTCTTCCACGGGATGGCGGCCGGGGACTTTTCCTTGAAAACTTTTATCTTCTTGCCGTTCACGGTTATTTCGTCGTCGGCGGTGGCTTTAACTTCGCCTTCCAGGCGGCCGTGCACGGAGTCGTACTTGAGCAAATGCGCGTTGGTCTTGGAGTCGGTCAGGTCGTTTATGGCGACCAGTTCCAGCTGGCCGTCGGTGCGCGCGAGAATAGCGCGGGCGACCAGCCTGCCAATGCGTCCGAAACCGTTAATACCTATCTTAGTAGCCATGTATGTTTCTCCTTTATTTTACGGGACCGTCAAATTGATTGCTATCTATATTATAAGCGCCATTGGGGCGCACAGAAATTGTAGCAAATTAGAAAAGCCCGGTCCTCCTGGACCGGGCTTTCCTTATGGCTGGCGGCTTATTTAAGGGTACGGCGGAAGTAGTCTACCGTCTTCTGCAGGCCTTCGTTGAGCTTTACCTTGGGGGTCCAGCCCAGTTTTTCCTTGGCCAGGGAGATGTCGGGCT
>Ga0154402_105_pt4 | contig 57167 bp, 45 predicted proteins | sample RifGroB2_FD_115906 | JGI IMG/M metagenome (GOLD analysis project Ga0154402, IMG submission 115906) | Elusimicrobia bacterium GWB2_63_22 | reverse complement strand
TCTCAAGGCGCTTGGCGTTGGAGAGCACGGAGCAGACCTGCGCGTGCATTGTGTAGATCAGCCGTCTGGTTTCCTTTTTTGTCATAATAGCCTCGCTGTTGTAGTTGCGATATTTCGCAACTACATTATAGGCGTTACGCCTTCAGCCTGTCAAGAATCAGGCCCCCCAGCCTGTAAGGTCAGGCTAGAATATAGTGAGATAATTTGCAAGCGGCCCCCAGCTTAAGGAACAACCAGTCCACCTCTTTGAGTCTAGTCGATAAAGGAGTTTGTACCATCAGAACCTCGCCCGCAGCTCATCTCTCCCAGTTCCTCGCGCGGTTGAGCGGGGCCAGCAATTCCGGTCGGTCCAGCACCTGCCGGAGCTGGGCCAGACTCCAATCGCCTTCATGGCGGCCGATGCCTTTCATTGAGCAGCGTAAAAGCCGCGGGCATGAAGTGGAAAGTAAGATACATCGAGAACAGCAGGCCGCCTATTACGGCTATGGCCATGGGCTTAAGCAGTTCGGTGCCTTCGCCCAGCCCCAGCGGCAGCAGTACGGCGCCTTCCAGCACTGCCTTTTCAAGCGGTAGCCCGCCCTATACCTCTCCCTGCGGTACGAATATTAAGTGGATATGTTATTCCGCGCGGCCCGCTTTCGGCCCGCTCGCCATCAGGTAGTAGAAATAAGGCACGTACACCAGCGTAAGAAAAGTGCCCAAGATAAGCCCGCCTATGGACACTATGGCCAGCGGCGAGAGGCGCTCCAGACCTATGGCCCATTCCAGAGCTATGGGCACCATGCCCACGGAGGTGGCGAAGGCCGTCATAAGTATCGGGCGCGTCCTTACCGTTATGCTGTCGTAAATGGCCGTCTTCAGGTCTTTGCCATCGCGCTCGTAGGCCTGGATGAAGTCTATGAGCAGGATGGAGTTCTTCACTATGATGCTGCCCAGCAGCACGAACCCCATGATGGCCGGTACGCAGACGTGCTTGTCGGCCAGCAGTAGCGACCAGGCGCCGCCTATGGCGCCCAGCGGTATGGCTATGACGATGGCCGCCGGGGCTTTCCACGAACCAAAGAGCGGCACCAGCACCAGGTAAAGTATCACTATGCCCATGGCTATGGCGCCGAGCATGCGCAGCGTGGTGTTCATCATGATGTCTATGTCGCCGGTCTGCTTTAAGGTTACGCCTTCGGGCAGGGTAAATTTCTTCATGGCGGCCTCGAAGCTTTCCATGATATGGGTTATAGGGAAAGTGGAGCGGTAGCCGTACACGTCCAGCGTGTACTGCATGCCCTGGCGCGTTATCACCGTGGGCTCGGTGCTGTCCACGAAGTTCCCCATGGCCGCCAGCGGTATGAAACCTTTGGGCGTGGCCACCAGGTAGCTGCCGAACTTGCCCACCCGGTCGCGCAGGTCCGCCTTCTCTATCACCTTTATCATCAGGCCGGTCTCGTTGGGAACGGTCAGTACCGACGATACCACGCCGGCAAGGCCCTGCGCCACCTGGCCCGCCACACCGCCCGGCGTGACGCCGTACAGGGCGCATTTGAGCTTGTCTATGCGGAAGTCGGTCTCCAGGCTGTCGGTGTCCCACGAGCGGGAATAGGATTTAAGTCCCTTGGTGGCGGCCATGGCCTCCATGACGCTCTTGCCGGCTGTATCGAGGTCTTTGATGGACGGGCCGGAAAGCGTGGCGTCCACGTTGGCCACGATGGAGGAGAAAGCCGCGGCGCCGAAATCGTAGACGTCCGCGTATTTCACGCCGGGCAGGCCGCGCGCGAAGTCCCGTATTTTCCCCTCCAGCGCCCAGATGTCTTCTTTGCGGTCGAAGCGGTTGACGAAATGCACCGTCATCAACAGCTGGTATGGTGTACCGCCCGCCACGGTGAATACGCCGGGCTCCGTGCCTATGGCGGTGGAGACGGACCGGATATCGCCCAGGCCGTAGATATATTTTTCCAGCTCGGCGGCGCGCTCGTTCACCTTCCAGATGGGGGTGTTAGAAGCCAGGGCCACTTTCACCTTGGCTATGCCGGTGTCCATGGGCGGCATCAGATCGCGGCCCTCCAGCGGCAGGATCACGCGCAGGCTCACGGCGAACAGCATGAACAGCGGCAGGATGAACGCCAGCCGCAGGCTGCGGCGCTCCATCATGTAGCGGTTCAGGTTTATGTAAAAGGCCTTGAGCGGCGCGAGCACCGCCTCCATCCAGGCGTTCAGGCGGCCTTCGAACTTAAAGCCCTTCCCGCCGCCCAGGCTCATAAACTTCCTGGCCACTATGGGGATGAAGGTGATGGACACCACGTAAGAGACCAGCACGGCTATCATCAGCGTGCCGGCCAGCGGCCTGAAGATCTTCTCCGGGTAATCGCCTACAAAGAGCAGCGGCAGCAGAATGACCGCCGTGGCGAGGGTTCCGCCGAACACCACCAGCATCACCTCTTCGGTGCCGTCGATGGCGGCGCGCTCGGCGCTTTTGCCCAGTTCCTGATGGTGGCGTTTGATGTTCTCCAGGATCACTATGGCGTCGTCCACCAGCATGCCCAGCGCCAGGATGATGCCGGTGAGGCTGACTATGTTGAAGCCTATGCCCAGCAGCCACATGATGCCTATGGTGGCCAGATACACGAACGGGATGGACAGCCCCGCTATGATGGTAAGCGGCAGGTCCGCCAGGAAGATGAAGATGACCAACGACGTGAAGATGATGGCGTCGCGCAGCGCGTCTATCATGTTGGAATTGCTGAGTTTTACCAGTTCCTCCTGTGAGTCCGCGGTCTGGATGTCTAACTGCGGGAAGCGTTTTTTAAGCTCCGGCACCAGCTTGTTGACCGAATTTATGGTGTCCAGCACCGCGCCGCCATAGGGACGCTGTATGGCCAGCGCTATGCCCTGCTTCCCGTTGCCGCGGTAGAGCGAGGCGGGGGGGTCCTTTATGCCGTAGGCGACCACCGCCACGTCCTTCAGTTTTACCGCCGGGGTCACGCTGATGTCGCCTAGCTGGCTTATATCGGCGGCCTCGGTGAGCAGGCGGAACACATTCTGGCTGGCCTGGTTTATCACTATGCCCATCGGCATGTCTTTGTTGCCCAGTTTCAGCGCCGCGGCCACGTCCTGCGTTGTCAGGCGCAGGCCGGCCAGTTTGGTGTTGTCCACGAAGATGTTTATTTCCTTCTGGAAACCGCCGAACACGTCCACGTTGGAAACGTTGCCGGCTTTGAGCAGTTCCGGCTTTATGTAGTTTTCCGCCATGTAGCGCAGGTCGGCCAGGTCCAGCTTGGAGCCGGGCCTGGGAGAAAGCGAAAGCACTATTACCGGCGGGGTATAGGAAGTAATTTCGTAGACCGAGGGCGCCTGGATGTCCGCCGGCAGCAGGTTCTGGATCTTGGTCAGCGCGTTGGCCGCGTCGGTCTTAGCCTCGGCTATGGGCTTGCCGTAGTTGAATTCGGCCGTCACTATGGAAAATCCGTCGTTGGAGGTGGAGTAGACGCGCCTTACCCCGTTAATGGTGTAAAGCTGGCGCTCAATGATGGCGCTCACATGGTCCGCCACGTAGCGGGCCGAGGCGCCCGGCTCCACGGTGACCACGGCCACCTGCGGGCGGTCCGCCGGCGGGAACAGGTCGCGCGGGATACTGAAAAAGCCCACCACGCCCAGCACCGAGAACCCTATGAGCGCCGCGAAGACGAGGTGCGGCCTCGAAAGGAAATATTTAGTCATGGGCCCCGCCCTCCCGGACCGCCTTCACCTGCTGCCCCTCGTAGATCTTCAGCAGGTCCTGCCGCGAAGCCGTGCCCAGCCGCGCGGCCGGGGCCAGGCCTTCCACGCAGTAGCTCACGCCGTCGGTCCCCAGCACTTTCACCGGCGCCCAGTGCACCGTACCGTTCTTTACCGTAAGCGCGAAGTAGCCGTTCATGTTGCGCGACACCGAGTTGGCCGGCACTATGAAGCCGCTGCTGACCGAGGTATAGAAATGCGTGTCCACGTAGGTGCCGGCGGGGATATGGAGCTTATTGCCGGTAAGGGCCAGTTTTACCGTCATCAGGTTGTTGGCCGCGGCGGGGACCACGGCTTTTACGCGGGCCCGCTGGAAACCGCCGTTAAAGGTTATCTCCTGCTCCGAGCCGGGCTTTATTTTAACAGCGGTTTCCACCGGCAGGTCGGAGTACACCTCGTAGCCGGGGCCGGTGCCGTCGAGCTGCGCCAGCACCTTGCCGGGGTATGCGGTGTCGCCGGGCTGCAGGAAGCGTTTGCCCACTACGGCGTCGAAAGGCGCGCTTATCACGCCATAGCTCAACTGCGCGGAGGCGGCCTCGTAGGCGGACACGGCCTGCTGGTAGAGGTTCTGCGAGCTCTCCAGCCGCTCCTGCGAGACGGCCCCGTTGTCGAAGAGGACCTTGTCGCGGTTGTACACCTTCTCCTGGTTCTGCTTCTTTATAGAGAGCGCCTCGGCGCCGGCGGCCAGGTCCGAGGTGTCCAGGCGCAGCACCACGTCGCCTTTCTTTACGGCGGTGCCCTCGTCGGCTATAAAGACCACGCGTGCGCTCAGCCTGGAACTTAAGGCCGCCTGGTTCTCCGGCTTGAACAAGCCCAGGTAGGTCTCCCGCGCGCGCAGCACGCCCAGGCGCGGCGAGGCCAGCTCCAGCGCCACGGGGTAGGTCCTGGGGGTTTTTTCCCGGGCTATGTCGAGCTTGCGCTTTATCACGGGCACGGCCAGCAGTATAGCGCCCAGCGTTATCAGACCGTACCTGCGGACTTTCAGGTTTTTAAAGGTTTCGGCTATCTTTGAGACGCTCATATTTTTTCTCCCGCGCTGAACTCCAGGTATTTGCCCGCCGTAAACACGCCGTAATACGCGCCCCGCTCCTGCGACAGCGCGTCGTAATACTGGGCCAGGGAAAGCAGCAGATCGTACATGCTGCCCGCGTTCTGCTGGTACTTCACGTTCTCAACTTCTTTGGTGTCTTTGGCGTAAGCCAGCGCCTTGCCGGCGGCTTCGTGCATGGCCAGCTGGGTCTGCAGGCCGGTATAAGCCTCCACCATCTCCCGGCGCACGGACAGCGCCTGCGCGGTTTCTCCGGCCTTAGCGCTTTTATAGTCCCGCTTCTGGCTCACCATGTCGAAAGCCCTTTTGCCGAAATCGAAAACGGACCATTGCGCGGCCACGCCGTAATTCCACAGCGGCACGCTGCCCCCGCCGCCGATGCTCCTGAAATAAGTATAGTTGGCCGAGATCTCCGGCAGGTAGGCGTATTTGGACTTGGAGTAATTGGCCGCGGCTATCTGCTTCTTCTTCATGCTCATGGTCATTTCTTCGCGGTCCAGCAGGGCGGTCTTTACCAGGTCCTCCAGCGGCGGATACGCCTTTTCCTTAAGTTCCACGGGCTCGAAATCCCAGTCGTCCGTTTCCAGGCCGGTGAGCTGGTCCAGGCCGGCCTTCAGCGCGGTTATATTGTTCTCCAGGCCCTGGCGCTGGGCTTTCGCCATTTCATACTGGTAATCCACTTTCTTCAGGTCTATGGCCGCGTAGCGGCCCACCTTTACGCCGAGCTCGATGTTCTTGTGCAGTTCGGCCAGGGCTTTTTCCTGTTCGGTCTTGGCCTGCAGCTGTTCCTTGAGGGCAAGGCCCTTAAGGAAGAGCGAATAGACGTTGAACGCCACCTGCCGCTGGGTGAGAGAACTCTGGGCCTTGGCTATTTCATAACCCAGAGAAGCGATGGAAATATTTTTGCTCAGTTTGAACCCGGTGAAGAGGGGCAGGGTGTAGGAGCCGCCCACGTTGGTAATGGTATCGTCGGAGAGCGGGAAGGGCGCGGTTATGGGCGGCACCATGGGGGTAAGGGTGCGCTCCAGGTTATACCGGGTGAGGTTACCGATGACCGTAACCTCTCCCAGCCGCGAAACGCGCGCGCCGTATTTTCTGTATTGCTGGGAGGCCGCGGCCTCGCGGGCCATGTTAAGCGCCGGGCTGTTCTTTAAGGCCGCGTCCAGCGCGGCGTCCAGCGTTAAGGCCCGCGCGCCGGGGACGACGGCAAAGGCGCACACGGCGGCCGTGATAATTATTGTAACCTTCATAAACGGCTCTCCTACCTGGCAAGTATCCCCGAAAAGAGAAAGAACATCCTTTTACAGAAACTTTCAGTGTTTACGCCCTTCCGATTGAGCACCAGCTCTATGTTCAGACTTATGGGTATGCCCAGGTACAGCATGGCCGCATCCTCCACGCTTATAAGTTCGCGCCAGAGCCCCTCTTTTATGCCGTCCCGTATCACTCCGGCCAGCAGTTTCTTCTGGGAGGCGAGTATGCCGTGGAACTCGGTTTTGAGGACGCTGTCGTTATAATGCGCCGCCTCCGAGAAGAGGAGTATGTTCATGCCCTCATTCTTCAATATGTATCGGATCTGGGCGCACATCAGCCCGAAAAGGCGCTTATCGGCGGGCTTGCCCGGCGCGGCGGCGGCGCGCATCCCCCCTACCATATCCTTCTTTACGTCCTGCATGATGCCCAGGATGATGTCCTGCTTGGTCCTGAAATGGCGGAAGATGGCGCCTTCGCTTATGCCCACCCGCTTGGCCAGGTTGCGCGTAGAAAGGCGCGCCAGCCCCTCGGAGGCTATAATTTCCAGCACCGCCCGCTTTATCTGTTCTTGCCGCACTTCGGTGGTTTGTTTTTTCATAAGTAATCACTCACTCACATTCTACCCGACACGGCCGCATTTGTCAAGGGCCCGCCGCCGCCGCGGTTGTTGGCGCGGGCCTTGCCGCCGCAGCCGGCAAGGGGGGCGCGGCCGCCCTGCCCTCTGCCGGCGCCGCTTTCTTTTAAGTGAAAATTCATGTGAGGAACTCGCCGCACGGTTTGTTGACTTGCAATGAGTAAAGCGATAAAGTGTTAGTGGAATTGGGCCATATTCATGCCTGGCGCCGCGGGCGCTGCGCAAGGAGAGCCGTTCCGGCGTTTACGGCATGCACCTGGCACTCGGGATGAGCAACAAATGGGAGGCGGAATTTATAGTCGGCCTGCCATCCGGCAAAACAGTTGAAGCTGTATTTCCCTTTCTTGTCTCGGGTTCGGATGTCCCGCCCTGGGAGAGGAAGAAAGCAAAGCAGAAATAACGGGGAGTATATGGACTGGTCTTTATTCGGTTTCAGCGCGATGCGCGAATTATTTAACATCCACCCGATGTTCGTGCATTTTCCGATAGCGTTTCTGCCCGGCGCATTTCTCTTGTACGCTTTGGGAATAGTTTTAAAGAAGCCGGTGCTTAACGCCGCAGGCAGGGCCTGCCTTTATCTGGCGGCGGCCGGCACGGTGGCGGCGCTGACAACGGGGTTGTTTGCGGCGGGCAGCTTCCCGCATAACGAGACTATCCACCACATGATGGGAACACATAAGACCCTGGCCTGGATAGTTCTTGTGTGGACGGGCGTACTTAGCGCGTGGAGTTTCTTCCAGTCGGAACACCGGCCTAAGGGCGCGTGGGCTTTCCTGGCGCTGCTGGGACTGGCCAACCTGGCTGTTATGCAGGGGGCTGATATAGGCGCGCGCATGGTCTACCTGGAGGGGGCGGCGGTAAAACCCGCGGTAGCCGCGATTACCGGGGGCCAGGAGGAAAAACCTGCGGGCAGCGCGCTGCCGGCCGCGCCTGCCGGGCATGAGGGGCATACTCACTAGTAAGAGGACTGCAAGTAAGGCCATATCCTATGAAGACTGTTATAGCAGCGTTCCTGTTGGTTTCAGGCTTGTGCGCCGCCGCCGGCGCGCAAGCCGGCGCAAGGCTTGGCCTGGCGGAGGTGCTGGCAGAGGTCCGGGACAAGAACCCCGACCTTAAGGCCGCTAAAGCGGTTTCCCTGGCCGCGAAGAGCCGGATAAAGCAGGCTTATATTCTTAAAGACCCGGTGCTGGAGTTCGAGCGGATGTACACGCCTGCGGGAAAGAGCTTTATAGGCGACGCGGGTGAAAGAAACATAGCCATAAGCCAGGAGATAGACAACCCCTACAAACTTCTGTTGCGTAAGAGTATTGCAAAAGACGAACACGCTTTTTACACAACCCTGTACGACGCTAAAGACCGGGAGCTGGCCGCCAAGGCCAAGGCGCTTTTTTACGAGTATTATATGGCCGCCAAAGCCGGACAGATCTACAATGAAACGGTGGATGTGCTGCAGGGGTTCGCAAAAATAGCCGAAGCCAAGTATTCGGTGGGGAAAGCCTCGCAGAGCGACGCGATAAAGGCCCAGGTGGAGCTTTCGCGGACGCTTAATATGCTGGTGACGGTTAAACAGGAAAAAGAAACCGCCGCCGCCATGCTTAACGCGTTGATGGACCGGGACACGCTCGCCCCCCTGCCGGAGCCCGCGGAGCTGGAGCCTGCCCGGGCCGGCGCGGGTTACGAAGAACTGCGCGCGGCGGCATTTGTATTAAACCCGGGACTGAAAAGCTATTCACTGAAAGCCGCGCAGGCCGGCCGCCGGCTGACGCTCTCAAAGGCGGAATATCTGCCTGATTTTATGCTGCTTTACAGGAAGCGGAAAGCGCCCGGCCAGGACATGGATAACACTTACGACGTGGCGCTGGGATTAACTGTGCCACTGTGGTTTGCGAAACAGAAGGCTATGGTGAAGGAAGCCGGCGCGGAAAAAGAAATGGCCGAGGCGGAATATAAAGCCGCCCGCAACGAACTGGCCTCCGACCTGAGGGAGGCCGACATAAAGGCGCGCAGCAGCCTGCGGCTGGTGGACCTTTACCGCAACAGCGTGATACCGCAGGCCGAGGAAGCGCTGAAAATAGCGCAGAGCGGCTACCAGGCGGAGAAGGCCGATTTTATGGACCTGCTGGACGCGCAGCGCACGTTATTGGACCTCCGGATGGACTACTACCGCTACGTGGTGGACTACCAGACCTGGCTGGCCCGGGTTGAACAGCTTGCCGGTACGCCGCCCGGCGGCGCAATTCCAGCGCAACAGGAAATAAAATGAAAGCTAAAAAGAATATCGTTTTGATAATTCTCGGGCTTCTACTGCTGGCCGCGGCTGCCGTGGGTATAAAATATTACCTGGCGCGCGGCGGGCACGGCGGCCATGGCGCCGGTCAGGATAAAGGCCTGTACCACTGCCCCATGCACCCGGCTTACACTTCCGACAAGCCCGGACAATGCCCCATCTGCGGGATGAACCTGGTTAAAACCGAAGGAGGCGAAGCGGCGCCGGCCGAAGAGCCGGCGGCACGGCCTGCGGAGAAGAAAATAAAATTCTACCGCGCCCCGATGAACCCCTCTATAATATCCAAAACGCCCATGAAGGACGAAATGGGTATGGAGTATACGCCGGTGTATGAAGTTGAAGGCGAGGCCAAAGAAGTGGGCGGCCGGGCCCCGATACGGATGGATGCGGCGAAAAGGCAGCTTATCGGCGTGAAGACCGCCCGCGCGGCTTACAGGACGCTGACCCACACAGTGCTGAGCTCCGGCCGGGTGGCTTATGACCCGGACCTGTACCAGTCCATTGCGGAATATAAAGAGGCCGTTATAGCCCGTGACAAAGTGAAGGACAGCGCCTGGCCGCAAGTGCATGAGCGGGCCGAGGCCCTGATACGGGCTTCGGAACTGCGGCTGAGGCAGGCGGGGCTTTCCGACGGGCAGATAAGCGAGCTGGACCGCGGCGGGGAGGGCGCCGCCAACCTGCTGCTGCCCGGCGCCAGGGCCTGGCTTTACGCCCAGATATACGAGTACGAGATAGACCTGGTAAAACCCGGCCAGGCGATAGAGGCTGTGACGCCGGCCTACCCGGGCCGGGTTTTCCGCGGGGTGATAAAGGCCGTGGACTCGATCCTGTCGGCCGAGACGCGCACGTTGCGGGTGAGGGCCGAGGTGGAGAACCCGGGCAATATGCTGAAGCCCGAGATGTACGCCGAGATAAGGATAAAGGTGGCGCTGGAAGCGCGTTTGACGGTGCCGCAGAGCGCTATTATCAGCAGCGGCCCGCGAAAGCTGGTTTTTGTGGATAAGGGCGAAGAAGGTTTTGAGCCGCGGGAAGTGAGGGCCGGCTTTGAGGGCGATGATTACACCGAGGTCCTGGCCGGCGTGAAGGCCGGGGAGACCGTGGTGACCTCGGCTAATTTCCTGATAGATTCCGAGGCCAGGCTGAAATCCTCGGTGCTGGAATAGGCCATGATAAAAAAAATCATCGCTTTTTCCGCCCATAACAAGGCCCTGGTTATTATTTTCGCCATGGCGGCCATGGTGGGGGCCTATTATTGCGTAAGGAGCATCTCGCTGGACGCCATCCCGGACCTTTCCGACACGCAGGTGATAGTTTATTCCCGTTGGGACCGCTCGCCGGATATAATGGAGGACCAGGTAACTTACCCCGTTATCACGTCGCTTTTGGGCGTGCCGAAGGTGAAGACTATCCGCGGTTTTTCGGATTTCGGATTTTCGTATGTGTATGTTATTTTCCAGGACGGCACGGATATCTACTGGGCCAGGGCCCGCGTGCTGGAGTACTTAAATAAGATCCAGGGCCGCCTGCCGGAAGGCGTTAAAACCGAGATAGGCCCGGACGCCACCAGTGTGGGCTGGGTGTACCAGTACGCCCTGGTGGACAAGAGCGGCAGGCATGACCTGTCCGAGCTGCGCTCTTTCCAGGACTGGAACCTGAAGTTCCATTTGCAGGCGGTGCCGGGCGTGGCGGAAGTGGCTTCTATCGGAGGCTTTCAGAAGCAGTACCAGGTGAATCTGGACCCCAACGCCATGGCGGCCTACAATGTCCCGCTTGAGAAAGTGCTGAACGCCGTGAAGGGCGGCAACAACGATGTGGGCGGGCGGCTGATAGAGTTTTCGGGCGCGGAATACATGATACGCGGCAAGGGCTATGCCCGGAGCGTGAAAGATATTGAGAACATAGTGGTGGCGCGGGACGCCAACGGCACGCCGGTGCTGATAAAGAGCGTCGCAAGAGTTGAGACAGGCCCCGAGATACGGCGCGGTATCTCCGACCTGGACGGCGAGGGCGACGCCGTGGGCGGCATAGTGATAATCCGCCATAAGGAAAACGCGCTGAAGGTGATACAAAGGGTGAAGGAAAAACTGGAGCAGGTAAAACCCTCGTTTCCCGAAGGCGTGGAACTGGTGACCACCTACGACCGCTCCGGGCTGATATATAAGGCTATTGAAACGCTTAAGCGCCAGCTGACCGAAGAAATGATAATTGTCAGCCTGGTGATACTTATTTTCCTGTGGCATGTGCCGTCGGCTATTATCCCGATAGTGACCATCCCGGTGTCTGTGTTCCTGGCTTTCATCCCCATGTATTTCATGGGCATCTCGTCCAATATAATGTCTTTGTCGGGCATAGCCATCTCCATAGGCGTGCTGGTGGACGGCGCTATAGTGGAGGTGGAGAACGCGTATAAGAAACTGGAACTATGGCAGAGCGGGGGAAGAAAGGGGGATTTTCATGCCGTGCGGCTGGAGGCCCTGCAGGAAGTGGGGCCGTCGGTGTTCTTCTCGCTGCTGGTGATAGCGGTGGCTTTCCTGCCGATCTTTACGCTGGTGGACCAGGAGGGGCGGCTGTTCAAGCCGCTGGCCTACACGAAGAACCTTTCCATGTTCATGGCGGCCATATTGGCCGTGACGCTGGACCCGGCGCTGCGGATGATGTTCGCCCGCATGGACCCGTTCCCCATAAAACCGCTGTGGTTCGGGAAAGTGGTGAATACGGTGGTTGTCGGAACTTATTATCCGGAAGAAAAACACCCCATCAGCAAAATGCTGTTCGCGGTGTATGAGCCGGTCTGCAAGTGGGTGCTGGACCACCCGTTAAAGACCATCGCTTTCTCGCTGCTGCTGGTGCTTTCCACCATCCCGGTATACCTCAAGCTGGGCTCGGAATTCATGCCGCCCCTCAACGAAGGCACCATCCTTTACATGCCCACCACCCTGCCGGGGCTTTCGGTGACCGAAGCGCAGAAACTTCTGCAGCTTCAGGACCGGATCCTGAAAAGCATACCCGAAGTGGAGCGGGTGTTCGGCAAGGCGGGGCGGGCGGAAACGTCCACGGATCCGGCGCCTTTTTCGATGATGGAGACCACGGTGGTGCTGAAACCCGCCGAGGAGTGGCGCGCGAAGCCGCGCTGGTACTCCTCCTGGGCTCCGGAGTTCCTGCGCGGCATTCTCAGCCATGTCTGGTACGATAAACTGACCTGGGATGAACTTATTACCGATATGGATTCGAAGATGCGCTTCCCCGGCGTGTCGAACGCCTGGACCATGCCTATTAAGGCCAGGATAGACATGCTTTCGACCGGCATCCGCACGCCGATAGGGATAAAGATCTACGGCGCGGACCTGGAGCAGATACAGAAGGTCGGCGTGCAAGTGGAGCAGCTGGTTACCCACCTGAAAGGGACCAGGAGCGCCTTCGCCGAACGCACCGCCGGCGGCTACTTCCTGGACTTCACGCTGAAAAGGGAGCAGCTGGCCCGCTACGGGCTTTCGGTAATGGAGGCCCAGACGGCGGTGATGTCCGCCATAGGCGGCGAGCCGGTATCTACCACCGTGGAGGGCCGGGAGCGTTATTCGATAAATGTGCGCTACGCCCGCGAGTACCGCGACGATCTGAGGAAACTGGGCCGCGTGCTGGTCACCACCATGGACGGCGTAAACGTGCCGCTGGCCCAGATCGCCGACATCGAGCTGCGGCAGGGCCCGGCGATGATCCGCGACGAGAACGGCCTGTTGTCGGGCTACGTCTACGTGGACATTGAGGGCATAGACGTGGGAACCTACGTGAAAGCCGCCAAGGAGCATATTGCCGCCAATCTTAAACTGCCGGCCGGCTATTCGCTGGAATGGAGCGGTCAGTACGAGAATATGCTGCGCGTGCGCGAAAGGCTTAAGATAGTATTGCCGCTTACGCTGTTCATTATTTTCATGCTGTTATATATGAACACCCGTTCGGCGGCCAAGACCCTTATAGTGCTGATGGCCGTGCCGTTCTCGCTGATAGGGGCGGTGTGGCTGCTGTACTTCCTGGGTTACAATGTTTCCATAGCGGTATGGGTGGGTATGATAGCGCTGATGGGGCTGGACGCCGAGACCGGAGTGTTTATGCTGTTGTTCCTGGACCTGTCATACGACGACATGAAGAAAGCCGGGCGCATGAAAGATACCGCGGACCTTAAAGAAGCCATCATGCATGGCGCGGTGAAGCGGGTACGCCCGAAGATGATGACGGTGGCGGCGGCCTTTATGGGTCTTATCCCGATAATGTGGTCGCTGGGCACGGGTTCGGACCTGATGAAGCGCATAGCCGCGCCCATGATAGGGGGACTCGCTTCGAGCTTTGCGCTGGAACTGCTGGTGTACCCGGTGGTGTTCTATTTATGGAAGAAGAAAGAGAACGCTTTTGACTGACAGAACTGGAGGAATAATGCTGACTACGGGAATAATTATTATGGCGGTATGATGGGGGCGATGTTCTTTTTAGGCGGGCATGGGGAAAACATAAACATGCCCCGGCAACGCAGGAAGTGACGGTGTCTGCCGCTGCCATGCCGTACGCGGCGCCAGTGGGAGAGCTTGAGAGCACGGAACACAGACATTAACAGAGCGGGGGAAGCGGCCACGGCGGGATATCCGCATATGCGGATATGCAGTGCCGTGAGGGCCGGCTTTGTCTGCCCCCGAGAAGCGGGCGGAAATTGCGACCGCAATTTACCGGGTTAAAGCGGTAGGAGGAGAATACGATGAACACGAAACTAATGTTGCAGGTGGCGGCGGCGCTGCTGCTGGCCGCGGCAACGGCATGCGATCATAAAGACCATGCGGAGATGGCCGGGCCCGGGAAAGATGCCGCCGGGCAAGCCGAGAAAAAGAGCGCGAAGTACGTCTGCCCCATGGGTCATTATGAGGGTGATAAACCAGGCAAATGCCCTAAGTGCGGCATGGACCTGGTGGAGAAGAAGTAGCTTCTTTCCCCGCAGTAAATTCTTTTGTTATTGGCTCTGCTTCTTCTCTCTTTTCCCGCAAGGCCGCGGTTGTTGGCGCCGGCCTTACCGCCAACGGCGGCAAGGGGGGCGCATGGCCGTTACCTGATTGTTTAAGGATGCCCGGCCTGGTCAGCGCTGTTTGCGCAGGTTTGGCCGGCCTCCGCTTCGTAAAGAGCAGCCCGCGGCAGCAGTCCCGGCTTTGCCGCCAGGCAAAGGCGGAGCTGCGGCCGCTAGGGCCGTTGCCGCAGATCATAACGTCCAGGTGCTCATCGTAAACGCGGGGTGGAATGACACGGGCACGTAGTGGAAACGCTGCCTTGGCGCATTCTTGCGCGTATTTAAAAGGCCATTTCGCCAGAAATTGTGACAAACACGCTTAAAGGGTTTTTACGGAGCGAAGGCCAACTTTTATTTTTAAATATTGAGTAAGCGTTCTGTCGAGTGGGTAATTTAAATTGGGCTATTATCGCCTCTTCCAGCCTTTTAGATCGGCGTATTTCATAATACCCCGGTAAATAGCTTTGGCGATCTTAGCGCGGATTCTTTTATCGTTAAGTTTCTTTTGGTCCGTGGAATTGGTCATGAAGCCCATTTCCACGAGTATGCCGGGAGCATAGGTGCCGCGGAGCACGTAAAAAGCCGCCTGCTTGACGCCGCGGTTGGCGAACGGGGTGCCCTTGCCCATCTCGGCCGCCACCAGGCCCGCCAGGAAGCTGCCGTCGTTTAAGTATTCGTTACGTGCCATTGAGTGAAGCAGCATGGCCGCAGGGTCGCCTTGCCCGCCTTCTTCCAGCTCCGTCACGGAGTTTTCATAATCGGCCACCTCGGCCGCCCAGGGATCGGAGGCTTTTTCAGACATAAAGTAAATCTCGAAGCCGTTTTCTTTGCGGTTGCCGCAGGCGTTGGCGTGGATGGAGATAAAAATATCGGCTTTGAAGTCGTTGGCTATGCGCGACCGCTCGGACAGTGGAACAAAAACGTCCGTTTCGCGCGTAAGCAGCGTGGCAAACAGCTTCTCTTTTTTAAGCAAAGCGTAAAGTTCTTTAGCGGCCAGCAGGTTCAGCTCTTTTTCCTTGAGACCGAACCGCCTGGGGCCGCCGGGATCTTTGCCGCCATGGCCGGCGTCGAGCACTATTTTCTTGATACCGGTCTTTTTCAGCGTTACTTTATCCGGGATAGCGGGCCCCTCGGAAAAGACGGCCGCCGGGAAGAACAGCGCGGCGAAAACGAAGGCTATGGTTCTTTGCATAAGTTACGCCGGTTTTTTCTTTGCGGCCGTGCGCTTTCCCGCCGCCTGGCGCTGCGGCGCGGATTTTTTGCCTTTCCGGCCGGTCTTTGCCGGCGAGGCCGCGTGCCGTGCACGGCGGACATAACGTTTGCGAGGTGGTTTTTTTACCACCCAATAGCGCACCTTGCCTACGTCCAGGTGGGTAAAGCCCTTAGTTGGATAATAGCCCACGCCGCCGACGCCGAGCTTCAACCCGTATTTCTTTACTGTTGTAGAGCTGTAACCGGGAATCTTTATATCGGCCGCCCAGCCCAGCATATGAAGGCTGTTTTTAGCCGCGCCTGGCAGCTGGCCGTTAAGCTTCGGGGTCCGGTAGCCGCTCAGGAGGATGAGCCCTTTTTTCCCAAACCTATCCTCTACCGCATCCAGCAGTTCTACCAGTTTTACCGGGACGGGCATTTCGCGCCCGGTCAGACTGCAGCGCATCAGGCGGGTCACCTTGTCAAGTTCAGCCGGATTGTAGGTGCCGTCTTTATTGCGGTAGCGCGCGTTGAGCTTCTCCCCTGTATCCTGGCGGGTGAGCGTGAGGGTACCGTTGCCGCCGAGATTTACCGGAGGCGGCGGTTCAGGCATGCCGGAGCTGATAAAAATATCCGCGCCGGAATCCTCGGCGTCTTCAAGGTCGCGGACATCGTCCTCGGTGTCTTCCGGCCGCGCCGACAGGAGAGAAGCCTCAATATCCAAAAGCAACTTATTTACTATAGAAGGTTCACGCTGGCCGTTGGCGGGCCGCAACGGGCCCAGCCACTGCGCATGGGAAGCGGCGCCGGGAAACAAAAGAAAAGACAGGAACGCTGTTTTTATCATCTCAGAATATATTCGCGCGGCCGGGAAGACGCACCGCGCCTTTCCTCTGCCCTATTGCGAACCTAATCTATCTTCTTAATGCCGGTATATTCTCCGCTGACGTTGAGGGTGACGGTAAGCGCGGCGTTGGTGCGGTTGCGCCAGAACCAGCCGTGGTGGCCGTCAAAAGCGGCCGTGAGGACGCCCGAGGCGGTTTTCTCTGAGCCTTTGCCGTAGCCGTGATATTTAATGCCCAATTCTTTGGAATCGCCGTGGATGTCGTAATTGGCGCGGCCGCCGCTGCTGGTCCAGGTGTATTTCGCTTTTTTCCCTTTCGCCAGCGCCAGCTTTATCTCGGCTCCCTGGTTGGGTGCCAGGGTCAGGCTCATTTCATCGGCGCGGACCGGCGCGGCGGCTTTGGCTTTTTCCGGGGCAGAAACCGGGGCCGACCGCATTTCCTGTACGGCGGGCCGGATTTCGGCGACTGGCAGCGAGGCTGCCTCGGCGGCGGCTTCACGCGCCAGGGACATTTTTATCTCGCCCATCTTTTTAAGCCCCAGCAGGCGGCCCACGCCAACAGGGTCTATGCCGTATTCGGCCGGCATAACTACGGTGACAAGTATGACACCCGCCGCAACGGCGGCGAGGACAGTGGACTTTATAAGCTTGGCCGTGGAGGGAAGTTCTGATTTATGAGGGAAGTTTGCGTTGTACATGATGTTCTCCTGTAAATATTTATGCGCTTAAGAGATAAAAAAGCCGGTAAGCTGATAGCCCACCAGCAGGAAGCCGCCTGCCATCAACACCACCTGCGCCGCGTAGGCGTGCCGCATGAAGTCCCCGGACCGCCGCCAGAAGCCCATGGCGATGAGTATCATGGCCAGTCCCATCAACTGTCCCAGTTCCACCCCTATATTGAAAGAGATGAGGTTGGGTATAAGCCCGTCCGATGAGACTTTATAATCAAGTATCTTTGTGGCCAGGCCGAAACCGTGGAACAGGCCGAAGACCAGCGTGGCGATCTTTGTATTTGGCTGGAAGCCGAACCAGCGCTGGTACGCGCCCATGTTGTCGAGCGCTTTATAGACTATGGAGAAGCCGATAATGGCGTCGATGAGATAGGCGCTGACCTCGATCTTCAGCAGGGTGCCCGTCAGCAGCGTGACCGTATGCCCGACCGCGAACAGGCTGACGTAAATGCCGACGTCCCTGAAGCGGTAGAGAAAGAATACCACGCCCACCAGGAACAACAGGTGGTCGTAGCCGGTCACCATGTGCTTGGCGCCCAGGTAGATGAAAGGGATGGCAAGGCTGCCGGAGCTTTCCTGGATGTAACCCTTGTCGCCCGCCGTCACGCCGTGGGCGGAGGCGTCCGGGACAAAGCAGAAGAGCGCGGCCAGCGCCGCGAACAGGCCCAGGAAGACGAGCAATTTATTGAAGCCGCGCCGGCGGCTATGAGGTACTATGTTTTTTTGAAGCATAATTATATTTCCCTATTCAGCGCCATTAGCACAGCGGCAAGCGCCGCTGGAACCGCTTCGCAGTCACACACGCTGACGGCGAGTAATATCAATTAATAGGACCGGCGGCCTTGCGGCGCCGGCGGGGGAAGCGTCAGCAGCGGCGGGATGGAGGAGACCGGCCGGAACGGAGGCCGGAATGAGGAATGGCTGGGGACAAAGATGAAAAAGGAGGCGCCGCCCGAAACAGCAGCTCCGGGCTTTCAAAAACAGGGCCGGCAAGCAGGGCGGGAAGGAAAGGCGAACCAGCCCCTGCGGAGCGGTGCGGCGGCACAGCGAGGATCTGATGCTCCCTGACGGGGAAAAGCGGCGCGGGGCTTAGATCGTGATGGTCGGGGCCGGAGCCATGTTCATGGGAGTGGTTTGCCCCGTTATGCGAGTGTTCATGCGCGGAGTTTAGCGAATGCTCCTCCAAATGCGCGAATCTCCCGGAAAAAGAAAAAGCGCCCAGCAGCAGCAGGGCCACAAGAGAAATATGCACGCTTTTAGCCGGAACCATTGTGTAAATTATAGCTCTTTCCGGGATCAGAATGCCCGTTAGTGGACGTGCCGGTGGTGCAGGTCGGGCCAGTGCGGGTGCGCGTGCGTTGCCCCGGAGTGCTTATGGAAATGCGCGTGCGGCCGCGCCGGCGCGGCCGCGTGATGCTCGTGATGAAGGTCTTCGTGGCTGTGCTGGTGCGTATGTTCCGTTTCGACGTGTTCGTGCTGATGGCTGTGTTTCTCCGCCAGCATCAGCCAGACGGAAATAAAAAGAAGCGCGCCGGAAACAGCCTGCGCCGGGGAAAGCGCTTCGCCCAGGGCCAGGACCGAAAGCGCCACGCCGAAAAGCGGCGCTATGGAAAAGATGAGCTGGCTGCGCACCGCGCCGAGCTTCTGCGCCGAGGAAATATAGAAGGTAATGCTCAGGCCGTAGCACAGGAAACCCACCAGCAGGGCTTTACCTGCAGCCGCGGCGGGCGGGAAACTGCCGGCCAGGGCCAGGCCTATAAGCAGGTTGGTGGCGCCCGCCGCCAGGCCTTTGATCATGGTGCTGCGGGACGGGGAAAGGTCGTCGATAAGCGCCGTAAAATGGTTGTCGAAGCCCCAGCAGAAACAGGCCAGCGCCACCAGCAGGCCGGCGGTGAAACCGGCTATGCCGCCGCTGTAGGAAAGCAGGATGCCCGCGCTCAGGCTGAGGGCGACGCTCAACCAGCCCGCCTTGTCCAGGTGGTCTTTGAACAGGAGGTGCCCCAGCACGGCGGTGGCGACCAGTTCCATATTAAGCCAGATGGAAACCGAGGCCGCCGGCGCTATCTTTATAGCCCACATGAGGAACACGGGGCCGAGCAGGCCGCCGAAGACCACCATGCCTGCTATGTATTTGTAGTTGAACTTTTTCCCGGCCGGCACTTCCTTCTTTTTACCGAAGAGGGCCAGGGCCGACAGGCCGAGCCCTGCGCCAAGGTAGAGCAGGCCGGCGAGCAGGAAAGGATTAAGATCTAGAACGAGGGCTTTGCTTAACGGGGTGGAGATGCCGAAAAAGAAAGCCGCCGCTACCGACAGGAAAACTGCTAAAGATTGTTTACCCATAGTCTAGTATATCAGTTGCTTCCGGACATTGGAAAATGCCGGAAGCGCCGGCCGGGATGGATTGACTGTGGTCGGTTTTGTGTCTGTGGCTGGCGCACCCGGCCTGGCCCGGCCCATTCCCAACGCGACATGCCGTTGTCGGGTTGATGCCGTATACTATTTTAATGGTTGCTCAGTTTAACAGCAAAAGAACGGAAATTTAATAGCAATCTGTCGCTCAAAGCAATATAATTAATTATTAGGGGGCTGCTATCCACGCCCGAATATAACTTTTTAAATAAGAAGTACCGCTTCTCATTATTAGGACTAAAAATGTTTGAACAGGCTTTTAAAAACATCGATGATATTCTGCACAAGGACGCCGGTTGTTCCAGTGAACTGGATTATGTTGAGCAGACCTCCTGGATTCTGTTCTTGAAGTACCTGGAAGACCTTGAAAAAGACAAACAGGCGGCAGCGGAGTTGAGGGGCAAGCACTACACCGCGATTATCAGCCGCGACTATAAATGGGAAACCTGGGCGGCGCCTAGGGGCAAGGATGGCAAGATTGACCATCACAAGGCTTTGACCGGGGACGACCTGAAAGATTTTGTTGATCATAAACTGTTCCCCTACCTGAAGAAGTTTAAAGCTACCGCCGAAAGCGCCGACACCATTGAATACAAGATAGGCGAAATATTCAGCGAGCTCAAAAACAAGATCCAGAGCGGCTACAATATGCGGGAAGTCATCAACCTGATTGATGGCCTCCGCTTCCGTTCCCATACCGAAAAACATGAAATGTCCCATCTCTACGAGGGTAAAATTCAGAACATGGGCAACGCCGGACGCAACGGCGGCGAGTATTATACGCCCCGCCCGCTTATTAAAACCATTGTGAAAGTTGTTGCCCCGGCTATCGGCGACAAGATCTATGACGGCGCAGTCGGGTCGGCGGGCTTTTTGTGCGAAGCTTTTGAGTATTTAAAGGCCAGCAAGACCCTGACCACCAAAGACGCTGAAACGCTCCAGAAAAAGACTTTCTACGGCAAGGAAAAGAAGGGCCTGGCCTACATAATAGGCATCATGAACATGATATTGCACGGCGTGGAAGCCCCCAATATTGTGCACACCAATACTTTGGCCGAGAACCTTGCCGATATACAGGAAAAGAACCGCTACAACATTGTGCTTGCCAATCCGCCCTTTGGCGGTAAAGAGCGGGCCGAGGTTCAGCAGAACTTTCCTATAAAGACAGGCGAGACCGCTTTCCTGTTCCTACAGCATTTCATCAAGATACTTAAAGCCGGTGGCCGGGCGGGCGTGGTTATAAAAAACACGTTCCTCTCCAATACGGACAATGCCTCCGTCAGCCTGCGCAAGCAGTTGCTGGCAAGCTGCAACCTGCATACGGTACTGGACCTACCCGGTGGGACATTCACCGGAGCTGGCGTTAAAACCGTGGTCCTGTTTTTTGAAAAAGGTTCGCCAACTCGTAAGATTTGGTATTACCAATTGAACGCTGGCAGAAACCTTGGGAAAACAAACCCACTGAATGAAAAAGATTTGGCCGAGTTCGTTAAGCTGCAAAAGACCAAGGCCAATTCAGAAAATTCCTGGTCGGTTAGTGTGGCGGATATTGATACAGAGACCTTCGACCTTTCCGCAAAGAACCCGAATAAAAAAGATGAAGCCGCCCTGCGCGACCCGAAAGATATTCTCGCTGAAATGAAAGAGCTGGATGAAGAAACTGCCGAGATATTAAAAACCATCAAAGGGTTGGTATGAAAGTGAAGAGGGAAGTGAAAAGACTGGGTGATGTCTGCGATAAATCATCCTCCAATATTTCTCAGAATCAGTTGGCAAATGAAGATGGGGCTTATCCGATCTTCGGGGCAGGTGGTTTTATTAAAAATGTAAGTTTCTATCACCAGGATAAAGAGTATGTCGCGATAATTAAGGATGGTGCTGGGATTGGGCGGCTCTCTTTGCTGCCGGCCCATTCTTCTGTAATTGGAACTCTGCAATATCTAGTGCCAAAAGATATTTTAAATATCCGGTACTTTTTCTACTTCCTTAGCAGTATTGACTTTGGGAAATACAAGAATGGCAGCACCATACCTCATATATATTTCAAGGATTATGCCGATGAGCCAATTTTAGTCCTGCCCATACCTGAGCAAAAACGCATTGTGGCTGTTTTAGATGAGGCTTTTGACGCGATTGCCAAGGCGAAAGAGAATGCCGAAAAGAATCTATCCAGCTCCCGCGAACTTTTTAAGAGTTATCTGCAATCGGAGTTGTTGAATAATAAGTGGGAGCAGAAGTTGTTGGGTGAAGTCTGTGAAGACGTTGAGTATGGCACGTCTTCAAAATCAAAGAAGAACGGCAAGGTCCCAGTTCTGCGGATGGGCAATATTCAAAATGGAAGAATTGATTGGACGAAGCTGGTCTATTCTGATGACAAGATCGAAACAAAGAAATATCTACTCAAACATAACGATGTTCTGTTCAATCGAACAAATAGCCCTGAGTGGGTTGGAAAAACAGCTATTTATAAAAGTGAAAGGCCGGCAATCTTTGCGGGCTATCTGATCAGGATACACAGAAAAGAAAAAATGTTGGACGCTGATTATTTGAACTACTTTCTCAATAGTGATATGGCTATGAAGTATGGGAAAACCGTAACAATCTCAAGTGTCAATCAGGCGAATATAAATGGCGCCAAATTGATGCGTTACCCAATCCCAGTTCCTCCAATAGCTGTACAAAAGAATATCGTTAAAAGACTTAACTCGCTTGCTACTGAAATCCAACGAATAGAATCGGTTTATACAAGAAAACTTGCTGACCTTGAAGAGTTGAAGAAGTCCATATTGCAGAAAGCCTTCAGCGGTGAGCTAGCAGGGGCTAAATCATGAATGAAGCCGAAACCAGGGCGGAACTTATTGATCCCAAGCTGAAAGCAAGCGGCTGGGGCGCGGTGGAAGGCACAAAGGTGCACCGCGAATACCACATTACCGCGGGGAAACTCCTGGTGGGCGGCAAACGCGCTAAGCCGCTTATCGCGGATTACGTGCTGTCTTATAAAGGCTGCAAACTAGCCGTAGTCGAGGCCAAAAACACTATTAAGGGCGTGGCAGAAGGTGTCGCCCAGGCAAAGAACTACGCGGAGAAGTTGCGCCTGGATAATACCTACGCCTGCGATGGAAAAACGATATATCAGATAGATATGCAGAGCGGCAAAGAAGGCCCCATTGCCGCTTTTCCCACACCCGAAGAACTCTGGAATAAAAAATTTGCCGCCACAAACCAATGGCGGGACCTGTTCAATGCTACACCGTTTGACGACATCGGCGGCACTAAGCAAGTGTATTATTATCAGGAAATCGCCATCAATAACGCCATGGCGGCCATAGCCGACGGCAAACAGCGTATTTTGCTGACCCTCGCCACCGGCACCGGCAAAACCTTTATAGCTTTTCAGATAGCTTGGAAGCTTTTCCAGACCCGCTGGAATCTTAAAAAAGACGGCACGCGCCGGCCCCGCATACTTTTCCTTGCTGATCGGAATATTCTTGCAAATCAGGCCTTTAATGCCTTTACCTCATTCCCGGAAGACGCATTGGTGCGCATAAGCCCGGATGAAATACGTAAGAAAGGTAAAGTCCCCACGAACGGCAGCATCTTCTTTACTATTTTTCAGACATTCATGAGCGGGCCGGACAATACGCCCCATTTCGGCGACTACCCTAGGGACTATTTTGACTTCATCGTAATAGACGAGTGCCACCGGGGCGGTGCCAACGATGAAAGCAACTGGCGCAGTATTATGGAATATTTCGCCCCGGCTGTTCAGCTTGGCCTTACCGCCACGCCCCGGCGCGAAGACAACCGGGACACTTACGATTATTTCGGCGAGCCGGTCTATATTTATTCCCTGAAAGAAGGCATCAACGACGGTTATCTTACACCATTCCGCTTAAAGCGGGTAAAAACCACGCTGGATGATTATAGTTTTACCTCGGACGACCATGTAATTGAGGGCGAGGTGGAAACAGGCAGAATTTATGCCGAGCCTGAATTCAACAGGATCATTGAAATAAAAGAGCGCGAAGCCAAGCGCGTGCAGATCTTCCTCTCTGAAATAAATCAGAAAGAGAAAACCCTTGTTTTCTGCGCCACGCAGGCCCACGCCGCCCTGGTGCGGGATTTGATAAACCAGAATAAGACAAGCCGGGAGCCCAACTACTGCGTCCGCGTTACCGCTGATGACGGAGACCTGGGAGACCAGTACTTGCGGGAATTCCAGGACAACGAAAAGAGTATCCCCACCATCCTGACTACCTCCCAGAAATTATCCACTGGCGTGGACGCCCGCAATATCCGCAACATCGTTCTGATGCGGCCTATTAACTCGATGATAGAGTTTAAGCAGATCATAGGCCGCGGCACGCGCCTATTCGACGGCAAAGAGTACTTCACCATTTATGATTTTGTGAATGCCTACCATCACTTTTCAGACCCCGAATGGGATGGCGAGCCTGTAGCTGAAATTTGTGAGAAATGCGGGCAGAAGCCCTGCGTATGCGAGCATAAGCCCGGCCAGCCCTGCCCTGTATGCGGCCAAAAGCCTTGCGAATGCGAAAAGCCGCCTTGTCCGAAGTGCGGCAAACGCCCCTGCGAATGCATTAAAAAAGTAAAGATCAAGCTGCGCGACGGAAAAGAGCGCGAGATCCAGCACATGATCTCCACCACATTCTACAGCGCTGACGGCAAACCAATCTCCGCGGAAGAGTTCATCCGTGACCTGTTCGGCGCGCTGCCCACTTTCTTTAAAAGCGAAGATGAGCTGCGCAAAGTCTGGTCCAACCCCATAACCCGCAAAGCTATGCTGGATAAACTTGCCGACGCCGGCTACACACGGGATGACCTCGCTACGCTGCAAAAACTCATAAACGCGGAAAAGAGCGACCTTTTTGACGTGTTGGAATACATAGCTTTTTCCATTAAGCCAATTACCCGCGAAGCCAGGGTAGCAAAGGCAATATCCCAGATACATACCGGCCTAGGCTCCCGCCAGCAGGAGTTCCTGGATTTTGTCCTGGCTAAATACATAGAAACCGGCGTAGAGGAGTTGGACCAGGAGAAACTGCCCGACCTCTTGACCCTGAAATATCACGCCATAGACGACGCCACAACCCAATTGGGCAGTGTGCAGGAGATACGCAACACGTTTATTGAGTTCCAGAAATATTTATACGTGCGGTAGTTATGGTTGCGAACAAAGATAAAGTGACAGGCTTATGGCTGAAGAACCGAATAATATTCTGAAAGCACTTGCGTCTACTAAGCCCCGAGAAAAGGGTGGTAGCTTGGCACAAGACCGTTTTGATTACCAGAATTGCTGGGCCCTTTCCCAGCTATTAGCGCTTCACGCCGCAGGAAAAGATTATGCTTTTGCCTTTGAGTTCCATGAGGATGTTTTGCGTCTGAATTCTCCCACGAAACCTACTGAGGTCTACTTCTGCCAAGTTAAAACCAAAGATTCTGGTAATTGGACAATGGCGAATCTGACCACTCGCCCTAAATCCAAAGGCGAGAAGAAACTGTCTTTTATAGAGAAGCTCTATCAAAATACAAAATCCTTCCCGAATTGTTCCGCTCAATTGATGTTCGTTTCTAATGCCCAGTTTTCTTTCTTGACCCGCACAGGCGAAATGCAAGCCACAGGGCTGAATGCCTCCGAGAAGAAACTATTATTAGATACACTGCGCAATAATCACGCTGGAATCACAGACAGCGATCTCGAAAATATTACTTTTCATGTCTCCCATCTCCCTCTTGGCAAACAGGACGAGATGGTACTGGGAGAGATTCTGAAATTCTTTAATGAGAAGCTCGGACCGGAATGCGCAACGCATGTCTCATCGTGGTATAAAGCAATTAAAAAAGAAATTGAGGCCAAAGGGCGCGTTAATCCCATGCTGATAAAGACGGTGGCGGAATTTCTAGAATCTAAATGCTTAACACGGGCTGAAATCCAAGAGACATTGGCCAATATTCAAAAAACCGTTAAAACTGAGCGGAACTGGGGCGTGATCTTGAATCTTTTGGGCCATGAAAAGCTTTTGCCAATGCAGATCTTCGCTTTTAGGGACGGGTGGAACCGCTTTTCTGTTGATCAGCTAGACTCAACAAATACTCTTGTGCAAGACCTGGTTGTTAAGCTTACTGATGTAGTCGGCAATATCCCTGATGTGGCGAATAAAACTTTATCACAGATAGCAGCGGAAGGATTACAGATGTTCAGGGCACAGAATCCTAATTGGTCCCATGCGCACTCGGATGACTACCTAAAATCTGCGATATTATGGATAGTTTATGAAAGAAGAATCCCTTAAATATAAACGGCTTGTTCGGAATCTGAGAAAGAGGGCTTATGAAAAAATTAACCTTCAAAACATTGTATCTTCTGTCAAAGAAAGCTCAACGAGCGCGGAAAATAGAGTTCGACCCCGAAGTAAACGTGATAACGGGGGACAATGATACCGGCAAATCTTCTCTATTAAAGTCCTTATATCACACTTTCGGGGCATCCCCGATTCGTACTCCTTCGAATTGGGAGGAAACATCCGAGATATCCGCTGTCGAATTTGAGCTTGAGAAAGCAACTTATATTTTACTGCGCCATAAAACAATGTTCGCATTGTTTGATAAAAAGAAAAGGCTTTTGGGGAAATACGAGGGAGTCGGGCGTGAAGGCGGTGTCGGTGCGATTTTTGCGGATATGTTTGGGTTTAAGATCCAAATGCAGGATAAGCGTGGTAAATCCCGCCTGCTGCCACCGTCATATTTCTTTTTGCCGTTCTTTGTTGACCAAGATTCGGGCTGGCATAAGCTATGGGAGTCATTTGAAGGGCTCCAGCAGTTCTCCGATTATAAGACGATGATGATAAATTATCACATCGGCATTCTTCCCAAGAGGTATTTCGACATTAAACAGCGTATAGACGAAATTGGCAGGGACATCGAGCCTGTAAAAGTAGAGCGGAATATTGTGGTTGAGGCACAAAAAAGATTTAAGACCAATGGCGCGATATTTGATATGGATTTGAATGCTTTTAAGCATGAGACACAGTCATTGGTTTCGGCTTGCCAGAGTCTTCGGGAAAAAGAGGAGAAATATAAGACCGCTTTGTCTGAACTTGAAAAACAACGGTTTATGTTGCAGCGTCAGGCTGAAATCGCTGAAACAGCCAGAGTTGAATTGGAAAAAGATCATAAATATGTTTTGGCCCAGACCTCCAAAGGGAATATTGAATGTCCAACATGTGGCACTGAATTCCAGAATGCCATAACTAAACGGTTTAAGTTGGTTGAGGATGTGGAAATGTGCCACAAGCTCGTTTTGGACTTATGCGAGCAACAGAAGGGGATCGAACATAAAATTTCCGATTTGAACGAGAGTTGTTATCAAAACCAGAAGGAACTGAGTGATTTGCAGACGCTTCTAGAGGCACGGCAGGGTGATTTAACTTTAAAAGATATTATCGGTTCGGAAAGCAAAAAAGAGGTCCGCCGCCTGCTACGCGCTGACGTTGAGCGGATTGAGAGCATAATTGGCAAGCTTCAGTTGGAATTGGATGGATTAAAGGCGGAGCGACTTCAGATACAAGAAAAAAGTCGAATTCAGAGAATTAATAACTCGTATAGTCAGAAACTGAGAGATTTTCTAACTGCGCTGGATGTGAGTACTGTTTCTCAAACTCAGTGTGAAAAACCGACCAGTAAACTCAATACCGCAGGCAGTGATCTCCCGAGAGCGCTGCTGGCGCAGTACTATAGTATCTTGCATGTCATGGCAGAATTCTCGCCAGACTATCTTCCGTGCCCGTTAATTGTTGACTCCCCGCTTCAGCAAGACCCGGACTATAAAAACATAAAAAAGATCATGCAGTTTGTTCTGGAAAAGAGGCCTAAGAATTGCCAGTTGATATTGGGCACCGTTGAAACACATGGGCTGAAATATCCCGGCAAGACAATAGAACTGGCAACGAAACACAGGGTATTGAATGACCAGGATTTTAAAATAGTTAATCCCTTACTGACAGAGCTTTTAGACAAAACTTTAATGGGGTAAACGGAGGGTAGCATGAGCGGATATGCTAATGGAAAATTTGGATTAACTGCGACAAAGATGCAGTATTGGCATCGTGCTTTTAAGCACCCGACTCCAGAAGCCGCCTCTGCGTGCCCAATTTGCAGTTATGAGTATGGAAAAATGCAGCCCGTAGCAGATTACCTGCAAAAGAACGGATTCGAAATTCTTGCCGTCGGTAATGCGCATATAAATATTAAAGCCGAATCCGCTCCATATTTTTCACGTGGCGGAAAAACAACAAAAGAAGTTGATGATTTGTATAAGTTATTGGCCTACGGAAACACTAAAGGGTGCACTTATAGAGTAGAGATTTAGCGGAGGCTTTATGGCAAAGATTCCCCCCAAGTATAACCCAGAAGTAGAGCTTGCTAAGGGCGCAAAGTTTGAGGCGGCCACTTTCGATAAAACTCAGAAGATTAAAGTTCTTGCCGCCAAGGTTACTGTTGGCGGTACGCCTGGGATTGCTGAGGTTTCCGGCATTGCCACCGGGCGCAATGACGCCAGTATAAACGGCTGTATCGGCATTTGGTTGTCCATCTTCCGCTTTATGCGGCCGGACGACACAATTAACCATGTGGCGGGCTGGAATATAATGCTGCCGCTTAAGGCTAAGCAGACCGCCGCGGCCACCGCAAAAGCATTCGCCAAGATAATCAATACTGGCCCCAGGCCGTACAAAGCGTCAGCAACCGGCGCCAAACTGAAAATAGTCTATACTGAGAAATAATCATGAAAAAGGCCATATTCATAGGAGTACTCTTTCTTCTCCCGCAATTCGGGTTTGCAGCCGACCCCAAACCTGTTTATAAATGGGTTTCCGCCAATGAGTATTACATGATAATGCCTACGGGGCAGAGCCTGGACATTTCCGGCGGTGGTAATGAGAGCGTTAAGCCTTGGGGCTTTGGCTTCCGCGCTGTTGGCAATGAAACTATCTCGAAGACTGGCGGGTTGCAGTTCCAAAGTATAAAGGTTGATAATCCTGCCACCGGCAAGGACACGTTCTACCTTTTCGATCTGCTGCTCGGTATGCAGTATATCGCGCCAAAGGTGCAGGGTAAACCTTTGCGGCTTACTGCTTCGGCCTTTGCCGACCTGGGGTTGTCTGATACAACGCTTTATGCGGCGCCCATGATATCCGCCGGGTTGCTCTACACAACCGAGGAATACGCTGATACGCCCACCGGCTTCACTTTTGATGTTTTCTACCGGCTTATAGACCTGGACCTGGACAATGTCGGTGGCGGCAGGGCCGGCACGCTTAAGCCCGCGCTCGGGTTCAAGATCGGCTATATCTTTGAAGGCTTCTGGACTATCAAAGAGAAATCCGGCAAATAAAAGATAGATAGCAGGGAAAAGATATGAACGATAAAGAACTTGCGGCAATCCTGGATAAGTTGTGCCGCCTCCCCGCAGAAACCGAGGTGGTGGAATTTAAAGAAGCGAAAAACACCTATCACTTCGATAAGATCGGTAAATACTTTTCAGCCCTCAGCAATGAAGCTAATCTCAAGGGCAGATCGTGCGCCTGGCTTGTTTTCGGAGTGGAAAATAAAAATCACGCTGTAGTGGGAAGTTCTTTCCGCAGTTCCCGCAAAGACCTGGACAGCCTGAAGGGCGAGATTGCGGCTAAAACCATCAACAGGATTACGTTCATCGAAATCCATGAACTGAATACTGCCGGTGGAAAAAGGGTTGTTCTTTTTCAGATCCCCGCCGCGCCCAAAGGGCTGCCGATTGCCTTTGATGGGCATTATTACGGCCGGGATGGGGAAGAGCTGGTTCCGCTGAATCTTGAGGAGATAGAGCGTATCAGGGCCCAGGCAGGCTTAACGGACTGGAGCGCGGCAATTGTTGACGGCGCTACGGTGGACGACCTGGATGAGCGGGCGATTTCCGTGGCGCGCGCAAATTTCAAGAGCAAATTCCCGGATAAAGCCCCGGAAGTGGATTCCTGGGATACCTTAACATTCCTTAACAAGGCAAAACTTACCATCAAGGGGAAGATAACGCGCGCCGCCGTTATTCTGCTTGGCAAAGAAGAGGCGGAGCATTTTATAGGCCCCGCCGAGGCCAAGATCCGCTGGCTTCTTAAGGATTCAAAAGGGAACGACAAAGACTACATGATAGTCGGCTGCCCGCTGCTGCTGGCCGTGGATAAAGTCTACGCCAAGATCAGGAACTCCAAGTACCGCTACCTTAAAGACGGCACTTTGTTCCCGGAGGAAATAGACCAGTACGAGCCGTTTACAATAAGAGAGGCGATAAATAACTGTATCGCCCATCAGGATTATTCCCTCAGCGGACGCATCAATGTTGTGGAACTGGAAGACCAGCTCGTTTTCACCAATCTCGGCGGCTTCATTCCGGGAGATGTAGGAAAAGTTGTGCAGGATAACGCTCCCGAAGAACATTATCGCAACCGGTTTCTGGCAACCGCCATGTTCAACCTGAAAATGGTTGATACCGCCGGCGGCGGCATAAGGAAGATGTTCAACTTCCAGCGGCAGCGGTTTTTTCCCATGCCCGACTACGACCTTTCCGGAAATAAGGTGAAAGTCACCATAACGGGCAAAGTCCTTGATATTGATTATGCCCGACTGCTTGCGGGGAATGCCGAACTATCCCTTGAGGAGATTATTCTTCTCGATAAAGTCCAGAAAAAGCGTCCGCTTTCAAAAGCTGAAGAGAAACATCTTAAAGCCCGTAAATTAATAGAGGGTAGAAGACCTAACTACTTCCTTTCAAAAGGGATGTCCCAGATTACAGGGCAGAAAGCCGGGTATTCCAAAAACAGGGCCTTTGACAAAATGTATTACCTGGACTTGATATTAAAAGCGCTTGATGAGCATAAAAATCTGTCCCGCAAAGATATTGACGAACTGCTTTGGAAAAAGCTCCCGGATTGGATGAGCGACAAGCAGAAGAAGTCTAAAATCAACAATCTGATCTCTGAATTGAGAAGGGCCGGAAAGATCAGGAACTCCGGGAGCGACAAAGCTCCTAATTGGATAAAGAAATAGCAAAGTTATTAGCAAGTTAGTAGTAAATCTATTAGTAAAAATTAGTATTTGATTTGTAAGACATTGTGGCTTAAGGCTAATCGCCGTGCATTGCAGAGAGGCCGGGTGAGCCGCGGGCCGACGGCCCCGGCAAAGTTCTATGAGCCTTTACTGTGACGAGCTAAGACAAAGATTGTGACACATGAAAAATAAAACACGGCATTGGGCGCCGCGCTACGGTTTAAGCAATAAAATCGCCAGGGCGTTGATGGACATTGAGTCCGCAAAGACAATTGTGGAGCGCACGGCTTTGCCGCCTGCTGTTGAGGCGGAATTGCGGCGCGCGGCAATGGTGAGGTCCACACATTTCTCTACCCGCATTGAGGGCAACCGGCTTACCCTGAAGGAAGCGCAGGACGTAATAGAGCGCAAGAAGACTTCTTTCCATGGCCGCGAGCGCGACACCAGCGAGGTGCGCAACTATTGGAACGCCATGTTGAAGGTAGAGGAATGGGCGGCGAAGCGCGCCGAGTTCACCGAAGAGCTGGTGAAGCGGCTCCACGCCATTGTGGAGAAGGGCAAACGCTCAAAGGCCACGCCCTACCGCACCGGGCAGAACGTTATTAATGACTCGGCCACCGGCGCTATTGTCTATATGCCCCCGGAAGCCAAGGACGTGCACAAGCTTATGTCGGAAATGGCCGCCTGGGTGCGCCAGGCCGAGCGCAACGGCATCCCAGGGCCCATAATAGCCGCGCTAGCGCATTATCAGTTCGTTACCATCCATCCATATTATGACGGCAACGGCAGGACCGCCAGGCTGCTGGCTACTTTCCTGCTGCACAGGGACGGCTACGGTATGCGCGGGTTCTTCTCTATGGAAGAGCACCATGCCCGCGATATAGAGGCGTATTACAACTCGCTCGCGGTGCATAAGCACCATAACTGCTACGCGGGCCGCGCCGATTCCGATCTTACCGGGTGGATAGAGTATTTTGTTGTGCTGCTGGCCGAGGTCTTTGGCCGCGCCAAGGATGAGGCCCTGAAGTGTTCCAAAGAGGGAATGCCGGCCGAGCCTGAGTTGCTGCGCAAGCTGGACCGTCGGGCGCGGGTGATCCTGGGCCTTTTTGCCGGGAAAGACGTGGTCTCTACGCAAGAGATGGCCGCCGCTTTGGGGCTTTCCGACAGGATGGTCCTTTATTTGCTTACCGCATGGGTTAAAGACGGCTGGATCGTGCTGGCTAATCCCTCAAGACGCTCCAGGTCCTACAAGTTATCAGAAATTTATCAGAAATACATCAGAAATAATCCCCCAAAATAAGTTATAATAAAAACAGGCAGAAGAATGTGTTCTGCGCCTTACAACAGCAAGATTGATGGGCGCGGGAAATAATTTTCTGCATTGTACGGACGCCTGCGGCGGACTGGAGCGGCCCGGTAAGGCCCAGTTGGGTACCGGCCGGCCGCGCATAGGGGGTGTTGATAAGATGCAGAACACCTTTGGAGCAGGTGCGACGGCGCATAGTGCCGGAGCCCTGCGAACCGCCTTCTCGCGGCAAGGAGCAGTGCGGGGCCGCGCTTCGTGGCCACGCCTGCGACGACATCTCGCGGATAAGATCCCCAATACCGCAGCTTTAACGGCTTGCTGGCGGTATTTATAAAGTTACCTCGGGATGTTGCGCAAAGTAGTCGCGAACTTCATCCTGAAAGGCCCGCCAAATTTTCTTCTCGGAAAATTTGGCACAATTTAAATCCGCTAGTCCGGCTAGCGCCCGCAGTTTCTCCTCCGGAAAATTAAGTTTTAATTTTATTTTCTTCCCGCCAATGATTAAATGCGAACCGAATTATTGTCCTTATGGCCGCCGGTGCGGCCGGCCCAGCGCTGGTGCGCCTGGCCGGCCTTACCCGCGGCGCAGAGTTGAAGAATAGCACTTAAGGCCGGTTCAGCCCTGCTGGGCAAAACCGTCCTTAAGAGCAAGGGGAGGCAAGGTATGGAGAAGTCTAATATGCGGTATTTCCTTTATGCACGCAAGTCCACGGACGAGCCGGACCGGCAGATCTTGTCCATTGAGGCGCAGCTCGCTGAACTCCGTGACTACGCCAAAAAGAACGGTCTCGCCATCGTCCGCGAGTTCATAGAAAGCAAAACCGCCAAGGAGCCGGGCCGCGACATGTTCAACGAGATGGTCGCTGGCCTTGAACAGGGCGTGGCCCAGGGGATAGTTGCCTGGCACCCTGACCGGCTCGCTAGGAATTCAATTGATGGGGGCCGCTTGGTCTACTTGGTGGACACTGGCAAGCTTTTAGAGCTCAAGTTCCCTACCTTCTGGTTTGACCCCACGCCGCAGGGCAAGTTCATGCTGTCTATCGCTTTCGGCCAGTCCAAGTATTACGTGGACAACCTCTCGGAAAATGTAAAGCGCGGTATTCGCCAAAAGCTTCGCAATGGTATCTGGCCCTCATGGGCGCCGATGGGCTACATAAACAATCTGGCCACCCACACGATACACGTTGATAAAGAGCGCGCCCCGGTCATTAAAAAAGCCTTTGAGCTTTACGCTACTGGGAATTACGCCATCCTTGAAATCCGCGACATGGTAAACAGGTCCGGGCTTCGCGGGCGTAAACTTCATAAGCCCCTGTCCGTGTCCAACTGCCACTATATGCTCCGGAACCCTATCTACTACGGGGTTATGCGCTATTACGGGGAGGTTTACGAGGCCAAGCATAAGCCCATAATCTCCAAGGCGCTCTTTGACAAGTGCCAGGAGATGCTTAAAAACAAAAGTAAGCCCAAAACTAAAACTCTATTGCCCTATGTTTACCGGGGCGCTTTCCGTTGCGCCTCTTGCGGTTGCTTCATAACTACCGAGACGCAGAAGGGGCATAAGTACCTGCATTGCACCAAGCGCAAGCAGCCCTGTGCGGAGCTGTTTGTCCGCGAGGAGGAGATAGATCGCCAGGTACGCGAAATCCTAAAAGGAGTTTCCTTACCCCCGGCCCTGGCCGCCGAAGCTCTTGATAACATAAAAGCGGAAGGAATAAAGGCGGCCCAGGCCGGGGAAAGCACCGCCCAAAATCTGCGAGATAAAATAGATTTCCTTACGAAGAGCATGAACGCTCTTTTGGACATGATCCTTAGCGGGATGATAACGCAGGATGAATACGCCCAAAAGAAGCGTTCATGCTTAGAAGAAAAAAAAGAATGTGAAATGAAACTCGCAGCTTTTGAGCGGGAGGGGAGTAAACGGTTCGAACCACTGATAGGGTTTTACAAACTCGCAGTTCACGCCGGAGAGGCCGCAGTTTCCGGAAAACCCGAGGAGAACCTGCAAATATTGAAAAATATCGGTTCGAACTTAATTATAGGCGGGAAGAAAATAAAATTAAAACTTAATTTTCCGGCGGAGAAACTGCGGGCGCTAGCCGGACTAGCGGATTTAAATTGTGCCAAATTTTCCGAGAAGAAAATTTGGCGGGGTCGACGGGATTCGAACCCGCGGTCTTCGCCTTGACAGGGCGACGTGTTAAACCAGGCTACACCACGACCCCGCGGTGATTTGTATAGGATAGCAAAAAAACAAAACCGTTTCCATTAAAATCTTGAGCCCTGCCGCCGGGCCCTATATATAAGGAAGCGGGCCGGGGGGGGGATGCGCGGGGATTTAAAATAAGTGTTGACAGCGTTTTTGGATTTATGATACAAAATGAATACTGAACCATTATTCACTTTTAGTTGCGGCGGGTTCGCGGGGTGGGGAAGGTTCAAAATTAAAATCAAAAAGGTCTCCAGGCGCGGTGTTGCGACGGGCCGGGGAACCTGAGGAGAATTAAAATGAATAAGAAGAACGCTGTGATAACCGGGGCGGCCAGGGGTTTAGGCTTTGCGGGCGCGGAGAGGTTCCTTAAGTCGGGCGAGTGGAAAGTGGCCCTTTTCGACGTGAACGAAGAGATGCTCGTCACGGCCACCAAGACCCTGGGCGACAAGTACGGCCACGAGAACGTGCGCTGGTACAAAGTGGACGTCACCAGCCAGGACTCCGTGAACGCCGCCATCCAGCAGGTCATCACCGACATGGGCGGCGTGGACACGCTGATCAACAACGCCGGCATCACCCGCGACGCCATGCTGCACAAAATGCAGGAGAACGACTGGGATGTCGTTATCAACGTTAATCTTAAAGGCGCCTTCCTCTGCACCAAGGCCGTGGCTCCCCACATGAAGGAGCGCAAGTCCGGCACCATCGTCAACACCTCTTCGGTGGTCGGCGTGTACGGCAATATGGGCCAGAGCAACTACGCGGCCTCCAAGTTCGGCATCATCGGCCTCACCAAGACCTGGGCCAAGGAAATGGGCCGCGACGGCATACGCGTCAACGCCGTAGCCCCCGGCTACACCATGACCGAGATGCTCGGTACCGTGCCGGAGAAGATCCTGACCGCGATCTCCGAGAAGACCCCGCTCAAGCGCCTGGGCAAGCCGGAAGACATCGCCAACGCCTACTACTTCCTGTCCAACGACGAAGCTTCCTTCGTGACCGGCCAGGTGATCTCCGTGGACGGCGGCCTGGTAATATAATGTCAGCGCCGGCTACCCCCAAGGGCATTAAAACCCGCGAGCGCCTCATAGAGGCGTCCGGGGCGGTGTTCGCCCGCAAGGGCTGCGCCGCCTCGGGGGTGGCCGACATCTGCAGCGCGGCCGGGCTGGCCGTGGGCGGTTTCTACCGCTACTTCGCTTCGAAAGAGGAAATAATTCAGGCGCTGACGCGCGAACTGCGCGACGACCTGATACGGGCCATCTCCGAGCTGCCGCAGGAGAAGGGCGCGGAGCAGGAAGCGCACGCCATAGCGCAGGCTTTCTTCGCCACCGCCGGCCGCCGGCTGGACGCGTTCAAGGCCATGCGCGAGGCCGAAGCCGGGGACGAAGACCTGGCCCGGGATTTCTACGGCCCGCTGGCCGAGATAGTGGCAGGCCGCCTGGCGCGCTTTGCGCCTGGGGCCAAAGCTTCCGCGCACGCCTGGGCGCTGCTCGGGACGCTGTATTTTTACACCGTAAAGTTCATGGTTTGGGAGAAGGGGGGCGCGCCGGGCCGCGCACCCGAGGCGGCGGCCAAATTGTGCGCCGCCGGCATAAGCGGCAGGGCTTTCCCGTGGTGGGAGCCGGCGGGGGCCGGGCCCTCGCGGTCTAAGCCCGCGCCGGGGGACACCCAAGGGCTGATGCTGGCCGCGGCGGAGGAAGTGTTCGGCCGCTGCGGCTATAATGGCGCCCGTGTGGCGGAGATAGCCAAGAAGGCCGGCTTCGCCGCCGGCACCTTCTACCTGTTCTTCGATTCCAAAGAGGACGCGCTGGAAAAAGTGGTAATGCGCATGCGCGACTGCCTGGTAAAGAAGGCCGCGGCTTATTCGGCCGGCGCGGGCAGCCGCGTGGAGACCGAGGCCATGGCCTTCAGGGCGCTGTTCGACTTTATCCGCGAGCATCCCTACGGCTACCGCATCATGCGCGAGGCCGAGTTCACCGACCAGACCCTGGCGGACGCCTACTACGGCTACATCCTGCGCAATTACTCGGCCCAACTGAAAAAAGCGGCGCGGCCCGGAGATTTCACCATAGACGACCACGAGCTGCTGGCCCTGGCGCTGATGGGTATGGGCCACATGCTGGGCATGAAAAGGGTGCTGTGGGGCGGCTTCCGCGGCATGAGCGAGAACGAACTGCTGAAAACCGTATTTGAGGGAATAAAATAAAAGGTGAGGAGACTGACATGTTTAAAATAATCGCGACGGGGATGTACCTCCCCAAGAACCTGAAGAGCAACGAGGACTTCTATAAAAAATTCGGCGACGACCCGCTTAAAAAGGTGTTCGAGCGCATCGGCCACGGCGCGCGCTACTACGCCGACAAGGACGAGAGCTCGGCTACCCTGGCCATAAAAGCCGGCGAGCAGGCCCTTAAGAATTCCGGCCTGAAGCCCGAGGATATTAACCTCCTGATAATCTCCACCGACACGCCCTCGCAGCTGTCCCCGGCCACGGCCGCGGAAGTGCAGCACAAGCTGGGCATCAAGAGCGCCGGGGCCTTCGACGTGAACTGCGCCTGCGCCGGCTTCGTTACGGCCGTGGACATGGCCGCCAAGTACCTTAACGGCGAAGAATACAAACGCGCCCTTGTGATAGGCACCTACGCCATGAGCAAGCACCTCGACCACGACGACGGCAACACCGCCATCCTGTTCGGGGACGGCGCCGGCGCCTTCATCATGGAGTACTCGCCCAACCAGGGCGCGACGGCCTCCACGCTTAAGGCCGACGGCTCGTTCTGGGATTTCATGGGCATCTACGGCGGCGGCAGCGCCCTGCCGGTGGACGAGCAGGTGCTGCTGGACCGCACCCACAAGGTGAAGGTCCCCAAAAAGTTTCCCGCCACGCTTAACACCGAAGAATGGCCGCCGCTCATAGAGGGTACCCTGGCCAAGATCGGTTTAAAGCCGGCCGACGCCCAGGCCTATGTGTTCACCCAGATCCGCAAGCCCACCATAGTGGAAGTGATGGAGAAGTTCGGTCTGCCGATGGAGAAGACCCACACCATCATGGAAAAATGGGGCTACACCGGTTCCGCCTGCGTGCCGATGGCGTTCCACGACATGGCCGAGCAGGGCAAGGTTAAGCGCGGCGACCGCGTGGTGCTGTGCGCCAGCGGCGGCGGCTACTCTATGGCCTGCACGACGTTTATTTACTAGGGCGGGCAGGACCGCTCCCCGGCGCAGGCCGGGGGGCCCGGCCCGAACTAGGCCTTTAGGCTCTGTCGGGACCCTCACCGTGGTGCTACAATATGTTCACGTGGAGGACACGGTGAAGCTATTTGCTTTTATATTCTTAACCCTCAACATGACTAATGTGTCTATTGAAGCCGCCGAAACCGGCGCTTTCACCCAATTGTCCGCCTCTTCGTCCGCCGCCGTCCCGGCCCCGGAGCCCGTCCTGGAGAAAGGCCGCGTCCCCGCGGGCCTGCGCCTGGTGCGCTCCATTCAGTCCAAGTACTGGGAGCGCATAGAATGCTGGCAGGACACCGCCCGTCCCTTCGCGCTGGAGCCCATGCTGGAGAAATCCCGCCACGAGACGCCGGAGATCATCTCGGCCTTCGGCACGAATAAGCCGGCTACCTCCAACTTCCTGCTGCATTACGGGCCTAAGTGGAAGACCAACACGGGCAAGATAGTGATGCTGGTGCACGGCGCTTCCGACAACGCCAACCGCGCCTGGGCCACGCCGGCCATACTGCTGGGCGACGCGTCCAAGCCGGGGCTGCTGAAAGCTTTCGAGGACAAGGGTTTCCGCGTCTTCGCCGTCACCTTCCCGCACAAACACGGCAACCTGTTCTACGAGGCGCAGTACCTGGCCGACGCGCTGGAGATAGTCGCCTCCCAGGCGCGCGGGAGTAAGGCCACGCTGGTGGGCCACAGCGCCGGCGGCCTGGTGGCGCGCATGTACGTTTCTAATTTTCATCCCAACGGTAATTGGACGGGCTATCGCGGCGACGTGGAGCGGCTGATAACGCTGGCCGCGCCGCACCGCGGCCAGGACTTCGCTTTCCGCCACCCCGAGTTCAACTACTATTTCATGAAGGACGAGCTGGCCGCCAACGCCCCGATGAGCTGGGACAAGGTGCTGGCTTACGGCGTCTGGAAGGACACCTTTAAGTTCAGTATCTACAGCGACAATTTCCCCATGCAGCAGCAGGTGCTCTACAACTGGACCGGCCGCTTCCCGATGGCGGTTACCGCGCCCGACGCTTACACCACGCTGCACGGCGGGCAGGGCATGTTCAGCCACGCGCTGGGCATAGACAACGCCATAGCCCGCGGCGGCAATTTTATGAGCGCCTTCCGCGGTTTCCCGGTGCCGGCCGACATAGCGGTGACCGTTATAGCGGGTACCAAGCAGGCTATCGAGAACGTGCCCCAGACCGAGAAAGACGGCCCTTCCGACGGGCTGGTCTTTGTTGAAAGCGCCTCCCATACCGCGGACCTCACCCACCCGGCCCGCAAGGAACCCATTCAGAAGCTGCTGGTCAACGAGAACCACGTGACCATAACCTTCAGCCCTGACATGCTGAAGCTGGTGACGGGACTGGTAAAATAACGTCTCTTGCAGTCATTCCGGCGCAAGCCGGAATCTAGTCTTCTCAATGTTCTTCTGGATTCCGGCTTGCGCCGGAATGACAGGATATAAAAAAGGCCCGGGAGACCGGGCCTTTTTTATTTGTAGGCTTAGGCTTACTTGCCGAGCAGCGCCCGCACCGGGGCGAGGAAGGCGGTGAACATGGCCCGCGCGTCGTACAGCGCCACGCCCACGCCCATCAGCGACTCGCCGGCAATGACGCCGGAAGCGACCGGGATGATGTACTTGTCGGCGGTGGCCTTGGCTTTTTTCTCCAGCACCATGGCTATCAGGCCGCCGATGAACATGGAGAAGGAGTTGTAGAACCCGATCACCATCGAAAGGCCCAGGCCCATGGCGGAGGGGATATACTTGCGGTGCTTGGGGAAGGCCAGCTCCAGCAGCGGGATTATGATGCCGACGGCCGCGCCTATGAACATGCCATTGCGGGCGGCGGGGTGCAGCGAGTGGATGCCGTTGGACAGCAGTTTGGCCACCGCGGCCCACACCTGCGCCGACGGGGCCGGCCACTGGTCGGAACCGAGGATAGAGGCGTCCGGCACTAGCACGTAGAAGGCGGGCACCACCACCAGCGTGCCGGCGAATATCCCCAGGAACTGCGCTATGAACTGCTTGCGCGGGTTGGCGCCCAGCAGGTAGCCGCTCTTCAGGTCGGTGAGCAGGTCGGCGGTGGCGCCGGCCGCGCCAGCCGTGACGGAGGCGGTCATCAGGTTGGTGGTCATGTTGCTCGGGGCCAGCACGCCGAAGGTGAGCTGGGTGATCTTGCCCATAGCGCCTATGGGCGTGATGTCGGACTCGCCGGTGGCGCGGGCGGCCACGATGGCCAGGAAGAAGGTCAGCACGACGGCCACCAGGCCCATCCACCAGGTGGTCTGGAAGGCGTAGTGCAGCACCAGCATACAGCCCAGCCCGGACAGGGCGGTGCCGGTGACGAACCAGGAAGAGGGGACTTCGATATGCGCCAGCGGGTCGGCGGCGGTGTCTTCCCGCTTGTGGAAGATGTTGGCCAGGCCGGCGAAGGCGCGGATAACGGTCCGCCACTGCAGGGCGAACATGAACAGGCCCGACGTGACCATGATGGCCGCGCCGCCCCAGGTGCTCCACTGCACTATGGCGCGGTAGCCAAGTTTGGAGGTGTCTATGGCCAGCTTGCCGGCGGCGTCCGCGGGCAGGCCGGAAACGTAAGGCGCGAGGATGCCGTAGTTCACCACGCTGCCCAGCAGCAGCGACCAGGCCATTTTCCAGCCGATGATGGCGCCGGCGGCTATCATCAGGGCGCTCATGTCGAAGGAGAAGGTCCACTTTTCCAGCGGCTGGCCCTTAATGGAGCCGGGCAGCCCGATGGACGAGGGGAAGAGCGGTATGCCGTTCCAGCCCTTGTCGCGGAAGAAAGCTATAAGCCCGCCGAACAGGCCGGCCAGGCCCATCGCCCGGGCCTTGTCACTGGCCTCGCCGCCCTCGGCATGCAGGCTCCGCAGCGTTTCCGCCGCGGCCACGCCGCTGGGGAACTTGAGCTGCTCTATATTTATCATCTGGCGCTTCATGGGAATGGCTATGAACACGCCCAACGAGGCGAGCACTATGGTCCAGGCGGTCAGTACCTGCCAGCTCATGTGCACGCCGGTGATTATAAGGTAGGCGGAGATGGCCGACACCATGGTGCCGCCGGTGGAGTAGCCGGCCGAAGAGGCCGTGCTCTGCATGCAGTTGTTCTCCAGGATGGTCATGTCGGTCTTGAACAGGAACGGCAGGGCCAGGCGCAGGAATTTCCAGATGGCGTAGGACAGGATGCAGGACGTGATGGCCACGCCCAGGCCCCAGCCGGTCTTGAGGCCGATATAAAGATTGGACAGCGACATGAAGGCGCCCAGGAAGCCGCCCATGATGACGGCGCGCAGCGTGAGCTGGTTCATGCTGTCGCCCTGGTACACTTCCTTGTACCATTTCAGCTCTATGTCTTCCACGGCAGGGCCGGCAACGTGCGGAGTTTCTTTGGGCTCGTCTATGAGCTCTATTTCGTCCTCCGTCTGCATGTCTTCAAGCGGAAGGTCGTCGCGTTTTTCGTCGGCCATTTTGGGCTCCCCTGGGGTTGGATTTTGGAGTGAATAGTTATTCGGTACAGGATTTTGTCACGGGTTCCGTGCTCGCCGTCGCTCGCCCGGCCCCGCGACCCCGCCTCCCTGCTGCGGGCTGCTGCCCTCGCAGGTCCGGCTTTCAAATCCTGACGCAAGCCATAATTATGGCTTGCTTACTGCGCACTGTTAAAAAATATATGCGCAGTACAGGATTTGAACCTGTGACATCCTCTGTGTAAGAGAGGCGCTCTACCGCTGAGCTAACTGCGCGTTAATAATTCTGCGGAATCTATTCTACAATTTTTTATAATGGGTGTATGGACAAAAACGACGCGGAACTCATTGCCAAGGCCCAGGCCGGCGACACGGCCAGCTTTGAGTCGCTGGTAAAAAAATACCAGGACAAGATCTACGGCCTGGCCAACTACGTCTGCCTGGGGCTCAAGTCGGAAGCCGACGACGTCTACCAGGAAACCTTCATCTCCGCCTTCAAGAACATCTCCAAGTTCAAAGGCAAGTCCGGCTTCGGCACCTGGCTGTACCGCATAGCCGCCAATAACTGCTGGATGAAGTACCGCAAGAAGAAGAGCGAAAAACTGGTCAGCCTGGAAGACCTGGCCGAAATGCAGGACCTCACCCACGCCGAGGACGTCAGAAAAAAAGACCTTTCCGAGAGCGTGGCCAAAGCGCTCTCCAAACTCTCCGTGGATTACCGCCTGGCCGTCACCCTGGCCGACATACAGGGCCTCTCCATGGAAGAGGCCGCCAACGTGCTCAAGATCACCGTGCCCGCCTTCAAAACCCGCCTCTTCCGCGCCCGCCAGACCCTCAAAAAGGAACTCTCATAAAATAGGGACAGCGCCCTATTTCCCCTTATATATAATAACAGGGACGGCGCCTGAAAATAGGGCGCTGTCCCTATTTATTTATACGGCGTAGGCCAGCAGGGCCAGGATTATGAATTGGGTGTCTATCAGGGTCTCGGCCAGGATGTGTTCCGGCGGTTTGCCGAAGTAGAAGAACAGCATTATCCCGAGGTAGTAGAACAGGCCGGTCAGCAGGGCCGCCGCCAGCTCGGGCTGCCAGCCGGCCCCTTTAAGCGTTATCAGTATGCCCGCCAGCACTATGAAGATGGCGAACAGCGTTAAATAGGTGAACCGCTGCCCCGCCGCCTTGTAGAAATTTTCCTTGCCCACTATCAGGTCGCCGTGCGCGTGGCTCACGCCGAACAGCACCGACCGCGTGAAGACCAGCAGGAAGGCGAAGACCACCGCCAGCTGGGTGGCGCTGCTCATGCCGCCCTCGTGCCAGAGGCCGGGCGCGTAGGCGCACATGAAGGCCCAGCCCAGCGCCGTCACAATATCCTTGGAGGCCGGGAAATTGCCGAACCGCTCAAGCCCCAGCGGCAGTTTGAAAGGGTAGAGCATGCCAGCGAACCAGAAGAAAGCTGTAGCCAGGAAAACCTGCCAGCCCAGCGCGGCCGACAGGAAGATGGCCGCGGCCCCGCAGAGCAGGGCGGTAAAGCGCGAGGCGACGCGGTATTTTACGAACAGCAGCGCCCTGGCCTTGTCCGGGGCGGCCGCGCCTTTTTCCGCGGCGCGGTTTGCCATGTGCAGGCTGAAGGCGAACAGCCCGGCCATCAGCAGCAGCTTTTTAGAGACCGGGACGCCTTCCAGCTTCATGCAGACGTAGGTCAGGGCCACGGCGGCGGTGGCGGTGTAGAGCGAGCCGGTAACTACCAGCTTCCAGGCGAAGACGAGGTTTTCGAGGAGCGGGTTTTCCTTGTGCTCGGCCAGCTCGCGGGCCTTCTCCAGCACTTTCTCTATCATCCAGGTGGGGGTGGAGGCTCCGGCGGTTATGAAAATTTTTGACGCGCCCTGGAACAGTTCTTTTTTCAGCTCGTCTTCCCGCTCAATGTGCACGGCGCGCCGCGCCAGGGGTTGGCAGATCTGGAACAGGCGCGCGGTGTTGGCGGAATTCTTGCCGCCCACCACTATCACCAGGTCCGCGCCCTTAGAGAATTCCATCGTCTCTTTCTGCCGCATCCTGGTGGGATTGCAGATGGTGTTGGACACGGCCAGCTCGCCGGCTATCCGGCGCGCCTCGCCGGCGGCCGCCAGGAAGACGTCGCCCTCCTGTGTGGTCTGGGCCACTATGTTGGCCTTCTCCAGGCGGGGGAGGGCCTTAACTTCCTCAGGCCCGCTTACCACGTAGCCGCGGCCTTCGGTGTAGCCCATCAGGCCCAGCACTTCGGCGTGGTCCTTGTCGCCCACTATAATGGTGGCATAGCCTTTCTTTGCGTAGGTCCGGATGTTCTCCTGCACGTGCTTTACCAGCGGGCAGGTGGCGTCCACCACGTCGGCGTGCAGCGAGCGGATGCGGGCTTCCTCTTCGGGCGGAATGCCGTGGGCGCGGATCACCAGGATGGCGTCCTTGTCCTTTATCTCCTTCACGGAGCCCACGGAGCGGATGTTCTTTTCTTTGAGGGTCTCGATGACCTGCTTGTTGTGGATAAGCGGGCCGAGGGTGTAGATGGCCTTGTTGCTGTGCTTGGCGAGCTCCAGCACTTTGTCTATGGCGTTCTTCACGCCGGGGCAAAAGCCGGCGCTTTTGGCCACCGTGATCTGTATTTTCTTCGCCATGACAAGGCAATTCTATCATTTTCAAATTGGTAGAATCTTTGTATGGAAGGAAGGTTCAAGCTTGTAGCGCCGTTCAAGCCGGCCGGCGACCAGCCGGGAGCTATAGACGCGCTCTGCGCCGGCATAAAGGCCGGCAAGGCCAACCAGACGCTGTTGGGCGTTACCGGCTCTGGCAAAACCTTCGCCGTGGCCGCTGCCATAGAGCGGCTGCAGCGGCCCGCGCTCATTATCTCGCCCAACAAAGTGCTGGCCGCCCAGCTCTACTCCGAGTTCAAAACCTTCTTCCCCGAGAACGCGGTGGAATACTTCGTATCCTATTACGACTATTACCAGCCCGAGGCCTACATTCCTTCCACCGATACGTACATCGAGAAGGATTCCTCGATCAACGATCACATAGACAAGCTGCGGCTGAAGGCTACTACCTCCATCCTTACCAGGCCGGACACCATAGTGGTGGCCTCGGTGTCCTGCATCTACAATATCGGCTCGCCGGAGAACTTCTCCGAGCTCTGCCTGACCATAAAGAAAGGGCAGAAGGCCGACAGGAAGGAATTCAGCCGTTTCCTGGTGAATATCCATTACGACCGCAACGAGATGGATTTCAGGCGCGGCTGCTTCCGCCTGCGCGGCGCCAACCTGGACATCTTCCCCGGCGATTCCGAAACTGCCTGGCGGGTGGAGCTGGGCGACATTGTGGAGTCCATCAAGGAAATAAACCCGCTGACCGGCGACACTATACGGGAACTGGGCGAGATCTCCGTTTTCCCGGCCAAACATTTTGTCTCCACCACCGGCGAGATAGAGGCGGCCACGGCCAATATAGAGGCCGAGTTGGCCGCGCGCCTGGCCGTGCTGAAAGGGGAGGGGAAACTGCTGGAGGCCGAGCGCCTGGGCCAGCGGGTGCGCTACGACCTGGAGATGATACGCCAGACCGGTTTCTGCAGCGGCGTGGAGAACTATTCCCGCCACCTGGCCGGCCGCCCGGCGGGCAGCAGGCCAGATTGCCTGTTCGATTACTTTAAGAAGGATTTCCTGCTGTTCATAGACGAGTCCCACGTGACCGTGCCGCAGATCCGCGGCATGTACGCCGGCGACCGCGCGCGCAAGCAGACGCTGGTGGATTTCGGCTTCCGTCTGCCGTCGGCGCTGGACAACCGGCCGCTCAAGTTCGACGAGTTCGAGGCCCTGCGGCCGGCTACCGTCTTTGTGTCCGCCACGCCCGGCCCTTACGAGCTGGCCAACTGCGCCAAACAGGATATCGTCGACCTCATCATCCGCCCCACCGGTTTGGTGGACCCGGTTATAAAGATCCTGCCCGTGACCGGCCAGATAAAGGCGCTGACCGCCGAGATAGAAAAACGCGCGGCCAGGCACGAGCGCACCCTGGTGCTGACGCTTACCAAGAAGACGGCCGAGGACCTGAGCTCCTTCCTGCGCGAGAAGGGCCTGAAGGCCAAGTACATGCACTCCGACATGGACACGCTGGAGCGGCTGGATATCCTGTCCGCTTTCCGCAAGGGCGAGTTCGACGCGCTGGTGGGCATCAACCTGCTGCGGGAGGGCCTGGACATCCCCGAGGTTACGCTGGTGGCCATCCTTAACGCCGACAACGAGGGCTTCCTGCGCAGCGAGACCACCCTGATACAGATCTCCGGCCGCGCCGCCCGCAACCTGTGCGGCGAGGTTATTCTTTTCGCCGACCGCATGACCGGCTCCATGGAGCGGGCCATAGCCGAAATGAAGCGCCGCCGCGACCGGCAGCTGGCCCACAATAAAAAGTACGGCATAGAACCCAAGACCATCATCAAGAAATTCATAGAATTCGAGGAGCTGCGCACCCAGGCCAAGCGGCAGGGCATCATGGTGGCCGAGCCGCTGCCGCCCGGCCTGCCCAAGGCCGGGGTGAAGGCGCTGGCCGCCGAGGTGGAGCGCCGCATGAAGGAAGCCGCCGACAACCTGGACTTCGAGCTGGCCACCGAACTGCGCGACCGCCTCTTTGAGATACGCGAAATGGCCGGGGTAAAAGGAAAGGGCGGCGCTAAAAAAAGGGGTGCTAAATGACCGATTCCCTTCCGACCCTCAGCCGGGTTGCGGCCGCCTGGGGCCGCTTCTCCTACCGGGAGTCCATCGTCGCCCGGGGCGCGGTCTGGACCCTTATCTGCTGGGCTTTGGGCTCCGGCCTGTTTTTTCTGCTGTTAACGCTTCCGGAGTACATGGGGGCGTCCGCCGAGGGAAGTTCGACCGAAAACATAGAACTGTTAATGCCGGTTCTTATGGTGATCGGTATCGGCTCGCCGCTCATAAGCCTGGTCACGGGCGCGGCTCTCTCCGGAGGGGCAAAAAGTTTTCTCGACTCGCTTAAGAGGGGTCTGAAAGCGGCGGCATTCCCTGCCCTGGTGCTGCTGCTGCTGGCCGCCGCGTCCCTGGGCTCCGAAAGCGAAAAAGCCGGCCTCCTCGCGGCCATAGTCTTCTGGCTGGGCGTCCTGGCGGCGGTTATGGGCTGCTTCGGCGGGGCGTGCCGTTACGTAGCGGGCAAGTTCCTATCCCAAAAGCAGGAGAGAATTTCTACACGAAAAGCCGCCGAGGCTGATTTTGAGTTCACCTACCGGGCCAAGGAACGGGCTTACAAGGCGAACATAGAAAAGATCTGGGGCAAGTGGGACGACGCCTGGCAACGTGCCGAACACAGGAAGGATTTCGATACCGGCTTGCTGGAGATCATAGTCTTCGACGGGGTTGACGCAGGCTATCTCTACGTGTGCCGTTATGATACTCATGTGCAGCTGGCCGATATAGCCATTCTTCCGGAGTACCAGGGCAAAGGCATCGGCACGCAACTGATCAAAGGGTTGTTGGCCGAGGCCCGCGGCCGGGGGCTCCCTGTGGGGTTGGGAGTGTTCAAGATAAACCCCGGGGCACAGAAACTCTATAAATCCCTGGGCTTTGTCCAGGTTTCCGAAGACGCCATCTTCATCAAAATGCGCGCTGTATAAGTTGGGTCGGGACAACAAAACCGCCGGGAAAACCCGGCGGTTTTTTTATGACGACATGCCTTTGTCGGGGTAGCCTGCTAGGATATCCCCAGGTGCGTCATCCCGGCGCGTATTGTTCGTCATCCCGGCGAACGCCGGGATCCAGGGGAGGGCCTGGGCCCCGGCCTTCGCCGGGGCGACGGACTGAGGTTGAGCCGCCGTCATCCCGGCGAACGCCGGGATCCAGTATAAGGGGGGGATATGGCTAAACTTCCTTGCGTTTACATTCTCGCCAGCAGGCGGAACGGCACACTGTATGTCGGTGTCACGTCCGACCTTGTTAAACGAGTCTGGGAGCACAAGAGCGACCTTGTTGAGGGGTTCACGAAACGCTATGGAGCGCATCTTCTGGTCTGGTACGAAGTTCATTCGGAAATGCTGGAGGCCATCGCCAGGGAAAAGAGACTAAAGGGCTGGAAACGACGCTGGAAACTGGACTTGATCGAGAGCGGGAATCCGGCTTGGCGGGATTTGTATGGGGATCTGATTTGACTGGATTCCGGCTTTCGCCGGAATGACGAGGTCGCCTGGATTCCGGCTTTCGCCGGAATGACGGTGGGGGCTCGTCGCCCCGGCGCGTATTGTTCGTCATCCCGGCGAACGCCGGGATCCAGGGGAGGGTCTGGGCCCCGGCTTTCGCCGGGGCGACGGAGCAGGTTTGGGAGGGCTGGTAAATGGTAAAATTAAGGGGTGAAAGAATTCGACGGCGTTATTAAGGCGGCTTTGAAGGAGGATATAGGGACCGGCGATGTTACTACCCGGTTCTTTGTGCCTTTGGGGACGCGGTTCTACGGGGAAATGCGGGCCAAGGACGCCGGCGTGGTCTGCGGCCTTGAGGTTGCCAGGCGCGTTTTCGCCCTGGCCGCCCCCGGTTCCAGGGTCACCATAACCAAAAAAGAAGGCGCGCGCATAAAGAAAGGCGACGTGCTGATGAAGATAGAAGGCCCCGCCTCCATCCTTACCGCCGAACGCACGGCTCTCAATTTCATGCAGCATATGAGCGGCGTGGCCACCCGGGCCGCGCTTTTCGCCGCCGTCCTTAAAGGCTCCCGCACTAAAATTTACGACACCCGCAAAACCCTGCCCGGCCTGCGGATGGTAGAGAAGTACGCCGTGGTCTGCGGCGGCGGGCGCAACCACCGCCTGGGCCTCTACGACATGGCCATGATAAAGGATAACCACGTGGCTTTCGCAGGCGGCAAGGCTGAGGTGCTGGGCCAGCGCATAGCGGCCATGCGCCGGGCCAAACCCGGCCTGAAGATAGAATTGGAAGTGCAGGATCTCGCCCAGTTGAAGGCTTTTCTGCCGCTGGGCGCGGACGTGGTAATGCTGGACAATATGGACTACGCGGCCATGCGGACGGCCATAGCCCTGATACGCGCCCACAAAGGCAAGCGGCCCGAAGTGGAGATCTCCGGCGGCGTGGACCTTAAAATGGCCGCCCGCTATGCAAAACTCGGGGCCGACCGCATTTCCGTCGGCTCCATCACCAGCGGCGCCAAACCGCTGGATATCTCTTTCGAAGTGAGGACCAAATGACCAAAACCTGCGCTTGCCCCACCCTGAATTTAGACACCCTGCCCGGCGTCAGCAAGATAGTCTGCCTGGACGAAGTGGAATCCACCCAGGCCGTGGGCCGCGAGCTGGCCCTGGAAGGCACCGCCGAGAAGACGCTGGTGCTGGCCGAAACCCAGACCGCCGGCAAAGGCCGCCTGGGCCGCGAGTGGGAGTCCGCCAAGGGCGGGCTCTACATGACGCTGCTGCTCAAGCCCGAGACCGGCGTCAAGTTCCTGCCGCACCTCAGTGTGCTTAGCGGCGAGGCCGTGGCCGAAACCATCACTGCCCTCTACGGCATCAAGACCCGCATCAAGAAGCCCAACGACGTTTACGCCTGGCACCCGCGCCGCCGCAAGTGGCTCAAGATCTCCGGCATCCTCACCGAGTCTTCTTCCATCAATAAGGACGCCAGCTGGCTGCTGCTGGGCGTGGGCGTGAACCTGAACAATATGCCCAAGCTCGATACCGCCGTCAGCGTGAAGGCAATAAAAGGCGCCGAAGTAACGCGCGAAGAATTTCTCGAGGCTTTCTTCAGGAATTTCTGGCTGGAATATTCCGCCTGGGAATACGGCAGCCAGGCCAAGTCGTGAGCGCCGGCCGGATAAAGGAAATAGCGCTGGGCTGCGGGGCCACGGCGGCGGGCATAGCGCCCGCCTCGGACCTGGCGGAGTTCAGAAGATTTTCAGAAGCCGTCACCATGATCCCCGACGGCCTGCTGTACCTCAAGCGGGACCCCCTGGTAAGGAAAAGCGTAAAGAAATGGCACCCGGACACGCGCTCCGTGCTGATGTGCGCGTTCCGCTATTGGACGCCCGACATGGACCACGCCGCCGCGCTGAAGGCCGCCGGCGAGCCCACTGAATTCCTGCAAAAGACGGACCGCAAAGCCTGCCAGCCCAGGCTGCTTACAAAGCCGGGCGCAAAAATTTCTCGCTATGCCCTGAGCCGGGACTACCATCTGACGGTGAAAGAGAAACTTTCCGCCATCCTTGCCGTGATAAGAAAAGAATTTCCCGGCGCGGAGGGCAGGACCTTCTGCGATACCTCGCCTGTCATGGAGAAAGAGCTGGCCCGGCTGGCCGGGCTGGGCTTCCGCGGCAAGAACACCCTGCTGGTCTCGCGCGAGCTGGGCACCTACTTCTTCCTGGGCGGTATCGCCCTTAACCTGAACCTTGCTTCGGACAAGCCGCTGGAGGACAACTGCGGCGGCTGCGACCAGTGCGTTAAAGCCTGCCCCACCAAGGCGCTGGCCGGCGGGCGGCTGGACGCCGGGCGCTGCCTTTCCTACTGGACCACCCAGGCCAAGTGGATCATCCCGGCCGAGGCCGAGGAGCGGAGCCAGGCCTGGGCCTACGGCTGCGACATCTGCCAGGAAACCTGCCCCCAGAACAAAGCCCCGGGCAACATCGCCCCCGGCTTCGAACCAGTCATATAATCCTGTCATTCCGGCGAAAGCCGGAATCCAGATTCTTTAGGACCCTGGATCCCGGCGTGCGCCGGGATGACGGAATAAAAAAAGAGGAGAGCTGTTGCTCTCCTCTTTTTGTTGCGGCTTACGGAATTATTTTTTCGCGAGGGCGTTCTTTACGGCTTCCATCAGGTCGTCGGTGTTGAACGGCTTGGTGAGGAAGGCGGCCACCTGCGAGAAGCGCTGGAACATGGTGCGGGACGGCTCCAGGGCCGAGAGCACTACTATGGGCATGGTGCCCAGGTCCGGGTCCTCGGAGATCTGCGTCGCCAGAGAGTAGCCGTCAATGCCGGGCAGCATGACGTCGAGCACCAGCAGGTCCGGCTTATACGAGCGCAGGATGTCCATCACCTCGCGGCCGTTATCGCAGACCTTGATCTGGTGGCCCAGGGACTCAAGGGTGTACTGCACCAGGCTTGAGATCTCCGGGTCGTCGTCAACTACAAGTATTTTGTTCCCCATATATAGGTAAATTTAACACATTCCCCGTTATTTGTAAAGCCGGAACTTCCTGGCCTCCTGGCGGAAGGCGGCGTTGCTTTTTTCGAAGGCGGCGATTATTTTAGCCGGTTTATCGCCCTTCTGCAGCAGGTTGTAGAAGTCGGAGGAGCCTGTCATCTTGCGTATCTCCACTTCCTTCAAGGTAAAGTCTTTTTTATTGTAGTCCCGCAGCAGGTAGGCCGCGTGCGTAAAAATATCCAGCGCGCGCACCGCTCCCGGGTCGGTCACTTCTATCTCCACGCCCTCGCAGGGCTTGCCCTCGTACATGTCTTTGGCGGGGGTAAGCTTGAGATAGTGGAATTTAACCCCGGCCAGGCCGGCCTTGTTGAGCTTTTTAACTATCTTCTCCGCCTTCATCCACGGCGCGCCGAACCAGTGGAAGGGAATGTCCGTGCCGCGGCCCACCGACACGTTGGATGCCTCGAAGCAGCCCAGGCCCGGGTACAGCACTTCCGCCTCCAGCGTGCGGATATTGGGGGAGGGGTTGGTCCACTTCACGCCGGTCTTATCAAAGAACATCTCCCGGTTCCAGCCCTGCAGTTTTATCACGCTCAGGTCCAGGTCCAGCTTGAGCCAGTCCTTGTGGAACAGGGCCAGTTCGCCGGGGGTGAAGCCGTGGCGGGTGGGCACGGGGAAGTAGGCGGTGAAGAAGCTTATGTCCTGCTCCAGCACCGGCCCTTCTATGCGGCCGCCTATGGGGTTGGGGCGGTCCAGCACCATGAAGGGCAGGCCGGCCTTGGCGGCTTCCTCCATGGCGTAGCCCATGGTGGTCAGGTAGGTATAGAAGCGCGCGCCGATGTCCTGTATGTCGAACACCAGCACGTCCAGGTCCTTCAGGGATTCCGGCGAAGGGCGCTGTTTGTTCTTGCCGTAGAGGCTGTACACCGGCACCCCGGTGACGGGGTCGGAAGAGTTCTCTATGTAAGCTCCGCCCTCCTCGGTGCCGCGGAAGCCGTGCTCGGGCGAGAAGATGGCGGCCAGCCGCACGCCGGGCGCGTTGTGCAGCACGTCCACCGCGTTGCGGCCCTCGGCGTTAACGGAGGTGTGGTTGGTTATCAGGCCCACCCGCTTGCCGACCAGCTGCATAAAGCCGTCTTTCTCCAGCACGTCCAGGCCGGTCAGCACCGGGCCTTCGGCCCCCGCGGCGCAAAGGCAGGTGGCGAGGAGGGGAATTAAAACGGCTGAGCGTAATAGGTTCTTCATATAGTCCTTATCAGTTGTTAATGGGCCGCTCTTTGAGTACCAGCAGGTGCAGCGTGCCGGGGTCCCAGAGCTTGAAGGCGAAGGTGCGGGCTTTCTTGCCGGCTCCGGCGAAGAAGTCCACGCGGCCCGGGCCTTTTATGGCCCCGCCGGTGTCCTGGCAGAACACGAAGCGGCTGTCCTGTCGGCGGCCCAGTAGGGTCCCTTCCGCGTCCACGTCGGGCATGGTGGTCCGCATGAAGGCGAGGGCGCCCATGGGGACCAGGGTGTTGTCTATGGCTATGGAGCGCCAGCCGGTAAGCGGCCGGCCGTAGGTGCCGTCGGGGCCCTCGTCCGGGTCGGTCTCGGTGTCCAGCGAGAAGAAAACGTAGCGGGGGTTCTTGCTGAGTATCTCGCGCACCTTGCCGGGGTTGGCTTCCAGGTACTCCAGGCCTTTCTCGTGGCTGATGCCTTCGCGCGGCATGGCGCCGGCCTCTATCAGGGCGGTCAGCCAGCCTTTGAACTTCAGGCTGTTGGTGGCCGCGAACTTGGCCTTCACTATCCTGCCGTCGGGCAGGGCCAGCCGGCCGGAGCCTTCGGTGTGCAGGTCCATGATGTCGGCGCGGTTGGAGAACCAGGCCAGCGGCTTGGCTTTCTTGCCGATCTTGCCCTCAAAGTCTATCTCCTCGCGGTTCAGGTAGGTGACCAGCCGGTCGCCCTGCAGCCGGCCGGTCAGCTTTTCGCCCTTGAACTTCTCGTTGAAGTCGCCCAGGTTTATGGTGATCAGGTCCGAGGGTTTGGAGTAGATGGGGTATTTATATTTTTTGGTCTTCTGCAGGCTGGCCTCCAGGGTGGGCTCGTAGTAGGAGCTGAAGACCACGGTGCCGGTAGAGTCTCGCCCGGCCATCTGGTAGACGTCGAAGCGCTCCCGCACCAGGCGGTCCAGGTCCTGCACGGTGGGGGAGGATTCGAGGATGCTTATCAGCTCCTCGTTGGAGGCGAGCAGGTCTTTAGAGGAGACCTTCCTGCCGGCAAAATCGTAGGCGGGGCCAGTACCTTTCAGCCCGCGCAGATAGGCGCGGTTCTGCAGGGCGGCTTTCAGCAGCGGGGCCAGGTCCTCGGAGTCGGCGAAAACCGGGGCGCTGTCCGGAGCCACGGCGAACATGCTTGCCGCGGGGGCCGCAGGGGCGGCGGTGGAGACGGCTACCGGCGCCGGGACGGCCGGGCAGGGGGGGCAGAGTCCCGCCTGGTCCTTCTTTATTCCCGTGGAGCAGCCCGCGAGGGCGGCGGCGAGCATGACTAAAGTAACTTTCTTCATAAGGAGTCTCCCGTGGCGTTCTGCCCCTATACGCGGCGCGCCGTACCGAACTGCGAAGTGAAACCCTGGCCGAGGCGGCTGGCCCCCGGACCCGCCCGGGTGATGACAGTCACAGTTGACCTGGGTTACACCCGGCCGTGTTTTCATTGGAGAAAACGGCCTTCCGCAAATCCAATTATCCCAAAATAGCCGCATTGACACAAGGAGGAATTTCTACTAGACTTTCACTATGAGAACAAGAATTCTTATTCTATTTATATTGATAGGCATGCCCGCGGCCATGTGGGCCGCCGAATCAAAAGTGCTGTCCATGAGCGGCGCCGTGGAAGTGCGGCCTACCCGCGAAGGGCAGTGGACCCCCGCCAAGGACGGCATGGAAATAGCCGAGGGCGGCGCCATACGCACCAACGCCGGCGGCGCGGCCGTGGTGATAATGCCCAACAAGACCAAGGTCTGGCTGAAAGAGAATACCGCCTTGGAACTGGAGCAGCGGCAGACGCTGGCCAGCCGCCTGGCGCTGGTATTCGGCCGCATAAAGCTGCGCGTGCCCCACCTGCTGCGCAAGGAGAAGTTCGAAGTGCGCACCCCGGCGGCGGTCTGCGCCGTGCGCGGTACCGAGTTCACCATGGGCACCACCGAGGACGGCAAGATGGAGCTGCAGGTGCTGTTCGGCGAGGTGAAACTTAAGTTCATGATCCCGCCGGAGAAAGGCGACTCCGAGTTCAATATCCCGCAGGGCCAGGGCCTTAAGCTGGCCGAAAAAGGCAAGGCCACCAAGCCCGAGCTGCTCACCCCCAAGGCCGAGCGCGAGGCGATGGAGAACTGGAACCCGGGCCTTAAGCCGTCCGAGCGCCAGAAGGACCTGCAGCAGAAAGAGATGGACAGGGAGCAGATAAAAAATTTCGCCGCCGCCACCAACAAAGCCGAGGACACCGTTAAAAGCTTCCTCAACGTGGTCAAGGAGAGCGACCTGGAGGCCGGCCGCACCCTCAACGACGTACACGGCAACCTGGTGCGCGTGGAACAGCGCATGATCCGGCCTAACGCCAACGAGATACAGTTCTACAACATAGTCAAACGGCCTGTTTACAGCAACAATAACGCTTCCGTGGCTGGCGGCGGCTTCCAGTATAACGGCGCGCAGGGCGTGGCCAACCGCCTGGACCTGATGCAGATGACCATGGCCTTCAACCAGGACCTGCCCCAGCGGATAGAGGAATGGCCTTCTTTCTTCGATGGCAATTCCGTGGACCCCACCTGGTCCTCTTTTGTAATGGCCAACCGCACCGATGCGAACGAAATTTTTTTCATCGCCGAGGGCTATAAGTTCGACCAGGCCCGCAATAACGGGGAAGGCGAACTGGTAAATAATCCCTGGGTGATTTCCGGCAGCGGCGCCACGCCTATCGCGGCCACGGACTCCGACGACCGGCAGGTGATAGTTACGGGCGTACTTAAAAACAACTCCGAACTTACCGCCGCCGAAGGCCTGAATCGTATCGCCAGGCTGGGCGTGGTGATCAGCGGGGCGGACCCGGGTACCGGCTTGCTGCGCTACGAAGAGGGCGGTTCTTTTTACGGCAATAACTACGTGGGCGAGGACCCGACCACTGCGGTGAACGTGCGCTGGGCCATAAAGACCACTGAGTCGGCCGGCTATTCCGAGCCACAGAACGCCCCCGATAACGCGCCGCTGGCGCAGTTCCAGGCGGACATGTACGACGTGGGCAATAATGGCACCAATTTCCTCTGGTATGCCAAAGAAAATTACGTCATCGGCAATGGCGGAGAGATCCGTACTGCCGGCGACTTTACTAATTCCTCCTCCGACCCTTTTACGCTGCTTAAGAATAACGCCCTGCAGAGCGTCATGTATATTAAACAGTCCAACTCCGCTAACCCGGCGGGAATAACCGACAGCGTGTTGGCGGAAGCGGCCATCAGCAATACCGACTACTTCGCTTATAAGCACGCGACCAACGGCACGAACATCGATCTGGTCTTCATCCCGGACCTGATGGTCGCCGCTGTGCAGCGCATGCTGCCCGCTATCACCAATCTTAAGGATTAACAGGGAAAAACATGAAAAGGCTGACACTAATACTTTTGACGCTTTTGTTGGTAAATAGTTCCGCGTTCGCGAAAGTGGACTGGGAGTCCAAGGGGATGCAGATAGCCGGCGAGATCATGGCCAACCCGGCCGCGTTCTTCTACGACTTTCAGCAGGACCTGGAAGCCACCACCCCGCTGCCGCCCGGCAAGCGCTTCGGCTTCCAGACCAGCCTGTTCCCCACCACCATCCCGATGACCTACACCAACGTGTCGCTGAAGGCCCGGCTGCACGGCGAGGGCCGCATCGCCCCCGGCGTGCCGCAGCTGGACATCGTAGGCGGCTACTGGAACATGCTGGCGGCCAAGATGGCCACCAAGGATTCCGCCTCCATAGATAACGCAAAATTCGGCGGCTACTACATGGGCGCCATCATGAGCTCCTCGGTAAGCCCGCGCGTGCGCACCTTCTGGGGCTACAAGCGCAGCCAGCTCAAGGCCCGGCTGGACTTCAAGGAAGGCGAGCAGCCCGAGTTCCTGGGCACCACCATCAACAGCTTCGACACCGGCTTCAAGGACGACTTCTTCATAGCCGGCATAGAGACCCCCAAGGGTATAGGCAAGCTGTGGAGCATACAGCTCAACTACGGCCTGAAGACCCAGACCATCAGCTCCAAGGTGAGCTGGTACGGCAAGATCTTCGAGCTGGGCCTGAACATCTACCCCGAGGGCGTGCTGGTGGTCCACCCCGTGTGGAACTTCCACCTTAACTTTTAAGGAACGAAACGATGAAAAAGATACTACTGAGCGCTCTACTGACGGCGGGCCTGGCCGGGAGTCTGTTCGCGGCCGCGGCCGAGGATTCCAAGATCTTCACGCCGTTCTTCGACATGACCCTGACCGAGGCCGGCTACCTGCCCAGCGAGGGCAATATCTTCAGCGGCGGCAACATCAATACCCAGGTGGGCCTGCTGACCAAGATAACGCAGAAGGACCAGCTGTTCGGCCTGTATAACTTTAACTACGCCGGGCCGGGCTTCGCGCCGCAGGACTCCCGGCAGTTCACGGACCGGTCCATGTCCCACGGCTTCAACTTCGAATACCGCCGCTTCCTTACCGACCGCCTGCGCATCCGCCCCGGCGTAGCGCTGGCCACCGAGTACCGCCGCACCGGCGCCAACGAGGTGTGGAAGAACGGCCTCTACAACATGAACTCCGCCGGCGGCCAGCTGGCGGCGGACTACACCTTTGACGAGGAGAAGCACGGCTACGTGACGGCGCAGGTGCTGTTCCGTAATGTGGCGTTCCCCAACTATACCGACCTGCTGCGCGAGTTTCAGAACGCCGGCAACACCGCCGAGACCTCCGGCGGCCTGCAGGACCAGACCATGACCCAGGTGAGCCTGCGGCCCGTCTGGAACAGCTTCTTCGCCGGCGTCACCTACACGGTGCAGAATTACAAGAACCAGAAAGTGGTGGCCGCCACCGGCGTATACGGCGACAGCAAGCAGAAGGACACCAACACCACCCTGGATTTCGGCTTCCACCAGAAGCTCTGGGTCTTCGAGCTGTACCCCACGGTCTCCTACGCCATGCACCGCTCCAACCAGAACTTCATGGTCTACAAGTTCCTGGGCGACACCAGCCCGCAGTTCGGCGAGAAGTACTACGACTTCAACGAGCTGGCCTTCAGCGTGCCGCTGGACCTCAACGTCACCAGCAAATGGGCGGTAGGCGGCGCCATAAGCGTGACCAGGCGCAACTACGACAAGCGCAAGGCCCGCGACGCCGCCAACAACTTCACCGGCTCGGCTCAGACCAACACCATGTCCACGCTTACCGGCTCCATCCGCAAGCGCATGAACGACGTGGCCATGGTGCGCCTGTTCTACTCGCTGGTGGTGGCCTCGTCCAACAACAAATTTGAGCAGTATATGCCGTACAACTATACCGGCAATACCTTCGGCGTTTCGTACCAGCTGTCTTATTAAGTTCAGCGTCTGGTAACTGGAGTCTATGTCGGCAGTTCCTTATCGCCTGAAAGTCTTTCTCTTCGCCGCCTTGTGCCTGGCCTCGTCCCGGGCGGCCGCCGCTGGTCCGGGCACCGCCGCCGCCGAGTTCCTCCGCATCCCCGTGGGCGCGCGCGAGACCGCGCTGGGCGGGGCCCTTACCGCCGCCTCCTCCGACGCCAACGCGGTCTTCTATAACCCGGCCGGGCTGGGGCTGGTTGCGGCGCCCGAGGTTTCCTATTCCTACAATAATTATTTTTCCGGCATTTCCCAGCAATGGCTGTCCGCGGCTGTTCCGGCGTACGGGGGCACCCTCGGGGTGGGCCTGAACTACCTTAACGTCTCGGCCTTCGACGCCTATGACGCCTCGGACAATCCCATAGGCTCGGTCTCCGCCTACGGCCTGGCGGCCTACCTGGGCTACGGCCGCCGGGCGGATACCGGCGTGGCGCTGCTGCCCGCCCTGCGTTACGGCGCCTCGGTGAAATATATTTCTGAAAAGCTGGACTCCAGGCAGGCTTCCGGTTACGGCCTGGACGCAGGGCTGCAGCTGGTTACGTCGGTAAAAGGCCTGAGGCTGGGCCTGGCCGCGGAGAACCTGGCCTCAAGCCGGCTGGATTTTATAGGCACTGGCGCCAGGCCCGCCCGCAATTTTAAGGCCGGCGCCGCGTACCTGGCCGCCCCGGCCGGAGGGCCCCTAGCGGCGCAGTTCTCGCTGGACGTGAATTTCCCCGGGGACGGCAAACGCTACCTGTCGGCCGGCGTGGAGAACACGCTTTATGACAGGGTTCTGTTGCGGGCCGGCTACACGGCCTTCGGCGACCTCTCCAACGGGCTCAGCTTCGGCCTGGGGCTGCGCCTGCCGGGCAAGCG
>Ga0154402_135_pt1 | contig 57984 bp, 61 predicted proteins | sample RifGroB2_FD_115906 | JGI IMG/M metagenome (GOLD analysis project Ga0154402, IMG submission 115906) | Elusimicrobia bacterium GWB2_63_22 | reverse complement strand
CAAGAAACATCCGCAGCACAAAGAAATGCTGGACTGGATAGGCGGTGACTTCGATCCGGAATTGTTCGACCTGGAAGAGACCAACGCCGTGCTTTCCGAAACAGATTACGACTTGGCCAGCGAGGAGCTGCTCTAGGTTGCGGAAAGTTTTGAAGAAATAGAGCACGACTTCCCGCACGTGCCTGCCACCACCTTGTACAAGGACTACCCCATAAATCTGACTCGCCTGCACTGGGAGTCCCAAAGCGGCACCACGCAGGCCTGCGTGACCGGCCAGAATTTGGTGCACCACGCCGCCCGCGGTTATTCCATCTACCTCTTTGTGCGGTTGAACCGCAACAATGGGCCTTTGACCGCCCCGTTCCAGTTTCTCGGCCGCGGTTCGCAGGTCACCTACACCGGCGAACGCCCCATCTCCATGGTCTGGCAGCTGGAACACCCCATGCCCGCAGAGTTGCTAGAGGCAAACCGCGTCGGCGGCTAATCTGTCGCATTCCTATCGAGGCCTCGCCTCGATATACCAAAAGTAGCCCTCCTCAACCCGACACACGCTTGTCGGGTTCGTCTGCTATGCTATTTGTGGGAAGGGGGGATTATGTCCAAGAAAAAGCAGGCAAATAAGATCGTGCGAGCCGCGACACAGCCGCCGGACGTAGTAGATGAGGCAAGTCTTCTCTCCGATCTCCGCGCGCTCATTCAATCCGCCCGCCAGCGTGTGGCCACTGTGGCCAATTCCACGCACACAATGGTGTGCTGGCAAGTTGGACGGCGCATATTAAAAGAGAACCTTCAGTATCGACGGGCTGCTTACGGAAAACGAATTCTCGCGACAGTGTCGCGAGAATTGACCCTGGAGTTTGGCGGAGGGTTCAGTTACGCCGGGATCAATAGAATGATACAGTTCGTCCAACTGTTTCCAGAAGAGGCAATTGTGTCGACACTGTCGACACAATTGAGCTGGAGCCATTTCATGGAGATACTGCCCGTCAAAGATCCGCTCGCCCGTGACTTCTACGCAGAGATGTGCCGGATCGAGCATCGGGGCGTCCATACACTGCGCAAAAAGATAGGCGGCATGCTCTATCAGCGCACGGCCCTGTCGAAGAACACCAAAGAGGTGATCGCGGCGGAACTCGGTAACCTGCGCGCGGGCCGTGTAACTCCGGAAACCGTTTTTCGTGACCCGTATATTCTGGATTGCCTGGGCCTGAAAGGAACTTACAGCGAACGCGACCTGGAAAGCGCAATCCTGCGCGAGATGGAGGGCTTTCTGCTGGAGATGGGCCCGGGCTTCAGCTTTGTCGCACGGCAAAAACGCATGAGCGTGGGGAAGGACGACTTTCATCTCGACCTGCTCTTCTACCATCGCCATTTACGCAGGCTCATTGCCATAGAGTTAAAGCTGGAATCCTTCCAGCCGGCCCATGTAGGGCAAATGGAGTTCTACCTGCGCTGGCTGGATAAGCATGAGCGCGCCCCCGGAGAAGAATCCCCTATCGGCCTGATATTATGCGCCTCGGCCGACGCCGAGCAGGTAGAGCTCTGCCGGTTGGACACTAAAGATATCCGCGTAAGTGAATACCTCACCGAACTGCCCCCCATGCCGCTTCTGCAGACGCGCCTGCACCAGGCTATAGAGCACGCCCGAGAGCAGGCCGCCATACTCCGCAGAAGACAAGAGGGAAAGCGCGGATAGGGTAATTTGTGCGAATCCGCCATATTTAGACAGGTTAGGAGGGAATATGAAAACATTCACTTATCCGCATGAGTTGCCGCTGCCTTATCCCACTCGTCCGATAAAAGTAGAGGGCGGGTATGTAGACGCGTATGTCATCCCGGAAGAGAAAAAGGGAGAAGTCCTTAAACTGCTCTATCCGTTTATCCCTGTTCCGTCACTAGACGCGGAAATGCTGGATATCCATGAAGACAAGACGTTTAAGGTCCGGGAATTCATGGTGCTGCGCAGCCCAGGGATGAACTGGCTGGTTAGCCCGTATTATCCCAATAGCGGGGGCACAGTGATAGACTGGTGGGATACGGAGGAAGACTAATCCGCGACCTGCAGAACCTGGGCCAGGGGCTTCGGGCTCTGATTGTTCTGGTATAACTGTTATACTAATGTGAGTGATAAGTTATCACAAGGCGGACAGGCGGTGGGTGAGAATTTATGAAGAATACCTCTGGTAAGGGCAAAGCGCGCGGCAAGATAACCGCTGAAGAGTTCGACCGGAAGTTCGAACGCGGCGAGGATATAACCGGCTTCCTGGATTTTAAGAAGGCGACCGTGGTGAAGCGGGTCAACGTGGATTTCCCGGTCTGGATGATAGAGCGTCTTGATAACGAAGCGCTGAAGCTCAATATTTCCAGGCAGGCCGTGATAAAGATGTGGATACACGAACATCTTGTGCGCCCGTCCACACATAAGCATCACTAATCAAAAAGGGCGCGACTATGTCACTTAAATTTAAATTTGACGCTTGGTTTGATGAGCAGCTTGTGGAAGTAATAAAACAGCTGCCGGATAAATTCACCAGCCATGAGTTCATTCTTGCCTTCGCGCAGAAGCACCAGGCGCTGTATATAGACCTGCTGAACTCTTACCGGGAGAAAGACCCGTTCGAGATAGCCCACGGGCGGCTGGCCAAACACCTCAACGATTTTAGCGACCTGATAGTCTACGATGGCGAAGTGCTGAGCGCCGATATTTTCAGGCGCTCCAACAAATGCGCCTCCTGGCGGAAAAAAATATGAACCTTAAAATTGTACCGGCGCGGCCGGCCTCTGATTGCGAAAAAGATTACGACAGGGAGCCTTGGCTTAAGTTCGCGCGCCGCATTATAAGAAACCCGTACGTTAAACAATTTCTGGCGCAGAGAGACGGGCGAAAATGCGCCTGGTGCGGCGGGGATATCACAGATGACGGCGGGGTGCATCATACCACCTATGCCCATTCCTGCGCCTACGCCGGGACTATAGAGGTGCGGCAGCAGACAGTGCAGCGCCACGCGAAAAAGCGCATGGCCCCGGATTGTGAGCGCTGCCGGGCCGACAGCCAGGCGCGCTTTGACGCCTGCATGAGCAAATTGGTCCTGGTACATCATCTGTGCAATAAAGAGATCTCGGAGCAGCATCCCTGAGCCCAGGCATGGCCACCGGTCACGGTATTGCCCGCTATGATATACTTTAAGGGTATGAAAGCCAAGAATTTGCTGTTTAATATAAAGAACTACTTCGTGGGGGCGCTCAGCTGGTACGACGCCGGTGGGACGCTGGACGCCAAGGCCTGGCAGCAGGACGTGCGTACCTACACGCGGGTGATAGACGCCGGCAAGGCGGATTACGTGGTGTACAGCGACAGGGGCTGCGCCTACCTGGACCTGGAGCAGCCCGAGAAAGCGCTGCTGGATTTTAACCGGGCCATCAAAATGAACCCGGGCGACCCGGCGCTTTACGGCAACCGGGGCGACGCCTACGCGGAACAGGGTAAGTACGAGCTTGCCCAGGCGGACTACAACCGCGCGCTTAAGATAGACCCCGCCATGGCCAGCGTCTACAATAACAAGGGGCAGGCCTACCTGGAAACCGGCGATTTTAAGGCGGCCCTTAAAGACCTGGACCGCGCCATAGAGCTGGACCCTAAAAGCGCGGCTGCCTATCTTAACCGCGGCTGGACCTACGTGGAGCTGGATAACCTGGAGAAAGCGGTGAAGGATTTTGAAGCCGCGCTCCGGCTGGAGCCGGGCTCGGCGGAAATACTGGGCAGCCTGGGCCAGGTTTACCAGGAGTTCGGCTACCCGGACAAGGCTATCGCCCAGTTCACCAAGATCATACAGGCCGACCCTAAAAGCGGTTACGCCTATAACAACCGGGGCCTGGTTTACCAGGAGCAGGGCGAACACGCCAAGGCCTACGCGGACCTGGAGAAAGCGCTGCGGCTTACGCCTGACGAAAGCAGCGTCTACAACAACCTGGGCCTGCTGTTCTCGGACATAGAGGGCAAAGAGAAGGACGCCCCGGCCTTTTTTACCGCCGCCCTTAAGCTCGAGCCGGACGCCCCGCTGTACATTTTTAACCGGGGCCGTGCCTACCTGCTGGCCGGCAAGCCAAAGCAGGCGCTGAAGGATTTTAACAAGGTGATAGCGCTGGACCCGGAGACCGGGCTTTATTACGGCGGCCGCGGCATGGCCCAGTACTACCTGGGCGACCTGCCCGCGGCCTTGGCCGACTTTAACGAGGCCATAGAGCTGGACCCGCCCGCCGCCGAGCTGTTCTGCAACAGGGCGCAGGTGCATATTGCGCTGGAAGATTATAAGTCCGCCCTGGCCGACTACGGCTTTGCCATAGAGGAAGACCCGCGCTGCGAGGAAGCCTATCTCAGCCGCGGGGCCATCTACCAGGACATGGGCGAGTACGCCCTGGCCAAAGCCGACTCCGCCAAAGCCCGAAAACTGGCCGCCGCCGAAACCAAAAAAAGCGCGTAGCCGCTCCCCGCATATTTGATGCCCCTGAGATTTAAATCACTCTGTTCCGGCAGCGGCGGCAACGCCGCGCTGCTGTGGACCAGGACCGGCGCGCTGCTGCTGGACTTCGCCCCCGGCAGCCAGCGCAGCTGCCGCCAGGCGCTGGAAGAGGCCAGGGCCCTTTGCCCCGCCATAGACAGCGTGCTGGTAACGCACGCCCACGGGGACCACATTAACGCCAATTCGCTCAAGGTGCTGCGCGAGGCCGGCCTGCGGGTGCGCTGCCACCCCCAGGTGGCCATGCAGATAACCATGCGGTACGGCGTGGAGTGGGGCCCCTGCCTGGCGCCCTTCCCGCGTAGCGTCAGCGCGGGGGATTTTAAAGTGGCGCATCTGCGTGTGCCGCACGCGCCCAACTACTGCACCACGGCTTTTGTGATAACCGCAAAAAGCGAGGGCCGCCGGCGCAAGGTCTGTTTGTTCACGGACCTCAGCGATTTCAGCGACGAACACGTGGCCGCGGCGGCCGACGCGGATTTTATTTTCCTGGAAGCCAACCACGACCTGGAGCTGCTTAAGAAATTCGGCCACCCCGGCTCGGAGTTCCACCTGTCCAACCTGCAGGCCGCGCGTTTTCTGCACAAGGCCTGCGGCGCCGGGGCGCAGCCGCAGGCGGTGGTGCTGGGCCACCTGAGCGAGCAATGCAACCGCCCGCACCTGCCCGCCCTGGAAATAGCCGCCTATTTTAACCGCAAGAAGCTGGCCGTTAAATTTGAAGTGCACCTGGCCGACCGCAGCGGGCCCGGCCCGGTGATAGTAATAAAATAATGGAAAACGCGGAATTCACCGACATCTTTGGCGCCGGGGGCGCCGTCTCCAGGGCCATAAAGGGCTTTGAGCCGCGCGGCCAGCAGGCGCGTATGGCCGCGGCCGTGGCGCAAGCCGTGGGCGAAGGCGAACACCTGGTGGTAGAGGCCGGCACCGGCGTAGGCAAATCCCTGGGCTACCTTATTCCCGCCGCCCTCTGGGCCGCGCGCAATCAGAAAAAAGTTGTTGTAGCTACCCATACCAAGGCCCTGCAGGCGCAGCTGGTAAAGAAAGACCTGCCCGTGGTAAAGGCCGTGCTGCAAGAGCTGGGCCTGCCGCTAAGTTATTTCCTGCTGATGGGCTCGAGCAATTATCTTTGCCTGTCGCGCCTGGCCCGGGCCGGCAAGCAGGCGCCGGAACTATTCGACGAGGAAGGCCTGCGCGCCGCGCTGGAACAGCTGCAGGCCTGGATACATGGGGCAGAAAGCGGCAGCCGCGCCGAGCTGCCATTCGCCGTGCCTCACCACCTGTGGGCCGAGGTCTGCCGCGACTCGGATCTGTGCCTGGGCAAGAAATGCCCGCATAAGGCGGCCTGCTTTCACCGCAAGGACGTGGCGCGCGCCGCCAAGGCCGACATAGTGGTGGTGAACCAGCATCTGTTCTTTGCCGGCATGCCGCTGCCGGCTTTTAACGCCGTCATCTTTGACGAGGCGCATAACCTGGAGGAAGTGGCGGCGGACTTTATGGGCTTCTCGCTCACGGACCGCCGGGTGAAGCGCTTCCTGGACGATATTTTTGCCCCCAAATCCAACAAGGGCCTGTCGCACCGCCTGTCGCGGCCGCCCACCGGCTGGGTAGAGGACGTTAAGGGCGCGGTTTCTGAAACCAGGCACGCGTCCAAAGATTTTTTCCGGGAAATTACAGAGAAACTGGCACTTAACGCCCAACCGGCCGGCCGCGCCAGAACCTGCCGCGTGCGCGAGCCCGGCATTGTGGCCAACCTGCTGCAGGCTCCGCTGCTGGAACTGAGCGTGCTGCTGTCGCAGGCCATACCGCATAGCCAGTCGGACATGGAAGAGGCCGAGGTAAAGGCCTGCCTTAAGCGCTGCCTGGAGCTGGCCGCGCAGGTTAACACTTTCCTGGAATGCAAAGAGGCGGCCTGCGCCTACTGGGTAGAGGTGAAAAGCGCGAGGAAGAAAGAAGAGATCTCGCTGAACATGTCCCCTGTAGACGTGTCCGAGGACCTGCGCAAGAATTTATTCGGCCGCAATTACCCGGTGCTGCTGACTTCGGCCACGCTGGCGGTGGACGGCTCTTTTAGCATGCTGAAGGCCCGCATCGGGCTGGACCAGTGCAATGAGCTGCTGCTGGATTCGCCCTTCGATTACACTAAACAGGCGGGCATCCTGGTGCCGCAGGACATGCCGGACCCGGCCGCCGAGGCCGCTGCCTACGAGGCCGCGGTGCTGGACGCCTGCGTTAAGGTCTGCGGCGCGGTAGAGGGCGGCATCTTCCTGCTTTTTACCAGCTGGCAGTCGCTGGAGCGGGCCGCGCGCGTGCTGGCGGGCAGGTTAAGCGGCCGCCTTATCTTCAAGCAGGGCGAAGAGCTGCCGGCCAAGCTGATAGCGGATTTTAAACATGCCGGCAACGGCGTGCTGCTGGCCACCGACACTTTTTGGCAGGGCGTGGACGTGCCCGGGCAGGCCCTGGCCTGCGTGGTGATAGCCCGCCTGCCGTTCACTTCGCCCGACACGCCGCTGGAAGAGACGCGCCAAGAGTGGATGACGGCCAAGGGCCAGAATTTCTTTGTGGACTATACCCTGCCCAAGGCGGTGGTGAAGTTCCGCCAGGGCGTGGGGCGGCTGATACGCACTAAAAAAGACTTCGGCGCCATAGTGATACTGGACCCGCGCGTGCAGACCAAGCGCTACGGCGGCAAGTTCGTGCGCTCCATCCCCCGCTGCGCGCGCCTGGGGGATTTTAAAGACCTCAAGGCCTTTTTCGCCGCCCGCCGGCGGCAGACTATTTGATAAAATTGTATTTACACTATGGCGCAGGCAAATAAATCCGACATGCAGCTTGAACTGTTCACCGAACGGCTGGTGGAGCCCGTGTACCTGTTCTTTGATACCGAGACCACCGGGCTGCCGCGCAGCTGGAACGCGCCGGTAACCGCGCTGGACAACTGGCCCCGGCTGGTGCAGCTGGCCTATATGGCCTACGACAGCGAGGGCGCGCTGCTTTCCTCTTTTGACTGCCTTATAAAGCCGGAGGGTTTTACCATCCCGGCGGAATCGGCGCGCATACACGGCATTACCACCGAGCGGGCGCTTAAAGAGGGCCGGGAGCTGGCCGGCGTGTTGAGGGACTTTAAGGCGCTTACGGACCAGGCCCGCTACCTGGTGGCGCATAACATGAGTTTTGACGAGAAGATAATGGGCGCCGAGCTGCTGCGCAACGGTCTGCCGGATATTCCTTCTACCAAGCACAAGATCTGCACCATGCACAGCACCACCGAGTACTGCGCCATCCCCGGGCCGCGCGGCTACAAATGGCCCAAGCTGGTGGAGCTGCACCAAAAGCTGTTCCGGGCGGACTTCGACGCCGCCCACAACGCGGCCGCCGACGTAGCGGCTACCGCCAAATGTTTCTGGGAATTAAAGCAGCTGGGGATAATAAAGCTCCCCGGCTGATCACTTTTTGGGGGTTTCGGGCTGGGGGGCCCGGACGAACTTATCCTGCGCGCCTTCGCACTCCGCGGGGGTGGCCGGGGCTAAATAAGACCGCTGGTATTCTATCAGCACCCCGCCTATCTTCAGGGCTTTCACGGTGCGCGGCCCAAAGCTTACAATCTTGAGCAGCTCGCCGGTAAGTGAATTCTTAACAATGTCGCCTTCGTTTAGATGAAAGTTGTCCATCGTGCCTCCCGTGATTTGTATCCCTTAGAAGTTACTTGCCCCGTCTGCAAACCCTGTTAAGCTCGCCAATGTCGTCGGCGTTTAATTTAAGGCCGCGGCCGCTGTTTACCGGGAACATAAGGCTTTGCGGGTCCTTTACATGCTCCAGGCCCAGGGCGTGGCCCAGCTCGTGGGCCAGCAGGTTCACCAGCTGCGCGCGCTCGGTGTACTTGTAGATCTCTATGGTCTGCATGCCGCCCGAAACCCGGTACAGGCCTTCTTCGTACCGGCCTATGGCCGAACCCGTGCGGTTGTACTGGGCCACTTTTATATTAAGCTGCACTATCAGCTGGTTGAGCGTAGTGCCCAGCGCGTTAAGGGTGTCCACGTTCTGGTTCAGGGTGCCCTCAATCATCTTTATGCCGCCAAACTGTGTGGCCAGCGCGTCCTTGGCCCGGTTGATGCTGCGCACCGCGGCGGGGGGAGCGCTGCCCCGCTGGTTCATGCGGCCTACCTCGGCGTTGTAGGCGGCTTCCCTAACCTTGTAGCGGCCCACTATGGCTTTCAGCCGCGTCTCCTGCGCGTCCACCTGGGCGGCCAGCGTTTCGTAGCGGGCTTTGAGCGCCTTGTAGGTGTCCAGCGTCTGGTCGGTGGTAATGCCCAGCGCCTTCAGTTTATCCAGCGCGGCCTGGCGGTCGTCGTAAACCATGAGGACAGTGACTGCCCCGCTGCTCTCCTGCAGCTGAAAAAGGTTCTTGCGTGCCGGCAGTTCCCAGGCGGTTTCGGCCTCGCGCAGGGCGTCTATTAATTCTTCCCGGGTTATGGTGTAGCCCGGGTCTATGGCCCCCAGCGAATAAGTGATGGGGAAAGAACAGGGGAACAGCCGGGCCTGCAGTATGCGCGCCGTCGCCCGGTAAAGGGCCTTATGCGTATGCCACTGGTACCAGGCGGCGCCCAGGGCCGCCAGCAGCAAAAACAAGCCGAGGAACTTACGCATATGTAAATTATACGATTTACGTTAGGCCAAGCCGCTGCCAGATTGCGCCCCATTAAAGGTAAAATAAATAACTGCTATGAAAACCTTGTCCAAACTCTGGGGGAAGTTCGGCCGGCTGCATCTGGGGTTGTACTTCCTTTTTTCGCTGATGGTGTCCTTTGGCGGCATCACTGCTTTCTTCTTTGAGAAGTATTCGCTGCTGGATACCGGCCTGGTGAAGACCGAATGGCAGCATTCCGTGGACGCCGGGGCGAAAGGGAAAGATTACGTCCCCTCGCAAACCGTCCGGGACAAATTCTTCAGATCCCTCAACCTAAACAAGCGGGTGGAAAAACGCTGGGTGCGGGGGGAGCTGCGCGACGAGATCCGCTACGAGGGCAAGGGCGGGGGCCTGCAGTTGTATTTCCTGCTGCTGGTGTTGTGGCTGTGGCCGCTGTACCGGCATTATTTCTCGCGCAAGCCGCAGGACCTGGCCCGCATAGAGAGCCGCATTATAAATCTGCCGCTGGCCATCTTTGTGCTGGGCTGGGTGATAGCCGTGCAGCGTTATTTCAGCAGCGCGGCGGGCTACGCGGAGCAGTTCGGGGCCGTGCCGGACCGGGTGAAGCTGGTTTTTGCGGTGTCGGCGCTGCTGTTCGGCGCTTTTGTCAGCTATTTAAATCTCGAGCTCACCGGGCTGTACATACGCCGGTTCATGGCCCGGCCTTTCTTCGCGGCCAACAATCCCTACGGCCTCAAGCGCGGCTTCGCCATAAGCCTTACGCTGCGCTACGCGCTTATGATCTTCTCGCTGGGCATGGTGCCGCTGCTGCTGGGCCTGTACGTGCCCATCTATTCCAACCTGGACGTTTTTTGGAAGATCTTCTCCAGCGGCGAGGAGGGCAAGGCCCTGGCGCTGTTGGCCGAGCATATCCGCGTGCTGGTGCCCATAGCCATAGTGGGCGTGCTGACCGTGCTGATCCTTATCTTCCAGGCGGTCTCTATCTGGCTGTACCGGCTTAACGTGCAGGCCCCGGTGAGCGCGCTGGTGGGCCGCATGAAGGCCGTGGCGGCGGGGGATTTCAGCTGCAAGACCTCGGTGCTGTACGCCGACGAGTTCGGCCAGTTGAAAGGGCATTTCAACATGATGCTCGACGGCCTGCTGGAGCGGGACCATATAAAGGATACCTTCGGCCGCTACGTCTCCATGGAGATAGCCGAGAAGATAATGAAGAGCGGGCGTGTTAACCTGGCCGGCGAAGAGATCCACGCCACGGTGCTGTTCTCCGACATCCGGGGCTTTACGCCGCTCAGCGAAAAGCTGCCGCCGGTGGAGCTGATCCGCTTTCTCAACGAATATTTCACCTATATCGGCAAGCCGATAGCCGCCAACAAGGGCGTCATAAATAAATTCATGGGCGACGCCGTGATGGCCATCTTCTCCCCGGTGTTCGGGGTGGAGAACCACCAGGAGGCGGCTTTAAAGGCCGCCATAGGCATGCGCGAGGCCCTGCGGGAATTTAACGCGTTGAAGCGCTACCCCGAGGTAGGCTTCGGGGTGGGGCTGCACAGCGGCGGGCTGGTGGCCGGCAACGTAGGTACCGCCGAGCGGATGGAATACACCGTGCTGGGCGACACCGTTAACGTGGCTTCGCGCATAGAAAGCCAGACCAAGGATATTACCACGCAGATCCTGATCAGCGAGGCGGTGGTGCAGGGCGTGGATAAAAAAGATTTCCCCGGTTTCGACTTTGTGGAAGGCGCGCCGGTGCTGATGAAGGGCAAATCCAAGCCGATGGTGCTGTACCGGGTGGAACCAAAATGAACGACAACAAACCCGGCCTGCCGGGCTTTAAAGAAAAATTGCTGGCCGCCGCCGAGCTGCTGGAGGCGGTAGCCGCCGACCGCGGCCTGCTGGCCGGCGTGGCCGAGGACGAAAGCACCCGCCTGCTTAAGGCCGCGGGGGAAATTTCCCGGCCGGACGCCCGCGCGCGGCGGCAGCTGGTAAAGGCCGCCATCCGCCGGCGCAAGGCCGCCCGCACCGAGCGCGCCGAGAGCGCCCTTAACGAGACCGGCATCCGCAAGCTGCGCCGGCAGTCCGTGTTCACCACGCCCAACATAACCCCGCCGCTGGCCTGGGAGGGCCGCCCCTCCGACGCCCCGCCCCCCGGCGCCGCGCACGAGGAGCAGAATTGCTACATCTGCAAGACCAACTACACGCAGCTGCACCATTTTTACGACCAGCTCTGCCCGGCCTGCGCCGAGGTTAACTACACCAAGCGCACCGAGACGGCCGACCTGCGCGGCCGCGTGGCCCTGCTGACCGGCGGCCGCGTGAAGATAGGCTACCAGGCGGGCATAAAGCTGCTGCGCGCCGGGGCGCAGCTGATAGTGAGCACGCGCTTTCCGCGCGACTCGGCCCTGCGCTACGCGGCCGAACCTGATTTTAAGGACTGGGGCCACCGGCTGGAGATCTTTGGCCTGGACCTGCGCCACACGCCCAGCGTGGAGGCTTTCTGCGCCCACCTGCTGGCCACGCGCACCCGGCTGGATTTCATCATAAACAACGCCTGCCAGACCGTGCGGCGGCCGCCGGAGTTCTACCGCCACATGATGGACCGCGAGCAGGGCCCGCTGCGCGACCTGCCCGAGGCCGCCCGCAAGCTGCTGGGCGCCTACGAGGGCCTGCGCGGCTACAGCCTGCTGCCCGAAGGCCCCGTCGCCGGGCAGGAGCTGGCGGCAGCACTTACGCCTGCCGACGCGCAGACCGCCGGGCTTACCCACGCGGCGGCGCTGTCGCAGGTGCCGCTATTGCCGGATGAGCTGACGGCGCAGGGCGCCCTGTTCCCGCAGGGCCGGCTGGACCAGGACCTGCAGCAGGTGGACCTGCGCGGGCGCAATTCCTGGCGGATGCTGATGGCGGAGGTGCCGGCCGTGGAGCTGCTGGAAGTGCAGCTGGTCAACGCCGTCGCCCCGTTCATCCTGAACGCGCGGTTAAAGCCGCTTATGCTGCGCACACCCGAGCGCGACAAGCACATAGTAAACGTGTCGGCCGTGGAGGGGCAGTTCTACCGCAAGTTCAAAACCACGCGCCACCCGCATACCAATATGGCCAAGGCCGCGCTGAATATGATGACGCGCACCGCGGCCGCGGATTATTATGTTGACGGCATCCACATGAACGCGGTGGACACCGGCTGGGTGACGGACGAGGATCCGGTGCACATAGCGGAGCGCAAAACGGCGGAGCACCGCTTTCACCCGCCGCTCGACATTGTGGACGGCGCGGCGCGCATAGTGGATCCCATCATCGCCGGCTTTAACACCGGCGAGCATGTGTGGGGGAAGTTCCTGAAGGATTACCAGCCTACGGATTGGTAGGCGGGGGCGTTGGTTCCGCGGGCGTGGGCTCTGCGGGTTCCACAGGCTGGCCGTCGCGGATGTATTTAACTTTAGCGGGGTTCTTGGCGTTGGTGGCGCCTATCCGGCAATTGGGGCAGCGGCGCAGGCAGTCTTCGTATTTATTGGCCGGCGGCACTTCTTTGGCTTTTATCGGGCCCATAGCTTTACCGCAGTCGGGGCAGCGGAGTCGGGGTAGTGTGACCATTTATCTAAAATAGCATATGGCTTTAAGGCAGGACAAGCGCCGCAGGTTCTACGCATGAAACAAGTTACCGCCGCGGTTATAGAGAAGGACGGGCTGATCCTTATTGCCCAGCGCCGGCAGGGAGACGCCCTGGCCGGCAAATGGGAATTCCCCGGCGGCAAGCTGGAGCCGGGCGAAACGCCCGAGGCCTGCCTGGCGCGCGAGCTGATGGAAGAATTCGGCGTGAAGACCCGCATAGGCGCTTTTATCTGCTCCAGCAAATTCGAGTACAAGCACCTGCCCATAGAACTGCTGGTGTACCGGGCCGAGCATCTCTCCGGGGAGTTCACCCTCAACGACCATGACCGCATAGAATGGGTGACCCGCGCCGACCTGGCCAGCTACGATTTCTCCAGCGCGGATATCCCCGTAGTTAAACTTCTGGCCGCGGGCGGTGGCTGCTGATATGTGGCGCACCTTTGTCTTCACCTTTCTTACTGTCCCGGCCGCGCTGCTGGGGTTTGTGGCCGGCTGGGCGGTTAAAGACCTCGGGACTGGGATACTGGCCGGGGCTGTCTGCTTTACCCTGTTCTTTATCGCTGCCCTGGTGAATATAATCCTTACAAAGCGCTATACCGCGGTGGACGCGGCCTTGCCGGTGCTGTTCGCGGTGATCTGGTCGCTGATACTGGTGCCTTTCAGCTTCGGGGTCAGCCTGTTCTCGGCGCCGGCTTTTATCGGGTCCGCCTTAATGCTGGCCGTCTGCATGCTGGCTGTGAACCGCGGCGAGCTTAAGAAGACCTGGCTGGTGCTGCCGGTGCTCATCTACGTCTACGAGATGCTGCCGGTAAATATCCCCGGCCCTTTCGACGACGCCTTCGCCCTTACCGGCTCGGCCGCCAGCGCCATCCTGCTGCTGCTCAAGGGTAGGGCGGCCTCATACTATTTAAAGAAAAGCGGACAGCGATAAACCACGGGGGGGAATGTGAAAAAAACTTTATTAATTCTGGCGGTACTGCTGGCGGGGGCGGGCCGCGCGTCTGCCGCCAAGCCGGTGTGGAGCTGGGTGTCGGCCAACGAGTATTACATGATACTGCCGCTTGCGCAGGACCTTAAGTTCGCCGCGGGCGGCACGGAGACCGTTAAGCCCTGGGGGTTCGGCCTGCGGGCCGTGGGCAACGAGACTGTCTCCAAGACCGGCGGCATACAGCTGCAGAGCGTTAAGGCCGACGGCGACAGTTTCTATCTGCTGGAGCTGCTGCTGGGCATGGAATATATGACGCCCAGGACCCAGCGGCCGATGCGGTTCAGGTTTGGCGCTTTAGGCGACCTGGGTTTGTCGGATACTACGTTCTTCGTGGCGCCGGTGCTGACGGCCGGGTTTCTGTACACCACGGACATGGCCGCCGAGACTCCCAAGGGCGTAACCTTCGACCTCTTCTACCGGCTTACGGACATAGACCTGGACAACGCCGGCCGCAGCGGCGCCGCCACCCTTAAGCCCGCCGTGGGCTTTAAGGTGGGCTACGTCTTTGAGGGTTTCTGGACGGTGAAGGAAAAATAATTACGGATTTTTACGGGCAATAAAAAAACCGGAGGGCTATCCCTCCGGTTTTTTTGCGGCTCCCGCGGGCGGTCAGTTGCAGCCGAAGGTCATTTTGGAGCAGAACTCCGGGGCGTCGAGGGACAGGCCAGTCGGGTTCATGATCCGCTGCAGGACGTTCAGCTGTTTGAGGTCGATGGAGTCTACGGAGATCTTGAACGAGTCCAGGCCGCTCTCCAACACCACCTCGTCGAGCTTCAGGGTGTCCAGCGCGTCCAGCGAAGGCAGGTTCACGTCCACGTCGAAGTTGACGGCGTCGAGCAGGACGTTGACCGCCCCGTTGGCCGCGTTCTCCAGCTGCTTTACGAACTGGTCCACGCCGAGGCCCTTGAGCACGCCCCAGAGGAAGCCGCTGAGCCTGTCCTCTATGGCCTTCTCTATGGCGCCGGCGCCTTCTATGATGGTCCTGAAGCCTATGCCCACGTTGTAGTAGGAGATCCTTACGGGGTTGGTAATGGTGGGGTTGGGGTACGGGAAGCTGAACGAGAAGCTCTGGTCCAGGATGGCGTTAAGCTTGCCCAGCTGGGAGGCGAGACCGTTCAGGCGGGAGGTGAGGGCGTTGAGCTGCGCGCGCAGGTCTTCCAGCGCCTTCAGGTCCGCGTTGAACGGGTTTACGAAGTCGAGGTTGGGCAGCGAGACCTCGGGGTGGTAGATGAGTACGCGCACCATGGCGTCGTAATCCTTTGTGAGATCGTCGGCATTCCTGGCCTTCTGGTCCACCTTTCCGGTTATGCAGTCTTTTTTTTCGGCCGGCAGCCTGGGCAGGCAGCCTTTTACTATTTTGATGGTTTCCGGCATGACCGTGCAGGGGATGATATTGGCGACCGTAAGGCCAAGCTCCACCTTTTCGGCGGTGTCGGCCGCGTTTTTAAGTTTAACGCGGATGGGCTCGGTCTTGGTGGTGATGCCGGTCATGGTTATCCGCGCTTTCTTTATGCTGACCCTGGCGCTGGCGAGGGATTCTTTTATGGGCTTCACCTTGGGGCGGGCCTGGGGGATAACCTCGGCCGTCTGGGCGGAGAGGTAAAGGGCGTCCACCGAGAGCTCCAGCGCCCTGAGGTCGGCCTCCAGCACGGAGAGCATGGCCAGGCCGTTGGCCGTGAGGCTGAGGGTGGTCTTTATGGTCTCTACCCGGTGTATCAGCGTGCCCTGGTCGCGGCAGAGGGTAAGGGAGTCGTAGCCGAGGTCCCGGAGCGCCGTGGAACCGCTGGGCTTGGCGTTGGGGTTCTTTTTGCCGGAGCCCGGCATTTTATCAACCGGGCTGAACATGTCGTCGCTCTGCGGTTTTTCTATTTTTGACAGGTCCGGCATCTTGGCGGAAGCCGTTAAGGCGCAGGCCGCTATGAGCGCCGCGGAAATTACCGCGCCGAAGTATTTAATTTTCATTGAAGTCCTTTAGTTGTAGTTTTAAAACCCCACTAACCGCGGCTATAGTGTAGCAAATGCGGTCGCTCAGCCGGCCGCGGCGTAGAGTTTGGCGAGGATCTTTACCATGGCCAGGGTGTCCTGGCCGCAGTACACCAGCAGGTCGCGGCGGGCCTTGGCGGCCTGGTCCGGGTTTAATTTGCCGGCCACCATGGCGGCAAAGGCCAGCTGCGCGTCGGCGCCGTTGCCGATAGGCAGGCCCGCGTAGGTCATGTCCGGTATCATGGCCGGCAGCAGCACCTTTATAGAGTAATGGCCGCGGAACTCCGGCAGCACATAGGCCTGTTCTTTAAAGGGCGCCATCAGGTCTACCAGCCGGTCGGCAAAATTATTCAGCGGGGGAGCAGAGTCCGGGAAGTCGGCGGCCATCTCGCGCAGGCGGGCGGCCTCGAAGGCGGAGTTGTAGGCGAGGAGCGAGCCTTCGGTGCCGATGTTACGCGCCAGAAAGGCTATCAGCCCGGGGCGCGGGTCCCCGGCGGGGCTGGCCAGGTAGTCCAGGTGGCGCGGCTCGGCGCCGGGCGCGTCCTGCACGTGAATGGAGACCTGGAAAGGGATCTGCTGATAGGGGCGGGAGGCGTCGAACAGCGGTATGCCCGGCATCAGCGTCTCGAAGTCTATATGCCAGAGCGGGTACTGCAGCGTGCCGAGGAAAGCTTTAAGGGCGGGCTTGTCTACTGCCGGGCGGCCGGTCTTCTCCACCTGCAGGTAAAGTTTCTGGGCCGTGCTCAAGTCAAAAGTGTCGGGTACGTCGGCAAACCGCACTATGCCCATGGCCTTCAGCAGGTTCTTCTTCTCCCAGGGCAGGCGGGGTACGTCGTAGATGGAATAGTCGGGCACATTCTTCCAGCAATGGCCCCGGAAGTCGCAGGTATGCGGCTCGGAACAGTGGCGGCCAATGCCGATCTCCGGAGTCTCCCCGGCCAGCAGCTCCAGGAACTTCTCCAGGTTTTCTTTGATGGCCGGCAGCAGCGCCGTGGTCTGCTCTGTTATGTTCTCGCGTTTGAAAAACTTTTTAGGGTCTATGGGGCCCCGCTTAATGAACTCCTTGTTGATGTGCATCAGCCAGGTTTTTTTGATCTTCAGGCCAGCGGCCTCCAGCACATAGCGCTGCAGGGCGGCGTCCGGGAGATGCTCCTCTTTAACGGAGGTGGAGCTTTTTACTTCTATCAGGTCCCAGCTGTTGTCCGGATTCTTCTTTAGGATATCGCAGCGTATCAGCACGTCCCCGGAGCAGAAGGCGCCTTCGTAAATAAGTTTAGCCCCGTTCTCTATGAGCCAGGCGGTATGCTTTAGCGCGTGCTGCAATTGGCGGAAGTCGAAAGCCACCAGCTTGCCGTCTTTAAAGTAACCGCGGCTCAGCTCGTCCACGGCTTTACCCTCGTCGAACAGGCGCTGCGTGCCGGGGGCCACGGGGGGGATGAGCTCTTTGCGGTAGTTGTACAGCCAGAGCCGCTTGGGGCATTGCAGCCCCATCATGAACTGTGATTTTGAAATGCGCTTTGCCATAACCTTGTCCTCTATTATAGTCTAGCACACCAACCCGACAAAGGTGTGTCGGGGTAGTTTTGTTATAATTTACCCATGAGCGTGATAGGCGTTTGCCGCGATGTGCGCGATTTTCTGCGCACCCTGGCCGGGGACCTGCCCGAGGTCTTTCCGCCGGCGCGCCCCGTTTACCGCCGCCGCTATATGCGGCCCCGGCTGACCGGGCCTACGGCCGCCCAACGGCGGCGCGCCAGGGAGATAATTTCTGCCAGCGTGGCCCATTGGGCCGGGGCGCTGGGGCTGGAGTATAAAAAAGTTTTCATCAAGAACCAGCGCTCCATGTGGGGCAGCTGCTCCGGGCGCCGCAATCTTAATTTCAACTGGCGGCTGGCCGCGGCCCCGCCCGAGGCGCTGGACTACGTGGTCATCCACGAGCTCTGCCACCTGCGCGAGATGAACCATTCCAAAAAATTCTGGGCGCACGTGGAGGCGGCCTGCCCCGCCTACAAGGCCCGCCGCCGCTGGCTGCGCGATAACGTGGCCCTGCTGCGCCGGAGCGACCTCCTGAACTAGGGCTTTAAGGCCCGGGCCCGGCTGGGCCTATTGTCACTTACGCGCTCCCCCGGCGCGGGCTACAATATATATAGTGAAATCTATCCTCGCCATAATAATAGCTCTCCTTATAGCGTCGCCCGACGCGGCCTACGCGGCCGCCCTGGGGGCCCTGCGCGCTAACGCTGTTTATGGCGGCCTCCGTTTTGACGCTCCGTCCGTGCCGCTGCCCGCCGGCCCTGCCCCTGCCCGCGCCGCCGGCCCCGGCCTGGCTGAAGCCAGCTCCAGATTTTTAGGCCTGCCCTATGTGCTGGGCGCGCTGGGCGAGGGCGCGGCCGGCGAGTTTGACCGCGACCCGCTGGTAAGCTATACCGGCCTGGACTGCACCACTTTTGTAGAGCAGGCTATGGCCTTCGCCCTGGGCAACAGCGAGCCGCGCGCGCTGGACATCTTGCGCCAGGTGCGCTACCAGAACGGCCTGGTGAGTTACGAGACCCGCAATCATTTTACCGAGCTGGACTGGCTGCCCAATAATATAGCGGCCGGTTTTCTGCGCGACATTACCGGCGACGTGGCCGGCCCCCGCCTGCGCACCGCGTCTAAAATAATTTCCAAACGAGCCTGGTACCGGGCCCGCACCGAGGCCGACTTGGTTGGCTTCGCTTGGGAAGCCCCGGCGGCCCGCGCCGCCCGGCTGGCCCGCCTGCGCGCGCTGGGAGAAAATATCGGCGATCAGCAGGCCTATATAAATTACGTGCCGCTGGCCGACCTGCCGCGGCTGCTGGCCCGCATCCCTGACGGCACCGTGGTCAGCGTGGTGCGCGAGGACAGGGCCGACAAGCCTACGCTGGTGACGCATCAGCTGTTAATTTTAGATGGGCCCCGCGGCAAGCTCATCCGCCACGCGGCGCAGGGCCGGCAGGTAATGGACGTGGACGCGCTTGATTATGTAAAAGGCCTCGAAGGCGCCGCCTGGCCAGTACTCGGTTTTAACCTGGCGGCAGTGGTCCCCGCGCGGTAAGTAACATTTGTGCAGTATTGTTTTTTCGGTTGTAAGCTATAATATCTGACATAAGTTTCAACTTCCATGTAAGGCTTCTTGTTTATGACCGACCCCCAAAAAACCGTGCTTGTGGTGGATAATGACGAGGACTGGCTTTCGCTGCTGGAGCGGCTGCTGGTCTCCGAGGGTTACCGCGTGTTGAAGGCGCAAAACTGCGCCGCGGCCATTAAGCTGGCCGCGCAGGAAAGGCTGCATTGCGTGATAGCGGACCTTAAGATAGGCGCGGAAGACGGGATGGCCGTGTGCTGCGCCATAAAACGCTCTCCCGAGCTCAAGCATGTCCCCGTGATCATGCTCAGCGGAGCCGAACAGCCCGAGACCAATTGCGGCTGCTCCTGCGACGCCTTTGTCTGCAAGGCCGACGGCACAACCCTGCTGCTTAAGGCCGTGCGCAAAGCCCTGACCCCCTGACCGGCCCCTTCCTTTAATAGGCACAATGGCTGCAGCGGCTTGGGCCTTTGGCCTCTATTGGGGCTCCCCTGTATAAAGAGATAATTAAAGGATGAGAAATAAGCTCTATCCCGCCTTATCCCTTTTGGTACTTCTTCCCTTACTACTGCAGAAAGCCGCAGCGCAGGACGCCTACCGGGCCCTGGCCGCGCAGGCGCCGTCCGATATTGTTGTGCCGCAGGCCGGCGCCCCGGCAAAGTTGCCCCCGCCGGTGGTGGACACCAATTCTCCTTCCGACATCGCCCGGCTGAGCGCCGCCCAGATGGCCGCGGCCACGCCCGAACAGCGCCTGGCTATGCTGCGCACGCTGGTTAAAGATTCCCACCCGGTGATGAACGGCGGCGACACGGACTGGCGCCAGCAGGACACCGAGAACGCCCTCTACCGCCTTTTTGAATCCGCCCCCGACGCCGCCGCTTTTGACGCGCTGTACTACCATGTGCGGCGCCTCAAGCTGCACGGCGCCTTGTCCTATCCCTCCGCCATAGAAAAGCTGGCCGACCGCCACCTGGCCGCCACCGTGCCCGGCGACTGGACCGGCCTGGGCGCCTACATAGACGCGGTTACCGGCTCGCGCAGTTCCGGCCTGAATAAAATTGATTTCCTGATAGACGGCGCCGTGCTGCCCGCGGCCGCGGCGGCCATAGACGGGGCGAAAAAATCTATCCATATAGAAATTTACCAGCTGCAGGCCGACGAGATAGGCTGGGGCCTGGCGCGCAAGCTGGCGGCCAAGGCTAAGGAAGGGGTGCAGGTGCGCCTGCTGGTGGACTACTACGGCTCCGGCGTGAAGAAGGGGCTGGAGATACAGAAATTGCTGGCCTTCCTGCGCGACAACGGCGCCGAGGCCCTCACCAACGATTCCGCCCGCTGGACGGGCAGCCGCGACCACCGCAAGGTGATGGTGATAGACGGCGTGCTGGGCTTTACCGGCGGCATGAACATAGGCGGCCATTACCAGGTGGACTGGCATGACCAGCAGAGCCGCATAGCCGGTCCCGCCGTGGCGCGCCTGCAGGATTCTTTCCTGGAGCAGTGGGCCGAGTCGGGCGGCGGGCTGCGCGACAGGGCCGAGTACTACCCCGAGCTGAGGGAGATCCCCGGCGGCATTGAGGCCCGTGTGGTGTACCACGCCGGCAACGAGGACCGCAACATAAAGGCCATGTACCTGCGCGCCTTCCACACGGCGCAGAAGAGCATCAGCGCGGCCGCGCCCTATTTTGCCGACCCGGACGTAGTGGACGCCCTAAGTGCTGCGGCCGCCCGCGGCGTTAAGGTGCGGCTGGTTTTCCCGGCGCTCAATAACAAGGCTATCGCCATGCAGAGCTCGCGTTCCTTCTACCCGCAGCTGCTGGCCGCCGGCGCCGAGATCTACGAATACCAGGGCCGCATGGCGCACCAGAAAGTGGTGACCATCGACGGGTTGTGGAGCAGCTTCGGTTCTTCCAACCTGGACAGCCGCAGCCTGAAGAACAACCACGAGCTTAACGTTGTGGTGCTGGACGCGCGCCTGGCTGAATTTATCGGCGCGGAAATGTTCGCCAAAGATATTCCGCAGAGCGTGCGCATAACGGACTATAAGCCCACGCTTATGGACCGCATAGCGGGCAAGTTGTACCCCTGGCTGTAGGCCGGGGGCTTTTATTCTTCGTTGATGTGTTTCTTGGTCTCGGCCGCCACTACGTGGGCCAGCAGCAGCAGGGACACCAGGTTGGGGACGGCCATCAGGCCGTTAAAGATGTCCGCGAAATTCCACACCGCCGGCAGGGCCGCCACCGAGCCCACCATAACGGCGACGATCCACAAATAACGATAGGGCTTAATAGCCTTCACCCCGAGCAGGTACTCGGCGGCTTTTTCGCCGTAATATTCCCAGCCGATGATGGTGGAGAACACGAAGGTGAGCAGGCCCAGGCTGAGCACCGTGGGCCCGATATAAGGAATATGGGCGAAGGCGCTTTTGGTGAGGGCCGCGCCCTTAAGGCCGCTAGTCCAGTCGCCGGCGCTTACTATCACCAGACCGGTCAGCAGGCACACCACCACGGTGTCCCAGAAAGTGCCGGTGGAGGAGACCAGCGCCTGGCGCACAGGGTTGGTGGTCTGTGCGGCCGCGGCTACAATGGGGGCGCTGCCCAGGCCCGACTCGTTGGAGAACAGGCCGCGCGCTATGCCGTAGCGCATGGCCTCTTTCATGCCGGCGCCCAGGAAGCCGCCCACGGCCGCCTGGCCGTTGAAGGCGGAGGACAGTATAAGGCTTATTGTCGCGGGGAGTTTGTCGAAATTAATTATCAAGATGATAGCGCAGCCCAGCGTGTAGAACACGGCCATGAACGGCACCAGCCGTTCGCAGAACCGGGCTATGGATTTTATGCCGCCCAGGATTACAAAGGCGGTAAGACCGGTCATTACTAAACCGGACGCCCACACCGGCAGGGCGAAGGTGGTGTGCAGCATCTGCGAGATGGAGTTGGCCTGCACCATGTTGCCTATGCCGAAGGCGGCCACGGCGGTGAAGAAGGCGAAAATGAGTCCCAGCCAGCGCGCGTTAAGGCCGCGCTCCAGCACGTACATGGGCCCGCCGGAGAATTCCCCGGTGGGCGAGACTACGCGGTATTTTACGGCGAGCAGGGCCTCGGCGTACTTGGTGGCTATGCCGAACACGCCGGTAAGCCACATCCACAGCACGGCGCCGGGCCCGCCCGCCGCCACGGCGGTGGCCACGCCCACTATGTTGCCGGTGCCGATGGTGGCCGCCAGCGCCGTGGTGAGCGCGCCGAAATGGGAGATGTCGCCCTCGCCCTCGGCCTGGCGCCGGAAGGAGAGCTTTATGGCCTTCCACATGTGGCGCTGTATGAAGCCCAGCCGGAAGGTGAGGAACAGGTGCGTGCCGAAGAGCAGGATGATGAGCGGCGCGCCCCACACGGCGGCTCCGGCCTTCTCGAGGAGGAGGTTTAAATTTTCCATTGCCTTGAATTTTAACTTATTTCAACCCGACACTACGCTGTCGGGTTGGCCTGCTAAGCTATGTTGCGGAAAAACACTGAGGGGGTATTTTATGTCCGACTTGAACAAGGTGATGCTGATAGGGCGGCTGACGCGCGACCCGGAGATAAAAGAGTTCGCCAACGGGGGGAAGGTGGCGCACCTGGGCTTCGTGGTGCATAACCGGCGCAAGAGCGCCGCCACCGGCGAGTGGGAGGAGGCGCCGGTGTGGGTGGAACTGAAGGCCTACAACCGCGACAACGGCCGTAAACTGGCGGATTTCGCCGGCCGGTTGGCCAAGGGGCGGCAGGTTTACGTAGAAGGCCACCTGGCTATGGAGGAGTGGACCGGCAAAGAGGACGGTAAACACCATAGCAAGACCCTGGTCTATGTGGACGCTCTCGACTTTGTGGGGAGCGGCAAACCGCGGGAGAAAGAAGGGCCGGCCGACCACGCGCCGGGGGAGCACGTGGCCGACGGGCCCGCGCCGGACCACGCGCCCGGCGAGCACCTGGCCGACGCGGCCTGGGAAGAGGAGCCGCTGGCGGCTCCCGCCAGGCCGGGCAAGGCCGGGCGCAAAAAGTAGAGCGGTAAAAAGAACGGCCGGGGCTTGGGGGGCCCCGGCCGCGCTTTTAAGCCGCCGCGTTTACGGCAGCGGGTTGCGGTAATTGGTTTCGTTGATCACGCCTAGCTCCGGGCCGAGCAGGCCTTTGCCCTGCAGGTACCCAGGTACCATCACCGGCATGGTGGCGCGCACGTTGTAGGCCAGGTAGGGGATGGTCCACATGCGGATGCGCCGGTTCTCGGGCAGCACGCGGTTTATCACTATGAGCAGGTTGTTGGTGCAGTTATTGGTGATGGTGTGGTAGTACTCGCCCTCGCGGTTCACGTCGGCCAGGCGCACGGCCTGGCGCACCATGTCGGCTTTCTGGGCCTGGGAGAGCTGCTCCACCTTGTAGGGGATCAGGCGGGCCTTGTCGGTCTGTACCGTGCGGGTGACATAGTCTTCCCAGGAGGTGAGCAGCCACACTATGCCGAAATTCTTTTTGAGCCCGGCCTTAAGGTCGTAGATCTGGCCCTCGCGCAGGAAGGCCTCTATGGTAAGCACCAGCGCCGTGGACTCGTTGCCGTTGGCGTCGGTGAGGCCGCCTTTCTCAAAAGTAAAGGCCAGCAGGGAATGCGCGGCTATCCACTCGGGGGCGAAGGGCTTTTTTACGAAATAGACTTCTTTTACCAGCTCGGGCTTTATGGTGGCGGTGGCCCAGTCAAAGCTGTCGGCGGCGGGGGTCTGGCCATAGAGCCAACGCACATTGCCTACGGTCAGGGCGCCGGGGGCTTCGTTTATAAGTTTGGCCGGGCGGCGCTTGGCCAGGTAGGGCGGCAATTTTATTTCGGCGGAGGCGTCGTATTCGGTTATCCCGTCGACCTTCAGCACGGACATGTCGTCGGCCTGTTTGGCCTTGGCTTCCACCTTTACGCTCTGGCCGTCAAATTTGCGGGCCCGGCGCACGCTGAGGTCCAGCTCGAACACGCGGCCGTCCGGGGTGTTGAGGAAGACGCGGTCTTCACGTATGGTAAGCGCGCCGGTGAGCACGTAGCTGACGCCCCATTTTTTATCGGCGGGCAGTTCCGGTATGTTTAAATCAATAGCCTGTACCGCCGCGGCGTTAAGCGCCTGCAGGTCCGAGGGGCTAAGGGCCTGGGCGGCGGCGAAAGGGGAAAGGAAGGTGACCAGCGAAAAAAGGATGAGGAAACTTTTGAGCATATATAAAGTTTAACGGATAAAGGGCGGGGCCAAAAGGTGCCAAGGTCCCGCCCCGGGGGAGTATTGTTGCCCAGGCTTTTCTGGGCCCATTGGCCCCGCCAGGTGCCGGTTGAGCCGGGCGGGGGGCATATTGTAGACTTTGAGCGGGTTAAGGCCGCGCCGCCGGCGCGGAAAAAGGAGAAACTATGGGAACTCGCGGACGCGAAATTATAGGGATGGATGTGGATAAGCTGCTGGCCATGCTTAATAAAGCTTTCGCCAGCGAATGGCTGGCCTATTACCAGTACTGGCTGGGGGCCAAGGTTATTAAAGGCCCCATGAAGGACGCCGTGGCGGCCGAGCTGACGCTGCACGCCACCGAAGAATTAAGCCACGCCACGCTGCTGGCCGGGCGCATTATACAGCTTGGCGGCACGCCGGTGCTGGGCCCCGAGGGCTGGCTGAAGGAGACGCCCTGCAGCTACGACGCCCCGGCAGACCCTTATGTGGCCGTGCTGCTGGACCAGAACATAGCCGGCGAGCAGTGCGCCATCTCCACCTACAAGGCGCTGATGGACGCCACCAAGGACAAGGACATGGTGACCTACAATATGGCGCTCACCATTCTGGAGCAGGAAGTGGAGCACGAAGAAGACCTGCAGAGCCTGCGCGAGGACCTGGACCTGATGGTCAAGCGCGGCGACAAGTAAGAAGGCGAACGCAAAAAAAGACCGGAGGCCTGCGCCCCCGGTCTTTTTTTTATTTTATTTATTTTTTACAGCACTTTCCAGGAGAGGGCCAGGCTGGTGCGCTGGTCCCACTCGTAGTCTATCTCCGTGGAGCTGACGTCCTTGTTGTCCATGTTGAAGCTGAAGATGAGCTTCAAATGCTTCATCAGCGAGACTGTAAGGGTGTTGTCCCATTCCAGCGCGCACTTGTGCGACTCGGTCAGCTGGTTCCAGGAGTCGTCGGTCTCCACCAGGCCGGTATAGACGCCGGCTTTCATGGTGTACTCCACCGAGGTGTTCAGTTTGCCGTCGTATTCCAGCACGCCCTCCACGCCGTGGTGGTGGTCGTGGTGGAACAGGCGGGAGTTGATGTAATGCTGGTTGTAGAAGCCGCCGCGCACCGACAGTTCCTGGGCGCGCGTGTCCAGCAGGGTAAATACCAGGCCCACGGATTCCCTGACCTGCACCGGCTGGAAAGCCCTGAACTCCGTGTCCGACCGGGTGTTGTGGACGGAAGTCTGCAGGTTCACCGCGCCGTACGGGTCCACGAAGAAGCCGGTCTTGAAGTTGAAGACCGAGTCCAGCGTCAGCTCGTCGCGGTTCTCCCGCCAGCGCGGCTTGTCCCATTCGTAGGTCTCGTCCTTGCTCCAGCTGGAGGCATAGTCCAGGTGCAGGGTGTTGGCCCACTTGGAGGACGGGGCGTTGCGGTCCGCCTCGGCCCGCAGCCGGGCTTCCAGCGTGGTGCGGGCCTTGTCGTAAAAATGGCCCTCCACGTGGATGCGGTTGCGGGAATGGCTGAACCCCATGGAAACGGTGAGGTCCTTTTCCCAGGTGACTTCTCCGGCGGCGGCGCCGGCCGGCAGCAGCGCCAGCCAGGCCGCGGTCAGGAGGGCCGCTTTACTTGCAGCCATAGGTAGCGCCTTCGCACACGTTGACGTCCCGCCAGTCGAGGCCGGAGGGGTTGAGGAAGTTCACGGAGGCGTCTATCCTGCCGAAGTTAATGCCGGCGGGCACGTCCGGGAAGCCGAACGCGGGCAGCTTGGTGTCGATCTCGGGGAAGTGCAGGGCGTCCAGGTCGGCCGACAGGATGAGCTCGGCTTTTTCCAGTTTCTCAAGGATATCGAGCGACGGCAGGTTGACGTCGATGTCCAGGTTGAGGGCGCTGAGGGCGGAGTTAACCGCGTTGTTGGCCTCGTTCTGCAGCTGCTTGACGTATTTGCCTACGCCGAGTTCGTTGAGTACGCCCCAGAGGAAGCCGCCGATCTTGTCTTCAATTTTATTCTCGATGGCGTTTACGCCGTCCAGGATGGTCTTGAAGCTGATGGAGACGTCGTAGTTGGAGGTGCGGAACGGGTCGGTAAGGGTGGGGTTCGGGTAGGGGAAGGAGAACCCGAACTCCATGCCCAGCACCGCGTTAACCTTGCCCAGCTGGCCGGCCAGGCTTTTAAGGCTCCTGGCGATACGCTCTATCTCCAGGCGCAGCGAGTCCAGCTCGCCCAGGTCGGCGCTGAAGGGGTCGAAGAAATGCATGGAGGGCAGCCAGGGTTCGGGGTTGGCCAGCAGCAGGCGCACCACGTGGTCGTATTCGCGCACCACGCCGTCCACTTCGTTGGCGAGACCGTCTATGTTCTTGCCGGCGCAGGCCTGCCGGTCGGCGGGCAGCTTCTTAAGGCAGCCGGCGGCTATGCTGATGGGGAAGCGCATATTGCCGATGGCACCCTCGTTAACAACCCAGAGGGCTTTGCTAACCTTTTCGGCCTTGTCGGCGGCTTTATCCAGTTTCTGGCGGATGGGCTCGGTCTTGGCCTTTATGGCGTCCACCCGCTGGCGCGCCGCGGTGACGTTGGCCTTGAGGGGCGCCAGGGTTTCCTTTATCTTCTGCGCCTTGGGCCTGGCCTGCGGTATGGCCTCGGCGCTGGTGGCGGCGGTGTTGATGGCGATGAGGGAGGCCTCGAGCGCCTTCAGGTCGGCGTCCAGCGTGGAGATGAGCCCCAGCCGGTTGGCGGAGGTGTGCAGGAAATTCTTTATGTTGTCCACGCGTACTATCAGCGCGGACTGGTCGCTGTAGAGCGTGCGCGCGTCCTGGTCCAGGGTCCGCAAGGCCGAACTGGCGGATTCCAGGTCCATGATGTATTTGGGGGTGGTGGTGCCGGGACCGCCTACGCGGCCCGTGTCGGGCAGTTTGAACTTTGCCCAGGCGCCTGTGCTCATGCAGAGAGCCGCGGCGGCCAGGATGGCTGTTAAAAGTTTTGTTCTCATGTTGCCTCCCTAAAGTTTATGGAATATAGACAGTTTAGCAAACATGGCGGCGGGCTGTTGCGGGGCCGCCCCGGAAATTTTGTAGACTTTGGGCAGGTTTGGGGGGCTTGTGAAAAAAAAGAACGACAAATATAATCCGGACGCGGAACTGGCCAAGGGGGCCGACCTGACGGCGGAATCTTACGATAAAACGCAGGGCGTGGCCGTGCCGGCGGGGAAAGTTACCGTCGGCGGCAAGGCCGGGGTGGTGGAATTTACCGGCGAGGCTTTTGGCCGGGAAGGCGCCGGCATAGACGGCACCATGAGCCTGTGGCTGTCCATCTTCCGCTACATGCGCCCCGACGGCACCGTGAACCACGTGGCCGGCTGGAACATCATGCTGGCCCTGAAGGCCGGGCAGAACGCGCTGGAGACGGCTAAAGGTTTTGAAGCCTACATCAACGCCGCCACCCGGCCCTACCGGGCCAAGGCCTCCGGCGGCAAGGACAAAGCCCTGCTGCAGATAGTTTACCGGGAAAAGAAATAGTCACGCCGTCACGCGGCGGGTCCGACTCTGGTAAAATATAGGCATGGCTTACCTCTACGCTTTTGCCAAAGAATTTTTAACGCTCACCTGGATGGTGCTGCCCTACTTCCTGGGCGGGGCTGCCTTCGGGGCCGCGCTGGACGTTTTTGTGAAGCCGGAGTTCGCCCTGAAGCACCTGGGCGGCGGCTGGGGTTCCATGGCCAAGGCCGCGCTGCTGGGCATGGTGATGCCGGGCTGCTCCTGCGCCACCATGCCGATGGCCGAGGGCCTGCGCCGCAAGGGCGCGGACCTGGGCACGGTGACCAGTTTTCTGCTGGCCTCGCCGCTGGTGAGCCCGCAGACGCTGGTGCTGACCTACGCCGTGCTCGGCTGGAAATTCACCCTGGCGCGCGCGCTGGCGGCCTTTTTAGGGGCGATCCTGATAGGCGTTCTTTTTCTCTGGCTGGAGCGTCGGCCCGGCTTCCTTGATATCCCGGCGGGAGCGCCAGCCAAGAAATGCTGTTCGGGCTGCGGCTGCGGGAGCGGGGAAGAGGCGGAGGCGCCCAGAAAATTCTGGCCCGTCTTCATCGACATCCTGAAGGAACTGGGTAAATATTTTGTGCTGGGCATGGCCATCGCCTCGCTGCTCACCGTGCTGCTGCCGGCCGGTTTTATCATGCGCTACATCGGCGCCTCCGGCCCGCTGGCCTACCTGGCCGCCACCCTGGCGGGCGTGCCGCTGTACGTCTGCGAGGGCGAGGAGATCCCGCTGACGCTGTCGCTGATGAAGCTGGGCCTCGGGCCCGGGCCGGCCTTCGCCTTCCTGCTGGGGTCGGTGGGGACCTGCATTCCCACCATGATCATGTCGCAAAAACTTATCGGGCGGCGCGGCGTGCTGGTGTACGCGGCTTTCTGGCTGGCTTTCGCGCTGGCCGCCGGGCTGATCTTCGGCCTGGCCTGAGCGCGGGCCCGCAGTTGACATTTGGGCGCAAGTCTGGGAAAATATCCTTAGATCCACTATCGGCGAGGAGAATATGGGGAAAACCAAATTAATTATCGGCTTAGTGATATTCGCGGCGGCCGTTTATTTTGCCGTCAAAATGGCGGGTCCCGCCACCAGGGGGCCTTCCGCCCCGGCGCAGTCCATGCAGCCCGGCCCCGCCCCCGAGGCGGCCCCGGCGGCGCAGAGCGAACAGACCGTGCAGGACACGCTGGGCCTGGCCGGCCTGGCCAAAGGCGCGCTCGGCACCGTAAAGATCGCCGAGAACCTCGCCGTGCCGGACTCCCGGCTGCGCGACCTCTGTAAAATGGTCAAGAAGATGGACCCTTCCGCCTATTTCCCGGCCGACGCGAACCCCTTCATAACCGAAAAGCCGGAGCTGGTGGACTTCGTGGCTATGTCCGGTTTCGGCACGATCCCGCTGATAGACGTGTCGCAGGCGGGCGCGGTGCTGTTTGCCGACGACGCCGGCCACAAGACCGGCGTGTGGGTGCTGCAGTTCAAGAATGCCGAATCCGCCGCGGTCTCCGCGCCGATGATGCGCCCCGGGGTGGCGCTTAGGAAGGCCGGCCTGGTGCTGACTTTCTGGCACGACGCCGGCATCAGCGACGCCTGCGAGCTGGCGGCGCGCGCCTACTACGTGGACAAGGGTTTTACCAGCGGCATGAACGGACCCCGGTAAAGGGCTTCTCCCGCTGAAAAAACCGGAGGGCGGTCCCTCCGGTTTTTTTGCGCCCCGGCGTTCCTATTTTTCCAGCATGAACGGGTAGCGGTAGTCGTGCGGCGGGGTGAAGTTCTCCTTCACCGCGCGCGGCGAAGTCCAGCGCATCATGTTGAGGATGGAGCCGGCCTTGTCGTTGGTGCCGCTGGCGCGGGCCCCGCCGAAAGGCTGCTGGCCCACCACGGCGCCGGTGGGCTTGTCGTTGATGTAGAAGTTGCCCGCCGCGTTGCGCAGCGCGTCCTCCGCCCGCAGCACGGCCGCCCGGTCCTGCGCGAAGATGGCCCCGGTGAGGGCGTAGGTCGAGGTCTCGTCGCAAAGTTTTAGCGTCTCGTCGAATTTGCCGTCCTCGTAGACGTATACCGTCATCACCGGCCCGAAGATCTCCTCCTCCATGGTCTTGAACCTGGGGTTGGTGGTCTCTATCAAGGTGGGCTGTATGAAGTACCCTTCGGAGTCGTCGCAGCTCCCTCCCGCCAGTATTTTGGCGTCCGGCGCTGACCTGGCGAAGTCTATATAGCCCTTTATGGTCGTGAAGGCGCCCTTGTCTATGACGGCGTTGAAGAAGTTGGTGAAGTCTTCGGCCGGGCCCATCTTTATCCCTTTGATCTGCGAGACCAGGTCGTCCTTGATGGCGTTCCAGACGGAGCGCGGGATATAGGAGCGGCTGGCCGCCGAGCATTTCTGCCCCTGGTACTCGTAGGCGCCGCGGATCAGGGCGCACTTAAGCGCCTCGGGGTCGCAGCTCTCGTGCGCGAAGATGAAGTCCTTGCCGCCGGTCTCGCCCACCACGCGCGGGTAGCCGCGGTACCGGCTGAAGTTGCCGGTGATGGACGACCACATGCCGTTGAAGACGCCGGTGGAGCCGGTGAAATGCAGGCCCATCAGGTCGCGGCTGGCTATGACCGGGTTGCCTACCTCCCCGCCGGAGCCGGGCAGCATGTTGATGGCGCCGGCGGGCAGGCCAGCCGCCTCCCACAGCTTCGCGAGGAAGTAGGCGGAGTAGACGGCGCTGGAGGCCGGCTTCCAGATGACGGTATTGCCCATGATGGCCGGCGCGGTGGGGAGGTTGCCGGCGATGGAGGTGAAGTTGAACGGCGTTACAGCGAAGACGAAGCCTTCTAGCGGGCGGTAGTCCACGTAGTTCCAGCTGCCCGACGGCGAGAGCGGCTGCTGGCTGTGGATCTGCTCGGCGAACCAGGTGTTGAAGCGGTAGAAGTCCACGAGCTCGCAGGCGGAGTCTATTTCGGCCTGGTAGGGGTTCTTGCTCTGGCCTATCATGGTGGCGGCGTTCAGAGTCTGGCGCCAGGTGGTGGCCAGCAGCTCTCCGGCCTTCAGGAAGACGGCGGCGCGGGCGTGCCAGGGCATGCGGCCCCAGGTCTGGCGGGCGTCGGCCGCGGCCTTCACGGCCAGCTCCACCTCTTTGGGGCCGGCTTTATGGAAGCGGCCTATCACCTTCCTGTTCTCGTGCGGGATCACTATGTCCGCGGTGCGGCCGGTGCGCACCTCCTTGCCGCCTATCAGCAGCGGGATGTCTACTACCTGGCCCCGCAGCTCGGTTAGCTTCGCTTTTAGTTCCGCGCGCTCCCTGCTGCCGGGGGCGTAGCCCAGTATAGGCTCGTTTACGGGCTCGGGGATCTGGAAAATAGTGTTCAGGGTGTTCATGGTTCCTCCAGGCTGTTTTAACTATGTTAGCAAGAGGCCGCGATATTAGTATAATTCATAATATTCATGGTAGATATGAGCAAAATTCATCATGGCGCTTAACCTCAACCAGCTTAAGGCCTTCTTTGCCGTGGCGCAGACGCTGAACTATACCGAGGCGGCCAGGCGGCTCTACGTCACGCAGTCGGCGGTCAGCCACGCCGTGGCCACGCTGGCTAAAAGCGCCGGGGACGACCTTTTTGGCAAGGCCGGCGGCCGGCTGGCGCTCACCGGGAGCGGCAAGATCCTCTACAAGGCCTGTGAGGCGGTGTTCTACGAGCTGGAGCGGGCCGAGGAGCAGATAGCCGCGGCAAGGGGCCGCAATACCGGCACTATAAAGCTTGGGGCCACGGTGGAGTTCGGCACCACGCTGCTGGTGAAGTACCTCAAAGGCTTCATAAAGAAGAATCCCGGCGTGCACGTGGACTTCCAGTTCCGCCACGAGCTGCTGCGCCCGCTGCTTAACGACGAGCTGGACCTGGTGATAGACTGCAGGAACCACAAGGCCGAGGGCCTGGAGAAAACCCCGCTGTTCCGCGAGGACTACGCGGTGATAGCCTCCCGCGAGTTCCTCCGGGCGCATAAGGTGCGGCGGCCGCAGGACCTGGGGCGCTGCCCGGTGCTGTCCATGGATAAGGCCGGGGCCTGGTGGGGGAATTTCCTGGGCGCCCTGCCGGCGGCCGAAAGACCGGAATTCAAGAATATCACCGAGCTTAACCATATCAGGGCCATCATCAACGCCGCCATGGAAGGCCTGGGCGTGGGCTTTGTGCCCAGGTACTGCGTGCTCAAGGAGTTCAAGGCCCGCACGCTGGTCAACGTCTTCCCGCAGCTCAAACTGCTGGAGGACAATTTCTACGTCTACCAGAAGACCGGCAAGGCCGGCCTGGAACGGCACCGCAATTTACTGGGCTACCTGAAGAACATAAAGACCGCCCAGCTGGAACGCGCTTAGATCCGGAGGAGAAAAAGATGAAATTAAAACTATTAGCGCTGCTGGCGGGGTTCGCGCTGCCGGGGCTGCCGTTGGCGGCGCAGGAGATAGCGCCGGTGAACAGCTTTTTCGAGCGCGGTCCGGCTAAGGACTACCCGGTCAAGAGCGTATACGTGGGCGGCGAGGTGCGCAACCCCGGGCCCGTTGAGCTGGCCGGCCTGCCGCTGCGCAGCGTGGCGGTAAAAGAGGTGGCTTTTGAAGGGGGAAAGGAGGCGTTCAAGGGCGCCTACTTCTTTACCGGTTATTCCCTCTACGATATCCTCAACGCCAGGCCGGTCAACAAGGTGAATTCGGATTTCTCGCCCGAAACCGACCTGTACGTAGTGGTGGAGAACGACAAGGGCGACAAGGCCGTGTTCAGCTGGGGTGAGATCTACTACGCCAGGGACAACTTCAAGGCCCTGATCGCCAGGTCGGCCCGCTCGGTGACGGCGCCCAAGAAGAACAAGGACTGGCCGCTGCCGGAAGGGTCCCGCCTGGTCTGCTCCTCCGACCTGTACAATACGCGCTTCATAAATAACCCCACGAAGATAACGGTAAAGTCGGTGGCCGGGGTTTTTCCCGGCAAAAAGCACCAGCTGCTCTTCACGCCGGAGTTCCGCGTGGTGGCCGGCGGCAAGACCACGGTGGTCTCCGACCCTTCCCGGCTGGCGGCCAAACGTTCCTACCTGGACGCGGCCTACGGGCACGGCACCGGCTTTAAAGGCGTAAAGGCGGCCGACGGCTTTGTGCTGAAGGAAGTGCTGGCCGCGGCCGGCGCCCGGCCCCAGGACTCGGGCTCGTCGCTGGTGGTAGTGTCCTCCAGGGACTCCTACCGCGCCGCTTTCAGCCTGGCCGAGATCATGAACCGCAACGACAACGCGGACCTGCTCGTGCTGGATAAGGGGCAGGGGGAGGACGGCCGCTTCGCGCTGTTCTCCGCCTCCGATTTCTTCGTGGACCGCAACGTGCGCTCCATGGATAAAGTGGAGATACTTAAAATATAGGATTTGATATCATTTAGAAAGAGAATTCCCTATGAAGAGGTAACGTTATGAAAAACTTTAAATTCTTCGCGGCCGGAGCTGTGGCCCTGCTGCTGGCGGCCTGCGGGCAGAGCGGGCCTTCGCAGGTGACCGTGCGCCTGGCCACCACTACCAGCGTGCGCGACAGCGGCCTGCTCGACGAGCTGCTGAAGGCCTACCGGGAGAATTCCGCCTATAAGCTGCAGGACATAGCCGTGGGCTCCGGCCAGGCCATGCAGCTGGGCCGCAACGGCGAGGCCGACCTGCTGCTGGTGCACAGCCCGGCCGACGAGAAACAGTTCGTGGACGACGGCTTCGGCCTGGCGCGCACCACGTTCATGCACAACGATTTCGTACTGGTGGGCCCCGAGGCCGACCCGGCCGGGGTAAAGACCGCGAAAAAAGCGGCAGAGGCCTTCGCTAAGATAGCCGGCAAGGGCGCGCTGTTCGTGTCGCGCGCCGACAAGAGCGGCACGCATAAAAAAGAACTCATGCTCTGGCAGGCCGCCGACGCCAAGCCCGCCGCCGACAGGTACCTGGAGACCGGCCAGGGCATGGCCGCGGTGCTGTCCGTCGCCGACGAAAAAAAAGGCTACACGCTGACCGACCGCTCCACCTATCTCTCGATGAAGAAGAACGTCTCCCTGGTGATCCTGCTGGAGGGCGACGAGAGCCTGATAAACCGCTACAGCCTTATCCTGGTGAACCCGGCAAAATTCACCACCGTCAATTCGGAGGGCGCCAAGGACTTTTTCAACTTCGTCCTGTCCGCCCCGGCTCAAAAAATAATAGAGGGCTACGGCAAGGAGAAGTACGGGCAGCAGCTGTTCTTCTACGATTACCGGATCTAGGCCGCGCGCGCGGCCCGTCCGCTGGCAATAATGGACTTCATAATTTCAGGCTTTCAAAAAGGCGCGGCGCTGGTTTTCTCCGGCGACGCCGAGGTCTTCGCCATAGCGCGGCTGTCGCTGGCCGTGTCGCTGGGCGCCACGGCGGCGGCGGTGCTGGTGGGCGTGCCGCTGGGCAGCGCGATCGCCGTAAAGAAATTCCCGCTCAAAAAGCTCCTGATCGCGCTGGCCAATACCGGCATGGGCCTGCCGCCCGTGGTGGCGGGCCTGGTGGTGATGCTGTTTCTGTCGCGCAACGGGCCCCTGGGCTTTCTTAACTGGCTCTATACCCCGGCCGGCATGGTGATAGCCCAGACCATAATCGCCCTGCCCATCATCACCGCGCTCTCCATCTCGGCCATGCAGAGCGTGGACCCTAAATTCTACCGGCAGATCCTGGCGCTGGGCGCCAGCGACGCCCAGGCGATCCGGGTGTGCCTCAAGGAGCTGCGCCTCACCGTGCTGGCCGCCGTGATAGCCGGCTTCGGGCGCCTGGTAGCCGAGGTGGGGGCGGTGATGATAGTGGGCGGCAATATCCGCCACCAGACCCGCATGCTCACCACCGCCACGGTGATGGAAACGCAGATGGGCAATTTTGACACGGCCATCGCCCTGGGCCTCATCCTGCTCTCTTTAAGCTTCGCGGTCAACCTGGCGCTGACGCTGATCCAGCAGAGGCGGGTGGCCCGGTGATAAAACTGCGCGGCCTGCGCCTGGGTTTCGAGACCGGCTTTGCCCTGGCGGTGGACGAGCTCTATGTGCGCGAGGGGGAGGTGTTCGCCATCATCGGCCCCAACGGCGCCGGCAAGACCACGCTGCTTAACGCCATGGCCATGCTGACCCCGCCGGCCGCCGGCACCCTGGAGATCATGGGGCAGGACGCGCTGAGGCCGGCCAACCGCCTGCTGCTGCGGCGGGCCATGTCCGTGGTTTTCTCCCAGCCCTACCTGACGACTGATACCGTTTTTAATAACGTGGCCCTGCCGCTGGCGCTGCGCGGCCGGAAGGACCGGGGAGCGGTGGAGCGGGCGCTGGAACTCTTCAAGATAAGCCATTTAAAGGACCGCGACGCGAGGACACTTTCGCAGGGCGAGAGCCACCGGGCCGCCCTGGCGCGAGCCTTTGTGACGGAGCCGAAGCTGCTGCTGCTCGACGAGCCCTTCGGCAGCCTGGACGAGCGGGTAAAAGACGCCATCACGCGCGACCTGCGCCAGGTGGTGAAGAGCTCCGGCGCGGCCGTGGTGCTGGTGACGCAGGACCAGGCCGGCGCGCTGACCCTCTGCGACACCCTGGCCGTCATAGTGAACGGGCGGATACTGCAGCAGGGAGAGCCCCAGGCCATCTTCTCGCGGCCTGCCGCCAAAGAAGTGGCCGATTTTGTGGGCGTGGAGACCATCCTGCCGGGCAAAGTTCTGTCCAGGACCGACAACCTCTGCGCGGTGGAGGCGGGCGGCAAAACTTTAATGGCGGTGTCGGACTGCGCCGCCGGCGACAGCGTGTTCTTCTGCCTGCGCCCCGAGGACGTCTCCGTCTCCATGAACGCCGACGCCGGCGGCCGCCGCAACAATTTCAAGTCCAGGATAATTTCGGTGGCCCCCTGGGGCCTGGAGTACAAGGTGGAGCTGGATTGCGGTTTCACCCTGCAGGCCGCCGTCACCAAGCAGCTGGTGGACGGCCTGGGCCTCAAGCCCGGGGGCGAGGTCTACGCCTCGTTCAAGGCCGTCGCGGCCCATCTGATAAAGAGGATACTATGATAAGTTTTGAAGAAGCCATGGAGACCGTCCTTAAGCACGCCAGGCCCCTGCCGCCGGTGCTGACGAGGATAGAAGACGCGGTGGGCCGCACCCTGCTGGAGGACGTGGCCTCCGCCACCGACATGCCGCCTTTCGACAAAAGCGCCGTGGACGGCTACGCCGTGCGCGCCGCCGGGGTTAAGCCCGGAGTTGAGCTGCCCTGCCGCGGGCTGATACAGGCCGGTGCTGATTTTAAACGCCCCCTGCGCTCCGGGGAATGCGTGAAGATAATGACCGGCGCCCCGGTGCCGGCCGGCGCGGACGCCGTGGTGATGGTGGAGTATACTCTGGAAAAGAACGGCCTGGTGAAATTTTCGGCGGGCATAGGCCGGGGCGACAACATAGCCCGCCGCGGCGAGGACGTTAAGCGGGGGCAGCGGATACTGCGCCGGGGCACCGTAATTTCCATAGAGCATATAGCGGCGCTGGCGGCCGCGGGCCGGGCCGAGGTGAAGACCGGCGCCCTGCCTTCGGTCGCGCTGGTAAATACCGGCGGAGAAATAGTTCCTCCCGGCCGACTCCTCGGCCGGAACCGCATCTACAACAGCAACGGCCCCATGCTGGCGGCCATGCTCAGGACCGACGGCGTGCACGCCGCGCCCGTGATAGCGCGCGACGAGCCGAAGGCCCTGCGGGCCGCGCTGGCCAGGGCCCTCAAGGCGGATATCGTACTGGTTTCCGGCGGCGTCTCCATGGGCGACTATGACCTGGTACCCGGCACACTTAAAGCCCTGGGCGTTAAACAGCTCTTCCATAAGGTGCGCGTGCGTCCCGGCAAGCCCATGTTCTTCGGCGTGAAAGGCCGCAAACTCGTCTTCGGCATACCGGGCAACCCGGTGGCCAACTTCATGGCCTACCTGGCCTATATCCGCCCGGCCATACGCTCCCTGGCCTCGCGGCCCGACTGCGCGCCCAAATTCCGGGACGGCGAGTGCGCCGTAAAGTTCGAGCCGCGCACGCCCCGCCGCGCCCTGGTGCTGTCTAAAGTCTGCGCGAGGAACAAGTACGCCCTCTACGGCATAGACAATAACGGCTCGGCCGATATCCTGGCGCTGGCCGAAGCCAACTGTTTTACGATGATAAAAGAGAAGGGCTCGGTAAAGAAAGGCGGCTCGGCAAAATTCCTGCGATGGTAGACTACCTGCGCTTATCCCTCACCGACAGGTGCAACCTCAACTGCGTGTACTGTACGCCGCTGGAGAAAGCCGGCTTTTTAAAGCATGACGAACTGCTGCGCCACGAGGAGCTCGCCCGGGCGGCCGCGGCCTTCGTACGGGCCGGCGTCACCAAGATCCGCCTCACCGGCGGCGAGCCGCTGCTCAAGAGGAACATAGTCGGCCTGGTCCACCTGCTGCGGGCCATCCCCGGCCTGAAGGAGCTGGCGCTCACTACCAACGGCCTGCTGCTGGGGCCGCTGGCTCCGGAGCTGCGCGCCGCCGGCCTGGACCGCGTGAACATCAGCCTCGACACCCTGCGCCGGAAGACCTTCCAGGAGATAACCGGCTCCGACGGGCTGGCCCGGGTGTGGGAAGGGATAAACGCCTCCCTGGCCGCCGGGTTCAGCGAAGTCAAGCTCAACGCCGTACTGATGAAGGGGGTTAACTCCGGGGAGGCGCCCGACTTCGCCCGGCTTACCGGGGAGCGGCCGCTGACCGTGCGGTTCATAGAATTTTACCCGGCCAACGCCAGGGCCGCCCGCCTGAAGGGAGCCCTGTTCACCACCGCCGAGACCAAGAGGAGCATAGAGGACGCGCTGGGCCCGCTGGAGGAGCTGCCCGCCGCCAGGAGCGACGGCCCCGCCCGCGTGTATAAGCTGCCCGGCGCCAAAGGCAAGATCGGCTTTATCAGCGGCCGCAGCAGCTATTTCTGCGGCGCCTGCAACCGCGTGCGCATGGACTGCACCGGCCGGGTTTACCCCTGCCTGTTCTCGCCCGCCACCCACAGCCTTAAGGACCTGCTGCGCGCCGGCGCCCCGGACGAGGCCCTGGCCGACTATATAAGAAAGATATTTTTAGTAAAATCTAACTACAAGAAAGACTCCTCCACCGCCGGCCACATAGAGATGAGCAGCCTGGGCGGTTAAAAGGTAAAAATGATAGACGTCGGAGAAAAAAAAGACACTAAGCGCATAGCCAGGGCGCAGGCTTACATAAAGCTCAACCCCAAGATCATCGGCATCATAAGGGCGGGCAAGCTGCCCAAGGGCAACGTGCTCGAGGCCGCCCGCTTTGCCGGCATCCTCGCCGCCAAGAATACCGCCGGCCTCATCCCTCTCTGCCACAACCTCCCGCTTAATTTCGTCGGCGTGGAGTTTAAGCTAGACAAGACCGGCATCCTTGTCACCGCCGAAGCCCGCTGCACCGGCAAGACCGGCGTAGAGATGGAGGCCCTGGTCGCCGCCTCCACCGCCGCCCTCACCATTTACGACATGTGCAAAATGTTCGCCCAGGACCTGGAGATAAAAGACGTCTTCCTCCTCGAAAAACTCGGCGGCAAAAGCGGTCACTACAAACGGAAGTAATGGGCAAGATCTTCTCAATAAACTGCAGCGCCGCTAAGGGCGTGCCTAAAGAGAACGTGCTGAAGGCCGTGCTCGTCAAAGGCCACGGCATTAAGGACGACGCCCACGCCGGCACCCCGGTCCGCCAGGTCAGCCTGCTCGACATGGAAAGCGTGCGCGGCCAGATAGCCGACGCCGCGGCCAAGAAAGCCACCGTCGTCATCCGCCCCGGCGTCTACGCCGAGAACCTCACCACCGAAGGCGTAAACCTGGCCGCCCTTAAGATAGGCGACCTGCTGCGCGTCGGCGGCACCGCCGTGCTGCGGATCTCGAAGATCGGCAAAGAATGCCACAGCCGCTGCGCCATCTACCACCAGGTAGGCGAGTGCATTATGCCCAAGAAAGGCATCTTCGCCGAAGTGCTGGAAGGCGGCGACATAGCCGTAGGAGACCCAATTGTCTTATATTGAAATAGCCGTGCTCACCTCCAGCGACCGCTGCTCCAAGGGCGAAGCCGAAGACGTCAGCGGCCGCCTGATCTCCGAAATGATCAAGACCATCGGCGCCCGCACCGCCGCCTACGACATCGTCCCCGACGAGCTAGCCGCCATAAAAGAAAAACTTCTGCATTACTGCGATCAACTCGCCGTCAACGTGGTCCTCACTACCGGCGGTACCGGCTTCAGCGGCCGCGACGTCACCCCCGAGGCCACCGCCCAGGTGATAGAGCGCAATATCCCCGGCCTGCCGGAACTGATGCGCGCCGAGGGCCTGAAAAAGACTAAAAAAGCCGTGCTCTCGCGCGGCATAGCGGGCATACGCAAGAACACCATCATCATCAACCTGCCCGGCAGCCCCAAGGCGGTAAAAGAAAATCTCGAGGCCATACTGGACCTCATCCCGCACTCCCTTGAGATGCTCAAGGGCGGCGGCCATTAAAGTAGAAGGAGCGTTATGATAAAGATATTTTTAACCGCCGCGCTGGCCCTGCTGCCTGTCTCCGGCTCCGCGCAGACCGCGGCGCTCGCCCAGTTGGGGGACCTGCCGCAGGCGGCCGTGCCGCAGGCCTCGGCGCCCGAGACCAAAGGCACGCTGCTGCTGCTCGACCCGCGCACCGGCCGGGCGGAGGTGGTTCTCCCGGTTGGCGGCGGCTTCATTTTTGCGGCCAGCGGCAAGTTCCAGCCGGCCGCTTTCAACGGCTCCGGCTACGTGCTGCCTGGCGGAACCTACATGCCCATAGTGGGCGGCTCCCGGGCCAAGCCCGACGGCCTTACCGGCAAATGGCTGGGGCAGGGCGAGTGGACCTACCAGGGCTCCGGCGCCCACTGCTACATGAACCTTGAATTCGTGGATACCAAAGACTACCTGGAACGCAAGGGCGGCTATTTCGACTGCGGTTTCGTGGGGCTGGCCTCCGAGCCGGCGAAGTTCGCCAAGCAGGGAACGCAGCTGATAGCCGAGGACGGCCAGGTGGCGGGTTCCTACGAGAACAACGTTGTAACGCTTAACGAGGCCTACAGCGAGAACGTCGGCATCGTCACCACCATAAAGGTGGACGGCCTGCATTTCGACTACAGCGAGATCTGGACCGAGGCGAACGGCAAGGAACTCTATGTCATCACCGGCCGCCTCTTCACCGGCGGCTGAAAACAGCCGCTCTGACCAGTATCAGGGGACGCTGATGACATCAGCGCCCCCTGTCCTTTCCAAAGCCGATTTTAAAAGGGTAGAATCTACTTATATTTAACGACATCCATAGGACGGAGGCTAACATGAAAGGCTGGACCGGCTATATCCTCAGGGTAAACCTTACCGACAAGACCTGGAAGAAAGAATCCTTTACCGAAGAATTCGCGCAGAAGTGGGTGGGCGGGCGCGGCTTCGCGGCCAAAATACTTTTTGACGAGCTCAAGCCCGGCATAGACCCGCTGGGCCCCGAGAATAAGCTGGTAGTGGCCCTGGGCCCCATAGCCGGCATCCCGGCCCCCAACACCGGCAAGGTGGTGGTGGCGGCCAAGAGCCCGCTCACCGGTTTCTACGGCGACGGCAACCTGGGCTCCAACGTGTCGAGCCAGCTGCGCAAGGCCGGCTATGACGCTCTGATAGTGGAGGGCAAAGCCGACAAACCCACCTATCTCAGCATCGAGGACGACAAGGTGGAATTCCTCGACGCCGCCGAGATGTGGGGCAAGGGCACCTACTTCGGCAACGACTGGATCTATAAGAAGCACGGCCGGAACGCCGGCGTGCTCAATATCGGCCAGGCCGGCGAGAACAAGGTGCTCTTCGCCGTGATCCGCAGCCTGGAAGGCCGCGCGGGCGGCAGGCCGGGCATAGGCGCCGTGATGGGCTCCAAGCTGCTCAAAGCCATAGTCGTAAAAGGCACCAGGCAGATCCCGCAGCACGATCCCGACCTGATGCGCAAGCTCGGCATCGAAGGCCTGAAGAAGGCCCGCGAGTTGGACCAGGCGAGCGGCTGGAGCAAACAGAGCACCAACGCCGTGCTGGCCTGGTGCAACGAGGTTAACGGTTTGCCGGTGCAGAACATGCGCAAGACCTCCCACCCCGAGGCGCACAAGATAGACGGCGAGCGCCTTAACGACGCGCGCATCGCCACCTACGGCTGCCCCAGCTGCACCATGCACTGCGGCATCACCATCCACGACAAGGAAGGCCGCGAGAGCGAGCTGGACTACGAGAACATCGGCATGCTGGGGCCGAACATCAACGTGTTCGACCTCAAGCAGGTGGGCTCGCTGAATTATTTGTGCGACGATTACGGCCTCGACACCATCTCCGCCGGCGCGGTGCTGGGTTTTTACGGCGACGCCATAGAGCGCGGCGCCACGAAGGGCGACTTTAAGTTCGGCGACGCCGAGAAGGGCAAGACCCTGCTCTGGGACATCGCCACCCGCGGCGGGGAAGCGGGTAATCTCCTGGCCGACGGCGCCCTGAAGGCCGCCAAGACCTACGGCAAGAATTCCGCCGACTACGCCATGCAGGTGAAGGGCCTGGAGATGGCGGCCTACAACTGCAAGTCCATCCCCGGCCAGGCGCTGGCCTTCGGAGTGGCGGCCATAGGCGGCCACCACCGCGAAGCCTGGATCATCACCTTCGAGCTCAAGCACAGCAAACGCGAATCCTACGGTCCCGAGAAGGCGGCGAAAGTTATAGAGCTGCAGCGCATACGCGGCGGGTTGTTCGAGATGCTGGTGGCCTGCCGCTTCCCGTGGGTGGAGGTGGGCTACGAGCTGGAGAACTATCCCAAGTTCTTCAACGCCGTCACCGGCCTGGACTGGACGCTGGATAATTTCTGGACGGCGGCCGACCGCGCCTACGCCATGATAAAGCTGCACTACCTGCGCGAGTTCCCGAACGCCACCCGCAGGGACGATTACCCGCCGGCGGTCTGGTTCGACAAGGCCAACGCCGACACCGAGGGCCCGCAGAAGGGCGTGGTGCTGGAGTACGACAAGTACGACTCGCTGCTGCAGCATTACTACGATGCTCGCGGCTACGATAAGCGCGGCATTCCTACCCTGGCGACGCTTAAGAATCTTGGCCTCGAGGCCGAGGCCGCGGCGGCCGCCAAGGCGGCTAAGCTCAATTAATGAAGGTGACGGTGAAACTTATCGGCCCGCTGATCTACGAAGGCGGGTTCAGTGAAAAAGTGCTGGACCTGCCCGGCCCGATGACGGCCGCGGAACTGTCGGCCTACGTTAAGATAGACAAGAAGCGCCCCACTATCATCACCCGCAACGGCCGTGCGGTGGGCGCGGGCGACGCGATAGAGGACGGGGACCGCGTGGTGATCTCGCATATCTATTCGGGCGGTTGAATTAACGGGGGGACAGGGGAAATATGGCTCAACTCGATAAACTTATAGAAAAACTGCAGGCCGGCCAGGAGATAATCCTGGAAAGCGGCAAAACTCCCATGCTCAAAGGCGAGGGCGGCGCTTCCCCGATGGTGACCCAGCAGCTTACCGCCGCCCAGATCTTCGCGCTGGTGGGGGAGATCGCCCCGGCTTTCGCCAGGGAACTGGTGGCGCAGAGCAAACCGGTGCAGTTTGAGTATGCCTTTTCCTCCAGGACGGTGGCTGTCAGTTTTTCCGTGGAGAACGGGCAGGCTACGGCCACCCTGCTGGCCAACGGCGGGAAGGTCGCGGCGGCCCGGGCCGCGGCGCCGGCCGCCGCTGCCGCGGGCCAGGGCCCGGAGCCCGAGATAAACCACCTGCTGCGCAAGATGTTCAAGATGAACGCCTCGGACCTGCACCTCACTTCCGGTCACCGCCCGCTGGTGCGCGTGCACGGCGACATGAAGGAGCTGGCCGACGAGCCCGTCCTGAAAGATAAAAAAGTGGACGCGCTGCTGGCCGGCATAATGCCGCCGCACAACGTCGTCCAGTACGAGGAGACGCACGACACCGACTTCGCTCACGAGATCGGGGGGCTGGCGCGCTTCCGCGTGAACGTGTTCATGGACCGGTTCGGCATGGGCGCGGTGTTCCGGCAGATCCCGATGGAGATAGTCACCGCCGAGAAGCTGGGCCTCTCCAAGGAAATACTGGACCTCTGCTACCTGTCCAAGGGCCTGGTGCTGGTGACCGGCCCCACCGGTTCCGGCAAATCCACCACGCTCTGCGCGCTGGTGGACTTTATCAACCGCAACCGCAAGGACCACATCATCACCATCGAGGACCCGATAGAGTTCGTGCACCAGCGCAAGAGCTGCCTGATCAACCAGCGCGAGATCCACGTGCACACCAAGTCTTTCTCCCACGCCCTGCGCGCGGCGCTGCGCGAGGACCCGGACATCGTCCTCGTAGGCGAAATGCGCGACCTGGAGACCATCGCGATAGCTATTGAGACCGCCGAGACCGGCCACCTGGTGTTCGGCACGCTGCACACCACCACGGCCGCCTCTACCGTGGACCGCATTATAGACCAGTTCCCGGCCGACCGGCAGGCGCAGATAAGGACCATGCTCGCGACGTCTCTTAAAGGCGTGATCTCGCAGACGCTGTGCAAGAAGATAGGCGGCGGCCGCGTGGCCGCCATGGAGGCGCTGTTCGTAAACAGCGCCGTCTCCAATCTGATCCGCGAGGGCAAGATCTACCAGATCCCGTCCATCATGCAGACCGGCAAGAAGCAGGGCATGACCGTGCTTAACGACGTGCTGTTCAAACTGGTGCTGGACAAGGTCGTGGAGCCCGAAGAGGCCTATATAAAGGCCGTGGACAAGGCGGCCTTCGTGGCGGCGCTGAAGGCCAAGAGCATCCCGCTCAACCTGTCCGGCCTGGAGGAATAAACTGCATCCGTCATTCCGGCGAAAGCCGGAATCCAGTCTGCCTGGACCCCGGCATACGCCGGGGTGACGAAGAAAAGCCCCGGGTTGTCCCGGGGCTTTTTCATTGTAAAAGGCAGCTGCTACCTTTTTAGTCCACGTAGAGGCAGAGGTAGGCGGTGTCTTCGGCCACTTTGAGCTGGAACTTGGAGTCGGGGGCCACGGTGAAGACGCTGCCCTTGGGGAAGTCCTGCCAGTCCGCGGCGCCGGGCAGCTTAACTGTCAGCTTGCCGCTCACTACGCTCATTATTTCCTTCTTGCCGGTGCCGAACTCGTAGTCGCCCGGGGCCATCACGCCCACGGTGGCCGGGCCGCCGTCGGCGGTGAAGGCTATGGATTTAACTTTGCCGTCGAAATACTCGTTGGTCTTGAACATGTTTCCTCCGTTGGGGTCAGGCTTTAAAGCCGTACAGTTCCGAATACTTGGTCTTGATGTAATTCACGAAAGGCGCCACGCTGAGCTCCTCGCCGATGGCGCGCTGCAGCAGTTCCTCGGGCTTGTACTTGGCGCCCTGCGTGTGCACCTTTGCCCTCAGCCAGGCCAGGATCGGGGCGAAGTCGCCCTTGGCTATCAGGCCGTCCATGCCGGGCAGGTCCTTCCTGGCCGCGGCGTGCAGCTGGGCCGAGATGAGGTTGCCGACGGTGTAGGAGGGGAAGTAGCCGATCATGCCGAAGCCCCAGTGCACGTCCTGCAGGATGCCTTCGGAATCCTTGGCGGGCTTTACGCCCAGGTATTCCTGCATCTTGGCGTTCCACAGTTCCGGCGCGTCCTTTACCTTCAGACTGCCGTCGAGCAGCTGGGTCTCTATCTCGTAGCGCAGGGCGATGTGCAGGTTGTAGGTAACCTCGTCGGCCTCTACGCGTATCAGCGAGGCCTCGGAGCGGTTGGCCGCCCGGTAGATGTCCTCGGGGGTGCAGCTGTCGAACTTGCCCGGGAAATGTTTGCGGTACAGCGGCAGGGCCCAGGCGGCGAAGGGCCGGCTGCGGCCTATGAGGTTCTCCCAGAAGCGCGACTGCGACTCGTGCATGCCCAGGGAGGCGGCGCCGGCCAGCGGCGTGAAGGCGAACTCTTTGGGGAAGCCCTGCTCGTAGAGGGCGTGGCCCGTTTCGTGGATGGAGGCGTAGACGCAGGCCGGCAGCCAGTCGCGCAGCGCGCGGGTGGTGATGCGCGCGTCGTCGGGGGAGCTGATGCCGGAGGAGAAGGGGTGAGCCGACAGGTCCTGGCGGCCGCGGGTAAGGTCGTAGCCCAGGGCTTTGGCTATCTCCAGGGAAAGCTTCAGCTGGGTCTCGGGGGCGAAGTCGCCCTTGAAGGGGGCGTTGGAGACTTTGTCCGCCCTTTCGTTGATGGCCTTGATCACGGGCTTGAGGCCGGCGGTCAGCTCGGCGAAGATGGCGTCCAGCTTTTCGCGCGCCATGCCGGCGTCGTAGAGGTCGAGCAGCGCGTCGTAGGGCGAGTTCTTGAAGCCCAGGGCTTCGGCCTTGCGCAGGTTCAGCTCGGCCACCTTCTCCAGGTGCGGGGCGAACATGGCGAAGTCAGAGGCCGCCCTGGCTTTATGCCAGGCCTCGAAAGCGGCGGTGGTGGCCAGCGAGAGCTCTTTTACCAGCTCGGCGGGGATCTTTACTTCCTGGTCGTAGGAACGCTTGAGGGCCCGCAGGAAAGAGCCCTCGAAGCTGTCGTGGCCCTTGGCCTGCGCCCAATCGTGCAGGTCGGCGATGAGCGCCCCGGTCTCTTTGCAGGTGAGCTGGTGGTGGGCGAGCTCGCTGATGACGGCCAGCGTTTTGCCCCGGGCCTCGGCGCCGCCGGAGGGCATGTAGGTGTTCTGGTCCCAGCCCAGCAGCGCGCCGGCCGAACCCAAAGCGGCCATATCCTCGCAGCGCTTACGAAGTTCTTCGAATTTCTTTTCCATGTTGTCCTTTGAGACTACGGATAAAGTTCGGCCCGGGAGTCCCGGGCCGTTTAAGTTCTTGGAGAGTTTAGCCGCCGCAGCCGCAGCCGCCGCCGCACTTGTGGCCGCCCGGGTTCAGGGGGCAGCCGCCGCCTTCGGCGCCGCCGGCTTTCTTGATGCCGGGAATGTCGTCGGAAACCTTGACCACTTTGCCGAGCTTGGCGTCGTAGACGTATTTGCCGGTCTTGCTTTCGGTTTTTTTGTTTTCTTTGTCGTCGGACATAAGAGAAAGGGTCTAAATTTGGTGCGCTCGACAGGAATCGAACCTGTATAACCGCCTTCGCAGGGCGGGACTCTATCCGTTGAGATACGAGCGCGGCGAACTAATACGACTGAAGGTATATTTTATAATTTATGGAGGGGTATAACAATACTCGCCCCCGCCGGGCCTACATCCCCAGCAGTTTCTTCCACCAGGCTTTCTCGTCGGATTTCATCTCGGGCAGCTGCTCGAAAACGGGCTGTTCGGTCTGGCCGCGGTACAGCGGCATGCCCACCCGGAAGGTGGAGCCGCGGCCGGGCTCGCTTTCCAGCGTGAGCCGGCCGCTCTGCATGACCACCATGGCCTTGGTGATGGCCAGGCCCAGGCCGGTGCCGCCCACTTTCTCGCCGGCGGCCACCTGCACGAACTTCTCGAAGACCTTGCCCTGGTCCTCTTTTTTAATGCCGCAGCCGGTGTCCTTGACCGAGAAGAAGACGAAGCCGGAGAGGGCTTCCTTGCCGGCGTCGGCGGAAACCTCTATCAGCCCGCCCTGCGGGGTGAACTTGATGGAGTTGGAGATCAGGTTGATGAGCACCTGCACGGTGCGGCGCCGGTCGGCGTAGATGCGCGGCATGTTGGGCTCGGCCTTGGCCTCCAGGCGCAGGCTCTTGGAGTTGGCCCAGGGCTTCATGGAGTCCACGGCCTCCCGGGCTATCTCCTCGGGGGCGACCTCTTCCTGGTGGAAGACCAGCTTGCCGGACTGCAGCTTGGAGAAATCCAGGATGTCGGTGATGATGGAGTTGAGGCGCTCGGCGTTGCGCACCGCGGTGTTGAGCATGCTCTTGGCCGCGGGATCCTTCTCCACGTCTCGGCTGAGCAGTTCCAGGGCGGCCTTTATGGAGGTCAGCGGCGAGCGCAGCTCGTGCGTCATGTTGGCGATGAAGTCCTGCTGCAGCTGCTCCATCTGCTTGAGCTTTACGGCGTCCGTGGGAATGGAGACCGAGCCGACTATCTTGCCGTCCTCGTTCTGGATGATGGCGGTGGCTTTTTTTACGGTGTCGGCCAGAGCGGCGGGGCCGGCTTTGGCCACCTCTTTGGAAATATCCTCTTTGTTCTCGGACTTGATCTCCCTGGCCAGCGAGACCACCTGGCTCTCCAGCTCGGAGAGGTCCATGATCATCTTGCCGGAGAGCTCGGAGAGCGGCTTGCCGGAGATGGCTTCCGCCTGCGGGTTCATCATCAGGATCTTGCCGTCCTTGTCCACCACCACCACGCCTTCGGCCATGCTGGTCATCACGGACTCGGTGCGCGCCATGTCGTTCTCTACGCGCTTCTTCTCGCGGCGCACTTCCTCCAGCGCGCGGCTCACGCTCTCTTCCAGCTCCTGGCGGAACTTGGCGGCGAGGATGTCCAGGATGCGCTTCTGCTCGGCGGGGTCCGAGGTGGCCCGGCTGACCACGGTGGAAAAAGCCGATTCCAGGTTCTGGCCGGCTATCTTCTCGGCCATCCGCACGTCCGCCTGGGTGGCGGGCGAGGCGGGGGCCTGCGCTCCCGCGGAGGGCGCCTGGGCGACAGCTGCCTGCGGGGCGGCCGCGTCTACCTTGGCGTAGACGGCTTCATTTAGCGTTATCTTGGTAATGTTGCGCTCTTTGATGAAATCTTTGGCTTCGCCCTTGTAGGCCTGCACCTGGCAGAGGGACAGGATGTCGTCGCCGGTGACGCCCTGGGAGAAGGTGATGGTCTGGATGCGGAACTTGGTGAAGAGGTTCCTCAGCGAGTTTGGCAGCTTGTCGGCGGTGAGCAGTTGGACGCCGTTGACCAGCAGCTTGTCGTTGTCGAGGGTGAGGGAGAAATCCCCGCCGCCCAGCGCTTCGGCTATCTGGGCGAGCGCGGCCTGGCCCTCCTCCAGCGCCTGGCGCACCTGGGGGTGCTCCGGCTTGTAGAGGTTTATCTGCACGAGGGCCCGGGTGAAGGCCTTCAGGAAGTTAAGCGCCAGCAGTTTCTGGTCGGGAGTGTCGCTCATAGGCGGAAGAGGTTCTTTCCTTTAAGGCCTTTCGTGGCGTTCCTGGTGTCGAACACCATGCGCGCGCGTTTGGCGATGTCGGCGTAATCGATGCAGGAGTGCGGGGTGACTATCATTACGCAGTCGTAATCTTTGATTTTTTTGAGCGCGTCCCGGCGGGAGCGGCGGACCTCGCCTTCCAGCACCACTTCGGCGACGTAGGGGTCGTAGTAGTCGGCCTTGGCGCCGGTCTTCTCCAGCAGCAGCAGCACGTCGTGGGCGGGGCTTTCGCGCGGGTCGGAGATGTCGGGCTTGTAGGCCATGCCGACCATCAGCACCCGGGAGCGGCTGAGGGCTTTACCCTTGGTGTTGAGCAGTTCGCCCAGGCGGGCCACCACGTGGTTGGGCATGGTGGAGTTGATGGCGCCGGCGAGCTCTATAAAGCGCGGCTCGAAGTTGAGGGTCTTCATCTTCCAGCCGAGGTAATGGGGGTCGAGCGGGATGCAGTGGCCGCCTATGCCGGGGCCGGGGTAGAAAGGCATAAAGCCGAACGGCTTGGAGGCGGCGGCGTTGATGACTTCCCAGACGTCGAGGCCGAGCTTGTTGCACATGAGGGCCATCTCGTTGATCATGCCGATGTTGACGGCGCGGAAGGTGTTCTCGAGGAGCTTTACCAGCTCGGCGGCTTCGGTGCTCGACACCAGCAGGACCTTGTCTATGACGGCGCTGTAGAGGAGGCCGGCGAGCTGGGTGCAGGCGGGGGTGAGGCCGCCGACCACCTTGGGGGTGTTCTTTACGCCGTACTTGGGGTTGCCCGGGTCTACGCGCTCGGGGGAGAAGGCGAGGTAGAAGTCTTTGCCGGCCTTCATGCCGCCGGCTTCGAGCATGGGTTTTACCAGCTCTTTGGTGGTGCCGGGATAGGTGGTGCTTTCGAGGATGATGACCTGGCCGCGCTTGAGGAACTTGCGGACTTCCTGCACGGAGGCGACTATGTAGGAAACGTCGGGGTCTTTGCTTTTGCGCAGGGGGGTGGGGACGCAGATGATGACGGCGTCCATCTTTTTGAGCTGGGAGAAATCGAGGGTGGCGGTGAGGAGGCGTTTCTTGACGAAGCGGGAGACTTCCTCGGTGGAGACGTCGCCGATGTAGGAGACGCCGGCCTTAAGGTCGCGCACTTTCTGGGAGTCGACTTCGAAACCGGTTACAGAGAACCCGCCCTTGGCGAATTCCATGGCCAGCGGCAGGCCTACATAGCCCATGCCGACAATCCCTATAGCCGCCTTGCGCGACGCGATCAGCTTTTTAACCTTATCCATTTATAAACCCCTTTATACATTAAAATTATACTATAAAACCCGATTTCCCCTAGCCGGGCAGGCGCGGCCAGGCTTCCTTGGGTGTAGGGCCGCCGGGCGGGGAGGGTTCCCAAAACACGGCGTCGGCCACACCGTGGCCGCGCCTCGTCTCTCGGCCTCGTCGCTTACGCAAGCCTCGGCCTCCGAGACGGTTTTGTTAACCCTCCTCGCCCGTCAGCCCTCAGCGTCTTGCAACTGTTTGGAACTTAGCGATTGGCCGGTGGGCCCCTCCTGAACCCCTTGGGGAAAGGGGGGCCCCGCTTAATTTCCCGCGGGGGGGAAACCGCGCAACGGTTTCCCTGCGGTCAGCCGGGGTTCAGGAGGGGCCCACCGGCCGGTCGCTATAGAGAGGGATAAATAGCACGGAATGGGCCGGGATTTCTCTTGTAGGTTATATATTTAATATAATTAACATTCTATGGAGTGGATATTGCAGCTGCCGGTACTCTTTTTTTCCGTGATCTTCCACGAGTTCGCGCATGGGTTCGCCGCCCACAGGCGCGGGGACGATACGGCCTACCTTTCCGGCCGGCTGTCCTTTAATCCCATTCCGCATATAGATCCCGTTGGCACCGTCATCCTGCCGGCCGCCTGCATCTTCATGGGGTTCCCGGCCATCGGCTGGGCCAAGCCCGTGCCGGTCAACCCTTACCGCCTCAACAACCCGCGCAGCGACATGGCCATGGTGGCCTTCAGCGGCCCGCTCTCCAACCTGCTGCTGGCCGTCGCCTCCGCCCTTATCTTCAAGCTGCTGACCTTCGGCTTACTGCCGGCCGACCTTACCTATACCCTGATGAAGATGTTCGGTTTCGCCGTGCTGATCAACCTGGCGCTGGCGATGTTCAACCTGGTCCCGGTCTATCCTCTCGACGGCAGCCAGATAGCGCTGGGCGTGCTCAAGGGCCGCGCCCTGGAGATCTACGAGAAGCACCTGCCGTACGGCTGGATGATCATTGTGGCGCTGGTCTTTACCGGGCTGGTGAAATACCTCATACTGCCCCCGCTGTACCTGGCGCTGCAGCTCCTGGCCCAACTCGGTATCCCGATAGGCATATAAAATGGAAAATGAAAAAAAAGCGGTAGTGGTTTCAGGCGCCAGGCCCACGGGCCGGCTGCACCTCGGCAATTACTGGGGCACCCTCAAGAACTGGGTGGAACTGCAGAACAAGTACGAATGCTACTTCTTCGTGGCCGACTGGCACGCCCTGACCACCGGCGCCGACAAGAGCGAGAATATCGCCCAGAACACCCGCGAGATGGTGCTGGACTGGCTGGCGCTGGGCCTGGACCCCGCCAAGTGCGTCTTTTTCCGGCAGTCGGACGTGAAGGAACACGCCGAGCTCACGCTGCTGCTGGGCATGGTGACGCCTATCAGCTGGCTGCTGCGCAATCCCACTTTCAAAGAGCAGCTGCAGGAGCTGCACAAGGCCAAGTATAAGGGCCAGGAAGACAAGATGAAGAAGGCCGAGGGCGTGACCCGGCAGCTCGCCGAGGCCCATGGCGAGGACGCCGAGGTTACCGCGCTGCACTCCGACATGGCCGTGATAGGCTTCCTCGGCTACCCCGTGCTGATGGCCTCCGACATACTGCTTTACGACGCGAAATTCGTTCCCATAGGCAAGGACCAGCTGCCGCACCTGGAGCTGACGCGCGACATGGTGCGCCGCTTCAACCACATGTTCGGCGCCCAGGTGCTGTGCGAGCCCGAGCCGCTGTTCACCAGCTCCCCGTCGGTGCCCGGCCTGGACGGCCGCAAAATGTCCAAGTCCTACGGCAACACCATCTCGCTGGGCGAGGACGCCAAGAGCCTGGAAGCCAAAGTGAAGAAGATGTACACCGACCCGCTCAAGATAAAGGTGGACGACAAGGGCCACCCCGAGGGCTGCGTGGTGTGCGCCTTTCACAAGCTTTATAACGCGGACTGGAAGGTCCAGGAGGACGCCTGCCGCGCGGGTACCACCGGCTGCGGCGCCTGCAAGAAGCTTTTGATAGAGCTGATGGAGAAGGAAGTGGGCGCTTTCCGCGCGCGCCGGGCGCAGTTCGCCGCCTCGGTGGACGTGGAGAAGACCCTGGCCGACGGCGCCGCCCGGGCCCGGGCCGTGGCCTCCAGGAAAATGGCCGCCGCCTCCAAGGCGGCCGGACTTATATGACCGCCATAGACATACACCTCGAGAATTTTGAAGGTCCGCTCGACCTGCTGATGCATTTGATCAAGAAGAACAATCTTGATATCTACGACATCCCGATCTCCAACATCACCTCGGAGTACCTGCAGTACCTCGACATGATGAAGAACCTCAACCTGGAGGTAGCCGGGGAATTCCTGGTGATGGCCGCCACGCTGATGCAGATAAAGGCCAAGATGCTGCTGCCCGCTCCCGAGCAGCCCGAGGGCGAGGGAGGCCCCGACCCGCGCGGCGCCCTGGTGAGCATGCTCGAGGAATACCAGCGCTACAAGGAAGCCTCCAAGGAGATGAACGGGCGCTTCCATAAGCACAAGGACGCTTTCTACCGCGGCTCCCCCGTGTTCTCCAGCGAGGAGAAGTACCTGGACCTGGATTTCTACGCCCTGATGGACGCGGTGAAGAAAGCCTTCCAGCGCGCCGAGCCCAGCCGCGAGGTGGAGGCCGACCAGTTCCCCATAGAATCCCGCGTGGCCAAGATAGAGAAGATGCTGGAAGGCCGCGAATGGCTGCTGCTCGACGAGGTTTTCTCCAGCGAGACCAAGCGCCTGGGCGTGATCACCTGCTTCATGGCCCTGCTGGAGCTGGTCAAACAGAGAAAGATAGTGATCTCGCAGGACGAGGCCTACACCGAAGTGCGCATCTACCCCGCGCCCGTCTCGCACCAGCTGCCTGTGGAACCCGCGGCTGTGGCCGCGGTGCCTGAGACCCCCGCGGAAACGCCCGTGCCGCCGGCCGAGGCCGGCACCCAGAACTGATTTCAATCTAACGCTTCACGAGGTAATATGGAAGACGCCGAACTTAAAAAAGTGCTCGAAACCCTGCTGTTCATCACCGACGCCCCGCTGCCGGTGAGCCGCATCTCCCAGCTGTGCGAGATAAAGAACAAGGAGCGGCTGGAGACCCTGCTGCAGGAGCTCCGCAAGAGCTACGACGAGGAAGGCCGCGCCCTGCAGATCATGCAGGTGGCGGGCGGCTGGCAGCTGGCCACCCGGCCCGAATACGGCCTGTGGGTGCGCAAGCTCTACCAGAACAAAATGACCGTGCGCCTGACCCAGGCCGCGCTCGAGACCCTCTGCATCATCGCCTACAAGCAGCCGCTCACCCGCGCCGAGGTGGAAGCCATCCGCGGCGTGGAAGTGATAGGGCCGCTGGAGACCCTCACCCAGCGCCGGCTGATCACCGTAGTGGGCCGCCGCGAGAGCATAGGCCGCCCCATCCTTTACGGCACCACCAGCGAGTTCCTGCGCCAGTTCGGCCTGAACTCCCTCGACGACCTGCCCAAACTGGAAAGCTTTAACATAGAGAACGTGGCCGCCGCCGCGCAGAGCACCGCCGTGGAGCTGATAGAGCAGGACTCTATCCCCGAGCCGGTGGCCGAAGGCGAGCCGCCGCAGGACCCGGCCCAGGCCGCCATGGGGGCACAGGAAGAACCCTCCGAGGCCGCCGACCTGTCGGCCCAGGCCCCCGAAGCGCCGGCCGAAGAGCTCCCCGCGGAGCCCGAAGCCGCTCCCGAGCAGGCCCTGGCCGAAGAGGCCCCCGTAGAGGCGGCCGTTACGGAGCAGCCCGCCGAACCGGAAGAGCCCCAAGGGAACAACTGAAGCTTTGCCGCGCCGTAAAACAATGCCTGAAATCAGAAAAGATCCCGTCTTCGGCCGCTGGGTGATCATCGCCTCGGAGCGGGGCCTGCGCCCCAACGACTTCCGCGGGGCGCCCGGCGACCACGTCTGCCCTTTCTGCCCCGGCAACGAGGACCTCACCCCGCCCGTGATCTACTCCCTGCCCGGCCCCGCCGGGGGCTGGCGCCTGCGCGTGGTGCGCAACAAGTACCCGGCGCTGGTGTCCGAAGGCGCCGTAGACAACCGCCGCGACGGGATCTACGACAGCATGGACGGCATGGGCATCCACGAGGTGGTCATAGAGACCCCCGAGCACGGCCGCGTGCTGGAGGAGATGCCCGCCGACGCCGTGGCCGACGTGGTGAAGACCTTTATGCTGCGCATCCGGGAGATCAAGAAGGACCCGCGCATCAAGTACGTGATGGTCTTCAAGAACCACGGCCGCAACGCCGGGGCCACCCTGCAGCACCCCCATTCCCAGATCATCGCCATGCCCATGGCCCCGCTGCGCGTGAAGCAGGAGATAGACGGCGCCGCCGAATACCACCTGGAGCGCGGCACCTGCGTGTTCTGCGACATCGTGAAGGAAGAGGCCCAGTTCAGGAAACGGGTCGTGGCCGAGAACGACGACTTTCTCGCCGTCACGCCCTACGCCAGCCGCTTCTCCTTCGAGACCTGGATCCTGCCCAAGGAGCACGCCAGCCATTTCGAGACTATGCCCGAGGACCGGGCCGGAGCACTGGCCGAAGTGCTTAAGACTACGCTGGGCAAGCTGTCGGCCTCGCTCAGCGACCTCTCTTACAATTTGATCGTGCATACCATGCCAGTGAAAGAGGCGGAGTCGGAGCATTACCACTGGCATATCGAGATCATGCCCAAGCTGACCCACGTGGCCGGCTTCGAATGGGGCACCGGATTTTACATCAACGCCGTTTCCCCGGAGGAAGCGGCCGAGATCCTGAACGCGGGGAAGACGTACAAGGTTTAGAGGAGACCCTATGAAGATACTCATCGCGGCCAGCGAAGCTTTCCCTTTCTGCAAGACCGGCGGCCTCGCCGACGTGACCGGCGCCCTGTCGCAGGTGTTCGCCAAGGCGCCCGACGCCGAGGTGGTGCTGTTCCTGCCGCGCTACCGCAACGTGGGCGGCGGGGCCTTCTCGCTTAAGGCCGCGGGCGGCAGCTTCCTAATCCCGGTGGGCAACCGCGTGGAGACCGCCACCATGAGCCGCGTGCAGTGGGGCAAGGTGGCCGTGTACTTTATAGAGAACCCCAAGTATTTCGACCGGCCCGGCATGTACCGCATGCCCTCCGGCGACTACGAGGACAACGACGAGCGCTTCATCTTCTTCTCGCGCGCCGTGCTGGAGGGCGCCAAGTTCATCGGCTTCAAGCCCGACGTGATCCACTGCCACGACTGGCAGACCGGCCTGGTGCCGGCCTACCTGCGCACGCTCTACAAGATAGACTCTTTCTACGCCAAGACGGCCTCCGTCTTCACCATCCACAATATCGCCTACCAGGGCATGTTCCCGCGCGAGACCCTGCTGAAGGCGGGCTTCTCCTGGCTGGACTTCACGCCCGAGAAGCTGGAATTCTACGGCGGCATAAATTTTATGAAGTCCGCCCTGGTCTATGCCGACCTGGTCACCACCGTCAGCCCGACCTACGCCAGCGAGATCCAGTACCGCCCGGAGTTCGGCCACGGCCTGGAGGGCGTGCTGAAGCACCGCACCTCCGACCTGTTCGGCATCCTCAACGGTATAGACGAGGAGATCTGGGACCCCTCTACCGACACCTTCCTCGAGCGCGGCTACGAGCTCAAGAGCTTTCAGCGCGGCAAGGCCGCGGCCAAGAAAGCCCTGCAGAAAGAGCTGGGACTGGAGGACAACAAGGACCTCATCCTCGCCGGCGTGGTGAGCCGCCTGGACCAGCAGAAGGGCCTGGACACCCTGCTGCGCGTCGCCCCGGAATTCGCGGATAAAATGCAGTTCGTGGTGCTGGGCGCCGGGGACCCGGGCCTGTCGGACGCCTTTACGGCGCTGGCGGAGGGCAACCCCAAACGGGTGGCCTTCAAGTCCGGCTTCGACGAGGCCCTGGCCCACAAGATCTACGGCGCCTCCGACATCTTCCTCATGCCTTCCCGCTTCGAGCCCTGCGGCCTCTCCCAGATGATAGCCATGCGCTACGGCGCGCTGCCCGTGGTGACGCGCACCGGCGGGCTGAAGGACACCGTGTTCTACAACGGCGAGCCCAAGGATTCCAACGGCTTCGCCATAGACCACGCGGACGACGGCCAGCTGCGCTCGGTGCTGGGCCACATAGTTTCCCTCTACGGCTGGCGCGAGAACTGGAACATGATGGTGCGCAACGCCATGAAGGGCGACTACGCCTGGCACAAGTCGGCCGAAGCCTACATCAAGCTCTTCGGCATCGCCGCCCAGCGCAGGCAGCTGTAGTTCCGGCCCTTCCAGGGCCTGGCGGACCGATGAAAAAATACGGCACTTTTCTTACGCTGGGCGTCTTTGCCGCGGCTATGGGGATACTTGAGGCCGCGGTAGTGGTCTACCTGCGGCGGCTTTATTATCCCCTGGGCTTCGGTTTCCCGCTGTCCGGGCTGCCGCAGGAAATGATCTCCGTGGAGGTCATAAGGGAGGCCGCCACCATAGTGATGCTCGCCTGCGCCGGCGTGCTGGCCGGCAGGGACCTGCCCCGGAAGCTGGCGTATTTCTTTTTCTCCTTCGGCGCCTGGGATATTTTTTACTACGCGGGCCTCAGGTACTTCCTGGGCTGGCCGGCCTCGCTGCTGACCTGGGACGTGCTGTTTCTGATCCCGGTCCCCTGGCTGGCCCCGGTCCTTGCGCCTTTGCTCTGCGCGCTGACCATGGTGCTGCTTTCCGGCCTGGCCGGAGCCGGCCTGGAGAACGGCCGCGAGGTGCGGGCGACCCCCGCGCGGCTGGGGCTGCTCGCCGGCGGCACCGCGCTTATTCTTTATACGTTCCTCAGGGACGGCTTGGCAGCGGCGGGTGGGGGCGAGGCGGGCCTGCAGGCGCTGGCGCAGTACGTGCCGACCCGGTACAACTGGGCGCTGTTCGGCCTGGGCGAAGCGCTGATCCTGGCCGCCGCCGCCCTGACTATAAGGGGAGCGCTGCGCGGGCGAGCCGGCTGAAGCGCGGACAGGCAATAAAAAAGGGAAGCTCTCGCTTCCCTTTTTATTTGTGCCGGACGGTGCTAGGCTTCGCTCCCGGCCTTCGCCCCGCCCATGTATTTCTTCCGGAACCAGATCTCCAGGTCGTCCATCAGCGAGTAGGTCACCGGCGTCATTAGCAGCGTGATCAGCAGCGACAGCGTCTGGCCGCCGATGATGACCATGGCCATGGTGCGGCGCGTGCCGGAGCCCGCGCCGGTGCCCAGCGCCGTCGGGATCATGCCGGCTATCAGCGTCAGCGTGGTCATGAGGATGGGGCGCAGCCGGGTGCGGTTGGCCTCTATCATCGCCTGGTGCCGGGGCATGCCCTTGGCCCGCAGGGTGTTGGTGTAGTCCACCTGCAGGATGGAGTTCTTGGTGACGATGCCGAACAGCATGAACATGCCCATGATGGCGAACAGCGTCAGGTTCTGGCCCGTGATGAACAGCGAGATGATGGCGAACGGGATGGTCAGCGGCAGCACGATCATGATGGAGACCGGGTAGACGAAGCTCTCGAACTGGCTGGCCAGCACGATGTAGATGAAGATGAAGGCCAGGACGAAGGCGATGCCGAATTCGTTAAGCATCTTGCCGAGCTCTTTGGCCCTGCCGTAGATGCCGGCTTTGTATTCCGGGGGGGCGTTCAGCTCTTTAAAGGCCTTCTCCGCCTCGGCGATGAGCCGGTTGACCGGGATATTGTCCACGTTGGCCAACACCTGCACGTTGCGCTGGCGGTTGAAGCGGGCGATCTGGGTGGGGCCTACGCCCTCCACCACCTTGGCCACGCTGTCGAGCCGCGTCACGCGCCCCAGGCTGGCGGGCACCATCAGCGCCTCTATGGCTTCCTTCCGGTCGCGGAAGGCTTCCTCGGCGCGCAGGCGCACCTGGTACAGCTCGTCGCCGTCCTTGAACTTGGTAATGTCCTCTTCGCCGCCCACCAGCGTCCGCAGCGACGTGGCGATGTCCTCCACCTTCACGCCCAGGTCGTGGGCGCGGCTGCGGTCTATTTCCACGCGGTATTCGGGCTTGGCGTAGGAGAAGGAGGTGTCCACGTCAACGGCGCCCTTGATCTTGCGCAGGCGCTCGGCCACGGCGTTGGAGTACTCCTCCAGCTTCTTCAGGTCGGGGCCGGAGATGTTGTACATCAGCTCGGAGTCGCCGCCGCCGAAACCGCCCGCCGGCACCACGGCCACGCGCAGGCCCTTGTACTTCGACATCATCTCGCGCGAGGCGAGCAGCAGCTTCTGCATGGGCAGGTCGCGGTCCGCCAGGTCGTCCAGTTCCACCAGCACGTAGCCCTCGTTGGTGGTGGACCCGCCGAAGTGGCCGCCCACGCCGGTGCCGATGGAGGACAGGATGCTTTTTACGTGCGGCAGCTGGCGCGTCTCGGTCTCCACCTGGGCGAAGATCTGCTTCATCATGCCGAGGCTCGTGCCTTCTGGCGCGGTGATGTTGATCTGGTACAGGCCGGTGTCGTCGGCCGGCATGAAGTCCTTGCCGAGGAACATGAACAGCGGCACCATGGAGATCATGATGATCACGGCGTAGGCCACCATCTGCTTGCGGCGGGCCAGGGCCCACTCCAGCATCAGGATGTACTTGGCCGCCAGGTACTCGTTGATGTGGTCGGTGAACTTCTCAAGGCGGGTCTTGGCGCCCGGCTTGATCTTGAGGAACAGCGAGCAGAGCATGGGCGTCAGTGTCAGCGCCACGAAGACGCTGATGGAGACGGCGAAGGCGATGGTGAGGCCGTAGCTCTTGAGGAAACGGCCGATGATGCCGCCCATGTACGCCAGCGGGATGAAGATGACCAGGAGTGCCGCCGACATGGCCACCACGGCAAATCCTATTTCGCGGGAGCCGTCCTGCGCCGCCTTCAGCGGGCTCATCTTGTGCTCCTCCATGTGGCGGTAGATGTTCTCCAGCATGACGATGGCGTCGTCTACGACGATGCCGACGGCGATGGTGAGGCCCAGCAGCGTCATGGTGTTGATGGTAAAGCCCGCCGCCTGCATGAAGATG